>Ga0157367_1000389_pt1 | contig 22064 bp, 22 predicted proteins | sample AttbisABBM2_FD_113142 | JGI IMG/M metagenome (GOLD analysis project Ga0157367, IMG submission 113142) | Fungus gardens microbial communities from leaf cutter ant in Botucatu, State of São Paulo, Brazil - Atta bisphaerica ABBM2 | ecosystem: Host-associated > Fungi > Mycelium > Unclassified ... | reverse complement strand
GGGAAGGTGACCGCGATGCCATCGATGTCCGCCGGCGCGATGCGGTGGCGAGCGCGCAGATCGAGCGCGGCCTGCACCGCGTAATGGGTTGCCGTGCAGCACGGCCACGGCTTGAAGTACAGGCCGGGCGACACGATCTGCCACGGCGCGCCCCAGTCGGCCAGCACGCGCGCCGGCTGCGCCGCGCCGCCGCCGAACACGGCGAAGAATCCTTCCGGGCCGTCGAGTGCGCCCGGTGCGCCGGCCAGTCCGGCCTCGGCGAGCTCGACGGCGAACAGCCCCGCGCGCGCCGCAAGGCCCGCGTGCAACGGCTTGACCTCGCTGCCGAACTGCAGCCGCAGCCCGGCCGACTGCGTCGCGGCGACGCCGAGCGCGTTTTCGGTGGCCGCCGCATCGAGCCCGAGCAGACGTGCCGCGGCGGCAGCCGCGCCAAGCGTGCCGAGCGTCGCGGTGTTGTGGAAGCCGAGTTCGTAGTGGCGGCTGCCGAGCGCGAGACCGACCCGCGCCATCGTCTCGACGCCGACGACGTATGCGTCGAGCAGTTCGAGCGCGCTGCGTGTGCGCACCTGCGCGAGCGCGAGCAGCGCCGGCAGCAGCACGGTGCCCGGATGGCCGCGCACGCTGCTGTGCACGTCGTCGTAGTCGAGCGCGTGGCCTGCATAGCCGTTGAGCAGCGCGGCATGTTGCGGCGACGCTGGTGTCGCGCTGCCGATCACCGCTGCTGCGCCGGCCGAATCGCGACCGCTCGCCGCCAGCAGCTTGCGGTAACCGTTGTCGCGAGCGCCGGCGAACGCCGCGGCAAGGAAGTCGAGCAGGCCGCGCCTCGCCGCAGCAATGGTGGACGGATCGCGCGCGGGCTCGGTGCACGCGATCGCAGCGGCCAGCCGGCGCGTGACGCCGTCGGCTGCGCCGTCGGGAATCAAGTGGGGAGACATGTCAGCAGTTGGAAAGTCGCGAAATGCCGCAACGGGCGGCGCAGCCGGGAACCTTCCGGTTCCTGCTCGGATGGGAGCGTTGGATACTAGCGAAGCATCCGTGCGTGCCCAACCAAGTATTCGAGCTTTCTATATCGCGTATTCGGCGTTGCATGAACGGAGGTAAGTGACTTCACTCCCATGACCTGCCCCCAGCAAACCGGGCCGGTCAGAGCCTGGCAAGGTTCGCTTTCGGAGAAGAAGCACGACCATGAAGAAGCGTTTTACGGAAGAGCAAATTATCGGGTTTCTGAAGGAAGCCGAGGCCAGCATGCCGGTGAAGGAACTGTGCAGGAAGCACGGGTTCGGTGATGCGTCGCTCTATACGTTGCGCGCGAAGTTCGCTGGCATGGAGGTATCGGAAGCGCGCCCACGAAACGAAGGATAGGTCCGGATGGCGTCGCCGCCGACCATCGCTTCATCGACGTTGTCATGATTGACGACCGACATGGCGCCGCGGGATATCCGTGCGGTGGTTCGTCGCGGGTCGTGCTGCCCACTTGACATCCTCCCCTTCCTGAAGGAAGGGGATTCCTACTGCGCTTAGGCTGCGAGAACCTGAGTCGCTTCGGCGGGTTCCTGCTTCTTCGAGCAGCCTGACTGCACCGGCTCTCCACAGGCTAACGCGGCGTGCCCCGCCGCTAAAACATTGATCGCGCCGACGTGATCGGCGTTTGCCGTATGCCCGCACTTGATGCAGGCGAACAGCGCCTGTGTCTTGCGGTTCTCGGCTGAAATGTGGCCGCAGCACGGGCATGTACGGCTCGTGTTCTTCGGCGGCACAGCGACGAAATACCCGCCATTCCATGCCGTCTTGTATTCCAACTGGCGACGAAACTCGCCCCAGCCCTGGTCCAGAATGGACTTGTTAAGACCCGACTTCGCGCGGACATTGCGTCCCGGCGCGTCGGCGGTGCCCTTGGCAGACTTACTCATGTTGCGAACCTGCAAGTCTTCGACGGCGATCATCGCGTGGTTTTTGCTGATCGTGTTCGATGCCTTGTGCAGGAAGTCTGCTCGCGCGTTGGCGATACGCGCGTGAATGCGTTGGATGCGGACCTTCGCCTTCTTCCAGTTCGCGGAGCCTTTGACCTTGCGGGCCATGCGGCGCTGATACTTCGCGAGACGTTGCTCGTGTTTCCTGAAGCTGGCGAGCGGCGCAATGTACGTGCCGTCGCTCAGGGTCGCAAAGCGGACCACGCCCACGTCGATACCGACAGCAGCGCCGTGCGGCACTGGCTGCTCGACTTCCCGTGCCGTGAGGATGGACACGAACCACTTGCCCGCGCGCAGCGAAACAGTCGCGCTGCGAACCTCGCCGAGCACCGTGCGGCTGTTGCGGTAGCGCAGCCAGCCGAGCTTCGGAACCTTGATGCGGCCGTTGGCGCTATCGACCGCGATCTGGTTCTTGTCGGGAAACTGGAACCCATCGCTATCGCCTTTGCGCTTGAAGCGCGGAAAATCCGCACGCTTGGCGAAGAAGTTCTGGAATGCACGATCACACGCCTGCTGCGCCATCATCAGCGCATGACGCGGAGCGTCTGAGAGCCACGGCGTATCGGCGCTGTTGCGCCATTCGGTCAGATGCTTGCCGACTGAGAACTTGCTGATGTACTTGCCGCCTGCCTCATACGTTTCTTTCTGCAACGCTAGCGTCCTGTTGTAGACGAATCGGCACGCGCCCGCGAACTGGCGCATCTTGCGCTGTTGTTCACCGGTCGGCACCAGTTCGAATTTAAAGGCTTGGAGTCGTTGCATAGGGCCATAGTATCGCGAGTGGAGTTCGACGGTGAAGGCGACCATGTACACCCGCTGGCGAACTATCCGCCGAAGGTTACGGTACCGGCGCTGGCGAACAGCCTGAAGGGTGTTTCGAGCCGGCTGATTCACCGGAAGAAGTGCCCGTGCATCGGTGTAAGTTGTGGGGCGGTGCGCGATGGTCGCCGTCCGACTTTGCCGGGTCGTGCGCCAGTACATCGAGCAGCAGCGGACGCCACACTAAGGCCGCAGAAGGACAGCTACGCTGTCCGCGCTATCCTTCCTCCCCCTGAACGGGGAGGATTGCCGCGCCCCTGTTCAAGAAGCCCTCCGACGGCAGCGCTCTGGCGATTCACGCCATTTCCAATGCAGGTTGCGCCGCCCTTCTCCCCGCCACTCGAACGAACGGTCGAGTGGCGCAGTTTGCAGACCCGGTGACGCAGATTGCATGAGGGATGGCGTCCGACTTCTCTATACTCGCTGTGTAGTTCGAACGGAGAAGGATCGCGCCCCGGCTGAATGGCGATGGAATTCTGATGATGCAAAACAAGACCTTTCTGGTGGACATCGGTTGGCAGACGTTACTGAAGGACCTGGGCCTGCAGCCCGGTGATGTGCTGCGCCGGGCCGGGCTTCCTGACGATCTGTTTTCCCGTGAAAGACATGGGCTTCCCACTGAAGACTATTTCAGCCTCTGGCGCGCCATGGAGGCCGAGACAGGTGAAGTCCTGTTTCCGTTGCGCCTCGTCGAAGCCCTCTCCGCCGAGACTTTCGACCCGCCCCTCTTCGCGGCCGTGTGCAGCGCCAATCTCATGCAGGCCGTGCAACGCCTCGCCAAATACAAGCAACTTGTGGCGCCCATGAGTCTGGACCTCGATGTCGGCAAGGCAGGCGAGCTGACAGTAACGCCTCGCTGGCTGTCGATGCCGGCGGACGTACCGTATTCGCTGCAGGTTGCCGAGGTCGCCTTTTTCCTGCGGCTGGCCAGGCTCGCGACCCGGGAGCCCGTCAAGGCGCTTCGGGTGGTTCTTCCGAAGCTCCCCCCCAGCGCCTACGCCCGACGCTACGAGAGCTTCTTCGGCACCCCCGTGCAACACGGGGCGAGCCCCAGCATCACATTCGCCGCCGTCGATGCGTCGCGTCCCTTTCTCACGGTCAACGAAGGCATGTGGCGCGTGTTCGAGCCTGAACTTCGCCGCCGTCTCAGCGAACTCGATGCGACGGCGACGACGGCCGAGCGCGTGCGTGCTGTCCTGCTCGAACTGCTGCCCACCAACACGGCTACGATCGAGAAGACCGGCGAGCGCCTGGGCTTGAGCAAGCGGACGCTGCAGCGTCGCCTCGAAGACGAAGGCGAGAACTTTCGTGCGCTGGTCAATGCAACCCGCGAGAGCCTGGCGCGCCACTACCTGGGAAACACCACGCTGTCGAGCGGAGAGATTGCGTTCCTGCTCGGCTTCGAAGATCCCAATTCCTTCTATCGTGCATTCCAGGACTGGACCGGGCAAACGCCCGACAGCGCCCGTCATGCCATGCGCCTGAATTGACGAACGGCGCATCGGGATACAACCGCGCCAGGGCCTGGAACCGATCATCCTGGGCATCACCGATGCCGGCAACACACCGCAGGCTCGGTAACGCATCATTCTTCGCCCCGTTCCCGCCATTCGGACTGGAATGGCGGACAGGGCGGAAATGTCCGTCAATCCTCAGCGGCATGAAATCCCAGAAACACATGCTGTTCCGGAAGCGTTTCGGGGGACGCTGCCACGGCGTCGACGGAAACGAGCGCGTCGCGTATGCGGCGACGATTCGAGACCAGCGTCCATGCCGTAGCCGGTGCGTCATCGGCCACCGCGTCGTCCATCGCTAGCGCGATTGCCCGCATCAGCACTTCACGCCCGGGCGAGACGACCACAAAACCCTCGTTCGCGAGCGCTGCGGTATGCACACCCAAAAGCCCGCATAGTTTTCGTCTCGCTTCAACCTCCCGGATGTCCGTATCGCGAAACGCGGCGCTGTCGGCTGCAAGCGCGGGATCCAGATACCGTCCCGACACTTCGAGAACCGGATGACGTTCGTCCCACGCCTCGGGCGGACATCCCTTTGCGGCCGGCTGAAGGGCGATGAATGGATTGATCTCCGCAGGATAAATGCGGCATACACGGGGCCGGCGATCATAAGCGCCGCATCGAAAGTCTGGCTGAAGATTCGGACACGGGCCGTCGAAAGCCGCTACGACCAGCACGATCACGCGCACGGGCAGCGTGCCGCTCACCGCCGGAGACGAACGCTCAAACTTGTACGCGGCATGCAGATCGTCCGCGCCTGGCTCGACCAGCCACGGTATGGCTTCGCAAAGAATCTGTACGTCGCCGCCGTCGCGCAGCCAGTCGAGCGCTTCAGCAAGACCCAGCGGAATGCGAAGGTCCCTGCAACAGCGGCCGCACATCGTGCATGCGAAATGTGAAGACATCGATTGAGTACCTCTCGAGGATCATCGGTTATGCGCTTCGTCGCGTGGCACCACGCGATTGTCAGTCGTGGTCGCTGCGCAAGCTCAGGTTCGGAAAGCCGAGGAAGTTACCGACGCCGCGATGCCCTGACACTGCCGGAAGACGACAATCCGACAGCGATTCGCGCCAATTCCGCAATAGAACGCCAAGCCGGATTCATATCGCCCCCTCCCGTTCCGGGTTTGAACGGTCTGCACGTCCCGGCCATCGAAGCGACCGCTTCGCTCACCACCGGCCGAACACCTGGCGCAATTCGAATTGCCCTTGGCGCGCTTCGCCAGTGTTTCGCCAGGGTCCGAGCCGTACCATGCTTTCATCCAATCCGAACCAAGGAACAGTCATGAAGCACGCTACGGCATTGATCACCGGCGCCTCGAGCGGCATTGGCCTCGAACTGGCACGCATCCACGCCAGCAAGGGCGGTGACGTCGTACTGGTCGCACGCTCGCGCGACAAGCTCGAATCCATCCAGCAGCAACTCCACGCACAGCACGGCGTGAACGTCTACGTGATCGCCGAGGACCTCGCCGACCCCGCTTCCGCCGAGCGCATCTTCTCCGCCACCGAGGCGCTGGGCCTGACCATCGACGTGCTGATCAACAACGCCGGCTTCGGCGGCCACGGCAAGTTCGTCGAGCGTGATCTCGCCGCCGAACAGGCCATGATGCAGGTCAACATGGTCACGCTCACCAACCTGACCCACCGCTACCTGAAGGGCATGGTCGAACGCCGCCGCGGGCGCATCCTGAATGTGTCGTCGACCGCGTCGTTCATGCCGGGGCCGCTGCAGGCCGTGTATTACGCGACCAAGGCGTATGTCACCTCCTTCACCCAGGCGATCGCCGAGGAAGTGCGCGAATACGGCGTGACCGCCACCGCGCTGTGCCCGGGCGCGGTCGCCACCGGCTTCGTCGCTGCCGGCGATCTGCAAGGCGTGGGTGCATGGAAGAACGCGAAGTCGGCCCAGTCGGTAGCCCTGTGCGGCTACAAGGCCATGGAACGCGGTGAACTCGTCGCGTTCAACGAGGGCATGCTGCGCATCATGCTCGACTGGATCGTTCCGCTCATGCCGCGCAAAACCGTGCTGAAGATTTCGCGCCAGGCGATGGAAAAGGCAGCTTGATGAAGCAAGCCAATCGCTTTGCCGTCCATTCCGGCTGGAAGGCGATCATCCAGGACCTGGGGATCGCGCCCGGCGACTTGCTGGCGCTGGCCGAACTGCCGCCCGACCTGTTCAGTCGCCGGGACGCGTCGCTGACGCCCGCCGAGTACTTTCGCATCTTTCACAGTCTCGAAAAGATGGTCGGCGAAGCCGAGTTACCGCTGCGTCTCGGTGCCGACATTTCCGTCGAGACCTTCGATCCGTCGCTTTTTGCGTGTCTGTGCAGTCCGAACCTCAATGTCGCGCTGGCCCGGCTCGCCGAATACAAGCGCCTTTGCGGACCGCTGTCGCTCGACGTCGTCGTCGGCCAGGACCACACCGAGGTAGTCATCGAATGCTACGGCTACGACCGGCCGCTGCCGCGCAGCCTGGGTGCGATGGAAGTGGTGTTCGTCACGCAGTTGGCTCGCTTCGCCACTCGGCAAGCGATCAATCCGCTCGAGACGGAACTGGCCGTCCTGCCGAGCCCGGCCGGCCCATGCGAAACGTTTCTTGGCTGCCGTATGCGCCAGGGCAGCCGCAATTGCATCCGCTTCTCGGCGGACGATGCCGCGCAGCCGTTCCTGACCGAGAATCTCGCCATGTGGCAGTTCTTCGAGCCGAAACTTCAGGCGCGCCTGTCCCGGCTCGATGCCGACGCCGGCATGCGCGAACGTGTGCGCAGCGCGCTTCTTGACATGCTCCCAAGCGGCCAGAGCACCGTCGAGGACGTGTCGAACCGTCTCGCGATGAGCAAGCGGTCGCTGCAGCGCCATCTCGCCGACGACGGCGTCAGCTATCACGACGTGCTCAACGACACGCGACAGGAACTGGCCAGCTATTACCTGGCCCGCACGCTGATTTCGCCGGGCGCGATTTCCTTCCTGATCGGCTTTCGCGACACCAACTCGTTTCTGCGCGCATTCAAGGGCTGGACCGGGATCACGCCGGGCGAATATCGCAGCTTGCACGCGGAGCCGGCCTGATGCGGGCGCGGCATCCGTCATCCGATGACGCGCTGCCGCGCGAGCCCTAACTCCGCATCGATGCCGCCGCCTCTCGCCCCATTGAGTGTGCGGCACGCTCACATGCGGGCTTCGGCACGAAGTTCAGAGGGTGTGACCTGCCTGATTTCGTGCCCAGCGCAGTTGGCATTGCAGCACTATCGCTTATCTTCCGGATGCCGGCCGCCAAGGTGTAATTGGATCGTGGGATTACGCGGGTCGGAGGTTCAGTCACAAAGCTCGGACAACCGAGTCGAGTGTCCCGCTTGCAGTCGGCAAAATGGTGAAAGGTACTTTACGCAACTGCGGGAGCTCCGCGGTGCGAGGTTCGAATGTGCCTGCAAGATTGAACCGCTTTCCACTGCCTAGTGTGGAGGAACTCGATTGGCTTCCGGAGAAGTAACCAAATATCTTCCACTTTTCGGCTAAAGCAGGAAATGGAACCGGCACCAATTATGGTCAACTAAACCATGAAATCAGGCAGGCCCGCAGAATCTCTGACGTCACGCTTCGAACCGATCAGCCATGCGTACCAACATCGCAGCAACCATAAGCACACCTGGTACGAGATAAGCGGCATTGTGGTGGGCGCGAGTAAGGAAGGACAACGCGAAAATGACGGCAAGTATCCACACTCCCGTGAGATGCAGCTTTTTCCAGTTGGCCGGACCGATGAGACGCGCCGGCATTGCGAACGATGTGATCGCGAGCAACAGAATCATCAAATAACCAATGAAACCCGGTATGTTTGTCGCGGGTGTCCGCCCTGCCCAGAACGCTTCGGGCGCCGTCCTGACGTAGATGATCAGTGCTATCGCATGGAAAAGATGCGAAGCGGCGAAGGACAATCCGATATAGCGCCGCTCCTTGACGAGGGACCGCGTTAGCACCGACGGCAAGCGCTTCGCAAGCGAGGTAGACAGAAACACAACCAAGAACAGGACAAAGGAAGTGCGAGCCGTTGCTCGTATCGCATATTGGAGCGATTCCACACGGTCATGGGCTAATGCAGAACTAGTCATAGCAAATAGCGCGACGACTACAGTTAGTATCCCAAAAAGTTTCCACCGAGACATATAGATTGCTCCAGCATTGTTAGCCGACCACTTACCGACGTGCCGTGCCAGTCGCCATCCTTCACCGACTAGCCGGCCCGTACCAGCGTGATAGCCCGAGTGGCTCAGTGACTACGCGGGCCAAATCCTGAATACGAACGCAATTGACTGATCTGAGGCGGGGCAAGATATCCAGCCTTGACCAGCGGGAGTTCCGTCAGGAGTTTCCTCAAGCCGTCTTCGTCTTCAGCTTCCGAAATCATGCAGGCGCCCCCTTCCGCCCTCAGCCATATCTGCCGAACAATCCCGCTAGCGTAAAGTCGGCGTACGAACTCAGCTTCCGCCTCGATGTCCTCCTGATCAACGGATATGGAGGATGCATTTTCGGTACGGGGAATGATCACGAGGTACTGCATGTTGCTCTCCTTGGTATGGCATTGAGCAGGTACCCGGCTTCGTACGGATATTACGAGCCACACCGGAACCCAGCGCCGTGCGAAATTGATGAGCCGGTCTGTCCGACGGAGGTGGCGCGCTTGCTCTGGACGCTACACGTCCGCCGTTCAATCCTGGACCACTGCCTCGGCCTCGACGACCGAGCCTTCGCATATGTTTTTCATAGTAACAACGTTTTTCCATGCGTGTAAACCCCGTCAAAAAAACCACTTCTTGCGAACCATCCCCTTACGACGCTTGTGGTATTAACGTTGGAGTTGACTATATGATTTTCATATCTACAATGCAGAAGCAGGCAGACCTCACGCGCACCTGAACCGCCACCGCGGGTTGCGCACGTGCCGGCATGAGAGGTCAGCTGTGTCAAGTCACCGTTTTGTTGTGGCCCACTTCTGGAGAAACGCAATGAGCAACTTCGTCTACGAGGCCCGGTCGACCGCACTGCTGTTTGTCGACCCGTATAACGACTTCCTGGCTGAAGAAGGCAAAGTCTGGCCCTTCGTCAAGGACGTCGCCGAAGAAGTCGGACTGCTTGATAATCTGCGACAGATCAACGCAGCCGTCCGAGATGCGGGTATCCAGGTCGTCTACGTACCGCATCGCCGGTGGCAGCCGGGCGACTATGAAAGCTGGAGCTATCCAAGCCCGAGTCAGCAAAAGATCATGGGCGGTCACCACTTCGCCAAAGGCGAGTGGGGCGGCGAGTGGCACCCCGATTTCGTGCCGCAATCGGGCGATATCGTGGCACTCGAACACTGGGGCTCAAGCGGCTTTGCCAATACAGATCTCGACTTCCAGCTCAAGCAACATCGCATCACGCACGCGGTGATCGTAGGTCTGCTGGCCAACACCTGCATAGAGGCGACGGCGCGATATGCAACTGAGCTTGGTTACCACGTGACGCTCGTGAAGGACGCAACGGCGACTCTTAAGCGGGAATCGATGCACGCAGCGCATGAGCTGAACGGGCCAACCTACGCGCACCGTATCGTTAGTACCCTCGAGTTCCTTGACGCGTTGCCCAAAGCCTCGGGACACGTTTCCCTGTAAGTCGCTCGTCTGGATGGTGGGGCTACCTTCTACGCCCCAGTTGGTTCCTCGGGACTCTGATAACGCCGCGAGTATCGCGGCTCTACCTTAGCGAAGGCACTCGTGATATCCCCGCGCCGGATCTTTCCGATGGTTCTTTGCTGCGCGCTCGCAGTCTCGCCCATCTACTACCACCAGCCGCTGCTGCCACAAATTGCGTCAACGTTTGCCGTGCCGTCGGCGCGTGTGAGCCTCATCGCTACGCTCACCCAGCTAGGGTATGCGACGGGGCTGCTGCTCTTTGTCCCGCTTGCCGACGGTATCCAGCCACGCACACTGGCTTCGCGGGCGATCATCGCAAACGCAGTGGCGCTAGTCGGCTGCGCAGCGGCACCATCCTTCTCCGCACTTGCGTTATGCAGCTTCCTCGTTGGCATGACCTCGATGTCGGCGCAAATCGTCATCCCAGCGGTCTCGGGCATGGCAACGCCCGAGACGCGCGGTCGCGTGGTCGGCTCCCTGCTGGGGGGGCTCTCCTCAGGCGTCCTTCTGGCACGTACGCTGAGTGGCATCGTCGGCGCGCTTTGGGGCTGGCGTTCGATATTCGTGATCGCTGCCGCTATCGACATTGGCCTTCTGCTCACTATCAGGGAACTGCCTGTGTCGAACGCACTCGTGACGATCCGCTATCGCGATCTGATGCACTCGCTCGTTGGCTTGGTCCGCAAAGAACGGCTGCTGCGCCTCTCCGCTGCGATGGGGTTTCTTGTGTTCGCCGCGTTCAGCGCACTATGGGCAACACTCGCGGTACTCCTCGCACGATCGCCCTACCATTACGGCCCCGCCACCATCGGGGCGTTTGGACTGATCGGGCTTGTCGGTCTGTCGGTTTCGGCGCGACTTGGCGCGATCGTCGACCGCGTCGGCACGCGCAACGTTGCGACCGCAGGTGCACTCACGATTGCTATCGCGTTCGCGTTCGTCGCGGCGGGCGGACGCAGCATGCCATTGCTGATCGCAGGAATGGTGTTGATGGATCTAGGCAATCGCGCCAGCTTCATTGCTAACCAGGCGCGGATCTATGCGCTGCGTCCCGAAGCCCGCAGCCGCCTGAATACAGTTTTCATGGTTTCCTACTTTCTTGGTGGCGCATTCGGCGCAGCACTCGGCGGTGCAGGGGCCCTGCGCGCTGACTGGCTCGGTCTGGCGACGATCGGCGCCTTGCTATCGCTCGCCGCCGTTGTGGTCAATATGTTCGCAGACGCGCAATCCAGTTCAGCGGTCGCCGAAAGGCGCACATAACGCGGGCCGCAAAGAGAATCCCCTTCCCGTCTGGCAACTGTTAGACAGCTCCAGATAATGGGAAAAATTTGTTCAGGAGAATCAAATGACGTTCAAAGCACTGATCGCTACGAAGCCGCGCGACTCGATTTCGACCCGCATCGTCGATATGCACGAACAAGACCTCATGCCCGGAGACGTTACCGTTGCAGTCGAATACTCAACCGTGAACTTCAAGGACGCACTCGCCATTTGTGGGCGCGCGGAGATTATTCGCGAGTTCCCGTTGGTCGCCGGTATCGACCTGGCCGGAACCGTTGAGGAGTCCACGTATCCCGGAATTTCTGCCGGCGACCGTGTCGTGCTTAACGGTTGGGAGCTCAGCCAGAACCATCACGGCGGTTTCGCGCAGAAGGCGCGCGTGAAAGGCGAGTGGCTCGTCAGGCTGCCAAGGGTCTTTTCCACGCGAGACGCCATGGCCATCGGAACGGCCGGTTACACGGCCATGCTTGCCATATTGGCGCTGGAACATGGCGGCTTGACGCCGCAGCGTGGCGACGTTCTCGTCACTGGTGCCAATGGCGGCGTCGGGTCGATCGCCATTGCAATTCTGTCTGGCCTCGGCTATCGCGTCGTCGCTTCAACCGGACGCCCCGAAGAGGCGGACTATTTGCACAGCCTCGGCGCGGCGGAGGTGATCGATCGCCGAACGCTCTCAGAGCCTGGCATGCCGCTCGCCAACGAACGTTGGGCGGGCGCCGTGGATTCCGTTGGGCATCACACGCTGGCAAACGTGTTGGCCCAGATGCAGTACCGCGGCGTGGTCGCCGCCTGTGGCCTGGCGCAGGGGTCAGGCCTGCCCGGTTCGGTCATGCCCTTCATCCGGCGCAACGTGACCCTTGCTGGCATCGACTCCGTGAATGCGCCGCGGTCCGTACGCATCGATGCCTGGGGACGACTCGCGCGCGATCTCGATTTGAGCAAACTCGGCCTCGCGACGAAGGAGATCGGTCTGGCTGAAGTTCCTGCTGTCGCACACCAGATACTGGAAGGCAAGATCCGGGGTCGCACAGTCGTAGACGTTAATGCGTAGATTGCTTTCGACCGCACCACCCCGGAGTCCATTGTGTCGGCATTTCCTTCCTCACCCGACAGGCCCGAACCATCATTGCTCGATACCCGTGCGCTTTTCGCGGCGTTCGCCGGGCTGTGCGGCAGTCTGGTCGCCGTTGGCCTTGCGCGTTTCGCCTACACGCCACTCATTCCCTCGATGATCCAGGCGCACTGGTTCAGTTCCTCGGAGACAGTCACGCTCGGAGCTGCGAATTTCACCGGCTACTTGATCGGTGCGATGGCGGGACGGCCGCTCGTTGCGAAGCTCTCGAACCGGACCGCCTTGCGACTCCTGATCGCCGCCGTTACGATTGCCTTCTTCGCGTGCGCCTCGCCCGTTTCTGTGTCGTGGTTTTTCTTCTGGCGGTGCGATCATGGTACTCGTCGCGACGTCGATCCTCCCGCACATTCCTGCGCCGCGCAGGGGCTTCGCTAGCGGGATGATCTTTCTCAGGCTGGGTCTCGGGGTTGCGGCATCGGGCACGTTAATCCCGCAACTCCCGACGACCGGACTGCGCGACACGTGGCTCGGGCTCGGTGTGCTTTCGTTCTCGCTCACTGTCTTGAGCTGGTTCGGCCGGCCAGCGACGAACCCACCCACTGCACAGCCCGCGCCAACGCACAAGGCCGAGCGCGGGAGCCTCGCACTGCGCGTGCTCTACACCCAATACGCCGCTAACGCGCTCGGCCTGGTGCCTGTGATTGTGCTGCTCGTAGACTACGTGGCGCGCGGCCTCGGCCGGGGCGCCACGGTGGGCGCCCACTACTGGATACTATACGGTCTTGCCGCGATCGCCGGGCCCATTATCTGCGGCAGCCTGGGCGGCCACGTCGGCTTTCGGGCAGCCTGGCGCATCGGGCTTGCGCTGCAGGCAATCGCGATCACTGTCCTTGCGGCGACGGGGAGTCCCTATGTTCTCGCAGGCGCCACAGTGATCCTGGGTGTGCTCACTCCCGGAATTGTCCCGATCGTTCTCGGACGCATCAACGAGCTAGTGCCTGATGATCTCGTCGAACAACGCGCAGCCTGGAGCCGCGCGACCACGGCTTTTGCCCTCTTTCAGGCGCTCGGCGGCTATGGATACTCGTATCTGTTTTGCCGCTTTCACAACAACTACGCGCTCGTCTTCCTGTGCAGTGCGGGCGCACTCACCCTGGCCTTCATCGGTGACGTCTTGATGCCGGCGCGGCGCACGGAACCGATTCTACGGTGATCACGTTCGTCGCGCGATCCGCTGCATGACGACGCTACCGCGGCGTAGCGTTAGCAGGTTAAGCGAGAGCGTCGTCTGAAATCTTGTAACGTCGGCTCTCTCGCTGCCTGAGTCGCTAAGCTTTAGCCTTCGCGGCCCGATATGCCTCGCGTCTTTTCTCACGCTCTTTTGCGAACGTTGCACTCAACGTTGAATCGAGATCGCTACGCTCCACATACTCGCCGCACGAAGGGCAAATATAGTCCAGTCCGACCTCGTGCCCGCATACCCGATGCGTGAACCTCACGGCGACTTCCTCGCCTTTGCTCTTGCACCAAGTCTCGCCCCAGGTGCGTAGCGCCTGGATCACCGGGTAGTACGCCCGGCCCTTCTCCGTGAGACAGTACTCGTAGCGCAACGGCCTTTCCTGATACCGACGGCGCTCGATCATTCCGTCCGCTTCGAGTGACTTCAGGCGCGACGCGAGCATCTGGGGCGTCGCGTCCGTCTGAATCTGAATTTCCTCAAACCGAGTCGCACCCATGTACAGTTCGCGCAGCACAAGCATCGTCCATTTGTCACCGACAACTTCGGTCGAACGCGCCACCGGGCACACCGAGGTCACTCCCTTCTCTCTGCGCTTCATTTTGCCTCCAGCGTAACTACCGTTTTCATAGTATCACAGACCACGCGGCGGCGCCGATAGCTGAGACGCGTCGCATGAGTCACGTCATACCCGCAAATCGAGTATGGTATTTACGCTCCAGTTGTATGTATGATTTTCATAGTTATAATGCATTCGTGGGGCATCGGTGTGCCAGATGCGCGCAGACGGTCCGCGCAACGGGTGTTGGTTGTGCCGCGCCCCGCCCCGAATCGCTTTCCGGAGAACATCATGTCAGGCCCCGTTTATCACGCCGAACACACTGGTCTTTTGCTGGTCGACCCGTACAACGATTTCCTGTCGCAAGGCGGCAAGATCTTTCCGATGATTGAGGCCGTCGCCAACGACGTTCGGCTCATCGACAATTTGCGCACAGCGGTGGGCGCCGTTCGCAAAGCTGGCATCCAGGTCTTCTATGTGCCGCATCGTCGATGGCAGCCTGGTGATTACGAAGACTGGGATCATCCGAACCCGACGCAACGGGCCGTGCAAAAGCGCCAGTCTTTCGCAAAGGGAACCTGGGGCGGCGAATGGCACCCCGATTTCGTTCCGCAGGAAAACGACGTCATCGCTCATGAGCATTGGGCGCAAAGCGGATTCGCCAACACAGACCTCGACTTCCAGCTCAAGCAGCACAAAATCTCGCACGTCATCGTCATTGGCCTGCTCGCAAACACCTGCATCGAATCCACCGCGCGATTTGCGATGGAACTCGGCTATCACGTGACGCTCGTGCGCGACGCGACCGCCGCCTTCTCTGCGGAAATGATGCGAGCGGCCCACGAACTGAATGGGCCAACATTTGCCCACTCGATCGTCACCACGGCCGAATTGGTGAACGCACTCCCGGCATAAGGGGAAGCCGACAATGCCCGGTCGACGGCGGCATACGAGCAATCGGCTGTCGCGACCTGGTTCCTGCGCCGACTAACGCAGATTCGATTTATCAGGAAGATCTTCCGCCAGGAACGGAACACAGGTTCGGAACACAGTCTCGACGTCGAACAGACGCGCGGGTTCGCGCAGCGTTTTGCCTCCAAAGCCTTCCATTTTGAAGAGGAAGCTGCGCAGAACGTCGTTGCAGGGCTTCCTGCGAAGCGCCGGTACATAGCGGCACGCGCGAATCAACTGTTACAAACCGACAAATATATCGCCACATAGCGTCATGAACACGCCGCCTGACAACCGTTGGTACTTTGGCTGAGTTATACGGCAGAGTCATCGGACGCGGTTAGCTCATTCAAGGAGCGCGACCAGTGAAGAGCGTTAGGGATTCTTGCACGAATGAACGAACGGCTGGAGAGAGTTCGCGCCTTCTGCTAGCCATCGCGAGATGACACGGATACTCGAAATCCGCGATTGGACGATAGCAAATCCCTGGCTGTGTGAAATTGCGCATCGATTCCGGCACGACAACCACACCGTAACCGGCAGACGCGAGACTGATCGCGGCGATGAAATCGTGAACACGATGTTCCAGAAGAGGAACGAAGCCTCCAGCCGCGCCCAGCGCAGCGAGTACCTCGCTGAATCCCCCGTCGTCATCATCGAAGTGGGGGGAAATAAATCGCTGATCTTTCAGATCGCTGACCGGCACCTGCGCGCGCGCCGCCAATGAGTGGTCGTCGGCCATTGCGACCAAAAGGCATTCCGTCTGCACGATCGTGGCCACGATATCCGCAGGATGTTGACGCCAGGGCCTCACGATACCCACATCAATTTCACCGTTCACGAGTGCCTCGAATTGACGCGGGGTCTCCATCGCCACGACCTCAATTCGAACGTCACCGTGCGTAATCCGAAACTGATGCAGCATCCTCGACAGCACGCCGCTGCTCACGCCGGACGCTACGGATCCAATCCGGACAACACCGGCGAGGCCCCTGGCAGCCAATCGTCCGACCTGATCCGCACGCTCAATATGCCGTAGTGCAGCAACCGCCTCGGCGTGGAACAAACGTCCGGCATCAGTCAACGTAACGGGCTGTCGCTTGTTCCTGTTGAGGAGCCGAACGCCAAGTTCTTGCTCGAGGCGTTGAACCTGCGCGCTAAGTGCTGATTGCGCGACATTCAATCGATCTGCCGCCTTGGCAAAATGCAGATCCTCCACAACTGCAACGAAGTATCGCAGTTGACGAGCGTCGATCATTTGATCTCCCAGAGCGAACAAAGATTCAAGAGTTGCTGATAGATGATATCAAAAAAGAGGATTCAAATAGAGGCCTGAGACACAAGGAGGACATATGGACACTCAGACCTACACCCCCATTTCGACTACGCGCCAGCAGCAACTTTTCCGTTTATCTGCGCACCCCACTCATCACCGGATCATGCATGTGACCGTGGACTCAGATGCATTGACCGGATTCCTGGCAGACGCGAGGGATATCGACGCTCAGAATCTCGAATATGTCCCTTTCATGCGCCATCACCTTGCCGATCTGCTGATCGAGCGCCTCGGCGACGACTTCGCCCAGACACTCGTCGATCTGGTCAAGGATCGTCGGCACGGCGGCTTTACCATTGGCCTCCAGGATCTTTCGCAAGCACATTCCGACTTCGTGAAGTTCGGTACGGCAGTCGGACATATCCTTGGCCCGACTAATCACGATGCGATGTCCGGAACGTACTATGCCCGCTTCGTGGTGAAACACACCGACAACAGCGACTCCTATCTTCGTCAGGCATACAGGCTGTTCACGATGCACACCGACGGCACGTACGTTAGCGACGCTACGGACTGGTTACTGATGATGAAATTCGCAGAACGAAATGCGGTCGGCGGCGAATCCCGGTTTCTGCATCTGGACGACTGGGAAGAGCGCGATCTTTTTGTCAATCACAAGCTGGGAACCAAGCCGTTCTTGTACAAGGGATCAAGTTCCAAGAACGTCGACGAACAAATTGAGCGGCCGCTGTTCTTTCAAAGCGAATTCGGTCTATCGATCTCGTTCATTGACCAGTTCGCTCAGCCGTCCAACCGAGAAGAAGCAGCGTTTCTCCGTTCGCTGTCGGGGTCGATGGAAGCGTCGGCCGGCACGAAGGAAGTATCTTTGCCGGTGGGTGGCCTGGTTGTTCTGAACAACTTTTTCTATCTTCATGGGCGGGCGCCGTTCCAGCCGAACGAATCGCTGTTCCGTGAGTTGATGCGCCAGCGGGGCTCGTTTGCGTATTGACGTCACCGTCGCCAGCCATCCGGGTCGGGACCACCGACTAGGACGGCTGGTGCAGGGATCAGCAGCAATAGATTGAGACAATGAAATGAAAGACTACGCAAAGCACATGAGCGTGCAGGAGACGACGCCCGTCGGGCGAATAGAACAAGCTGCATACGGGGTGAAGCAGCATCTCCCCACGCGGCTACGCCATATCCTCTCACTCGCGGACTTCGAAGTGGCTGCACGGCGTGTTCTGCCGCGTCCACTGTTCGGGTACATTTCAGGTGCAGCGGAGGATGGACTGTCGATCGCGGCGAATCGGGCGGTGTTCGAAGACCTGAAGTTCCGCACGAAAGTGCTTGTTGACGTGTCGCACCGATCGCAGCAGGCAACAATCTTCAACCACACCTACTCGTCCCCGTTCGGGATCGCGCCGGTTGGGATCAGTGCCATTTCAGCGTATCGAGGCGACATCGTGTTGGCCTCGGCCGCAAAGGACGAAAATATCCCTGCGATCATGAGTGGTTCCTCCCTCATCCCGATGGAGGCGGTCCATGCGGCAGCACCAGGCACCTGGTTCCAGGCTTACCTCCCTGGCGACGCCGCTCGTCGAGACGCACTGATCGAGCGCGTTAAAGCCACTGGCTTCGCGACGCTTGTCATTACAGTCGACATTCCCGTCTGGGCGAACCGGGAAAACAACGTACGCACGGGTTTTTCGCTGCCTTTGCGTCCGTCGCTGCGCCTTGCGCTGGACGGCATTTCCCATCCGCGCTGGCTGATTGGCACGTTCGCCCGGACGTTGATCAATCACGGGATGCCTCACTTCGAGAACTCCTTCGCGACACGAGGTGCACCGATGCTGTCCGCGTCGGCAGTACGTGACACCACTGGGCGCGACCATCTGTCATGGTCAGACATTGCGAAAATTCGCCAGTCCTGGAACGGGAATCTCGTTATCAAAGGCATCCTTCACACGGATGATGCGCGGCGCGCGGTCTCGATTGGCGCTGACGGGATCATAGTGTCAAACCACGGGGGACGCCAACTGGATGGGGCCGTCGAACCGCTGTCCGTGTTGCCGCAGGTTTGCGACGCCGTTGGGGACAAGACCGTCGTGATGATGGACAGCGGAATCCGACGAGGCGGCGATGTTCTGAAGGCGCTCGCGCTCGGTGCGCAGTTCGTATTCGCCGGACGCCCCTTCATGTATGCCGCCGCGGTGGGTGGCGCGCCGGGCGTCCGACATGCAATCAGCCTTCTCAGGGATGAAGTCGACCGAAACATGGCGATGCTCGGTACCGTAGCCATTGAAGAACTCGATCGCGGAATACTGGCCTGATTGGTGCACCGAACGATATCGCCCTGCTGCGCCCAGCCCCCAAAGCCATTCAGACCGCTGTCGACTGCCGCTTCGAGCTTCTCGACCGCTGCGCTGCCGCCTTCGAGGTACCTGCGGATTTCCTGGTGCGTCTTGTAGCCCTGGAATTCCTCGAATGGCGAGAGATACGGATTCTGGTACGCGAGACCGACGACAAAACCCACCATCAGCTGATCGGTGTCGGTGTGGTACAGGAACGAGCCGCCTTACGTATCCGATTCGAGTGGCAAGCCGGCCGTATAGATCACGAGGCCGGCTGGTGCTGCGCTGGATCGATCTCCCACAGCCCCTTGATGCCGTAGACCTGCGGGTCCGAGTCCTTGCCCAGCTTGAACTTATCGTTCAGCTGACGACCGAGGTGACCGCGGTAGCCTTCGCAGAACAGCGTGTACTTCGCGTGCAGCTCCATGCCGAGCTGGAAGCGCTCGGTGGGCTCGCCGTCCTTGCCGATACCCATGTACCGGTGGCGACGCCCTTGACCGAACATCCGACGTTGTAGCGCACTTCGGCGACCGGAAAGCCGGGGGAAGATTTCGACGCCCAGCGCCGCGGTCTGCTGGCCCAGTCAGCGCATGACATTGGCGAGGTTGATGACGCAATTGCCGTGGTTCTCGAGGTTGTCGGGCAGCGCCCGATTCGGCACCCCTACGGCTGTGTGTTTTGAAACGAATGCGATACCGCGGGTGTCTCAGCCGATGTTCCGGCGCTTGGAGCAATTGTTGCTGCAGCGCTCATGTCGACCCCCCGGTTTTCGCGACTGAACAGGATGAGTACTGCGATGGTGACTGCGACCGAACCGGTCACCAGCGCCAGCGCATACCCATAGTTATTGGCATGTTGCACAGCGATCGCCGACTGCAACGGCGCATTGACCGATGCCAGCAGATTACCAAGCTGATAAACGAGGCCTGGGAAGGTCGCCCGAATGCTTGACGGTGAGATTTCGTTCAGATGGGCCGGAATCACGCCCCATGCCCCTTGCACGGAAAGCTGCATCAGGAAGGCGCCGGCGGCGAGCAACATCGGATCGCTGGAGAATGCCCACAACGGCAGCACCGGCAATGCAATCAGCGCGGCCCAGAATATCGTCCAGCGGCGCCCAAATCTCTCCGACAGCACGCCGGATGACAGCCCACCGATGAGCGCGCCGACGTTCAAAACAATCACAATCAGCGAAACCGTGTGCGGCGCGAAGTGATGCTGCTCGCGCAAGAATGTCGGGTAAAGATCCTGCGTCCCATGGGCAAAGAAGTTGAACGCTGTCATCAAGGCGATCGCGTAGATCGACAATTTCCAGCTCTGCCTGAGGCTGGCAACCAGTCCGATCCGTGGGCCGCGCTGCGTCGCAGCCCATGCGGGCGATTCGGGCACGTGGGTCCGCATGAACAGGACCAGCAACGCGGGCAGCACACCGATGAAGAACATGCCGCGCCAGCCGACGTACGGATATAAAACACCAAAGACCAGCGACGCAAGCAGATAGCCGCTCGGGTAGCCGGCTTGGAGCAGCCCGGAAACGAAGCCGCGCGATCGGGCTGGGACGCTCTCCATCGTCAATGCTGAACCAACGCCCCATTCGCCGCCCATCGCCACACCGAATAGTGCGCGCAGCACGATAAGCGTGGCCAGATTTGGTGAGAATCCTGATAGCAATTCGAGCACCGAATAGCAAACGATGTTAATCATCAGCGTCGGCCGGCGGCCGAAACGATCGGCGACCCATCCGAAGATCAAAGCACCGATTGGCCGTAACGCAAGCGTGAACGTAATCGCAAGTGCGACGGCCGGAACAGTCGTCTCGAATTCAGCGGCTATGTCCTTCAGGACAAACACCATCAAGAAAAAATCAAAGGCATCTAATGTCCAGCCAAGATAGGCAGCGATTACAACGCTCTTCTGCTCCTTAGTCCAACTCATGAATATTGCCTCCTGATTATCACATTTTTAGATACATTTAATTAATCGAGCGCTTTACATCCGTCACGATATTTAAATTAATGACTGATCAATGCATTCCGCGCGTATGGCCGTTCATTCGTCTGCACATTCGTGACGAGACAAACGGGATGAGCCCCGAAGAGTTGTTTCCTGAGTAGATGGGGAATGCGTAGCAGTCTAGAATGCATCTCATCCCTTCGATAAATACTATTATTTTATTGTTTAATAGAAAATGGCTATAAATCTCACCCTGCACCAACTGGATGCATTTCGCGCGGTAGCGCGCTACCGAAGCTTCAGCGGCGCGGCCAAGGCGCTATTCATCTCGCAACCCAGTCTGACCCTGCTGATCCGCAATCTGGAGGAAGCGCTGTCGGCCCGTCTGTTTGATCGCACGACTCGCCGTGTCGAGCTGACGGCGGCAGGAGAAGAATTTTTGCCAGTGGCGGAACGCATTTTTTCCGAACTCGAGATGGCGCAGGAGAATCTGGCCGATCGATCCGCGTTGCGGCGCGGCCGCGTGACAATGGGTGCCTTGCCGTCTGCTTCAGCGGACTGGGTGCCGCGCTCGATCTTTGCATTCCACGAGGCGCATCCTGAAATCACTGTGGAGTTGAAAGACGGCGTCGCAGGGCAACTGATAGATATGGTCCGCGCTGGGGAAATCGACTTCGCTCTCGGCAGCTATACGACCGTCGAACCCGACATTCAATTTACCCCCATCGCGCAAGACCCAATCTATCTTGTGTGCCGAAGTGACCATCGGCTGGCTCGCCGTCGACGCGTGAAATGGGCAGAAATTCTGAAAGAGCCATTCATCGCGATGTCCCAGGGTACAAGCGTCCGGCACGCGACAGACTCTGCATTCGCCAGCCTCCAGGCCGTTAAGCCGCCGACGTATGACGTTTCTCTTCTTTCGACGATGTTCGGTCTGGCACGCGCGGGCGTGGGCGTAACCGCCCTGCCGACTGCGGTGCTCGAGGTTTTCAACGTGGACGGTGTGGCGAAGATTCCGCTCATTGAGCCTGTCATGTGCCGGGATATCGGATTTGTCACGCGTCGCGGCAGGGAACCAACGCCGGCGGCCAAACAGCTGATGAATACGATCGAACAATGCGTCCTGCCCAGGCATGAATCCGCTGCAGGCGATCGAACGACTAAGAAGCTGTTGCGAAATTACGGATTGGGTCTGTTAACTTTTTCGAGAGGGTGTTAACTTTCTGTCTTGTTTTGCCTGACAGGAAGCGATGCCCCAAGAACTGATAGACGACGAGCTGTGATCACTCATCGAACCTTTGCTGCCGAAGCGGGCGTCGCGCAACCGCCGATACGCGGGACGCAAGCCGACGCCGGACCGAGCGGTGCTGACCGGCATCGTATTCGTGCTGCGCTCAGGCATCGCC
>Ga0157367_1000387_pt1 | contig 22086 bp, 13 predicted proteins | sample AttbisABBM2_FD_113142 | JGI IMG/M metagenome (GOLD analysis project Ga0157367, IMG submission 113142) | Fungus gardens microbial communities from leaf cutter ant in Botucatu, State of São Paulo, Brazil - Atta bisphaerica ABBM2 | ecosystem: Host-associated > Fungi > Mycelium > Unclassified ... | reverse complement strand
TTTAGTAGTAATACCCCTGTTACCCCGAGCAGAGGTTTTGGTGTTGAGACACTAACAGAAGTAACTCTGTTATGGAAGACTAAGTTGGATAGGAGTATCTCCACCATGGAAGATGGAATACCTGGATGATTGCAGCACTGCCATAAGACATGTTGCAAAAAAGGTGGGCTTGTATGATTTGGAGGTGGTTTCACCACAAGAATATTATTTCCAGACAGGTGGACTTGCATATAACACTAATAAGAATTGTAGGCCATGAAAACTCATGAATTAGAACAGAAAATACAAGCTTCTAGTCATAGAAGCTATTCAATATAATAGCCAACTATGTATCAAACTCAATGATTTATAGCAGGTTTTTCACCTATCTTTCAATATAGTAAAAAATCATCAAATAGACTCAGATTTACTAGAAGAAATTCCTAGTAAAGAAGTTATGAAATAGAGCCCATTCTCAGAAGAGGAGTTCATTAATGCTATTGCAAAATACAACAACTCATCAACTCTAGGTCTGAACAAATTGTCATAAAGATATCTCAAGAGAATTGTCAAAGATACTATATGTCTTAGGAAATTTATCAGTATCACTAATGTGTGCATTGAATTAGGTTACTGGCCATTGCATTTCAAAGTTCTGACATCCATTATTATTCCCAAACCCAGCAAGGAGTTGTATGATTTCTCTAAGGCTTTTTGACCTATTGTTTTGCTTAATACAATCAGCAAGCTAATTGAGAAGATTAATGATGAAAGATTGTAATTCCAGTTGATTTCCAATGATTTCATCCACTCATATCAACTAAGAGGTCTAAAACAACACTCTACCACAGATGTAGGTGTTTTGCTTACTTATTTCATTTGTATGGATTGGGTTAAAAATCTCACCACCAGTATTTTGGCCTTCAATATCACTCACTTTTTCCCTTTGTTTAATTATCAACTTTTTTTTTAACACTGGACAAAGCCAGTTTTGACCCTGAAATTTCATTCTTCTTCCAGAATTACTTAGTAGGTAGAAAAACCAAATATTTCTGGAACAATTTTTCTTTCTCTTCTTTCAATGTTGATGTTGGAGTAGGTCAAGGATCTGCTCTTTCTCCCATTTTTTCTGCTCTATACCTCTCTTTAATTCTTTATATGTTTGAAAACAGATAAAAAATCTAAAAATTCCAGTTTCTATTCTTTCTTTTGTAGATAATGGTTTTTTTGTTGCTCAAAACAAATCTTTGATGGTTTCAAATTTAAACCTTTTTTATAGCTATTGTATTATTTTGTCTCTTCTTGAGAAATTTGGTCTAATTATAGAATAAAGGTATTCCATTTTTCTAAATCACTTAGAGCTTTTGAACCACTGCTCCTAGACCTTATGCTACTAGAAGATCCTATCCTCCAACCCAAAAATACCTAGCATTATCTTAGATTTATATTCAACTGAAAGCTGACATTTTAACAACATATTGACTTTTATGCTAATAAAGCTATATCAATAATCAAGTATAGGAAAATGCTTAGGAATTCATTAAGAGATCTCATCCCTAATCAGAAGAGACTTTTATACAGAAGCTGTATTTTACCCATTGCCTTATAGCTTTTCAACTTTGGTATTACAACAAGACGCCACTATTATATTTTCTTAAAGAACTCAGAAAGATACAAAGAAGAGTGGTTTTATGGATTTTAGAAGCTTTTTGTACTTCTTCAATGTTTAATATTGAGGTTATTGCTAGTCTCATTCCTATTTACCTCCATTTACAAAAACTCAATGGTAGATTTCATCTCAGAGCATACTCTCTGCTATCAAATCACATTATAAAGTCACTTCTAGAAACAAGATATATAAATAACAAGGAAGCTCATTGACTATGGCTAGAATAGCTTATGCCAAGACAAAGATCAAATATCAAAGATCCAATCATGGATATGGACAATAGGTTTAATAAAATTGCTTCTTCTTTTATTCAATTTAGTAGCAAATTCTCCTTTGGAGATAGGTTTATGGATATTTTTCCCAGCTATTTTTCTTTTCATTCTTCAAACAGGAAAAGCAAAGAGAGTTTGAAAACCCATTTATGTAATCTCAACAATATTATCCTTTAAGCATTAGCAAATCCACAATCTGCAATCATTATATTAGATACCAGTATAAAGAATCAAGTCACTACTTTGATGGCTTATATCTATGTCTACAACAACCCAGTTATTAAGGCAATTTATCATGCTATAAATATCATGACTACTAAAACAGAGCTTTTCACAATAAGATATAGTATCAACCAAGCTATATATCTTTCCAACATTAGTCAAATCATTGTTATCAGTGATTTTATTCATATTGTTAAGAGAATTTTTGACTCTTTGTTGTACTCTTATCAATTGCATACTCCAGTAAACTCTGGGAATTTTTTGTCAGGAATTACAATAATCTTATTAAATTCTAGGATTGTCTAAGTCATTGCAAATGGGTTCTCCATGATATAGTTGACAAAGAGACAAAGACATTCAATGTTATCTCTATTTTTCTATATAGATATTTATAGGACTTCAGTAGGAAAAAAGCTTCTAAACAGTAACTCAAAACCTATTGAACTATTATACTCAAAAGATAGACTATAGTTAAATTTTTTTAGACACTTCAGCTCACTTTGTACTAGAGCATTAAGAGTAATAGTTAATCATACTTCTATAGGTGAATATCAACTTGAATTCTTCCTAAGGGAAGATTTTAAGTATTTATGTAATCTTTATCCTATCAAAATAAGACAACATATTCTTCATAAATGTAGAATATACAACAACTATTGGAATTTAAGAAAAGATATGATAGCCCATTTCATTCTATTTTTAGAGTTCAACAGTAAATGCTTTCTTCTTTGGAGAAAGCATCACTTAATTAAGTTGAGTATTGCTTTCTTGTAGTTAATCTCTCTTCTTTTCTTTCTTTTCTTTCTCCTCTACTTTTCATATTTCATGTTGAATATATCTTAATGTACATAGTTACAATGCAGCTATTGCAGTCCGCCCTTGAGCTCCATATAATAAATTGTTGATTTAAAAAAAATTAAAAAAATATGTAACAAATATATGATATAATGTTATAGGTATGTGATAATTTGTAACAGTCATATGTAATATCATGCTAACTTCTAACTCTAAGTCCAAAAATAAGAAAATAAAAAAATAGAAATAAAAAATGAAATAAAAATAAACAAAGTCTACTATTTTTAACTCTAACAAGAATATTAGTGTAAGAGTTGGGAGATAAAGGTCTATAAGGCTTGTTTAGGTTTTAACAAATGCTATAGACTTAAATTTAGACAAAGTAAAGAGTTTTCTTATATAGATTATTGTCAGATATACAAAGTTTAGATGCTAGTTTTTTTATTTAATTCTCTTTTCTTTTTCTTTTTTTCTTTATTTAGATTTAGGGTTAGGGCTAGAGTGATGTCATAATCACACTGTCCCATATCAGTCATATCAGATGTCATAATCATAGTAATAATCACAAGTCATAAGATTACAGATAAAGATATAGAAGGTTCTGGAAGGATAATATTATACAACATATGCAACACATGTTCAACACATGTTGACCTTAAAGTGAGCATATGGTCATTTAGGGTAGGCTAGAGAAGTAATAGCATAGACCATGGTAGTTTAGTATATAAAATAGACAATCTTGTACAGAGTTCTTTATCAAGTTCTCTTATGTTAACCCTAATATAAGATTCTTCTTATTAACCAAATCTAAGGTCTTTGAGTCATAACAATTATAGCTTATGTGTTAAAGTTGTAAACAATAGACTTGGTTTTATTTTATTTTTCTTCTCTTCTATTTTTTTAATTTTAAACTTAGACAATAGAGTATAATGTAATATTATATATGATAGTCACATATGTCACAAATCATAACAAATATATATTACAGATTACATGATTATATGATATATAAAAGATTAGATAATGTTATACAGCATAGTTATAGCTTATAAAAAGTATATGAACTTTAGGATAGATTAGTTATAGTATGCACACAAACTTATGATCTATAGTATATAATGTTACAAACTCAAGTCCTTAGAGTGGAATAAGTGAATGAACCTTGTATTAGGTTAACACAAGAGAACTCAATAGAGAACTCTGTACAGAAATATCTATCTTATAAACTAAACTATGATAGTCTATGTTACAACTTTTCTAGTCTACTCTAAAGACTATATGCTTGTCTTAAGGCCAATATGTGTACTACATATTATTATGATGTCATTTATTCAGAATCTTTTATATTCTTCTCTGTGACCTTATGACTTGTGACTATGTCATCTAGATTTAAGAAATAAAAAAAATACTTTAACAAAAAATAATAAAAGAAGAAATAATAAAAAGGAAATGTTAAACAAAAAAGCTAGTATTCAAGCTTCGCATTTCTGATATATAAGATAGACTAGTTTATAATGAGTTCTTTTATGTTACTTAATACAAAAGTATATTTTTCAACTTTGAGATTTAAGTTATAACATTATATTTTAGATATTAGAGATAAAAGTATACTTACATTGAGTGATATATAATAACTAAGTCTTTTTAGTAAGTTTCATAATATTCTACCTAGTTACATAATTATATGATTATAACAAGTATAACTAATTTATGATATATATTATGCTTCTGCCATACTTTGTAATATTTATAACTATTATATATAATATTATATTATGTTTTCTTAGTTAAGTACTAATTTTATATAAGGAAAAAGAAAAATTAAACTAAAAAATATAAAATATTACATACCATCTACTATCTATATACTTTCTAGTCTTCTAATATAGATTACACTCTATTTCAATCATTTATCAATCTGATGATCAGATCTTGTACCCTTTATCAATTCCATAGAGTTCTAAACAACATATTCCATAGTGCTCAACAACCCAGAGTATATATAGTGGTAGATTATTATTAGGTTACTAGTTTTGTATTTAAGAATATAGTCTACCATGTACTATTTTACTTAGCTGATTATTAACTTGAATTGTACCACACTTGTACACATCTGTCCAAATTACCATTGTCTGAAATTATGACTATATGATGTTTAGACTAGGTGCAACATCATCTGTGCAAGCCAAGGTTAATTTATCTGTGTAGCACTCCTTCTGACCCCATTCCAAAGTCTATCTCATTAAGTTCTTTTTTATCTCTGTCTTTTGTATTATTATTGTAGATAAAATCAGCAAGTGTGAATTATGTCTAACATGAAATAACTAAGTCTACTTTAATAATTTCTAAAATAGACTTAGAAACTTTAGATAAGAAAATTTATTAAAGAAATATATAGTAAAAATGCTATATAAATAGAATAATGGCAAGTTCAAAGTGGAATATTTGAGAAAGTTGGGAAGAAATTGGTGTTATGACTTAAGCCTTTTAGAGTAAAAATAAAGGATGACTCTTGTATTGAGTAACACAAGAGGACTCAATAGAGTTCCAAGTACAAGCTAGTTTACCTTATATACTACAGACTATGGTCTATGCACATACTACAACTATCTTACCCTCAAGTCCATATACTTTTTATAAAGCCAATATATTGTTGCTATACTGTATGACATGATCTATTTTAGAACTTTCTATAAACCTTTTCTGTGTCATGTGATTGTGATCTGTGACTGCACGCAGTTGGCCCACTATACATCAGAGCTGCCCCATAAGATAGTGCCGTTCTTTTCAGTATAGAAGGCATATTTTCACTTCCTGCTGACCGGATAGTCAGCCCAATGAGCATATTCATATTTCGCCACGATTGACAAAATAATGATAGCTGGCGTACTTTTTACAGTGTTTGCGAATTTCGGCCCTGTTGACAGGCCTCAGCTGAAAATCTGTCCCGTGACCATGTAGATTGATGTTTACTTGTAACAATCGAAAATTTGGCTCTCGGGATCTACTCTACATTGGTCGCAGTTTATCTTTTCTGAGTTGTCACGAATTTTTGTTTCATTAAGCCAGATCACAAAGGATGAATGGAGACTATCTTGTACAGGGTCGGTCATGGCAGTGATTTTCTGGTGTTATGCAGAGCCTAATATGAAGACATGTGCCATACCCTCTTAGAATGAAATCCCAGAGTTATGGAATACATTGAGTTCATAAAGAAATATCTACCTCGAAAGTATTCAATCATTAGTCTGAAATAATTGGAATCCAAACTTGAAATATTGGCCCATCAGCATCACCAATTTGAAAAAGATGATTGTAGCCGACATGTCAACCCCACAGGAATTTCAGCTATTGCTCGTATCAGCCGATGGGCTTCGTTCGCCCATGAACTCCAGTGCGCTCAACTGCATTGTCTCGTTCCATGTTGATTCCTGGTGTATATTTAGGGCGGCTTCTCGTAGGTTTATGATCAAACGAGTTGCCTATCATATGGCATCAGCTGTGCTCGCAACAGGGCACCATGTATGGGTTTTCAAATGACATACTGAGTATGAGTATACCGCTGTCAACCACCTATCTGGGTGTTTAGTAATGCAGTTTCCTCATCATTATAAAATACCTGCCCACACTTACATTAGAGATACATTCCCTAACGGTCCTTTTAAGATAACACCAGAAAGTGTTGATATGAGTAAAATGACTGAGGAATGTATAAGATGGATAATATTATTATATTAGGGAGTAGTCGAACCTGCAATTCTTTGAAGCGTTGAGCAGTCAAGATCATTATAGGGAGTAAAGACATACAGGAGGAAAAATACTGTGCCATCTCGTACCAAGGCCATAAAGAGGGGCGAAAATTTTTCATTTTTTCCATGTCTTGGGTGTAGTCTCCCTCTTCTATTCTTTGCGGTGCTCACAAATTTCCTGATAGTCATTCCAAAGAAAACGACTAGTTGCATGATAAGGTATTACTGTACCTGATACAGAAGCATTTCATACCTGATATACACAATGCAGGAATCCTTCTCGGGATAAACAAAAGGCTTCATATATGCGGTGTATGCTTTGATTGGAATGGTCACTCACCACGCTACCAATTCTGAGATATGGGGACGCGATTGAGATAGGCAACCTGGATACGGGAACGATGGGCTTGATGGTATAGGATTTTCACTGAAGAGCGTCTCGACTGTTGTATAGAGTTCCAGCTGCCAGCAATATGTTTGAAAAGCTCAATGCCGTCGAAAAATAGGATAATTCACCACAAATTCGACTGTATAGTCATCAACAACTCGGTAGTTTGGTCATCGACAAGTATGAAGCATACCGGAGACGACAATAATCATAGACCACAATACTGAGAAAATTGAACGTTCCAAGTTTCATAGTTTACCAGAACAAGACGCACCACGGGTGCTGGATTCATACAAGGCATAAAGACGAAGCAACAAAATGACGTTAATAACTGTCGTGAAGACGACTGGCCCGGCACTAGCACCAATTGGTTGAGCGCGATCGAATCCAGCTGAAGAAAATATATTACACGGTCGTTAAATGCAGCCAGGCATTACACCTGGATGACCTTTCAATAAATTTGACCTTCAACGTCTGGAGTATAGCTTACGCCTGTTCTCTCGTTAATAATGCATGGAAACAGATCACTATAAACCATTGACTATCAACTTACATGGACAGACAAGCCGACTTGCATTCCCACTGTGATTTTCATACATTCCGAGTGAGATGCGGTTGCATCGAGGAACTTTGGTAGCCGAGAAACGCACTTATAGTATTCATGCTGAAGAATAAGTGATAGTTAATTCATATATCGAATCAAAGCAAGCGCTACAAACCCGACGTGAATAAGACCATAATAGCGAGTGAATATGTATAGTGCTTTGGGCAACGACCATCCGGCGCTGTCCGGCATTGAGTATTGCACGACATGCTCAGAAGAGAGGTGTTACCTCCAGATGTACTTGTACTACCGAGAATCAATTAGATGAGCACCATCAATTAGTACATGCATTTTGCATACTTCACGAGACAAGTCCAAGAGTACGTCGTATGCAAGGGTTGTAAAGGCAGCGACTGCAGAGAACGTTAGGACCCTCAGATCAACCAAAGGATGAGAATGACTCATTATTGGCATAAGTCGCGCTACGCTGCGCAGATATGGCAGCGAACTGGGCCTGTAGGACAGAATCAGACATAGCTGTCTTGAAATGAAGCTTGACCTACATTGTTTCCGTCTATATAATAAGTCCCTGAGAAATGCATCACATATGAGGACAGGTGCTTATGAGCATGAATTCCACACCTCGGAAGCATTAAATGAAATCGTGATGGACATATACAGCATCATTTGTTTCGCGTGTAGTGTATCTCGCTTCACGATTCGACATCATGTTGGACTGTATATTTTTTGTGCCACACAGTCTCACCTCAGTCTTTGTAACATGAAACTGAGGTGAGTCATTGCTTTTTCCCCTTGTATCACCATCTTTCATGGTAGCACCTAATGGAAAAATATCCTCATTTATGTCCAAAAAACTTCTCAAATGCTCTTAACCTCCCCAACAGCAGCCAGACTCCCTCCACTATGAACCCTAGTGAAAGGGTGAGATGGTGACTTGTCTCACATAGCAGGTCTGTAATATCTGGCTGTAGTGCCTCTAATGAGTCAATTCTCTCCAAGTTCTCAGTTGATTATGTAGAGAGGATAGATATCAGATCAGAGTTGAAGACAATGGACTTGGTTTATTTTATTTTCCTTTCTCATTTTCTTATTTTGGAATTAGGGTTAGGGTTACATCATAACATTATATCATTACTTCTTTCTTTCCTATCACCATCTCATATAGTAGTGCCTGAAAGAATCTTAGTGAATACAATTTTTCCTTTTGATATAAGCATTTAATCCAATCTTCAAGAGCCTTCCAGGAATGTGGCAATGGATATAGAGGTTAATACTTCTAGAGATTGGTCCACAATGTTAAGTACTAACAGCTCTAGGGCTATATCAGTGCATTCTGATGTTTCTGTTATAACCTTTTGCTTAGCTTAGATTACAACTTAGGCAAAGGCTTGAGTAAGGAGTAGAGGGTTTGATCAATTGATAAAGTGTAAGGATACAGGAATGTATCTACAGCTATATATACCTAAAGACCATGAGGAATATGTTCATTGTCCATGAAGCAGAATGTTATGACTTAAGTTCAAGGGTTAGAACAGAAGACTACTCTTGTATTGAGTAACACAAGAGAACTTAATAGAGTTCCTAAGTACAAGATGTCTATCTTATATACAAACTACTGATGGTCCATGCTACACTCCTTTAGCCCTACTCTAATGACCATGTGTTCACCTTGAGGTCAACATGTGTTAACTATGCCATATGATATCATCATTTCTAAAACTTTCTATGTTGTTCCATTGTATTATGTGAGTGTGTGACCATGACTGTGATCTGTGATGTCACATTTTGTCTTCTTTGTCTATGTTTAAATAAAGAAAAAGAAATTCAAAATAAAATAAAGAAACCTAAAAGAAAAGAAAAATAAAATGAAACTGAGTCCATCATTTACAACTTTGATACAGAATAAGTCATAAACATGAGGAAAACAGCAAGAAGTAATGCCTACTACATAAGGTGCTAACTAAGACAGCTATGGTATAGCTGATTATTGCATTATCAAGAAATCTCCCTAGAATATATAGTTTATGATGTATCTGCATTGTAAGTATGAGGTATTAGCTATAACAGTTTCCTCTATTTCATATACACAGTATATTCAAGCTCTTGCTAACAACCCAACTTAGACTGATCAAGTTGAAATCAGCAAATCTGAAGAATCTATATTATCTTATACAATCCCAAAGGTAGGAGAATTAATACTGCTAATAAGGCTACAGTAATTAAAAATATTCTAGAATCTCATAATATGATTACAAACAGCACATATAGACTTCAAGGTCTTAAATCTTCTACTATTCCATATTTTGTTAACCAACTTGTAGACTTACAACTGTGGGATAGTAGTTTTTGTCCTATTTCTATTTTTGGAATTAATAAATATTTAGAAGGTGATGCCAAGAATATTACTTGTTCACTCTATAGAATAGCAGCTTTTATTAGATAGTAAAAACTTGAAGACAAAACTATCAAAGATATACTATAAATCATAGAATTTGGTTTCACTACTTAGAATTTCATCTCTTTTATTTATGAATCAGAGTAAGATAAACTGACTGCTTACAAAGACAATAAATTCTTTAGACAATGTATTATATTACAATTCAAGTTAAAATTTTCTAAAAACAAGTTAAATACTAATCAAGAGTCTTCCAATATAGGTAAACAAGTCAATATATTTAGAATTTCTCCTTCAATCACTTCAAGGCCAAGCAAAAAAGTCCTGGAAAAATCAAAGTTTTTCAAAGGTAAAATGACTTTCTCATCTACTCCCACTTAAAGTAGTTAATTGTATGTCTAAGTATCCAAGAGCAATATTGAAGATATTGTGAAAATCAAAAAGAGCTTTCCAAATCTGCCAGCCAAGAAAATTGAAGAAGTTCACAAAGTCCTAAATGAATTAAAAAAGAAGAAGTATAAGTTCAATATAATAACTAAAGATTTTTTAAGAAAATAAATTATTGTTCTGATGAGTTCGAACAACTTAGAAAGATTTATAACTATGTTAAATAAACATATAGCTAACATTAATTTATCCTAGTAGATAATAAAGGGTTGATAATTACCACTAACAAAGTAGTAGCTACCTTAGATCTCAACACTATTGAAAACTACATAAAAAATACTGATATTGTTGATTCAAACAAAGTCATGAGTTTAAGACTACTACAATCTAAATCATACCTTGAGATCTTGAGCATCTTATATTACATTGAAGACATAAATCACCATATACATAGTCAAAAAAGTTCTTCAAACTACTCATATCTTTAACAACATTATTCTCACCTCTCAACCATGTATTATGAAAGCTTGCCCAAAGTCTCACATAATAGTCATTTAGGTAGACACATGGGATACTCAAAGTAGTTCCAAGGCTAAGAGTCATATCAACAGATATATTACAAAATGAACTACTCACTTATTTGTGATATCTGAATCTTGGGTATACTCTCAGAGGTTTAGAAGTGATTCAGAAGTTCAATAATGATGATAATGATGATTAAGATCAATATAGATAATAAAGAATAAAGATTGATGAAAATTGATGTTGTTAAGTCTAAGATCTAATTCTTAGACACAAAAGTATATATACAAAAGAGTGATGGTCCATATGCAAGCTGTTGTCATCACATGATCAAAACTTGCATCTGATGGGAGCTGTCATCTGTCATAGCAGCTGTCAGGCTAATTTTAGAAGGTAACTAATTATATTACTACATTGATATGCTTGTATCTCTACTAATACTTATTGCTTTGAGACAAATCATATATCATTGTAAACATATTGATAAGCACTTTCCAATGCAAGTTCAATTGTGCAAATCCATTTAGCAGTTCATGAGATATTAGCAGACAAAGCTTATACAGCTACTGATGGCCTGATATCTCAGTCATTTGTTGTTGCTTTTGTACATCCTGCATATGTGTGGATAGCCCTTATTTGGGGCTTTCCAGCACAACTTTGTTTGTGAAAATTGGTCTACTTGTTGTGGAGATACAAGCTGAATGAAGTTTGTAACAAGATGTTTTAACATTGGTAGACACATTGCAACAATTCAGAGCACAAACGTGAATCTTGGTATATGTAATGCAAAAATTACTGGAAATGGAGACATACAACTTTCACATGTCATGTGTATAGATCCAAATGTATTAAATGCAATAGTCCTCACAAGATTAAATACCATAGGGAGATGGTATAGTGTTTTTTTTTTTTTTAAGTCAACAATTTATTACATGGGGCGCAATGGCAGTCTGTGCCTACAGGAGAAATTATGTATGGAGTATCAATATCCTAACCTTTTTATGTAGTTACCCAATACAAAGAACTACTAAGGAATTGAACCCATAACCTCAAGTAGGTTTGAGGTAGGCATAATATATATGGACAGGAGTCTCTTCCACTATGCCATCTCTCCCCCAATGGTATGGTGTTATAAGGCAAATTTTAAGACTAATCTCCCTAGACTTGAAACAAAAAAAGAAAAACCATACTCTCATTTATTTAAGTATATCAATTGTAAAGAAGAGCATCAAGCTAATAGCAATATATATTTATTTTGGAAACATTGGTTCAATAAGAAATGGCATTCAAAGAAGTATCAAAAGCTTCATGAAAACAGAAGTAAATCAATTTGCTTAGTTGTAGGCAAGGTAAGTATATGATCATTCAAAACATAAAAATCTTTTCATAAAATGTTTGAAAGAACAGACTTCTCACTGACATAATCTTAGAAAACAATAATAATTTTGACATCATCTTCATTTAAGAATCTGCTTAGTCTATCACCTAAACTATTCCAGTTCAACATTCAAAGAAGGGGAAATCATTGTTAGTGCTCCAAATTATCCTTCATGAATCATATTTTCAAGACAATTGGTTGACAATAATGAACACTCAAGAGTTATAACATATATCAATGTTTGACTTGTTTAGTTATATTTTTTACTTAGAAAATATATTACAAATCATAGGAATATTAACCTCATTTCTTTCTTTAACAATAATATTGTCTTTTTCATTATTCAGATGAACAGCAAACTGCCTTAAAATATCTAAAGAATATTGAGATCAAGCTTTATTTTATTTTATTTTAAATCAACAATTTATTATGTAGAGCTTGGTAACAGACTATGGTAACTACTTAGTAGTTACATACATTCATAAGGATACTACATGAAAAAAGAAAACTAAAAGAAAAACAAACTAGAAGAAAAGTACTATGAAAGATATCATCTTAAGGAATTTAAGTAATGTGTTCTCCAAAGGAAAATGCTTTACTGTTGAATTCTAAGAAGAGAGTGAAATGAGATATTGTATCTCTTTTAGAATTCCAATAGTTGTTGAATCTTTTACACTTATGAAGAATATGTCTTCTTGATTTGATTGGATAAAGGCTGCATGGACATACAAAGTTTTCTTGAAAGAAGAACCTTGAACAATATTCACTAATAGGTGTATAGTTGACAATTGCTCTTGTAACTCTTACATATAGTGAGTTGGAGTGACCAAAATATTTTAGCCATGATCTTCCTTTGGAGTACAATGGCTCAATAATATTGAGATCATTGTTGAGAAGATCTAAAAAACTTCTCCCTTTATAATATAAAGCTTAAAATATTATCTTTCATTAACTAATGATGTTGTTACATTCTTCTTTTCAACTAAAGTCTCATGATGATTTGCAAGGAAAAATTGGAGAAAAATTAATTTTTTTGTCTTTTTGTTGACAATACTATGAATATTATGGTATGCTTAGACACTAACATTTTTCTTTTTCTTTTATCTATTTTTCTTGATTTAATATTTCTTTTCTTTTGATTTTCTTTTTCTTTTTGGATGATGAAGAGGTACATGATTGTGGTCATATGACATATCACATGATGTGAGGTCATAGGCCCAGACTGAGCAAGAATGGACTAAAAGAATGACATCAAGAAGCATGTTAGCAGCATGTCTACCTTATGGTGTATATAGTGCACTCATGGACAATGTATGAACTTTAGGGTAGGGTTAATTATTAGTAGCACAGACCATCTGTAATTTATATAAATAGGATAGTAATTCAGCAGAGACTCCTTATCAAGTTCTCTTGTGATTCCCACAATGATATTTGTTTTTGAGATTTATTGATTGTATCTCTATTGGTCTTTGTAACTAGTAGTTGCCACAACAATGAAGCAACCAATTTTCTTGACTAGAGCAGTTCCAGAAATCAATAGAGTTGTAATCATTTCTCTTGAAAAATTCTTGGATTTCTTTGGAAATAGCCACTGACTAAATTTGATATGGATAACTAGATAAATCAAAGATCCTCTTAGTAGTATATATTGTATCAGTGATAATAATGATATGTTCAATATTGGTTAGCCAAATAGCTTGATTTACTCTATACCTGATGGCAAATAGTTCTATTTCAGTGGAAGTAATGTTTATAGCATAGTGGATAGTTTTGATGACAAGGGAATCATAAGTATATATATGAGCAATAGATATGGCAACTTGATTTTTGATACTTGTGTCAGATATGACAACTGCCATTTTGGGATCAGATGATGCATTGAAGACAGTTTTATCAAGGAAATGAAGATGGGTCTTTTTAGTATTAGAGCTTTTCCTGTCTGAATAATGAAAAGAAAAACAACTAGAATATATATCAATTAGTTTGTTTCTAGGAGAAAATTCATTATTGAAAGGATCAAAAGAATTAAATACTCTATTTAATCTATTGTTAGCATCCACAATAAAACTTTTAATCTTTGATCATTGTTTGATAGTCAACATTTCCAGTGATAAATGGTGCTTTTCTAGGTACAAGGAGTGATTTGACTCTAGCAACAATCTAATGATATAATTTGGAAGAAGCAATTGAGTACAAAGCTGTTCTTCTACCAAGCTTTCAAAGATGTAGATTTATAGGAATAAGGCCAGCAATGGCCTCTATGCTTATGGATAGAAAGATTTGGAATGCTTCAAGAATTCAGAGAGTGGCTCTTCTTTGCATGTGTTTAAAAACTTTGAATGGGTATGATAGCAGAGCATTATTGTAGTATTACAAAGGAAAGCCATATAGTGTAATAAAAAGGATGCATATCCTATATAAAAGATGTTTTTGAGTAGAAATGAGGCCTCTTGACAAATTTCCAAGCATTTTCATGCTTTTAACTGTTGATATAGCTTTATTTATATAAAAGTCAATATGAGAACAAAAGAACAATTTTCTGTTGAAGATGAATCCCAAATGTCTCCATGTTTCTTTGGGACAAAAAAAAGATCCTTCTAGAATGGAATGATCAAGAGAGGGAGGATTGAAAGCCCCTTGCACTCTAGAAAAATGGAAAACTTCAGTTTTTTCCTGTTTGATGACAAGTCTAAAGTGATTCAAAAAAAGAGATATAATACAATAACTACAAAAAGGATTTCCATTTGAAATTTCAAAAGATTTGTTCTGGGAGATAAGAAAACCATTTTCTACAAAAGAAATGAAAGAAACAGAAATTTTTAAGTTTTTTAATCTTTTTTCACAGAAAAGAGGTTATGCTAGAGTACAATAAGAAATATGTAATACTAGTTTCTAACTGTGCACTAAAAAAATCAAAGGGGTCAATATTAGCTTTAGAAATCAATAGAATGTATAGATAAAAATGATTAGAATATATAAAACTCTCTTCAAAAATATGAAAAACCAGTGATAAATAAAGAGCAGATAGAATAGGTGAAAGAGCTGAATTTTATCTTATACCAATGTTAACATCAAAGAATGGAGAAGAAGAATTGTTCCAAAAATATTTAGTTTTTTTTCCTATCAAGTAGTTGTTGAAAAAGCAAGAGATTCTTGGATCAAATTCTGCTTTATCTATAATGAGAGGAAGTATTTGATAATTAAGAGAGGGAAAAAATTGCACAATATCAAATGCCAAAGTACTATTTAAGCAATTTTTTACCCAACCTGAGTATATAAGATATGTTAAGAAAGTGCTGGTATCAGTTGTAGATCATTGTTTGAGACCTCCCAGTTAGCAAGTATAGATTGTATTATTGGATAAGGCTTGAAATTGAATCTCTTCACCAACAACCTTCTCAATTAGTTTGCCAAGTGTATTTAATAGAACAATAAGCCTAAATTTTTTAGGAATATCATATAATATCTTGTTGGGTTTGGAGATAATAATAGACATAGATACTTTAAAGTATGAAGGCCAATATCCTAAGTCAATACAAGCATTAGCAATATTCAAGATATTATCAAGACATGCTGAATTTTTTAGAATTTCTTTTAGATGTCTCTATAACAATTTATCTGGTCCAGAAGTAGAGTCATTGCTGTATTTATTGATAGCTGACATGAACTCTTCTTTAGAAAAGAGAGGCCATTGAAATATGGCTTTGTTTGGAATTTCTCCAAGAATTAACATATTTACCTGTCAATGTTAAGCTGTATTAAAAGACTTATAGAGGGCTTGCCAAAGATTCTCAATGTCAAGGCAAGGTTGACCATTATACTTGATTGCTTCAATTGCTGGAAGCTTATACTTCTTGACCCAATTCATAAGATTCTATAGACCTTTCTTTCTATTTGAGATTTCTTGTATTTTCTCATTAAAGAACTCTCTTTTGGTTGTTTTTGCTGTTTTCTTAAAGGTTTTCCAATCTTTTAACTGTTTGGAATTTCTGTAAAGGTCTAAGTGTCTTTGCCAGTTATCATTCCACCATGATTTCAAATGTTTGGTAATGTTGACTATTTTTAAATGCTTGAGCCAGACTTTGTCAGTACCATTTACAAATTTCTGTATAGTGTTCTCCAGATCTTCTACATTACCAATATAAACAGTGTTGAGCCTTTTGACAAAATTGGTAATGTCAGAAATGAACATTGATTCTTTGTTACTGTTTTTGACAATAGTTTATTTTCTAGATTGGATGTACTCTTCAAGAATTGAGATTTTCACTGTTAAAGGGGCATAGTCTGATAAAAGTCTTTATTCTGGATGGATGGCATGATTATCAAATTCCTTTGAAGTAGGTTGAAGAAACATGAAATCAATTGACAAGTTCAAATCATCTTGATTATTGGCATATCTTATAAGAACTTGAAAAAGAAATGAGAGAAATGTCTCTGTGATCAAAAGTGTCTTTACAAAATGAGAAGTGAAGAAAAGAAAGTCTTATATTGATGTAAGTGGAATTTATTGATACTATAAAAAAATGCAGTAGCTTCTCCACTTTAAAACCTGATTACATTTCTTAGTATTATTTCAAAGTTCTGGTGGCTAACAAATAATACATCTTTAATTTTGTTAATATTGATATCACATATATTAATCTTGAACATTTGTCTCTACATTTCAAAATGTCCACTTCAATTATTATTCTAAAATCAAACAAAGTGGTTTATAATTCCCTGAAGACTCTTCAACCCATTATTCTTCTCAATATACTTGGGAAACTTATTAAGAGTGTCATTAGTGAAAGATTACAAGTTCAATCTATTTCCTCAAATTTTGTTCATCCAAATAAACTTGGAGGATTGAAATAATACTCAATTATATATATAAGATTATATCTTACTTATTTTATTTGCACTGGATGGGTTAAAGACCTTCATACAAGCACTTTAGCTTTTGACATCACTTAATTCTTCCTATTGCTTAATCATCAGCTCCTTCTAATAATTTTGGACAAAGCTGGTTTTAACTTAAGAATATCTTTTTTTTTAATTAGCAATTTATTATATAGGATATGAGGACAGTGTATGGTAGCTACTTTGTATATACATTACATAAGACTAAAACAACAGGGAATAAAAGAGAAAGTAAGAAATAAAAAGAATAAAAAGGAAATAGAAAAAACAAAATCATTAGTTACAGATTGAGCAAAGGGATTGCTTTGTTATGTAATGCTTTCTCTGAAGAAAAAGGTATTCAGGTTAAATTCAAGAAAAGAGACAAGCTGGCTGATAGTGTCTCATTAAATTCCAGTACTTATTAAACCTCTTATACTTATGAAAAATATAGTATTTTGATTTGATTGGATATAATCTATATAGACAACTAAATTCTTCTCTTAGGAAAAAAATCTTAGTTAGTATTCTTCTATTAGAGTGTGATTTGTAATAGCTCTTATAGCTCTAGCATATAACAAATTGAAATAGCCAAAGTGTTTAATATATGGCTCCTTTTTAGTATATAAGAGTTTAATATCTGTTAGATCATTATTTGATAGATTGAGGAATTGTTTTCCCTTGAAGTCCAATACCTAGAATATCATGTCATTGTTTGATAATATCATTGTTTTCTTTCTTCTTGTTGAAGTCTTATGAAGATTTGCAAGGATAAAGTAGAATAAGATTGAATTTATTTTTTTATCTACCAATGTATAAAGAGACTATTTTTTATCACTAGGACAATTCCAAAATTCAATAGTATTGATCAAATGTTTCTCAAAAAATAATCTGAGGTCTTTTGAGATAATAATTGATTAGAGTTGATAGAGATAAATAGAGGAATCAAAAAAATTTTACACTGTATATAAAATATTGGTGATGATAATGATTCAAGAGATATCAGGAATTTGAACAGCCTGATTGATTCTACATCTGATTGCAAATAATTCTGTCTCTGTTGTAGTGATATCAATGGTATGATGAAGTGTTTTTCTTATAGGATTAGAGAATAAATGAATATGACCAATAGATATAGTAATATTATTTTGTAGAAATAGGCAACTTTGTTCTTTTTGTTATAGCTATTAGCTTTATAAAATGAAAAATGACTAGGAAAAGTATCAATTAATTTAGACTCAGGATAAAACTTGCTATTTAAAGAAACAAAATATAAGGAAATTACATTGAGACAAGTATTGGCATCAGTAACTGAACTCTTGATTTTTGAACCTTGTTTGAAAGTCATGTTTCTCAAAGAAAGCTAATGAGAATGAAAATTGACAGTATGTCTCTTTTCAAGAAGAGACTTGATAGTGTGATTGAAAAGAAGAGTGAAAGTTCTTAATTGAGATCTTCCACTTATTTTCTGAAAATGTAAATGGATTAGAATCAAACTAGTAATGACTTTGATTTCTATAGTAGGAAAAGTATGGAAAGCATCTAAAATTTATAAAGCTGTTTGACATTGTAATTTTCATAGCTCATTAAGTGGGTATAAAAGAGGTGCTTTATTATAAAATTTTGTTTCTTCCTCTTTTAGAGTAAATGTGAGTGTGGGCTAAAGATCCATTCCCTCTTCTATTTTATCTACTCCTTATATTGCTTTTATTTTCCACATTTTTGAAAGAAGGACTATTGTGTAGAATGTGTATTATACCTATTGCACTCTATGAATTTCCTCTGTAGTACTTCAAAAGTGTTCTTCTATTTCACTCTCTCAAGAAATTAAAGAAAATGCAATGGAGAGTAGCATTATAGATTATGGTACTTTTCATATATTACCCATCTAGAGTATTGAGACAATTGCTAGTCTCATTCTAATATACCTCTACCTTGACAAAATCAGCAGAAGATATCAATTGAGAATGGTGTTGTTACCAAAATATCATACTCTCAACTCACTTAAAAACTCAAAAGTTCTATTGTAAATTCCAACAACTGTTTTAATAGTCTTTTTCCATCATTTGATAATCTTCATAAAGAATCTTTGTCTGGTTTCCAATTAGTAGACAATTTCTTTTATTATTTCTCTTTTCATATAGTGAACTACAAAGAAAAAGAAATTATGAAAACTTACTTTCATAATCTTGACAAAATCTTTGAAGATTCTCTTTTACATCCAGAAACAAGTATTGTTATTTCCAATGCTAGCATTAAGAATAATTTTGCTACTTTGATATTACATGTCCACTCTAGTTATAATATTCTAGCCAAAACAATCCATTATACTGTCAACATCACTTTTACTGAGATGGAATTATTTGCAATCAAATATGGTATTAAATTAGTCTCATGATTTGGCTGTTGATAAAAAACCAAACAGCTCAATTGTGATCCTATTTTCCCATATAAATCATTATAGAACTTTAGCAAGAAAGAAGAATGTAATTCTATTATTCAAAAATAGCAAATGATGTTTCAAGTATCATGTTACAACCTTAAGCTAAAGCTCAGGTTGCACTTAGGCAAAGACTTGAGAAGAGAATAAGAGATAGATTGCAAGTGGTAAAGCATAAGGATATAGAAGAGTATCTATGCTATATATACAAGTTCATAATAAGACAATGAGAAATACATGAGGCAGCAAACATGAGGAGACCATAGGGATGAAGCAAGGTAGTAGCACCTACTACATAAGGCACTGACTGAGACTACTTATGGTACAGCCGATCATGTCATCATACCCTTTGCTCTTATCTATGCTTTCCCCAGAAGGCATCAATTGTAACATATCAGAATATAAGAGAAATAATTTTCTTAACCTTCTTGATGACAACTATCTTCCTACTAAGCTTACTTACATAAAAGATAGTGCTTAGCTCAAACATCTTAGATACTCTAACTCTTTGTATGTGAGAGCAATAAAAGCAATTACTAATCATATTCCAATAGGTGAGTATTATTTAAGATTCTTTCCTAGAGAATCCTTCAAATATCTATATAGATCATATCTAATTGAGTCAAGATATCATATTCTTCACAAATGTAGGAGATATAACAATTATTGAAATTCTAATAGAAATTTATTGAAGAAATTTGTTATATTTCTTGAGTTCAATCCAGAAGCCATTTTCTTCTATAAAGGAATTACTTAATAGTGTTAAGTAGTGTTATCTAAATTTTCCTCTCTTTTTTTTCTTTTTTTTTTCTTTCTTTTATCTTATATAAGTAGTTATGTTGTAACTACTATGGTCTATCACTGTGTTCCATATAATAAATTGTTGATTTAAAAAAAAGCATAACATTATATGTGACTATTACAAGTTGGTTACACATATTGTAGTCATACAATTATATATCAATTATATATCATAATAAAGAAATATAAAAGATTCTGGAATAATAACATCATATAACATTTACATATTTGTTAGAGTTGTAAATATTAAATTCTATTTTCTTTCTCTTTTATTTTGTTTTTACTTTTTATTTTTACTTTTTTTATTTTTAACTTAGATGAAAGATGTGATATAATATCATGTATGATGGTCACATAGGTCACATAATTATATAACACAGAAAAGATCTTAGAAGGTTTTAGAATAAGTAATGTTATATAATATAGCAATAATATGTTGGCCTTATAGAAAGTATATTAACTTTAAGATAGGTTAGTTGTAGTATGTATACAGATTATGGTTTATAGTATATAAGATAGACAGATAGACTAGCTTATACTTAGAACTTTATTGAGTTCTCTTGTGTTACTCAATATAAAAGTATATCTTTTATCTTATTTTAAGATTTAAGTCATAATAATACTATATGAATAATATATAGTCTTTAGGATAGGTTAGTATTAGTTTCATACAGATTACTAATTAGTATATATAAGATAGATAAATTATACTAGAAACTCTATTAAATTCTCTGTGTAAACTCTATATAAGACTTTTTGTTAACTAATTACTAAGTCTTCAATCATAAAAATAGAAGCCCAGTGCTGGGCCAACCAGATGTCAAGAACTTACTCACTAATCTAGCTATATAGCACTTCTTGGAATTGTAAAATGACAATATAATATAAGAAACTACTGTAGTCATAACTCTCTTATCAAATATACTAAAATAAAATATAACAATTTGTGTAAAAACTAATTTTCACATACTCTCTATAATAATCTTCCATATGAATACTCTAGCTAGTCCAAATCTCTAAAATAGAAACTTCATGCTTATTTCTTTATTTAGTAGAGACAAATTCTTAGCTAGAAATAGTACTAATATCATATACTTTGTTATAATTGAAGACTAAGAGTTAAGTCAACAAAAGAATCTTGTATTGGGTTAAGACAAGAGAACTTAATAGAGTTCTTAGTACAAAGTCATCTACCTTATATATACTAGTTAATGGTCTATGTGAAATTACTACTAACTTACTCTAAAAGCTATGTATATTATATGAGATCAATGTAAGAGAACTACAAACTCCAAAATCAAATCCCAAAAACTTAGAGTTTGTAACACCAGCTCCTATATCTGAAGTCCAATCTCAAAAATATGAAGATTTCTATATATTTTCTAGTACTCTTTCTACTCAGCCCTAACTACTACCTATTGTCAGGTGCAGTTCACACCAGGGATGAAAGTCCACAAGATAGGCTCAGAGATGTGTGGACTTATGGAATAACCTTGGCTTCAGCTTATGTGCTGCACTATCTATCTGCCACATGGTCACAACTTCAGATAATAGGAAGAGGTCTGAGAGAGGAGTGAGTGCTAATTTGGTATGTTGCCATTGAACATCAGGATTGAGTTCAATAAGAGTTTATCTTTGTCAATTAT
>Ga0157367_1000383_pt1 | contig 22152 bp, 21 predicted proteins | sample AttbisABBM2_FD_113142 | JGI IMG/M metagenome (GOLD analysis project Ga0157367, IMG submission 113142) | Fungus gardens microbial communities from leaf cutter ant in Botucatu, State of São Paulo, Brazil - Atta bisphaerica ABBM2 | ecosystem: Host-associated > Fungi > Mycelium > Unclassified ... | reverse complement strand
TGAGCATGAAGGTCAGGTGGTCGGTCAGCATCGCGCCGAAAAGTTAACACCTCAGCGCAGTGTTTACAACCACTCCTTCCCCAAAATAAAAATGCCGTTCAGTTGCTTAACTGAACGGCATTAGCCCTTTTGGGCGCTTTTTTTATCCTCCTTGGTAGCCGGACACTGGTGTTTCATAGAACTGGTAAACGGTTCCGTCGTCGACCCTCACCGCGCAAAAGTAGTTCCAATCATTTCCGGAGTAGTCTCCATCGATGTAGTACGGTCCGGTTCCCCACCCGCCCCCAAACATTGTCGCGACTCCGGTACCGAACGTGAATGGAGTGAAGTCACTAGGCTTGAACGTATAGCGCCATATCGGGCTAGTGCGTGTCTTGACGAGATAGTCGTTGCAGATCTGTGCCCAGTCTCGCGTTGTGGGTTGGGGCGGAGGAGGAGCTGCGCATCCCGGACTCGTCCAAGCCGCACCATTCCACGTTGGCGCGCTCGTCTGGTTGTATCCCGGCGGGCAGGTCGGTGGAGAAACGTATTTGCACTGCGGCGTGCTCCAATGAGAACCTTGCCAGACCGATTCGGAAACCGTTGTCCAACCCGGCCCCGTCGAACACTGCGGTTGCGGTATCGGTCCGTTTCGGATCGGAGTCGTGCACGTCGAGTCCTGGTAACCGTAAGAACAGCGCACCGGCGCGGCCTCAGCGTTCGCCACCATGGCCAGCCAGCACACGAACGCGAGCATCACTCGCAACAAGAACTTCATTCCTTCACTCCTGTTAATACGCGCAATAGGTCTCGACAACGGCTGAACCGCCAATCCCACTACCATTCCCGTCCGTAATCCAGACTGTCCACGGGCCCGAACCCGACGTCGTGACGTTCACGGTCGCCGTTGAGTCGACATAGACGTTCTGCAGGTTCGCGACAATTTGTGGCGTACCGCCTGCCGAACAGGGCGGCGCTGGGACACCCCAACCGTTCTGAACGAGATAGTAGTTGTAGCGGAGCGCGGTGCCGCCGATCGGGAGCCACACGTTGTCCTGACATGACAGCCATTGCCCCCGACCGTCGCTGTTCTGGGCAGCCGCACCATTGACCGGACACGAGGTTCTTGGTGTGGCAATCGCCGCCGGCCGTACCGTCCCCTCGGCGATCACGTCGCCCGAATGCAGCGGCATGAAGGTTGCCGTACCACTTTTGAGGACCTGCAACATGCCGTTCTGATAGACGTTCGTGTTGCCCAATCCGTCATTCACGAACGTTGAGACACTTCCGTTATTGCTTGAGAGCAGCTGCTTACCCTGCACATTGCCCGTCGCCGTGACATTTTTCAGGTTATTGATGCTGACGCCGTTGGCGTTCTGGTCCCCGGTCCAGGTCAACGAGCCATCACGACGGATGTACACCGAGTTGCCGTTCGTCGTCGGTCCATTCGTGGCCATCACTACAGCGGGCGGTGTGCCGGCCAAGGGATTCGATGCATTCCACGCGCCATTCAACCCATAGACCGTCGACGCGTTCTGTGTCTTCGAAAATCCGAACCCGTTGCCCGCTGCTTGCGCAACGACACCTGCGCCCGCGACATCGGGCTGCCCTTTCTTCGTGACCGGCTTGGACGGATAGAACAGATAGGAAACCTGACACGATGATCCGCCCGTCGAGCAGCCGGCCGGCCCGACGCTCATCTGGATCATGTAGGTGCCGCCCCAGATCGGGCCAGCCGCGTAGTTGACCTTCAGATAGCCGCCCGACTGCAGTTGCGCCAGAGTCGGCGGCGTCACTGCCGTCGGCCCCGGCGCGACCAGCTGGGCAACGAGTGCACCGTAGTTGTCCGTCACCCAGTTTCCAAGCGCGGCGTTAATGACCGCCTCATTCTGGCCTTCGGCCGTCAGCATCGCCGTTCGGCGCTTCGCCACGTCGTCCTTGATGCCCTGAATGGTCAGCAGCGCCATCGCAACGAGGACGATCGCCATCTCGATGATGCTGAACATGGCCGGTCCTTAATTGTCGTGGGTCGCGTACATCGCGATGCTCGCCGTCGCGCCGGCGGATGCACACGCCTGTCCCACCGTTGTCCCGTTGAACGTCGTCGATGGGCCAGAGACCGTCGTGTTGTTGACCTTGACCATCGTGTACGCCCCCGCGATCGCTCCCGCCGCGAGCGTGCACACTGTCGCCGGCACCGGGTACGTCAGCACCATTGCGTCGTTGGCCGATGCGACCGTGCCGGGTGCCGCGCTCACTGAACCACCGAAGATGCCCGTCAAGGTTCCGGATGCGACATTGATCCGCGACCCTGCCGAATCGAACGCGTGATTTTGCGCGAGCGTCGTCAGCGACTCGCCCGAAAAATCGATGTCGCCCGAGGTCGCGTCCTGAATGCCGCTGCGAAACAGTTGAGCCTCGCTCTTGAACTGATGCGCGTGGATGCGATCCATCACATAGCCTCGCCCTTGATACACGATCAAGGCAAGCAGTGCCGCGCCGGCCATCACGGCAGCAGCTTCGATCATCGACAGCTCGCCCTTCTCCTTGCGGCGGCGGACGATCCGGGAATAGGGATTCGTTCGTTGAATCGACGTGTTCTTGTTCATGGGCTTCCTCAGAATGATTTCGCAGTAGTTGATGGAGCGCTGTCGAAGCTCACCGCACCGGTAGCGACATATGAGCCGAGGCCTAGGGTGAGAAACGCGAGCGCGGCAAAGCCAAGCAGCACGTAATGGGTGATCTTCGCGTTGCGGCGCACGGTCTCGACCACCCGGTTGAGCGAGTTCTGGCCGAGATCCTTGATCGACTCGACGAACTGGTCGCGCCCAGCCGCGTCGGTCATGATGTCGATCGTCGCTTCCGGGAAGATCCCGGTGTCCAGCGCGCGCATGGGCTCATCGGGATTCGCGGTGAGCCGGGCGCTCATTCGGCGCAGATGCCACCGCAGCCATGGGTCGGCCGACTTCGTAAGCCTGTCCAGCGCGGCACGCAGCGTGAGGTTCGAATCGAACAGGCCGGCCAACGAGACGATCAAAAGCGCCGCGCGCAAGTCGCGCCGGTTGCGCCACATCAAGGGCATCGCATCGACACGGTTGCGGACATGACCGACCCAACGCTTGAGCGTGTGGAAATAGGCGACCACCAGCCCCGCTACGATAGCGCCCGTGAGCCACCAGTACTGCGCGCAGAACGTGTCAATCGCATAGATGATCTGGCCCGCGTCAGACCATTGTTCCAGCGGCTTCACGTCGCGCGCTTCCGGCAGAATTTCGGAGCCGAACAACACACAGAACGCGTACAGATAAACAAGCAGAAACGCGGGATACGCCATCTGCAATGAGGTGGTCGCCGCCAGCACGCCTTTCGCATGCGCCGCCATCTCGGCCAATTCGAGCCCGCGTACCGCGGCGTCGTCGCGCGGCGACTGGCCGGCCAGGTCCAGCAACACATACTCGTCGTTCGGGATAAACGACTTGATCGCGGTCGCGAAATCGTCGCCCGCGCGCATGCGCTGCGCGATCTTCTGGAACACCGGCCACACCCAGTTCTTTCGAGCGCGGTGGCGCTGTTCGAGCGTCGTCAGGCGCTCGAGCAACGTCTCGCTGTTGCGCAGCCCTTTCTTTGCGATGTCCAGCCGCGTTTCCCGATAGAACATCTCGCGCATCTTCTTGAAGCGCCACGTCGCGAGCTTCATCCGTTCACTGGCGGGCAATGCCATGAACATCGCGTAGGTGATCGACTTGATCATGACGGCAGCACCCCGTCTTGATCCGCGAACACGCGGTAGGTGTCGAACGCGCACATCGATTCGTCGATGAAGCGCGGATCGATGAGGCCGCACGCGGCCTTGTACAGCGCATGCTCGTAGACCGTCTTGCCGGTCATGTCCGCGTCGCCGAACTCGGTCTTCCGGCTGATGCGGAACACCCGCTCCGCGCCGCGCCGCGCCAGTCCCGCTCGACGACACGATCGAGGAACTCGGGCGTCGGCTGATACAACTCCATCGCGAGCGTCTGCCCCTTGATCCCGGCCGCCACCTTGCCCGCGCGCGTGAGCAACCCCGGTCGGCGGCAATGCTCGCACCCATCTTCGTCGCGGCAGGCCATGTTCGACGTGTCGAGCCCGAACTTCGTCTCGAGCGCTGCGCGCTGCCGAGGCGACAGCACGCCGCGCGCCGGCCGCTTGCAGTGCGGGCACAATTTCGGAATCAGCTTCTGGTTACCGACAGCATTAAGAAACTTCCCGGACGCCACCTCATCCATCGGCAGGTTCAGACGCCCGCCGACCAAGCGCATGACCGCACCGATGATGTTATCCCCGTGCAGCGTCGCGCGCACCGGGTGGCCCGTCAGCGCGAGTTCTGCAACGAGACCGGCGAGCACCGCGTCGCGCACCTCGCCGATCGTCAGATCGTCCGGATCCATGCGCATCAGCGTGCGAATCACTTCCACGATCTTGCGGTTCGCGTCCGCATCGGTCTCGCCCGGACGCCGCTGCAGCGAGATATCGGACAGCCACGGGGCCGGCACTTCGGACGGCTCGTTGACGGCGAACTGCTTTTTGAGATCCCGATTGGGCAACAGATACGACAGCGCGCGCAGCAGCGTCGTCTTGCCGGAACCCGTTTCCCCGGTCAGGAACGTCGCGCCACCGCTGACCTTGCCGAGCATCTCGATGATCGCCAGTTGGCTCGGTTCCAGTCCCATGTCCTCGGGGAGCAGAACCTTGTAGTTCTTGAAATTGCCGTCGAGCAGGCGCAGCGCGACATCGAACCCGCCGACGAGCGGCGCGCTCTGCCAGCGAATATTCACGATATCCATGTGGGCCACGAGCGGAACCATCGCGGACTGCGGCGCGCTCGGCTGGAACGTCTCGCCCGAGTTGGTATTGCGCTGGACTAGGTCTTGATATGCGGCAGACAGTGCGCGGCGCACCAGGGCCTTCGGCATCTTGCGGTACGAGTAGAGATCGCCGTCGACGCGCAGCCGAAGCTCCACATCGTCCGCGTAGTCTCGGTACTCCCAATGCACGTCGCTCGCCCCATAGGCGTGCGCGGCCTCGAGCACATCGCGGAACGTGCCGATCGCGCGGGACGACTCGGGGACCACGTTGGCTGCGCGCTGCCGCTCCTTGTCGTAGAGGGCAGCGATGACGTCCTCGCCCGCGACCATTTCTTCGTGGACGGCGATATCCGCGCGCGCGAGATCCTTCAGGTAGGTCGCATACAGCTGGCTCTCATGGAAGCGCTGCGTCGTCACGACAATCGAGATCCCTGCCTGCAATTCGACGGCAATGAACTCGCGGCGCGCCGCATCGGTGATCCGGAGCGCTGCGTTTAGATCACGCTGGCAGAGAATCCGCTTGAACGTGAGCGCCTCGGCGGAAATCAACCGCGGCAGGCCACTCCCAAGTTCCATCGCGGGGGAGTCGACCAGATCGACGCCGACGCGACGGATCGTCGGGGGCTCGTCAGCGGCGGGCGTTTGGTGTTCCAACTCGGCTTCGTCCTGGCGAACACCGGCGTCAAGCGCGGCCTTGGGTAAGTGGTCGATCGCGCCCACCCGATCGGCTTCGCGCGAGGCCGCGGTCGTGTCGACGGAGGCTGGCTGCGACTGCTGCGGATTGACATTGATCGGCGAAGCGCCTTCAACCGAATCGGTGCCATCGATGCGCGAAGCGACGACTGGCTGCTCGTCATCACGAATTGGGGCGTCGTCAACGGCAGTGACGTCCTCGATTTCCGCCTGCGCCATCCGCAGACGCATGCCCATCGTCATCGGCTGACCTTCAGCCGCCTGACGAGGATTGACTGGCTTGCTGGTCGACTTGAACCGGGGTTCCCGCGGTTCGAAGGAGCGCGGCGGTTCGTCGGGATCCATGGGGACCTTGCCCACGATCGGCATCGCGGTGGCCGAGTTCTCCACGAAGCTAGGCTTCAACGCCTTGAGCCGACTGAGCAGGCCCCGCTTGGCCGGTTCCGGCGAGTCGATTTCCGAGAACATGCTCATTGCGCCCCCCCGATCGGCGTGCCGGGGATCGGGCCGCCGGACGGCAAAGGCGAAGCAAGATCGATCAACGACCGGACCGAGTTCGTCGACGCGGACGGTACCGGGACAGCGGCACGGATCGGCTCTTTCCAGGTGTGCTTGCCTTCGGCGACCGTGACGGCGTAGCCGTCAACCGCTTTCACGTTCCAGCCGTTGAGGAGCGTCGCGCCGACGCGCGCTGGGTAGATTGCATCCTGAAACAGATACAAGACGTAGGAGCCCGATTCGTCGCGCGAGGCACCGAGAAACGAGACCGGTTCGGCTCGCGCATGCGTCCGGGTGGCCGGTTTCGCCGCTGGCCTCGCTGGCCCTGACACAGCAGCGGCGCTCGCCACGATGCCGGGTTGGGGCGCCGTCATCCCGCCGACGTTCGGCGACAGCGTCGAGGAGCCGGTCGCGCCACCCGACAGCTGGCGGACAATACTGGCCCGCGCTACCTGATCGATGTCGTCGATCGACAGTCGTGGCGTTGCCGGTTCTGCATAAGCGGTCAGGGCCAGCCCGGCGCCGGTCGCGACGAGTGCGTGCTTAATCAAGATCAAGAACAAAATATTTCCCCTTCGCGGTGAAATGGACGCCATACGGCGCATCGCCCGTGTCGCTGTTCGTCGTTGCCCCGGCACCCTGGTTGAGGCGCAGTTCGACCTTGAGTGATTCGAGCGTCATGTTGGGCGGCAGCTTCGCGAGCAACGGCGCTTGCCATCGAAAGCCCTCGATCGTCCACTCGCCCTGCTTGATGATCCGGGCGATATGGCCGCCCCCTTCGCCCGCTACGGGAGCCGGGATGAGCGGGCGCGTTTCTCCCAGCGTGACGGTGTAGCCGTAAGCGTGGATTTCGAACGGCTGGGATGACATGCGCTGCGGCGGCGTTTGCACCGCCTCGATGAATGTCTGTTCAGACGGCCATTGGGACGATTCCTTCGCCGACAGCAAATCCACCTTCGGAACCGCCGGCCCGCGTGCGTTCGACGTGAGTCCGTCGCGCGAGAATGTCACCGGCCGCATTGCCGCGGTCGCCGCACTTTCAAAATCGGCAAAGGTGCCGCCGTGCCGCCGGAACGTCATCGTGCAATAGCCGGACGTCGGGCAGTTCGCTTCCTTGAAGACCCATCCCTTGCGCACCGATTCATTGCCGCCAACTGCCGTAAGCAGGGCTGGCCCCAGTGCGGACGCACGCGGCAGCGAGCGCGAAAACGTGCTGCGCACGGCAGCGGCGTAGCGTTCCGCATACGTCGGGACGTGCGGCGGCGGTGGCGGCGGCGACAGCGCGTCCATCAGCTTCGCGCCCCCGACGATGGTCGCGCCCGCGATGAACAGCAGCGGAATCGCAGCCGGGATGGAGACCGGTACCTTCGTGAGGCGGCCGGCCTTGCGGTTCCCGAGTAGCTCGCTCGCCTGAAACGGCTCGTCGATGTCGCCGATCTGGTCCCCGGCGCCGAGGGTGTCAAGCGCCAGGTTGCCTTTCAGACATTCCTGCTCGATCTCGAGACGTCGCGCCTGCGCGGTTTCCGGGGACAACACCTCGTCGCTGCGCACAGCGCCCCGCACCACGAACACGGCGTGCACGCGCAGGCCATCCTGCAGCAGCACTAATGCCGCGGGCCGGTTCTTGATTCGATCATGCAGTGCGACGCGTGCCGCGCCCGAATACAGTCGCGCGCCCTTGACGTCGGCCGATTCGGGCATCGCGAAGCCGCCGATCAACTCATCGCCGACCTTGTACTCGACGAAATGCGTCGCGCCGAATGCGTCTGCGTAGCGGCGGCGCTCGGCCCGGCCACCTTTGACCGGATAGGCCCGCCAGTCGAGGCCAAAGACGAGCCGCGCGCGCTTGTCGGTCGGCAAGGGTTCGGTGATGTGCATCATCGCGTCACATCGACGGAACGACCGTCGCCTTCAGCATGATGATCTGGAAGGTCTTCGACTTGTTCCACGACCCGGTTAGCCCGCCGATGCCCGCATTCGTCGTGCTGTCGGCGTGATCCGTCATCGCGCCGTACAGGACAACCGTCTGCCCATCAGACAGCGCGATCGTCTGATCGTCCTTGGTGCCGATGGTGTGCGCCAGCTGGATCTGTTGCTGTGTCTGGCCCGAACCTACCCCCGCGCTGGTGAAGGGGCCGTTCAGCTTCGAGCTGTCTGCCCAGTACGCGAGCACGATCTGGTTGTGGTCGTTGACCGCCGGCAGCACGTTGACGAAGTCGCCCGTGGTGATCGTGCCTGGTGTCAAGCCCGGAACACCACCCGACGTCGCGTTCAGCGTGCCGGCTGACGGCGACGTCGAGCGCAGGTAGTCATCGCTCTGGAACGAGGCGACCGACACCGGCAGCCCGTTGAGCGTCATCTTGGTCATCGTGTTGTCCTGCACGGTGCGGCCGTACTTGTTCAGCGCATTGATCGCCGCGTTCGTGCCAGAGAACGGGGCGTCCGGGCGCAACACCGAGACTCCCACCGAGCCGCCGCCCGTTGCGAGCGAAGTCGGCGACGCGAAGCTGATAGCGTAGCGCGCGAGACCTGCATGCATCGCATTGAATACGACATCCGCGTTCGCGCCCGCCTCACTGCCCTTGCTCAGAGAAATCTGTATCGTGCGCACCGTGACTGCGACCTGTCGCGTCGAGATTGCGTTCTCGTGCTGCAACAGCTTGCCGATGTTGTCCGCTGCCTCTTTCGTGTCGTACACCATCACGAGGCGACTCTGCGGGTTCACGCTGACGCGGCCCATCGGTGACTTCAGCTTGTCGATCTCTGCGGTGATCGAGGCAATCTGATCGAAATCACCCTCGCGACCCGTCGACGTCTGCGCGGAGAACGAGCCGGTATTGCCGCCCGAACTGCCGCCGCTGCCGCCACCGGATTGATTGCCGGTCGACGTGTCCATCCCTTTGCTCATCGTCGACTTGATCGAGACCTTGCCGGGGATCGCGGCAATTTGATACATCCGCGTCACGAATCGGGACACGTTGATTGACCCGCCATCGAACGACCAGTCCAGGCCGAGATCGGTGGTCATGTTGCGCATGTACAGGCCGACCTTGCCCGTAAAGGGCTGCCGATAGACCGGCTCTTCGCTCTTCGCCGCGACGTTGCGGGCCGCCTTTCCGTCTCCCTGACCGGGCACCAGTGAGTCGCGCGGGACGAAGACATCCGGGCTCAGATGAACCGGATAGCCCGTTGCCGTCGAGATCAGTGTCGCGATCTGCCTGATGCCGAGGTTCGCCGGAAGCGTGACGCTTTTCTCGCGGAACACCGCCGGCAGCGTGGCCTCGTAGGCGAGCGGCACGAGCCGGTCGCCGAGGAACGCGGTCGGCACGTCTTCAACGAGGGCCATCGACTCCGGGCCCTTGGCCAGCGCGTCAGAAATCGTGCGGTGCGCCGCGTCGTAGCTGTCGTTCACGTCGCGTTGCGTCACGGCACAGCCCGAGGCCAGCACGGCGGCAGCAATCGCCACGATGGATTTCAATGGGTGCATGCGCATGGTTCTCAGTCCTGGCAATTGCCCGCGCGCACGATCACGCGGATGACTTGATTGGTATGGCGGCACGCGCGCGTCGGCGTGCGCATGTGGTTCGTTGCCTTCATGACCTGTTGCAGCACGGAAGTGAAGTCACCGGTGAACGTCGCGTTGAATTCCAGCGGCAAGTCGTCGTCGATCTTCCACGCGAGCTGCCAGCCCTGCTGTTGCAACCAACGATCGAGGGCATCACGCAGGTTCACGTCCTGCGGCGTCACTGAAAACGTCAGCGTGCCGGGCGTCGATGGCGTGCTGGCACCGGGCAAAACTACGGCGGCCACGTCGGCCGAACCCGAGGCGGCCGCGGGCGCCGCACTCGCCGCGGACGGACTCGCTGGGGTGTTGCCAGCCGCCGGCGCCTGCGCGGTGACCTTCGGAACGGAGGCCAGGATCTGCCATCCGTCGGGATCGACGGCTGCGCGGACATTCACGGCCGTCGCAACCAGGGTCGCGGCAACAAGGACGCGCGTCAACGCGCAGGATCGTTGGGTGATCAGCATGGTTAGTGGCCCTGCATGAGGCGGCGGTAAATCGCGCTCGCATAGACGAGCTGCTTCGAAGGCGTGACCGCGTTGTACGCACCGACCGCCTTCCAGTTCGGCCCGAATTGCTTGATGTTCGCGGCGAGTATCCACGCGCCGACGTACGCGCTCACGCAGGCGTTGAACAGGTGTTCGCGACGAATCCCGTACTGCGCGAGCTTGGGCAGCCAGGACGAATTGATCTGCATCAGGCCGATGTCCTCGCTGCCATTGGAATTGCGGTTGATCGCGTCGGCGCGCATGCCAGACTCGTGCTGGGCGATCGCGCGCAGCAGCCGCGGATTCAGCCGGTGATACATGGCCGCGTCATCGATGCAGTCGGCGCGGCACACCGCGGCCGCGCAAAACAGCACGCACGCGAGAATCGAACGAAGGCCGATCACGATGCCGCCCCTCCCTTCGATTGCACGACATTCGGTGCAGCTGCCGGCGCCGGTGCCGCCGACGGGACCTCCCGATAGGTCACTTCGTGACGACGCTTCACGTTGACCACATTGCCGTCGGCGGTGACGACGAACTGGTCGTCCGTGCCTTCGAACATGTAGTAGGGGCCCTTCTGCTCGCCCATGCCGAGATGCCGCGTGTCGGTCACGCCGACCTTCACCACGGATTGCGCGAACTTGAAATACGTGCGCCCATCCCGATCGAACACGGCTTCGAGCCGCGCGCGGTTTGGCTGATCGAAGTCGTAGACGGTCTTCGCGTCGCGGCTGACTTCGACGCGATTGGATGCGTCAGCCACGACGATGCGCTCGGCGCGATCGATCGTCATCACGTTCGTCACGGGGTCCCAGCCCGGGTGCAATGACTTGCCGCCCGGGGTCAGGAAGGTCACGTCCTTCCCCGGCCGCGCGGCGAATCGAATCTGCGTGTGCGTATCGTCGCCATCGCGAATCGCCTGCGCACCGAACCGTTCGGCCAGCCGCGACACTGGCGCCGGCTGCGCAGAAACGCTCGCGACGACCGCCTCCAGCCCGGCCTCGTCGGTCCGGCGCTCGCTCGCCGCATAGTTCAGTGCGGCGGACTTCGGCACGTCGCGATGCAGCCGAATGTGGCGCGCACCGAAATCGACGTCGGCGTACAGGCCGGTCTGCGTCAGCAGCCGATCCAACGCCTGCAGCCAGTTTTCGCCGTCATGCGTGTCGAACGCAGCCGCGTTCGTCAGATCGACGTCCTTTTGCGCGGCACCGGTCCACCCTTGCGGTACCAGCGCCTTCACGACGTTCGCAACAGGCGTTGACGTGTGCAGAGGGCGAACGGGCTCGAGCGCACCGCGCGTGCCAATAATCGTCAATCGGTTGGTAAAGCCGTCAAAGCCTGCCGGCTGGTCGTCGTGCAGCGCGGCGAGCGTGCCGGTGCCGCCGATGAACGTGTTCGCTTTCTTCCAGCGCGCAGTCGCCGCGCGCCCCGCCACCTTGTAGCTGATGGTCTGCGGCGTGCCGTCGACCACCACGTACGGTCCTTCGCTGTGGCCGCCGTCGGCGGTGATGACCTGACCGGCGCGCGGCTGGATATACGTCTTTGCGCCGTCGTTGAAGATCAATGCCGGGCGTTCGGCGATGCCGCCCATGATCTCGTAGTCGAAATCGAACGGATCGGTGTTTGCCCCGTGAGCGACCCCAAAGGAGAGCGCGGCGCATGCGCAAGCGAGGCGTGTGAGCGCGCGCTTCATCGGCTTGCCTCGATCATGGAGAGATGACGCACGAACCGCGCGAGATATGCACGGCCCGGCGTCGGGTTCGCGCTGTGGTAATAGGCAATCGCCTTCTCCACGGAACCGGTGCGTTCGTAGTTGTCGTTCAGGATCTGCTCGGCCACGCGCACATTGGTCGCCGGCGCGAGGGCGTCCCAAGCCGACGCGAAGCGCTTGCCATGAAAGCACCAGTTCACTTGCATCAAGCCGACGTCGAAATCGCACCGGCCGCGCGCGATGAGCATTTCGATCGCCTTGTAGGCGTCCGTCCGCGATTTGAAGAAAAGTCCCTGACCGGCAACGTTCAGCGTCCACGGCCAGGGCCGGCCGTTGTAGGCCGATTCGTTCAAAGCAATGCCCGCCAGTACCTTCGGATCGACGCTCGTTCGCAGCAGCTCGAACGGTGTCACCGCCGGCGCACATGCCCAGCCACCGCGCCTCTCGGTCACGGCGGCTTGTGCGTCGTCCGACAGCACGGGGGGCTGCAACCAGCCTCGGTCTGCCAGCAGTTGCTCGAGCGAGACATCGCGGCCGTCGATCGTGACGGTGATGCCCGTGTCCGGGGCGCTGCGCACCGGTTGCCCGACAAGGGGCGCCGCCCATTCGATGAACGGCTGGAGGCCGCAGAAGAACACCGGCTTGCCCGGCAACGAGATCACCTCGCGGGCCGTCCCGCTCGAGATTACGACGCTCACCGGACTGATGACCTGCGAAATCGTGGTCGCTGCGTGCGCGCTCGCGACGCCGAGCGCCAGCGATGCAATGAAAAGGAGTCGCTTCATCATGGGCGGTACGGCTCCAGGACCATGTCGCGGTTGACTTTGAGCATGAAGTGGCGCTCGCCCGGGTCGGAGGTGATGGTGGGCGGAATGTTCTGGTAGCGGCCCAGCACGGATTGCGCGGTCTGCGCGGCGACCTGCCCGGCCGTACTGCTGACTTGGGTGACACCAAGCGGGCCGGTGGTCGTGGAGCTATCGCCCCCATCGAAGCGACGTAGCAGGATGGCGGTCAGGAACGACGCCCCGTAGATCTTGAGGAAGTGGTTGTTGACATGCCCGGAGAACCCGGCAGCCCCATTGCCGTCAGCCCCCTGCGCACCAAAGAGCGGCACGTGCTTGCCGTTCGGCAGGCGCATTTCAGCGCCGGCGACAAGGATCGACTCCTGACCCGGTTGCACGTCCGAACTGTATGGCGCGGTAATGGTCGTGCCCCACGGGATCACGAGGCAGGTGCCGGTGATGCTGTCATAGACGTCGCGCTCGACGACGAGCGAAGCCGTGCCGAGACGATCGGAGTTGAGCGCCTCGGCCGACAGCACGGGGATTTTGGCGGGCGGCGACAACGTACAGCCGCGCGACTGGCCCACGAAGCCCGTACGGGGAAAATCGCGACCGTTCTCGCTTTGCGAGGCGACGCTGTGCATGAACTCGTTGTCGCGTTGCTGCGTCGTCATGGCGCCGGGCGCTTGTCCGCCCTTGGCGGCGGCCGTAGCCTGGGCGATCGCGGCGTTCGTCGCTGCCTCTTGCGCGGCTGCTTGCTGCAGCATTTGCTGCGGTGTCACCACACCGTTCGGCATTTGCTGTTGCGCATTGGCGGACGGTGTTTTCAGGCCGTCCTTGAAAATGGGCGACGCGTAGATATTGTCCTCAGCCGTTTTCGCCTTGAGGTCCGCGCTTCCTTGATCCGGAACGAGCGAATCCGCCGAGAGATTCGGCTTCTTGTCGGCGACCGGCGCGGAAGCGGCACGCGCGGCCGCTTCGGAGGCCGCGCGTCGCGCAGCGGCCTGCTGATCCGCAATGATCTTGTCGACGTCTTCCGGACGATTGCTCTTGTCGATGCCCTCAGCCGTGCGCTCCTTCTTGAGCCGAAGCGCTTCTTCGTCCGCCTTGCGACTGTCCTGCGTCTGGTAGTAGAAGCCGATCGCACCAATTGCGATGGCAGCGATGCTACCCACCGCGATCAGAGCATTGCGCGGCACCTTGCCCTTGACGAGTGAGGCTTGTTCCGGCGACAACGTGTCGGTCTGTTTGGCCATGTTGTGCGCTCAGAATCCGAATAGGCCACGGCGGCCGCGCTTGATCGTGACCACTTCGCCCGCGCGCGTCAGCGTGATTTCATCTACCAGCTGCTGAACAACGATGTACGGCCCACGCCGGATAAAGTTGGGGCTGACGATGTCGCCGCCCTCACTTACCGTGGGCACCGCGAACGGCGCGTTTTGCGGCAAGCGAATCCAGACGAACTTGCCGTCGTCGAAGACGGTCTCCGGCTTAATCGCGCCGGCCCCGGACACGGTGTACTCGAAATTCAGCTTGTCGGGCGTCACGCCGATCGGACCAGAGTCAGTTTGCGAAGCGACGCCGGGCAAGCCGCCTTCCGCGCCGTCACTGCTGCCGCCGCCTTCACGAGCACGGACTTTCGCCATCAGCGAATTCGGGTAGTTGAAGCGGACTGACTGGTAGAACAGGCCGCCGACCGGCGACGACACGAGGGTCATGTCGTATTCGCGCATGTTGGTGGTCAAATGCAGCGTGTTCACGAGCCCCGGCTTGGTCGGCTTCACGAAAACGTGATTCGCGCCGTCGGTATCGATCATCCATTGGATGGAGTCACCGAGCGCGGGCTCGGCGGTCAGCACCTCGCCGCGGGCGAGCTCGATCGTTGTCACCTTGAGCGGTGCCGTCATGACGCGGAAGATCTGGTCGCGGCTGTACTGAAACACGGCCATGCGCGCATCGCCGGGCATGGTGATCGGATCCGCGCCCGAGTTGTATGGATTCACCGGACTCATTGGATCGCCGATGATCGTCGCAAGATCGAAGTTCGGGCTCGGCGGGAGCACTGGCGACACGGGCTTCGCGGCAAGCGCGCTGGTCGCCGCGACCGTCGCGAACGCGCCGCACGTAGCAAGGGTACGGAGTCGTTTCATGCGGCGGTCTTCTGCAGTGTCCAGAACGGGTAATAGACCCCGAATGGGTTGTTGCCGAGTGCGTCCTCTTGGGTCGGCGCAACGATCTGGTAGCGCACCGTGAGGGCGTAACGGACCACTACGGGCTTGTCGGACGGCGTCTGGGTGGTGAACGTGGTGAATTCCACGATCGCGGTCGAGTCCTCGAGCAGCGACACGTTGGTCACGCGGGATTCACGTACGACCTTCGGGTTCGTCGTGATTTGCTGGAACGGCGCATCCTGCTTCAACCAATCGGCAAACTGATTGCGGGCGTTGCCAGTCATCTGCTGCTTGACCGCGTTGATGTTCCTGGCCATGCGCGACGACTGGATGTCATCGGTCAACACCGGCTCAATCGTGAACCAGCGTTCGACGGTTTCGCGCAGGGCCTTCCGCTTTGCCTGATCGTCTGGCTTATACGAGGTCAGTTGCGTCACGATGGGGTTGCCGCCAGCATCTGACGAAACGCCGTAAGCCTTGACCACTGAAGGCGCAGGATTGCGGGTGTACACCGCACCGCCCGCTACGATCGCGAGGAGGAAACAGAAGGTCTTCCAATGGTTGGCCTCCACGCGCAGGCGCGTGGACTGATCGAAGATGATCTGTTCAGGATCTTCATTCGAGTAGAAGCCGGGCGCAGGCGACAAGGCGACCTGCTTCTTGCTTCGCGGGAAGAGTCGAGGGAAACGCATGGAGGTTGTTCCAATTTGGCCGATTCAATTGGAACAGCCAAGGGAACAACTCAACCGAGCAAAAGAGGGCTGATTTTGGAGACCTTTTTTAGTTGGCCGCAATCTCGCCGCGAAGCGATACGCGCACGTCAACCGGTTGAGGGGGTTAAACCGAAATGGTGAGTAAAAACACCCCTCTTTTGATCCTTGCCGTCGCTTCGAAGTGCAATAGACTACTTGCGAGCAGTTTCACAAATTTCACGGCAGCTGAGCGTCGGCCTCCAATCACTTGATCCGAATCGATATGGAACGCGAAGAACAGCAAGCAGCTGCGTTGGAGACCCATTCAACGCTTCGCAAGGGCGGTGTTTCGCCTGTAGAGCTAGGCCGGTTCTATCGAACGATCCTTGACGATGGAATCTGCTCGAATCAAGTTGAACTTGCCCGGATGTTCTCCACGTCTACTGGAGTTGTATCGAAGGCCCTGCACGCATCTACCTTGCCTGAGCCTGTTATCACCGCATTGGGAGGTTCCGACCGGATTACCTTCCGTGTCGCCGAGACGCTCGCAAAACTCTCGACTTCGCTCGGCAACGACGTTGTCTGCCGAAATGCCCAAAAGATTGTCGACGGCAGGACACTCCCGATTGCGGTAGTCCTCGCTGCGCTCGCCGATGAAAGCGCGATGGTACACGGCGGCCGCCTCGTATCGGTCTCGGTCGCGGCCAGCGGGAGGTATTTGAAGCTCGAGGTCGAACCGAGAGCGATGGCGCGCATCCTGAGCCGCTTCGCTGAGTTCTCCGAGGCGATCGACATCTCGGCACGAAGGATCTGTACGGTGAGCCGCTCATAGCGGCTCGATAAGCCCGTGTTGCAGAAATTTCGCACGGTGCAGAACGACGTCGTGCGAAATGCATTGTTAATTCAACGGCTTGGACGGGGGTATTTTTAGTACCCCCATCAACCAGTTGAGCGGCAGGGACGTAGTCGCGACAACGCGGGCTACCTTCTTTCAACCCAGACGACGGCTCAATCTTCATCGCGCTATCGCAATTTTCCCCACGTGACTAGGCATGAACAAAAACGAAATTTCGAACTTCCCGGATTTGGATACGGCGATAGCAGCGCATAGAGCGCTCGTGGCCGCGTTCGCCTCCCCGGTGCGAATGGGTCGTTTTTATCTGAAGGTGCTGGAACAGAATCTGTGTCCGACGCAAGCTGTGCTTGCAAGGACGCTGAATGTGTCGCCTTCAAGAGTCTCGCGATCAATTGCGGTTGCTTTGCTTCCGATGCGAGTTCTTCGATCGTTCAGTGATGAGGATCACATCACGTTTGAGACCGCCGGCGCGATCTCGAAGTTGATTCGACAGCACGGCAAGCAGCTCGTGACCAGCCGTGCTCGTAGTGTGCCGGGAGGTTCATCACCTGATGTCGTGAGGTCAATATTGTTGACTGGGAAGATCCAGGCCGAATGCCTTCGGAGTGAGGAGGCAGTTTCGTTCAGCCTATCGGTCTGCCGCGGTCATGGTCGGCGATACGTGCGATTGGATTCGCCAAACATTGATCGCATCGTCCCAGTCCTTGCGAGGCTGGAAGATCTCATGAGGGCGTTTCTTCCGACTTTGATACGGTGACGGTCGCTGAATATGACGATCGTCCTGGCATCAGATTTCTGGGAGGAGTGAACCGCACCAAATTTTGTGGAGGCTCGGATTCTTGAGAGAATCGAGCCACGAACAAGAAGACAACCGAATTTTCCTCGGACGACCGGAAGTGCGCAGTGACTCTGGTCTGCAAGCAGCGTAGCGATCATCCGTCGATGTGGGCGGCGGTCGAATCGATTGCGCAGATGACCACACCTGATATCACTTGCAGAGGGAAAACAACCGTATGCGAACCGCTATCCCGCTCGAGTTCGCGAACCGTGCCCTTTCGCTTTGGCCTTGGTCTTGTTGAAAACGAATCGAGCGAAGTCACCTACGAGATCGACGTCTCCAAGTACCGTCGCCTCATCAACGACCTCAGGATTCAACTTCAAACGTCGCAACATGATTTTCCCACCTGATGACGAGAGGTATGTGCGCAGCCATTCATCCTTCTGCCTCTGCTCAGCTGCATCATACTGCGTCCTGCCCGCTCGCGCCTCTTCTCGCATGCGCTCTTGTGCACTTGATTCTTGAGCGGCGGCGTTAAGCGCCGCAAACGACTGTGCCTTGATTCTATCGTCTTGCTCGCGTTGCTCTGCTAGCGCAAGCGTCTGCTGCACTGTGACCATTTCCCGTTCTGCGTCAGATACGACCCATCCCTCCTTCAATGCCTTCATGAAGAAACCAGCAGGACTCTTGGATACCTTCCCGAGCTTTAAGCTAAACCGGGTACGTTCAATCGCTTGATGGAGACGATCGTCGGTATACGTTCCGCGATTGGCGCCGATCTGATTCAGTTGGTCGCTCGACAACCCGAACTCTTGCTTCAAGACGCGATAGATCTCTTGGGCTTCCTCATACGTATGAAGTACCCGTTCTGCAACGTCCTTCCGGACGATCCGGAAGCGCAGTCTTCCGATTTTGCGAGATCCTGGTTCGCTTCTTGTTTCGTACTCCAATGTAATATCGGAAAGCTCGTTAATCTGCTTGACGGCGGGCTCTAACCAGTCCCGTTTGAAATATTTGAAGACTAGAGCGTTGGCGCCCATTTCCCCCTGCCAGCCGCGAAGTTCCTCCAGAGTCAACCAGTCGGTGCTCCCCTCATCAGCAAACGGGAGGAGATGGTCGTACATTACGCGCGCGTAGCTGAGAGTGAACAGTGATGTGATCCGCAGGCTCAACCAATGGGACTTACCTGGGCCGCGGATGATCGAGATCAGGTCAGTTGGGACACGGAACTGGAATCTCCCCCCTTGGAACGAAACGCGGCCGATAAGCTGCACGGAGCCAAAGGGCTTATCACCATCCGGAGTCGGAGCTGTGGTCGCTTGAATCAGTGCCTTTTGTGCTTCAGTGATGACCTGCTCGAGATGCGCATTGTTACGACTTGAATACCGCATCAACCACTTGAAGTAATCCAGTTCAACGTCGTACAGATCGTGAACGCGTTCCTCCTGAGCCACGATAAAGTAGGCAGCATCGATCAGTCGGCGTGCCGAAACACCAAGGTCTACGATCCGGATAAGGATGTTCTTTCGCGCGAACCCAACGTCGGAGCGAGCTGCGTCAACCGCTTGTCCTTCGGCAGTGGCATCTTCGAAAAGCGCTAACGCGAGTTGCCTCGACGTAGCGAGTTGCCCTACTTCCGTCATTCAGTCGTCGCTCCAGGCCGATTGTGGTGTTGGCCGGTAGATTATGCGGGCTATAGTGACCTGTCAACACAGATTACCTCACCTTTCTTGTTGCTGACCACAAGATCCCTCACCTCCACCGACAATTCACCTCACCTTTCCGCCCAAATACCTCACCTTCCACGCCTTTTTACCTCACCTTTTGGGGAAATAATCACACCTTTTGACTCAATCCACAGCACTGACAGCACAAATCCCCTCACCATTGCGGCGCTAAGCACTTGAATTTATTGAAATCGTGATTTCCTGTGGGTTGTTCGTTGGTTTCTGTTTTAGATAAAAACAGACCACAGCCTCTCTAGTCGTCTCTTAAAAATCACGCTCCAGACGTCAGAAAGTCTGGGGTTCCGCACCAAAATCGCAGCTCACAACAGGAGTCGGAGTGCACTTTTCTGTACCTAGAAGCGAAAGCGACGACAGGACGGGCTCGCGAAAGGTGAGGTTTTTTGTGTAGTCCTTGCCGAGACGTGCTGCCGCTTCATCCAGTGGCAATCCAAAGGTGAGGTGTTTTGTGTGGGCGGTGAAGGCCAGTTGCACACTGAATGCGTGCCGGCTTCCTCGTCAACGGCTCGTGGATGCCGGGCCGTTGGGGGCGCCAGCGCAGTGTCGTTCAGCCTTGACGGGAGGTTACGCCTCAACGCCCGGTGGGATACCGGAAGACGAATTAGCTGGTCATCGTCGGATCTACCGGGTATTCTACGGTTTTGCTGGGATGCGAATCAAAACTGTAGAAATACTCTCTTTCCGTTTATCGCGGAGGTTCTATACACAATGAAATTGAGTGAACTGCCTGAAATTGACCGACGCGTGAATCTTCCTCGGCTCGGCGAGTTTGCTGATCGATTGGCGGTGATGACGAACGAGTTGCGAGATCAGATTCTTGCGCCGCGACCGCGGAAAACTGCGCCTGTCTTCACGACATCGGAACTTGCCGAACTTTGCGGAATTGATCGCGCGAAGGTCCACTACGAAGCCTCAAAAGAAGGCGGAACACTGCCGCCAGGCGTCGCGAATGGGACTGGGCGGACAAGGCATTTTTCGCTCGCTGAGGTTCGAACATGGATCCAGCAGGTGTCCGATATTTATCAAACTCCCCTCGTAACAGGTACACGTGATCACGAAGGGAAAGTGCTGACGATCGCAAACTTCAAGGGCGGTTCGACAAAGACGACGATGACTATGTGTATTGCACAAGGTTTGAGTCTTCGTGGTCGAAAGGTCCTCGTGATCGATCTCGATCCTCAAGCATCTCTTTCGGAGTTGTGCGGGCTTTATGCAGAGAAAGATGTGACCGAAGACGATACCGTTCTTCCCTACATCTTCGACCAGAACGTCGAGGGGGGGCTTGGAGCGGTAATTCAGTCAACCTATTGGGACGGGATCGATCTCATCCCCGCACATAATTTCCTGCACCACGCAGAGTACTTTCTTCCCGCAATGCAGAAGTCGAAGCCGAACTACAAGTTCTGGTCTGTTCTTCGTCAAGGTCTTGAGCCTCTTCGAAAGCATTACGACTACATCGTGCTCGATACCGCCCCTTCGCTCTCGTACATGACCTTGAACGGGTTGATGGCAGCGGACTCGATGGTGATGCCGCTGGTCCCAGAGAGCCTCGATTTCATTTCATCGGTATCCTTCTGGTCGTTGTTTGCGGACGTCGCGCAGGGCTTTGCCGCACACGAGATTGAGAAGACGTATGACTTTATTTCGGTTGTCCTTTCGAAGGTCGACTACGGTGTTACATCGTCGGCCCCTGTCGTCCGGTCGTGGGCACAGCGTGCGTATGGCGATTGGTTACACACGACAGAGATTCCCGCGAGCTCGGTGATGAGTAATGGAGCTTTGGCGTTCTCGACGGTTTTCGATCTCAGTCGGTCAGACAGCGTCGCCAAGACGGTTGCGAGAGTCCGGCAGCCGTTAACAGACTACTGCCGTTGGATTGATGACTCGTATGTGGAGGAATGGAGGAAAGCCAAATGAGCAGCATCCGCGAGAAAATGATGGCGAAGACTGCGGAGCTGCGTTCCGCGAAAGATATTGATATTAGCCCGGACCGGAAACCAACGGCTCCGCGCACAGGGCCGGGAATGGCAAGCGCGCTTGCTACCGCACAGGACCGGATCGCCGAGCTCGAGAAGGCAGCCGCTGCTGCTGCATCAGCTGAGGTGCCGGTGGCGGATATTCGCCCGAACCCTTGGCAACCGCGTCGGGTATTTAACGAGGCGAAGTTGAACGAGCTTGCGTCCAGTATTCGCTCGAGCGGGCTGATTCAACCGATCGTTGTTCGGCCGGTTACCGGTGGCTACGAGATCGTTGCGGGTGAACGTCGGTGGCGCGCTCACAGGCTTATCGGGAAAGAATCAATTCGGGTTGTCCAGGTCGAGATTTCGGATCAAGACATGGCAATGCTGGCACTCGCCGAGAATATCGTCAGAGATGGCCTGAGTGACTATGAAATATCATTGTCGATTCGGCAGACTGAGAAGGAGTTTCCGAGTCGGACCCAGATGGCCTCCGCACTGGGGATGGCACGATCGGACCTCTATCGCCTCCTGTCGTTTGCCGAGCTTCCCGAGTTCATCATCAAGGATCTTGACCTCCAACCGAACCTTCTTGGCGCGACGGCGGCGGAGGTCGTCGTATCAGTGCTGAAGAAGCACGGCGATATCGCTGTTGCTGTCGCGAAGTCTCACTGGCCAGATGTCGTTTCGGGTAAATTGGATCAGACGAAGTTCGGGCGGAACATTAAACAATCGGTAGCAAGTGACGCGAAGGCAGCTTTGGTACGCGATCGGAACATCGAGAAGATCTTTGCCGGCAAGAATCAAGCAGGCTCGATTACCAAAGACTCCAGCGGCTTTACCGTGAAGATCAGACCTGGGATGCTAGACGCTCAGCAGGAAGATAGGATTCGGAGTTTGCTTGCGGAGCTATTCGGCACTGCAATCTAAACGCTGGTTCAGAAACCCGCCAAGTGCGTTTTTTCGTTAGGCTCTGAAACCCAGTGTGCGGGTAAGCGGTGTCCCAACTTGGGACACTCAGACGTTGGTGAACAGACGCCATTGGCCAGCGCCACAGGCCCCTTGTGTCGGCTGCCTTATATACTGAGGTCGGGCCGGAAACCCACAAGTGGCGGGCGCTTAGGGAATGTCTAAACGACCGGATTTTCCGAGAGATGCCGGGCCGTCACGGCGAAAGTCGGAGATTGCCTGGGAATTTGGAAATGCTCGCCGCACGATCTCGGACGTAATCTGGGAGAAGTCAGTCGCCTAGTTGTGAAGCGTCAAGAGGTTGTTTCTCGACGCGGGAAGTCTCGCCATCGGCGCAATGCCGCCGATGGCGCTATGAGCCGGATGCCAGTTGTAGTGATGCTGCCAACTCGCCAAGGCTTCGATGCGATGAGCCGAGCTTTGGTA
>Ga0157367_1000382_pt1 | contig 22165 bp, 23 predicted proteins | sample AttbisABBM2_FD_113142 | JGI IMG/M metagenome (GOLD analysis project Ga0157367, IMG submission 113142) | Fungus gardens microbial communities from leaf cutter ant in Botucatu, State of São Paulo, Brazil - Atta bisphaerica ABBM2 | ecosystem: Host-associated > Fungi > Mycelium > Unclassified ... | reverse complement strand
GAGTCTGCGTTCGCTCGCAGATCAAGAACGCGCGACGGCCAAGAAGGCGCGCGCATCGTGGCAGATGTTCACGATTATGGCAGAGTTTATCGAGGCGACCGAGTACCTGTCGGAGATCCGCCCTGCCGTCAGCATCTACGGTTCTGCCCGTCTCAAACCGGATACGCCGCACTACAAGCTCGCGGTACAGATCGCGCGCAAGCTGTCCGACGCCGGCTTCGCGGTGATCTCCGGCGGCGGCCCCGGCATCATGGAAGCCGCGAACAAGGGCGCGCACGCCGGCAAGGCGCCGTCGGTCGGCCTGAACATCGAGCTGCCGCACGAGCAGGCCGGCAACCACTACCAGGACATCTCGCTGCGCTTCCGCCACTTCTTCACGCGCAAGGTCACGTTCGTGAAGAACTCCGATGCGGTGATCGTGATGCCGGGCGGCTTCGGCACGCTCGACGAGCTGTCGGAAGTGCTCACGCTGATCCAGACGAAGAAGTCGCGCCTCGTGCCGATCATCCTCGTCGGCAGCACGTTCTGGCAGGGGTTGCTGCAGTGGTTCCGCGATCAGCTGATTCCGAACGGCCTCATCAATGCGGAAGACATGGACCTGATGCAGGTGATCGACGATCCCGACCAGGTGCTCGACGCAGTGCTCGCGTTCTACGAGGACCAAGGCGAGGAGGAAGGCGACGAATCGCATCCGCCGCGCCCGGAAGAAGACCGGATGTTCTACCTGTAAATGGCCCGGCCCGAGCCTCGCCACCGGGGCTCGCCGGACACGCCACGCGCTGCCGGAACGCCGTGTCCGGCAGCGTGCAATTTGCTTCATTTTGTAACGCCACGCGAAACCGGCCGACTCGAGAACGTCAAATCCGGCGGCCGTTCGCCGCATGCTGCGCCACAGCAAATGCAGCATTGCGGCGCGCCATTGTCAAATCACCTCGTCCCGCCCAACCCTGCGTGGGTGCCGCACCGCCAATCTGCGGTAACAGAACCCGTTCGCTTTTCCCGCCGCGCAACGGCACACTGCGGTCTAACGGTGCGCATGGCGGAGCGGAACAGGTCCGCTGCCTCCGGCGATCCGCTTCGTCGCGCCGCGATCTCCACACCATTCGGGAAAACAACATGAAACGCTCGCTGCTCGCCGCCGCCCTCGCAGGTCTCGGCATCTCGCTGTCCGGCATCGCCCATGCCGTGAACGTCGACGTGAACATCGGCACGCCCGCCCCGGTCGTCGTCGCACCTGCGCCCGTCGTGGTCGCGCCGGCGCCCGCGGTGGTGATCGGCTGGCACGGCGACCGCTACTGGGACGGCCACCGCTACTGGGAGCGCCGCGAGTGGGAAGACCACCGGCGCCATCGCGGCCACGGTGGCTATCACTGCCCGCCGGGACATGCGAAGAAGGGCGAGTGCTGAGCGACACGGCACGTTCGACCGACAGACAAGGCCGCCCGCGCGCTTCGGCGCCGGGCGGCCTTGTCGCGTTCGGCGGCGCGGCGGCCGCGCCGATGCTGCCAGCGGCGACACGGACGAATACGGTCGACGCTTCCAAACGATCCATTCCGCGTTCCCGCGGATCCCGGTGTGTCCGGGCACGCCTTCATGGCGTCGCCCAATGCGGAGACCGTGGCGGTCGCTGACGAGGAACCGAGAAAACTCAAGGAACGGCGCAGCTGATCAAGGATGAGATCCCCGAGATGCTGACTGCCCACTTCCGGCCCGACCGTGTCCTGAGCGGGGTGTCCCGAGGCTGCGGGCGTCCCGCCCGGCTTTGCGCAGCAGAGAGGGGCTCCCTCCCGCTGTTGAAGTATTTGCTTCCCTGTCGCGATCCAATCGCGGGTGAGGCGCGCCCATGGCCGGGCGCGCCTGTTTCATCACTTGCCCGGCAACGTGCACACACACTTGGTAGGGCCGATTACCGCGACCAGCCCACAAGGGTTCTTGGACGGTCCGATCACCGCGCATTGGGCCATGGCCGACAGGGACCAGGTAAGCATCAGGGAAGCCAGCAGGATTTTGATTTTCATCGGGTATGTCTGCTCTCAATATGATGGGAATCAATCGGATTCGACTGTTCGTCGATCCTTGGTGCGAGCGTTGGGTAACGCCGCGCATGAGAGCCTATTCCTGATGATAAGGATTACAAATAGTAAAATCGCCAGATCTCGGCTGCGGGCGGCTGGTGGCTCGCGTGGCGCCGGGACGCAGTGGGCAGCGGCCGATCGGCAGATTGCGCCCGGCCACGAAGGCCGCGATGCGGTCGCGGCGAGCGTCAATGCGGTCCGGCAGGTGGCGCAGGCACGCGGCCGGACCGCGTGCGCGCGTCGGCCGCCGTGAAGCCCGGCGGGGCATCGACATCCCCGCGGGCCGCGCGCTTTACTGGAACGCCACTTCCGCAAAGCTCCGCAGCTTCCGACTATGCAGCTTGTCGAGCCCGTTGGTTCGCAGGATCTCCATCGCCTTCACGCCGATCTGCAGATGCTGGTCGACCTGCGCGCGATAGAACTGATCGGCCATGCCCGGCAGCTTCAGTTCGCCATGCAGCGGCTTGTCCGACACGCATAGCAGCGTGCCGTACGGCACGCGGAAGCGGAAGCCGTTCGCGGCGATCGTCGCGCTCTCCATGTCGAGCGCGATCGCGCGGCTCTGCGACAGCCGCTGCACCGGCTCGCGATGATCGCGCAGCTCCCAGTTGCGGTTGTCGACGCTCGCGACCGTGCCGGTGCGCATCACGCGCTTCAGCTCCGTGCCGTCGAGCCGCGTGACATCCGCAACCGCGCGCTCGAGCGCCAGCTGCACTTCGGCGAGCGCCGGGATCGGCACCCACAGCGGCAGGTCGGCGTCCAGCACGTGATCCTCGCGCACATAGCCGTGCGCGAGCACGTAGTCGCCGAGGCGCTGCGTGTTGCGCAGGCCCGCGCAGTGGCCGAGCATCACCCACGCGTGCGGGCGCAGCACCGCGATGTGGTCGGTGATCGTCTTTGCATTCGACGGCCCGACGCCGATGTTGACCATCGTGATCCCGCTGCCGTCCGCGCGCTTCAGATGGTACGCGGGCATCTGCGGCAGGCGCGGCGGCGCCGAGCCTTCCGACGGCTCGCCGCCGAGATTCTCGTTGTACGTGACGACGTCGCCCGGCTCGACGAACGCGCTGTATTCGCTGCGGTACGCGCGCACCTCAGGATCGTCGCTCTCCGTCATCATCATGCGGCCGAGCTTCACGAACTCGTCGATGTAGAACTGGTAGTTCGTGTACAGCACGTAGTTCTGGAAGTGCGTGGGCGACGTCGCGGTGTAGTGGCGCAGCCGGTGCAGCGAGAAATCGACTCGCGCGGCCGTGAACAGCGCGAGCGGGTGCGGCTCGCCCGGCGCCGGCTCGAACGTGCCGTTGACGATGCGGTCGTCGAGGTACGACAGGTCGGGCGTATCGAACACGTCGCGCATTGCGAGCAGGCTGTCGCGATCGAGTTCGCCTTCGAGGTGGATGCCTTCCGGAAACGCGAAATGAATTGGAATCGGCTGCGACGACACGCCGACCTCGATCTTGACCTGGTGGTTCTTCGCGAGCAGGCGCAGCTGCTCGCGATAGTAGTTCGAGAAAAGATCCGGCCGGGTCACCGTCGTCTCGAACACGCCCGGGCCCGCGACGAAGCCGTACGAACGGCGCGAATCGACGTGCGTGTTGACGTCGGTGCGCACGCGCACGAACGGGTAGCACGCGCGCACGTGCTCGGTGATCGGCTCGTGACGGCGATAGCGCGCGAATGCATCGCGCAGGAAACCGGCGTTGGCTTCGTAGATCGCGGACAGCCGTGCGACCGCGCCGATTGCGTCGTCGAATGCTTCGACCGGCGGGCTTTCCGGGGTCAGCATCCGGTGTCTGCGGCTCAAATCGTTCTTCATTTTCATCACCTCGTCTGATCGACCGACATTACCACGGAACCTTGCCGGGCTGATGGTCGCGCCCCGCGCGCGCGGCAGCCGGAAGGCGCGCAGTATTTGCTAAAATCGAACGGTTAATTGGGAGAGTCACAATGAAGCCGCTCATTCTCGTCGCCGCTGCCGCCGCGTTTGCCGCCGCCAGCGTCGCCTACGCCGCCGGCGGCACGCCGAGCGCCGACGCACAGGCCCAGGCCGATGCCAACGAAGCCGCCGGCCTGCCGGATCTCCGGAAGATCAACCGGCCCGGCGCCGAAGTCACCTCCAAGGTCGATTTCAGCGACATCCGCCGCACGCCGAGCTTCCACGAAAAAAGCAAGAACGGCACGGAAGTCACCGAGTACCGCGATCGCGGCAAGCCGGTCGAGATCGACGTGAAGTCGAACTTCGGCACCCGCTACCAGATGAGCGCGTCGCCGGACACGTCGCCGAAGCCGCACGACGCGAGCATTCCGATCACGCGCCTGCCGTCGGTCAACCTGCGCTACTGACGCATTGCCCGCGCCGCGCCGGCACCGGCCGCGGCGCACACGGCTCTCCCCGCATCTCCTTTTCCGCGACGCATGCGCCCGCGTGCCCGCCAACCTGACTCGACGCATCTCGCATGGCCGTTTTCACCGCTGTTTCCGACACCGATCTCGCGCACTGGATGCGCCACTACGCGCTGGGCGACGTCGTCGCGTTCCGTGGCATTTCGTCCGGCATCGAGAACAGCAATTTCTTCCTGACGACGACGCGCGGCGAATACGTCCTCACGATCTTCGAAAAGCTCACGGCCGAACAGCTGCCGTTCTATCTCGACCTGATGCGCCACCTGGCCGGGCACGGCGTACCGGTGCCGGACCCGGTGCCGCGCGACGACGGCACGCTGTTCGGCGAGCTGCACGGCAAGCCGGCCGCGATCGTCACGAAGCTCGACGGCGCGACCGAGCTGGCGCCCGGCGTCGAGCACTGCATCGAGGCGGGGCAGATGCTCGCGCGCATGCACCTGGCCGGCCGCGACTACCCGCGCACCCAGCCGAACCTGCGCAGCCTGCCGTGGTGGCAGGAGAACGTGCCGACGATCGCGCCGTTCGTGGACGCCGACCGGCTCGCGCTGCTCGAAAGCGAGCTCGCGCACCAGACGCGCTTCTTCGCCTCCGCCGACTACGCGGCGCTGCCCGGCGGGCCGTGCCACTGCGACCTGTTCCGCGACAACGCGATGTTCGCGCACGCGGCGCCCGGCACGGGCCACAGCGTGCGGCTCGGCGGCTTCTTCGACTTCTATTTCGCGGGCTGCGACAAGTGGCTGTTCGACGTCGCGGTGACCGTCAACGACTGGTGCGTCGACCTCGCGACGGGCGTGCTCGACGACGCGCGCGCGGACGCGCTGCTGCGCGCGTACCAGACCGTCCGGCCGTTCACCGCCGAGGAGCGCCGCCACTGGGGCGACATGCTGCGCGCCGGCGCGTACCGCTTCTGGGTGTCGCGCCTGTACGACTTCTACCTGCCCCGCGCGGCCGAGATGCTCAAGCCGCACGACCCGGGCCATTTCGAACGCATCCTGCGTGAGCGTATCGCGCATACGCCCGTGCTTCCCGAGACCCAATCCGCATGCAACTGATCGAAGTCCCCGCGAAGACGGGCTATGTCTGGTTCCGTCAAGGCATCTGGCTGTTCCGCCGCAACCCGCTCGCGTTCATCACGCTGTTCTTCACTTATCTGCTCGCGATCACGCTGGTGTCGATGGTGCCGGTGATCGGCGCGGCGCTGCCGCTGCTGTTCATTCCCGGCATCGCGGTCGGCTTCATGGCCGCCTGCCGCGACACGGTCGCCGGCAAGCCGGTGATGCCGACGATCCTCGTCGACGGCTTCCGCTCGTATGGCCATGTCGCGACCCAGCGGCTGCTCGTGCTCGGCGTGGTCTACGTCGTGTCGATGGTGCTCGTGTTCGCCGCGTCGTCGCTGGTCGACGGCGGGGCGCTGTTCAGCGCGATGATGGGTGCGACGGGCGAGACGAGCCCGACGCCGGAAACGCTCGCCGCGCAAGGCACCGTCGGCGCGCTGTTCCTTGCAACCGCGCTCTACCTGCCGGTCGCGATGCTGTTCTGGTTCGCGCCGGTGCTCACCGCGTGGCACGACATCCCGCCGGCGAAAGCGATGTTCTTCAGCGTCGTCAGCTGCTGGCGCAACCGCGGCGCGTTCACGATCTACGGCCTGCTCTGGTTCAGTGTCGCGCTCGGCACGTCGCTGGTGCTGTCGCTGGTGCTGCAGGCGCTCGGCGCCGGCGCGTACGCGCTGACGCTGATGATGCCGGTGACGATCATCATCGTCACGATGCTGTACTGCTCGTTCTATGCAACCTATCGCGGCTGCTTCGGCGTGCAGGAACCCGGCGCGCCGGCCAAGCCGTCGTCGGGCCGCTGACCCCGCTTTCGGCCGGCGCACCCGCCGCCGGCCGCCCTGCATCCCCCCTCTTTTCACCGGCACCGGGCAACGGACGCCCCGATCCCGCGCCCCCTGTTCAAGCGTATCGTTTGAGCGCAAAATCATTTGCATACAAATTGTTTGCGCCAACACCGCACACCCCGAATCATGGACCGCCCGCCTGCACTGCCGCAGACACTCGACGAGCAATTGTGCTTCGCGCTCTACTCGACTTCGCACGCGATGACGAAGGCGTACAAGCCGCTGCTCGACAAGCTGTCGCTGACCTATCCCCAATATCTTGCGATGCTCGTCCTGTGGGAGCGTGACGATATCGCCGTCAAGGACATCGCCGCGCGGCTCGATCTCGATCCCGCGACGGTCACGCCGCTGCTCAAGCGCCTGGAAGCGCTCGGCTACGTCGAACGCGTGCGCAGCGCGGCGGACGAGCGCGTCGTGAACGTGCGCCTGACGAAGGACGGCCGCGCGCTGAAGGAAAGAGCGCGCTCGGTGCCCGCCGACCTGTTTTGCGCGATGCAGCAGACGCCGGAATTCCTGGTTCGCTTGCGCACGGACCTGAAGCAGCTGCGCGACGCGCTGTCGGCGTCGTCGGACCGCTGACAACCCGAGCCCGGCCCTGCCGGGCAATTTTTTCAAAATTTGATTTGCACACTAATGATTTGTGTTCTATATTTGTCTCGTGGCCGGCAGCAACGTGACTGACGGACCGCTTCCCACCCATTCGACAGGAGCAGGACCATGAACATTCTGTACAAGACGAGCGCAACGAGCACCGGTGGCCGCGACGGCCGTGCGGTTTCCGCCGACAACAAGCTGGAAGTGAAGCTCGCCGCGCCGCGCGAACTGGGCGGCACCGGCGCCGAAGGCACGAATCCGGAGCAGCTGTTCGCAGCAGGCTACTCGGCCTGTTTCCTGAGCGCGATGAAATTCGTCGCCGGCCAGAACAAGCAGGCGCTCCCGGCCGACACGCAGGTCACGGCCGAAGTGGGCATCGGCCCGAACGATGCAGGCGGCTTCGGGCTCGACGTCGAGCTGCGCGTGTCGCTGCCGGGCCTCGACAAGGCCGCCGCGCAAGCACTCGTCGAGAAGGCGCACCACGTGTGCCCGTACTCGAACGCAACGCGCAACAACGTGCCGGTGCGCCTCGTCGTCGCCTGACGCGACGCGCGTGCCCCATGCAAAAAGGGCGCGTGCGGCTCGATGCCGCACGCGCCCTTTTTGCGTGACTTGCCGGATCAGCGGGCCAACCGGCCCGCCTGGTGTCGCTTAACGTGCGCCGAACGAATACGGGCGATTCATCGCCGCTTCGCGATCGATCTTGCGCATGCGGAATTCGAGATCGTAGATGTCGGTGGCTTCGGACAGGTACGCCTCGGCACGCTCCTTCGCGGCCTGCTCGGCGTTCTTGGTCAGCATCAGGAAGAGGTGGCTCAGCAGGTACATGATCGATCTCGCAAATCCAGAGGTTCTTGACTAGGGTTTTCCCGAATTATAGGGAAAACCCTAGTCATTGACCAGCATCGATCAGACGGTGCGTCGTTCCGCCGCCACAGCGCGACGATGTCCCTCGAAAAAGGACCAGATCATCTCGCTCGCATCCGGGCCGACTGCCGCGTGGAACGGCACGGCCTCGTCGCCGCCCGCCCATGCGTGGTCGAGCCCCTTGACGTGGCACAGGCGGACGACGGATGTACCGCCGCGACGGTAATCGCAGACCTGCATGCCGGACTCGCGCGCCTCGACCCGCTCGCCGCCGCGCAGCGCGCCGCGGCTGTCCGCCAGCCGGTTCAGGCGCAGGAACTGGGTCGCGAGCTGATCCGCGTTCTTCGGCGACACGACGTGGTCGCCGTCGCCGTGCACGATCAGCGCGGGCATGCCGGGGTGCGCCTGCTTGCCGACCAGCGCATCCACGGCCTCGATCGGGCTCTGGCGCAGGCCGCGCCGCATCACGTCCATCGCGGCGATGCCGGAATTGGCTTCGCCGAAGGCCGGTCCGGAATGCAGCGCGATCGCCGCGAAGCGCTCGGGGAAATGCAGCGCGAGCAGCGACGCGAGGCCCGCGCCGGCGGACAGCCCCGCAACGTAGACGCGCGACGCATCAAAGCGGTATTCGCCGACCAGCTTGTCGACCAGCGACGCGATCGCATGCGCTTCGCCGCGGCCGGCGCGCTCGGTGTCTTCATACCAGTGCCAGCAGCCGTGCGCATGCGCGCGCAGCGATTGCTCCGGATACAGCACCGCAAATCCGTACCGGTCGGCGAGCAGGTTCATCCGGGTGCCCTGCGCGAATTCGTCGATGGTCTGCTGGCAGCCGTGCAGCATCACGACGAGCGGCATGCCGGGGCGCCGGCGGCCAGGCGGCAGGTACAGGCCGTACGCGAGCTGCTGGACCAGCCGCCCGATCGCGGGCGCCATCGGCTGCTCGGCACGCGTCCACTCGCCGGCCGCCCACGCGGCGGCGCGCGGCCGGACCCGCGACTCGCGCGCGGGTGGCGGGGACAGATCTACGATAGCGGGCGACACTGCGGCCTCGATCACGTCGAGCGCCACGCGCTGCGCGTCGCGCGTCGCGCGTTTGGCGGGCGGGGACAGCATGCGTTTCATGCCGCCCAACCACATTTTCGTCAGACTTTTCGTCATCGATCGGGGCTCGCATTCAAGGAAATTGGGGGCGCTACAAGGAGCGCTTCGTTCGGCTTTGTGCAATGCACCATAACACCGTTTCTGGGATTTTTCCTGCGCAAGGATAGTTCCCGCAGGCGCAAAAATCGGGCCCCATGCATGTGCGACGCTATACTGGCGTTTCGCCGCTTGTATCCGTTGTAGTCGCTCTTCCCGGCTCGCGCGTTGATTAAGCATCCGTCCCGCCCCTGCTCGTTTTTCCTGCCCCGATGTTCGACCTGCCGTCTCACCTGTGGATCTCGATCACCGCGTTCGGTGGCGCCGGCCTGACGTTGCCGCTCGCCGTCACGATCGCCGTCTGGCTCGCGCTCGGCTATTCGTGGCGCCGCGCCGCCGCATGGCTCGCCGTGCTCGCGGGCGCGATCGGCGTGGTCGCGCTCACGAAGATCGCGTTCCTCGGCTGGGGCATCGGCATCCGCGCATGGGATTTCACCGGCTTCAGCGGCCACGCGATGCTGTCCACGTCGGTCTACCCGGTCGCGCTGTTCCTGATGCTGATCCGCACGCGTACGCCGGTGCGGCTGCTCGGCATCGCGCTCGGGCTCGCGGCGGGCATCGCGGTGGGCGTGTCGCGCGTCGCGCTCGCCGCGCATTCGCCGTCCGAATCGGTCACCGGCTGCATCGTCGGCGCGCTCGCCGCGCTGATCTTCATCGCCGGCTCGTGGCACGCGCAGCCGCACCGCTGGTCGGTGCCGGCCGTCGTCGCGAGCCTCGTGCTCGTCACCGTCGCGCTGCACGGCATCTCCGTGCCGTCGCACCGCTGGGTGACCAAGGTCGCGCTGCAGCTGTCCGGCCACGAGCGGCCGTTCGTGCGCGCGCGCTGGAAGGCCAATCCGAACTATCGCCCGGCGTCGCAGCCGTCGTCGCTGCAGCGCACCGATTCGGCGCCGCCGCCGCTGCACGCGTAAGCGACAATCGGCCGCACCGCGCGCGCCCCGCGCCCGGCCTTCGTTCTCCCCCTCAACATGCGCATGCCGTCCGTCGCATGCGCGGTATGTCGAGCGTTATAACCCGCCCTATATTACGATTACGGTTTCCTCCATTCGAACGACGCTCACCATGCGCACATCTGTCCGCCCGCTTCGCCGCACCCTGCTCCGCCTGCTGCCGCTCGCCGCGCTCGCCGCCGGAATCGGGTTCAACGCGCCTGCCTGCGCGGCCGGCGAACTGGTCGTATCGGCGGCCGCCAGCCTGACGAATGCGTTCAAGGCGGTCGGCGACGCGTACGAGAAGCAGCATCCGGGCACCAGGGTGCTGTTCAATTTCGGCGCGTCGGACGTGCTGATGCAGCAGATCGTCAAGGGCGCGCCGGCCGACGTGTTCGCGTCCGCCGACCAAAAGGCGATGGACCGCGCAGCCGACGAGAAGGTGATCGCGCCCGGCACGCGGCGCGATTTCGCCGCGAATTCGCTCGTGCTGATCGTGCCGGTCGACAGCCGTGCCGCCGCGCCGGCGTCGCTGCACGACCTGGCGGCGCCCGGCGTAAAGCGCGTCGCGTATGGCGACCCGGCGTCGGTGCCGGTCGGCCGCTACACCGAAGGCGCGCTGCGCGCGGCGGGTGTCTGGGACGCGGTCAGCGCAAAGGGCGTGCTGGCCGCCAACGTGCGCCAGAGCCTCGATTACGTCGCGCGCGGCGAAGTCGACGCGGGCTTCGTGTTCGGCACCGACGCAGCGGTAATGCCCGGCCGCGTGAAGGTCGCGCTGACGGTGCCGACCCAGACCGCGATCACCTATCCGATCGCGGTGGTCAAGGACAGCCAGCACGCCGCGCAGGCCCAGTCGTTCGTCGATTTCGTCACGTCGCCGCAGGGCCAGAAGGTGCTCGCGACGTTCGGGTTCAAGCCGGCCGCCGGCAAGTAAGAAGCGAGCTGTGACATGCATGACGCCTGGGTTCCGCTGCTGCTGTCGCTGAAGGTGGCCGGCTGGGCGACCGCGCTCGACATCGTGCTCGGTGTCGCGGCCGCGTTCGCGCTGGCGCGCTGGCGCTCGCCCGCGCGCGACGTGGTCGACTCGCTGCTGACGCTGCCGCTCGTGCTGCCGCCGACGGTGCTCGGCTATTACCTGCTGGTGCTGCTCGGGCGGCGCGGCATGGTCGGCGCATGGCTCGACCAGCTCGGCATCCAGCTCGTGTTTACGTGGCAGGGCGCGGTGATCGCGTCGATGGTCGTCGCGTTCCCGCTGATCCTGAAATCGGCGCGCGCGGCGTTCGAAGGCGTCGACCCGCAGCTCGAGCGCGCCGCGCGCACGCTCGGCCTCGGCGAAGCCGCGGTGTTCTTCCGCGTGACGCTGCCGCTCGCCGCGCGCGGCATTCTCGCGGGCGCGCTGCTCGCGTTCGCGCGCGCGCTCGGCGAATTCGGCGCGACGCTGATGATCGCGGGCAACCTGCCCGGCCGCACGCAGACGCTGTCGGTCGCCGTCTATGCGGCCGTGCAGGCCGGCGACGACGGCACCGCCAACCTGCTCGTGATCGTCACGTCGATCACCTGCGTGGTGGTGCTGCTCGCGGCGGGCCGCCTGGTGCCGTCGCGCACCTTGAGCGGGGCACGCTGAGATGAGCCTCGCCGTCGACATCCGCAAGACCTACGCGACCGCGGAGCGCCGTTTCACGCTCGACGTGTCGTTTACGGCAGCGACGCAGCGCGTCGTGCTGTTCGGGCCGTCCGGCGCGGGCAAGAGCCTGACGCTGCAGGCGATCGCGGGGCTGCTCACGCCCGACGCCGGCACCATTTCGCTGAACGGCGAGCCGCTGTTCGACGCGGCGCGCCGCATCGACGTGCCGACCCGCGCGCGCCGCGTCGCCTACCTGTTCCAGGATTACGCGCTGTTTCCGCACCTGAACGTGCGCCAGAACATCGCGTTCGGGCTGACGCCCGGCCTGCGCAACCCGCGCGCGAAGGCGCTGCCGCCCGAAGTCGCGTACTGGCTGCGCGCGTTCGAGCTGGATGCGCTCGCTGGGCATTTTCCGGCGCAATTGTCCGGCGGGCAGAAGCAGCGCGTCGCGCTCGCCCGCGCCCTGATCGCGCAGCCGCGCATCCTGCTGCTCGACGAGCCGTTCGCGGCGCTCGACGGCGCGATGCGCCGGCGGATGCGCGACGAACTCGCCGAATTGCAGGCGCGGCTCGACATTCCGATGGTGCTGATCACGCACGATCCGGACGACGTCGCCGCATTCGGCGACCAGGTGGTGCAGTTGAGCGAAGGACGTGTGCTGGCGGCGAGCCCGCACGCGGCGTGGCCGACGCGCGTCGTGTAGCGACGTCGTGTAGCGATAGGGCGGCGCGCTCGCGCACCGTCCGTCATCCACTGCGGCGCTGCGCCGCGCGTTACGCCGTCACCGCGAGAATCACGCTCGACGCCTTGAACAGCGCGATCGCCCGCTGACCGGCAACGAACCCCAGCGCGTCGACGCTGTCGTTCGTGACGACCGCGGTCAGCGTGCCGCCGCCGTCGAGCGCGAGCGTCACCTCGCCGTTCACCGCGCCGCCCTTCACCGTCTCGACCGCGCCATGCAGCTGGTTGCGCGCCGACACCTTGACGGCGGGCGCGCCATCGTCGACCGCGAGCATGACCCACGACGCCTTGACGAGCGCGCAGGCGTCCGCGCCGACCTGCAGGCCGAGCGCCTCGGTGCTTTCATGCGTCAGCACCGCGACGATCGTCTGGCCGCCGGGCAGCGCCAGTGCCACCTCGTCGTTGACGGCGCCGCGCCGGATCGACGCAACCTTTCCGAACAGCTGGTTGCGCGCGCTGGTTTTCATGCCGATTCTCCCGATCAGCGCCCAGTCGACGTCGAAGCCGGCCACCGCCGCGCTCGCCGATTCGATGAAGCGGCGATGCTCGCGCTCGATCGTCCGGAACGCCGCGATCAGCGACGTCGCGCGCGGCGTCAGCGCCGTGCCGCCGCCGCCCTTGCCGCCAGCCGCGCGCTGCACGAGCGGCTCGCCGGCGAGGTTGTTCATCGTATCGATCGCGTCCCACGCGGCCTTGTAGCTGATACCGACCGCCTTCGCCGCGCGGGTGATCGAACCGGTCTCGCCGATCGCCGCGAGCAGCGCGATGCGGGCCGTGCCGCCGAGCGTCTGCGCGCCCGCGCGCAGCCACAGTTCTCCGCCCAGTTCGAGCGGCTCGGTGAAGGGAGGCGATTGCGGATCGGTGCTCATCGGTCGGCGTGGACAGGACGGGCGGACATTATAGGCAGCGCGTGGGCGCGCCTAGCCGGACAGCTTCGGCGGGCGCAGGCCGGCGAGCAGCGCCTCGGCGTCGCGCGCCGCACGCTGCTCGAGCGCCGCGCCATAGCCGCGCACGAAGCCGAGTTGATACGGCGGCGCGGCCAGCTGCTCGAGGTGCTGCAGCGCGACGATCGTATCGTTCGCCTCGCCGAGCACGGTCTGCACGCGCGCCAGCGTCTTGACCGTCTCGGTGCGCGTGCGGCGCGACGCCAGCGACGCGAAGAACTCCAGCGCGTAGCGCAGGCGCTTCGCATCGATCCGCACCTGGTGGCGCGCGATGGTGTCGAGCGTCGTGAGCGACGGCGCGCCGTACAGATGACCGAACAGCCGCCGCACACGCTTGGTCGCGTGCCGCTTCAGCGATGGCGCGGTATCGTCCGCGGCGGGCGGCAGCACGAACGCGGCGAGCCATTCGAGCCAGCCGATCGTGAGCCGCACATACCGCGCCGAATGCAGCCCCTGCCGCAATTCGACGCGCGCCGCCACGCACTGCGCGCGCGCGGCGTCGAGCGTGCCGGCCCATTCGCTGCTGTCGCTGTCGCCGTCGGCGGCGATCAGCGCGGGCAGGCTCTCGGTCGAGAACACGTCCCAGTCGCGCACCGTGCCGAGCAACGCGGCCAGCCAGCACAGGTCCGCGTCGAACCTGTCCTGCCAGCCGGCGTTCGCATAGCGCGGGAAGAAACGCATCAGCGTGCGCAGGCGGCGCAGCGCGACGCGCATCTGGTGGATGAACTCGGGGTCGTCGCGCTCGAGCACGCCGCTTTCGTTGCCGAGCCACTGCGCGGCGATGTCGCCCGACAGCGCGAACAGCGCCGCGCGCTGCGTGCGCACGCCGCTCAGGTCGACGAGCTGCGCCTTCACCGGCGCGGCCGCCGCCAGCGTGCCCGCGCACGCGCGATCGATCACGCTCGTCAGTTGCACGAACGCGGGCCACGCGCCGCTCAGCTCGCGCGCGGCCCCGAACAGCGCGCGCAGCGCGGCGGCGCGCGCGTCGGGCGTCTCCCAGTCCGGCGCCGCGAGCCGCAGTTCGCAGTAGCGGCGCGGCGCGTCGTCGATGCCGTGGATCGTGACGTCGTCGAGCGTCATCTCGACCACCACGCCGCTGTCGTCGGCCCAGCGGCCGCGCCGCCGCTCGCTGACGAGCCGCACGCGCGCGGCCTCGCCGAATGACGGCACGGCGGGTTCGGCGGACGTGACGATTTCAGGCGCGACGGCGGCTTCCGCGTCGGCATCGGGCGTTGCGCCCGGTTCGGGCGAATCGTTCGATTCCGGCGATGCAACGACGATGCCCGCATGCGCCGCGTCGAAGATCTCGCGCAGCGTCACGCCGGGCGCGAGCGGGCGCGTGCGTGCCGCAACGACGCGCCGCTCCTTCGCGGTGGATTCGACCCAGGTCCACCATTGCGCGCCGGGGCTCGGCTCGGCCTCGACGACCTGGCACGGCTCGATCGTCACGCGTTCGACGCCGCGCCTCATCCTGACCTGCGGGCAGATCCGCCACGCCCGGCCGAGCTCCGCGCCGAACTCGCGCTGCGCGCCGCGCGCGCGGCTCCCCGGCGCGGCCGGCCAACCCTCCAACGACATGCACAACACGACTTCCAGCACACGCGACATGGACGCTCCCGCTCATGATGAGTCGCCGGCGCCTCGCTCGCGCCGGCGTCGCTCGTGATGCAGGGTCCATGGTACACGGGCCGATATCGCGCGCGGCGGCCCGACCGAGGCGCCGCGTGCCGAGGATCAAACGACGTATTGCGCGATGCCGTTGCCGAACGACCAGTCTTCCTTCAGCACCTCGACGAGGCTGATGAACACGTCCTGCGGCCGCACGCCGGGCTGCTGCGCGAGGTGCTCGACGATCGTCCGGTACAGCGCCTGCTTCTGCTCCAGCGTGCGCGTGTTGTTCGCCGTGATCTGGATCATCACGAGATCGTCGCTGCGCTCGATGTCGAGGTAATGGCGGCCGAACACGAAGTTCTCTTTCGCGTGCTCGGTCACGACCATGAAGATGTCGTCCTCGGGCACGTTGAAGGTGCGCATCAGCGCGCGATGCACGCCGTCGACGAGGGCGGCGCGATAGTCGGCCGGCTTGCCTTCGCGCAACGCGATTCGGGTGAAAGGCATGGTGGTGCTCCTGATGGTGACGTTGATGGAGGGAAACGCGACGTCAGGTTAAGCCCGCCGAACTATAATAAACAGTCATCAATGCATATTTCATCCATTTACACTGGAAATGAAAGTCCTTGACCTCGATGCGGTGCGGGCGTTCGTGCTGGTCGCCGATCTCGCCAGCTTCACGCGCGCGGCCGACGCGCTCGGCACCACGCAATCGGCCGTCAGCCTGAAGCTGAAGCGGCTGGAAGCCCACCTCGGCAAGCCGCTGCTCGCACGCACGCCGCGCGTCGTGAAACTCGCGGCCGACGGCGAGGTGTTCCTGCCCGCCGCCCGCGCGCTGCTGGACGCGCATGACCGGGCGCTCGGCGCGATCGCGACCGGCACGCACCGCCTGTCGCTGGGCGTCAGCGAGCACGTCGCGGTGCCGGACCTGCCGGCCGTGCTCACGTCGCTGCACCGGCAGGATCCGGGCCTGTCGCTCGAGATGCACCTCGGCACGTCGACGAACCTGCTCGCGCTGTACGACGAGCGCCGCCTCGACGCCGCGATCGTGCGCCACGAGCCCGGCGAGGACCCGCCGCGCGACGACGCCACGCTGCTGTTCACCGAGCCGCTCGTATGGCTCGCCGCGCCGGACTGGGCGCCGCGCGCGGACGAGCCGCTGCCGCTCGCGGTGCTGGCCGGCCCGTGCGGGGTGCGGGCCGCCGCGCTGCGTGCGCTCGACCATGCGGGCCGGCCGTGGCGCGAACGCTTCACGGGGGGCGGCGTGGCGGCGGTCGCGGCCGCCGCCGCCGCGGGGCTCGCGGTCTGCCCGCTGGCCCGGCGCGTCGCGCCGCGCACGCTGGTGGACGTCGGCGCGAAGTTCGGCCTGCCGCCGCTGCCGCACTCGCAGGTCGTGCTCTACACGCGCGTGCGCGACGCCCGCTCGGCGGCCGCGCTCCGGCGTTTTGCCGACAGCCTTGCAATCTCGGCGTAAACTGTCGGGTTTCGTCAGTCCTCCGCCTTACGAACCGTCATGACGCCCGCCGCCCGCCAACACCTCCGCGCCAACCTGCTGATGCTCGCCGCCGCCGCGATCTGGGGATCGGCGTTCGTCGCCCAGCGGCTGAGCCTCGACGTGATCGGGCCGTTCCTGTTCACCGGGCTGCGGTTCCTGCTCGGCGCGCTCGTGCTCGTGCCGCTGCTGGCGCTCAACACGGCGGCGCGCGCGCAGCTCGCGGCGATCCGCCGCGCGCCGGCGCGGCTGCTGCCGGGGCTGGCGCTCGGCGCGCTGCTCGCGGTGTCGATCTCGCTGCAGCAGATCGGCCTGCAATACACGCGGATCGCGAACGCGGGCTTCATCAGCTCGCTGTACGTCGTGATCGTGCCGCTGATCGGCGTGTTCGCGCGCCATCGAATCGGCGCCGGCACGTGGTTCGGCGCGCTGCTCGCGGCGATCGGGCTGTATTTCCTCAGCATCGACGAGCATTTCTCGGTGCTCTACGGCGACTGGTTCCAGCTGGCCGGCGCGATCATCATCGCCGCGCACGTGATGGCGGTCGGCCACCTCGCGCGGCGCTACGATCCGCTCGTGCTGGCGTTCCTGCAGTTCGCGACCTGCGGCACGCTGTGTCTCGCGGCCGGCCTCGCGGTCGAGCCGGTCAGCGTCGCGATGCTGCGCGGCGCGCTGCCGACGCTGCTGTACGGCGGCCTGCTGTCGGTCGGCGTCGGCTATACGCTGCAGGTCGTCGCACAGCGCGATGCGGCGCCCGCGCACGCGGCGGTGATCTTCAGCATGGAAGGCGTGTTCGCCGCGATCGCAGGCTGGGCGGCGCTCGGCGAGACGCTGACGCTGCGCGCGCTGCTCGGCTGCGCGCTGATGCTTGCGGGGCTGCTCGCGTGCCAGCTGCTGCCGGGCGGCGACGCGCGCAACAAGGACGAAGACGAGGACGCCGTTCCGGCGTGACACGCACGATCCCTATAATGGCGGTTCCCGATTCACGACCAACCGCTTTCGACAGGCCCGCTCCGTGACGTCCGTTCCCGCCGATCCCGCCGCCGACCTGCTGCGCGAACGCGCAGCGCACTATGCCGCGCAGGCGGCGCTGTTCCTGCGCGACCAGGCGCTGTCGACCGCGTCCCACGACCTGCGCAGCCCGCTCAACGCGATGCACAGCTGGGCGTACGTGCTCGAGCGCCAGCTCGCGAACGCCGATCCGGCGCTGCAGCGCGCGCTCGCCGGCATCCGCACCGGCATCGACCAGCAAGTGAAGCTGATCGACGACGCGCTCGACGCGCCGCGCGCCGAAACCCGCACGCTCGCACTCGCGCCGCAGCCGTTCGCGCTGCGCCCGCTGCTCGACGACGTGCTCGCGCTCGCCCGCTTCGCGCTGGCCGATGCGCGCCAGGTGACGCTCGACGCCGCGCTGCCCGACGGCGCGCCGCACGTGCGCGCCGACCGCGAACGCGTCGCGCAGGCGCTGTGGACCCTGCTCGTCACGGCGGTCGAGGCGAGCGCCGCCGGCAGCCGCGTGGCGTTCTCCTGCACGCGCGACGGCGCGCGGCTCGTCGCCCGCGCCGCCTGCGACGTGAATGCCGGCGCGCTCGCCGACCCGGCCGCCCCTCACGTATTCGAGACCTTCGCGCGCCGCGAGATGCTGCGCGAGCGCGACGCGAAACGCGTCGCGTGGACGCTCGCGCTGGTGCAGCGCGTCGCGCTCGCGCACGGCGGCACGTTCACGCACGATCCGTTCGCCGACGGCGCGGCGGTCGCGCTCACGCTCACCCTTCCCTGCGAGGCGCCCGTGTAAGCACCCGGCGACTCGACGCACAAATATTACGTTTGCCTTTCCGGCCCTATACTGACGGGCCTGTCATTACCGGAGCAATTCCTTGGTTCAGATCTTCGCGCTGATCGGCGCGTTGTTACTGGTGGCCCTCAACGGCTTTTTCGTCGCGGCCGAATTCGGCCTCGTCAAACTCCGCGCGACGCGCGTCAAGACCCTCGCCCGCAAGCGCGGCCTGCGCGGCCGCATTCTCGGGATCGTGCACGGGCGCCTCGACGCCTACCTCTCCGCGTGCCAGCTCGGCATCACGCTCGCGTCGCTCGGCCTCGGCTGGATCGGCGAACCCGCGTTCGCCGCGCTGATCGGCCCGCTGCTCGACCTGATCGGCATCCATTCCGAGCAGCTCGTACACCTGATCTCGCTGATCTTCGCGTTCTCGCTGATCTCGTTCCTGCACATCGTCGTCGGCGAACTCGCGCCGAAATCGATGGCGATCCGCCAGTCCGAGAAGGTCGGCCTGTGGGTCGCGCTGCCGCTCTATGCGTTCTATTGGGCGATGTACCCGGCGATCTGGGTGCTCAACAGCAGCGCGAACGCGGTGCTGAAGTTCGCGGGCCTGTCGGCCGACCACGGCGGCGACGCGCACTACTCGACCGACGAGCTGAAGCTGATCCTGCGCAGCCGCCGCAGCAGCGCCGGCAAGCCGGGCCAGGCGGCCCGCGGCGCGTACAGCAACGACGAATGGAACACGCTCGCGCATTCGCTCGACTTCTCGTCGATGACCGTGTCCGACCTGATGCGGCCGGCCCACGAGATGATCGGCCTGCGCCGCGACCTCCCGCTGCCGGACAACATGGAGATCGTCGCGCGGCACCGCTTCAGCCGCTATCCGCTGTTCGAGGACGCGTCGCGCGAACAGGTGAGCGGGCTGATCCACCTGAAGGACCTGCTGCTCGCCCGCCATGCGGGCGCCGCGCTGGAGGACCTGTCCGACTACGTGCGCCCGGTGCAGTACGTGAAGCCCGATACGCCGGCGCTCGAGCTGTTCCGCCGTTTCCGCAAGGGCGCGCCGCATTTCGCGCTGGTCGGCGACAAGGGCCATAAGCCGATCGGCTATCTGACGCTCGACAACCTGCTCGGCGCGCTCGTCGGCCAGATCCACGACGAGTTCCGCCAGGGCGACGCCGACTGGACCCGCCTCGACGACGGCACGCTGATGGGCAAGGGCAGCCTGCCCGTCGTGTCGCTCGAGCAGGCGCTCGGCATCGACATCGACGAGGGGCGCGCGGAATCCGTCGGCGGCCTCGTGATCCACGCGCTGAGCGACCTGCCGACCGAAGGCCAGCGGGTGGCGTTCGACCGCTTCGACGTCGTCGTGAAGAAGATGAACGGCCCGCGCATCGTGCTGGTGCGCGTCTATCCGAAGGTCGCGAAGGAAGCCGACGAGTGACCCCGCTGCCGCGCTGCTGCGTGATCACGCCGGAGCCGGCCTCCGCGTCGGACGCGGATTGCCGCGCGTTTCTCGACCGGCTGTCGGCCGTGCTCGCGCGCGGCGAGACGCTCGTGCAGCTGCGCGTGAAGTCGTTCGACGCCGCCGCGTTCGCGCGGCTCGCGGCCGACGCGCTCGCGCGCTGCGACGCGGCGGGCGCGCAGCTGATGCTCAACGGCAGGATCGATGCGGCCGGCGTGACGGCGCTCGCCGGCGCCGGCTGGCACCTCGACGGCGCGGCGCTGCATGCGGCCGCGCAACGGCCGCTGTCGGCCGGGCGGCTCGTGTCCGCCGCGTGCCATACGCTCGACGACCTGCAGCACGCGGCGCGCATCGGCGTGGATTTCGTCACGCTGTCGCCGGTGCTGCCGACGCTCAGCCATCCGGGCGCGCCGGCGCTCGGCTGGGCCACGTTCGGCGCATGGGTCGCGCAGGTCGCGCTGCCCGTCTATGCGCTCGGCGGGATGACGCGCGCGCAACTCGCCGACGCGCGCCGCCACGGCGCGCACGGCATCGCGGGTATCCGCGGCTTCTGGTAGCGCAATCGCGCGCTCAAGCGCTCAAGCACTCAAGCACTCAAGCACTCAGGCACTCAAGCACTCAGGCATTCAGGCGCGCATCCCGCGCAACATGCGATCGTCGATGCGGCGCACGTCGTGCGTCAGCGCGTACTCGTTGACGTCGCCCGTCAGCCACGCGACCAGCGAATACGGCGGCAGTTCGCCTTCATCGACCCGGTCGCGCGCGCGGCCGGGCGTCTCGAACACCACCATCCCGGCCGGCGCGTCGAACGGCACCGCCTCCGGCGACAGGTTCAGCGCGATGCTGAGCGTCTCGCCGTCGGCGAGCCGCCACGCCGCGAGCAACGCATCGGCTTCGCCGGTGCTGCTCGTGCGCAGCGTATGCGCATCCTCCGGCCGGCAGTCGGCCAGCCGCGGCGCGATCAGCTTCGCCCGCACCGCGAGCGCCGACTGCACGAAATGCGCGCGCTCGAGATCGCGCGCGGTTTCGTCGAAGATCAGCGGAATCTGCGGCGTCAGCAGCGACAGCGCGAGCGCGGCCAGGCCCGCCTCGCGATCCTCGCCGCAGTCCCGCAGCGCGCCATCCGACAGCACCAGCGACGTCAGCGGCAGCGCGGTGTCGGCCGTGCCGCCTTCGCCGGCGGCCGTCGCCGGCTGGAACGCAGCGCCGGCGGCCGTCAGCGCCCGCGCGAGCGTGTGGATCGACTGATGCGCGGAGAAGCCTTCGTGGCCGGATACGTCGCGGCCCGTCAGCCGGTGCAGCGCGCGTTCGCCGCAGCCGTTCCATTGCGCATCGAAATGGGTGTCTGCGAGGTGCGCGGGATGGCGCTCGCTGCCGAGCACCAGGTGCACCAGCCGGTCGGCCTTCACGGCCGCGCGCACGCGGTCGGCGATCTCGCGCAGCCACGACACGCCGATGCGGTCCGCTTCGCGCAGCCGCAGGCCGTCGCAGCGGTATTCCTCGATCCAGTACAGCGCGTTGTCGCAGAAGAAGTCGCACACCTCCGGATAGTCGAGCGCGAGCGGCGACGCCTGCAGCGGATCGTCGCGGGTGTGGAAGAACGGCGCCGCGTAATGGCGCAGCGCCTCCGTGCCGCTGCCGAAACGCGCGTAGTCGAGTTCGAGCAGCACCGCGAGGCCGTAGCCGTGCGCATCGTCGATCAACGCCTTCAGCGCGTCGGGGCCGCCTTCGGCCGCCAGCGGCGCGAACGGCAGGCTGTCGTGCGGCGACGCGAGCAGTTCGAGCGCGGTCACGCCGAGATGCGCGAGCTGCGGCAGCCGGCGGCGCACGCCGTCGAAGCCGCCGGCCGCATGCGGCCGGATCGCGTACAGCGCGATGTCTTCCCACGGGCGGCCGCGCCAGAACGTGTGGCGCCACGTGAACGCGCGCGGGTCGACCACCTCGCTCGGGCCGTGCAGCCCTTCGGGCTGCGAACGGGATGCGGGATCGGGAATCGACACCGCGTCATCGAGGCGATAGCGGTAGCGCGCGCCTGCGCCGCAGTCCGCGAACACTTCGAACCAGTTGGGGCCGGCGGGCGTCATCGGCATCGCGGTGAAGCCGCTGCCGGTGTCGAGCTCGAGCTGGACCTGCGTGCAGCCGGGCGCCCACACGCGGAAATGCGTGCGCGGCGACGTGCCGGCCGCGCCGCACGGCTGCGCGCCGAACGGCAGACAGTGAATGAAATGATGCGCATACGGATCGTGCGGACAATCGGACATCGTGCGCTCCTCGTGCGTGCCGGGCTGCACGGATGCGCCGTCGATCGGCGCAGGGAGGGCCTGGCATGCGGGTCGCCAAGCAGGAGGGAGGAAAGCAGTATGCGCCGGTTTTCGCGGCGGCGATCCGTACGACCGGACATTATTAATTGCGTATTGACCCCGGGGTTCCGGGTTCCGGGTTCCGGGTTCCGGGTTCCGGGTTCCGGGTTCCGGGTTCCGGGTTCCGGGTTCCGGGTTCCGGGTTCCGGGTTCCGGGTTCCGGGTTCCGGGTTCCGGGTTCCGGGT
>Ga0157367_1000381_pt1 | contig 22169 bp, 18 predicted proteins | sample AttbisABBM2_FD_113142 | JGI IMG/M metagenome (GOLD analysis project Ga0157367, IMG submission 113142) | Fungus gardens microbial communities from leaf cutter ant in Botucatu, State of São Paulo, Brazil - Atta bisphaerica ABBM2 | ecosystem: Host-associated > Fungi > Mycelium > Unclassified ... | reverse complement strand
CGTGAAGCCGACCGCGGACGCGACGAACAGCCAGCGCGTCGACAGCACCTTCGACAGCCAGCCCGACATCGGGATCACGAGGATCTCGGGGATCAGGTAGGCCGTCTGCACCCACGACAGTTCGTCCTGGCTGGCGGACAAGCCGCCGCCGATGTCGCGCAGCGACGATGCGACGATCTGGATGTCGAGCGTCGCCATGAAGAAGCCGACGCACATCAGCGCGAACGCGATCACGCGCTGCTTGATCGGTTGCGACGCCGGGTCGCCGATAAAACCTGTGGTCATGATGGGCTCCGCGTGAGGCTCAGTTCGCGTGATCGGTGTGCACGGTCACGACCGCGGACAGGCCCGGGCGCAGCACGTTCTCGCTGCCCGGCTGCGGGTCGAGATGCACGCGCACCGGCACGCGCTGCACGATCTTCGTGAAGTTGCCGGTCGCGTTCTCCGGCGGCAGCACGCTGAAGGTCGCGCCGGTCGCGGGCGCGACGCTGTCGACGCTGCCGTGCAGGCGCACGCTCGACGCGTCGAGCTGCACGTCGACGCGGTCGCCCGCGCGCATGTGCTTGAGCTGGTCTTCCTTGAAGTTCGCGTCGATCCACAGGCCCGACGCGGGGACGATCGTGAGCAGCGGCACGCCGACGCTCGCGAGCATCCCGACCCGGCCGGTGCGGTTGCCGACGTAGCCGTCGACCGGCGAGCGGATCGTCGTGTATTCGACGTTGAGCGCAGCGACCCGCTGTGCGGCGAGCGCGGTGTTGACGCGCGCGCGGGCATCGGCGAGCTGCGCGCCGAGCACGTCGAGCTGACGTTTCGCGGCGAGCAGCGCGGCGTCGCTGCGATCGACCGCGGCGCTCGCCTTCGAATAGTCGGCATCCGCGCGTTCGACGATCTGGTTCGACACCGCGTCGGATTTCACGAGCTCGCGGTAGCGCGACTTGTCGGACGCGGCGCGGGTCAGCTCGGCCGCCGACGCGCTTTTTTCCGCGGTCTGCTGGCCGATCACCGCGTGCTGCAACTGCTGCTTCGCTTCGAGCTCGGTCACCGCGGCGCGCGCGCCGTCGACGTCGGCCGTCGCCTGCGCGAGCTTCGCGTCGTAGTCGCGCGCATCGAGCTGCACCAGCACGTCGCCGGCCTTCACGCGCTGGTTGTCGGTCACGAGGATCTGGTCGACGAAGCCGTTGACCTTCGGCGCGAGCACCGTGACGTTGCCGCCCACGTACGCATCGTCGGTGCTTTGCTCGAAGCGCAGCACGAAAGTCCAGTAGAGCGCCGCCGACACGACCACCGCGATCACAGCCAGCACCGCGACCTTCATCCACGGCACGCGCCGGCGTTGCTGCGCGACAGTGTCGGCAGGTGCCGCGTCGCGGGTAACAGGAGTCTGCGTCGTATCCATCGAATCACCTATGTATATGCACTGTTTGAAACGACCGACGTGGCGCGCCGATCGGGGGATGGGGTCAGCGTTCCGGGATGTTGTGCGTGATCCGGAACAGTTCGTCTCTGAGCAGGGCCGCCTGCGCGGGCCCGAAGCGCCGTTCGAACGCCTCCTGCGCTTCGAGCCAGTGCGCGTGCGCCTGCGCGATCTTCGCTTCGCCTGCGCCGGTCAGCGCGAACGTCTGCCGCCGCCGCTCGCCTTCGCGGTAGCTCGCGACGAGCGCCGCGCCGACGAGCGGCTTGAGCGCGCGCAGCAGCGCGGTGCGCTCGATCACCAGCACGGCCGACAGCGCCGCCATCGTCAGGCCCGGGCGCTCGCGCAGCAGCGCGAGGATGCTGTACTGCGATGCGGTGACGCCCGCGTGCGACAGGTAACGCTCGTAGAATTGCGAGATCCGGCGGGCGGCCTGCCGGACCGCGAAACAGTCGTCATCGGTGAGCGTGTACTTGTGCATGTGCACATGTTAGTGAGTGCGGCGGCGTGAATCGATGTGCGGGGCGGGATCAGATTGGTGTTGTGGCTGTACCAATCGGTCGGCTGTCAGCCGGCCGTTTGCGCGACGGGCTCCGGCGTCTTGCCGTAGGCCGCCGTGTAGTCGATGAACGCCTTCACCTTCGCCGGCAACAGTGCGCGGTTCGCATAGGCGAGCTTGATGTCGACGAATGCGTCGACGAGATCGGCGTCCGCGAGCAACTGCACGAGCGCGCCCGACGCGAGCTCCTTCTCGACGATCCCGCGCGGCACCGCGCCGATGCCGAAGTGGCGCAGCACCATCTCGCGGTTGAACACAGGGCTGTTGGACGACACGTCGAACCGGTACGGCACGCTCAGCGTATCGCCGTCGACGCGGAACACCAGCGCCGTGCGCCGCAGCGACGGCGACAACGACACGAACAGGTGATCGGCGAGGTCGGCCGGCGTGGTCGGGCGCGGGTGGGTGACGAGATATTCCGGCGTCGCGACGATCACGACCGGAATCCGTTCGATCAGCCGCACGACGGTCGTCTCGCTCGTCAGCATGTAGGGCACGACGATGCCGATGTCGTAGCCTTCGCCGACCAGGTCGACGGGGCGCTCGGTCAGCGTGACGTCGAGGCGCACCTTCGGATACACGGCCTTGAAGCCGGCGATCAGCGGCACGAGGCGGTTCAGCGTGGCGGTCGTGTGCGCGACGAGCCGCAGCAGGCCGTCCGGCTCGCGCGTGTGCGTGGCGGCTTCCGCTTCCAGCGCGTCGAGTTCGTCGAGCACGGCCGCGCAGCGCTCGTAGATGCGCTCGGCCGTCTCGGTCAGCGACACCTGCCGCGTGGTCCGGTGCAGCAGGCGGCTGCCGAAGCGCGCTTCCAGCTCGGCGACCGCGCGTGACACGACGGGCCGCGCGAGACCGTGGATGTCGGCGGCGCGGGTGAAGCTGCGCTGTTCCACCACCGACCGGAAAATCCGCAGCTTGTCGATGTAGTCCATGTTGCGTGTCCTCGGGTTCGAACGCGGGGCCGCGTCGCCGTGGTCCGGCCCCGGATTCTTGCGGCTCAGCCCGGCCGCCGCCGGCCGATACGGCGGAGTATACTTTGACTTTATGCATATGCACTTATAAATTGCCGAGCATGGACGACATTCAAATTGCCGGTGCGTGCAACTGTCTCGCGCTGCGTCAGGCGACGCGCTACGTCACGCAAATCTACGAGCGACATCTGGGCCCGGTCGGCCTCACGTCGGCGCAGTTCTCGATCCTGGCGATCCTGTCGCTCAAGCCCGACGTGCTGATGAGCGAGCTCGCCGACATGCTGGTGATGGACCGCACGACGCTGCTGCGCGGGCTGAAGCCGCTGCAGCGCGACGGGCTCGTCGCAGCGGGTGTCTCCGAGCAGGACGCGCGCGCGCATGTGCTGAACCTGACGAAGCAGGGCGTGCGCACGTTCGGCCACGCGAAGCGCGCATGGAAGGCCGCGCAGGACGAGTTCGAGGCGCAATTCGGCGAAGGGCGCGCGAAGGCGCTGCGCGACGAGCTGTTCAGCATGACGGGAAAGCGGTAGTGCGGCGGGGCAGGCCGGCGCTTACCGATTCCGCTACGCGGCGGCCGCCTCGCGATACGCGCTCGGCGTCTGTCCGGCCCAGCGCCGGAACGCGCGCGTGAAGTTTGCCGGATCGGTGAACTGCAGGCGCTCGGCGATCGTCTTCAGGTCGAGATCCGACGCCGCGAGCAGCTGCTTCGCGTCCCGGTAACGCGCTTCGTCCAGCAGCTGCCGGTAGCTGGCGCCGGCTTCCTCGAGCCGCCGCCTCAGTGTGCGCGTCGACACGAGCAACTGCTGCGCGAGCATCTCCGGCCCCGGATAGCCGCCCGCCGCGCGCGCGAGTTCCGCCCGCACCCGTTCGACCAGATCGCCTTCCTCCTGCCTGACCTGCGCATATTCGCGCTCGACCTGCACGAGCGCCTGCCGGTGCGCGACTTCGTCGGCGAGCGGCAGCGGCCAGTCGAGCACGTCGCGCGCGATCCACAGCGCGTTGGCCGCGCAGCCGAAGCGCACGGGCGGCAACTGCGCGCGGTAGCGGGCGAAGTAGGCGGGCTCCGGCCACGCGAACCGCAGCGCGATGTCCGGCGCGGCGCGCCCCGACAACTGCGCGATGTTCTGCGCGAGCCCGGTCAGCACGAATTCGAACATCACGTGATGCTGCAGCACGGGGCTCGCCTGCACGCCGTGCAGTTCGAGCGTCGCGCCGTTTTCGTCCTCGGCATAGGTCAGACGATATTGACGGTTGCGCATCCGGAAGTAGCGGATCGTCACCTGCAGCGATTCGCGGATGTCCCGCGCGGTCAGCGTCGCGTAACCCAGAAAGCCGTGCATGGTCGGCTTGAGCTGGAGCCCGAACGCGAGGCCGATGCCTTCGTCGCCGCCGATCTCGATCGCATTGAGCACGAGCCGCCCCCATTGCGACGGCGCGACGCGCGCGTCCGGCTCGGCCAGCACCGCGTCGCGCAGGCCGGTGCCCGCGCGCACCGCGGCGAGGTCGACGCCGCGTGCGCCGAGCACCTGCAGCAGCAGGCGCGGATAGGCGACCGGAATCGTCGGCCGGCGCAGCCCGAGGCGGTCCTTGGCGAGTAGGGAAGTCATGTGTTTTTGGCCGGAAATGACAAGCATTATGGCTGTTTGCCCCCTCACGTTCAACGTGGTGCGCGTCCTACGATGACGCTCACCGCTTTTCCGGCCACGCCATCATGACGACCCAGTTTCCCCACCTGCTTGCCCCGCTCGACCTCGGTTTCACGACGCTGAAGAACCGCGTGCTGATGGGCTCGATGCACACGGGCCTCGAGGACAGCCGCAAGACGCTGCCGCGGCTCGCCGACTATTTCGCCGAACGCGCGCGCGGCGGCGTCGGCCTGATGGTGACGGGCGGTTTCGCGCCGAACGTGGCCGGCTGGACCAAGCCGTTCGGCGGCACGCTGATGACGTCGGCGGCCGCGCGCCGGCACCGCGTGATCACCGACGCCGTGCACGCCGAGGACGGCAAGATCGCGCTGCAGATCCTGCATACGGGCCGCTACGGCTATCACCCGTTCGCGGTCGCGCCGTCGAAGATCAAGTCGCCGATCTCGCCGTTCACGCCGCATGAGCTGAGCGCACGCGGCGTCGAGCGGCAGATCCGCGCGTTCGTCCGCTGCGCGCAGCTCGCGCGCGACGCGGGCTACGACGGCGTCGAGATCATGGGTTCCGAGGGCTACCTGATCAACCAGTTCATCTCGCTGCACACCAACAAGCGCACCGACCAATGGGGCGGCGCGTACGAGAACCGCATCCGCCTGCCGATCGAGATCATCGAGCGCACGCGCGAGGCGGTGGGCCGCGACTTCATCCTGATCTACCGGCTGTCGATGCTCGACCTGATCCCGGACGGCAGCGACTGGAACGAGGTCGTACAGCTCGCGAAGGCCGTCGAGCGCGCGGGCGCGACGATCATCAACACCGGGATCGGCTGGCACGAGGCGCGCGTGCCGACGATCGCGACGTCGGTGCCTCGCGGCGCGTTCGCGTGGGTGACGAAGAAGATGAAGGGCGAGGTCGGCATTCCGCTCGTGACGACCAACCGGATCAATCGGCCGGAGGTGGCCGAGCAGATCCTCGCGGACGGCTGCGCGGACATGGTGTCGATGGCGCGCCCGCTGCTGGCCGACGCCGAGTTCGTGATCAAGGCCGCGCAGGGCCGCGCGGACGAGATCAATACCTGCATCGGCTGCAACCAGGCGTGTCTCGACCATGCGTTCAAGAACCGGATCGCGTCGTGCCTGTTGAACCCGCGTGCGTGCCACGAAACCGAGCTGAAGTACGTGGCCGCGCCGAAGGTGAAACGCATCGCGGTGGTCGGCGCGGGGCCGGCCGGGCTCGCGTGCTCGACGGTGCTCGCGCAGCGCGGCCATCGGGTCGACCTGTTCGACGCGGCGGCGGACATCGGCGGCCAGTTCAACATGGCGAAGCGGATTCCGGGCAAGGAGGAATTCCACGAGGCGCTGCGGTATTTCCGCCGCCAGATCGAATTGACGGGCGTGTCGCTGCACCTGAACCGGCGCGTCGACGCGAGCGACCTGATCGCGGGCGGTTACGACGAGATCGTGCTCGCGACCGGCGTGTCGCCGCGCGACCCGAAGATTCCGGGGCAGGACGGGCCGAACGTGCTCAGCTACATCGACGTGCTGGCCGGCAACCGGCCGGTGGGCAAGCGGGTTGCGGTGATCGGCGCGGGCGGGATCGGCTTCGACGTTGCGGAGTTCCTGGTGCAGGACGGCGTGTCGCCGGCGCTCGATCTCGACGAATGGAAAGCCGAATGGGGCGTGACCGACCCGGCCGCGACGCGCGGTGGCGTGACGCGCGCGCAGGCAACGCCGCCGGCCCGCGAGGTGACGCTGCTGCAGCGCAAGGCCGCGCCGCTCGGCAAGGGGCTTGGCAAGACCACCGGATGGATTCACCGCGCGACGCTGAAGATGAAGCAGGTGACGATGATCGGCGGCGTGAACTACGAGCGGATCGACGCGCGCGGGCTGCACGTGTCATACGGCGAGAAGCGTGCCGACCCGGCGCTGATCGAGGTCGACACGATCGTGCTGTGCGCCGGCCAGGAGCCGCAGCGCGCGCTGGTCGAGCCGCTGCAGGCGGCGGGGCGGACGGTGCACCTGATCGGCGGCGCGGAGCTCGCGGCCGAACTCGACGCGAAGCGCGCGATCGACCAGGGGGCGCGCCTCGCGGCGCGGCTGTGACGCGAGCCGCGTGACGCAGGCATGGCGACGCCACCGCCCCCGGCGCCGCTCACGCGGCTTCGGCCTGCTCCGCCGCTTCCGCTTCCAGCATCGCCCGCACGATCAGATACACGGCCGGCAGGTCGTCGTCGTCGCGCCGCCAGTCGACCGGCTCGTCGACGTCCGCCGACAGCAGGCGGCTGTCGCGCAGCCGGATGAACGCATCGATCACCGTCGGGTCGTTCCGGTTCAGGAATCCGGCATTCGAGAACGCCAGTTCCTCGACGTCGAGCAGCGCCTGCCAGCTCAGCGTGCGCACTGCGGCCGGGTGCGTGCGCCGGCGCAGGCCGAGCGCGCGTTGCGCCGGCCCGCCGACGACGCGCTGCAGGTCGACGACCGCCCGCTGCGCGGCGCGCTCGAAATGGACGGGGTTGAAACCAGGCTGCTCGGGATCGAATGCGGATGACTGGAACATGGTCGTGGTCGCCTCACAAAAATCCGTCCGTCATCGGGTGACGGAAATCGGGTCAAATTGCACAAAAGCACTGTAAATATATACAGTGATTCGAGCGCTTTCAAGCCCCGGATGCGTGCCGAGCGGAAATTTTTATGTGCGTCGCGGCGGCCGGCCGCGCGCCGCTCACACCGATGCGGCGATCGTGTCGCGCAACCAGCGGTGCGCCGGGTCGCGATGCGAGCGTTCGTGCCAGAGCATCGACATCTCGTAGCCGGGCACCTCGACGGGGGCTTCGACGATCCGCAGCGTGGGCGCGTCGCGCACGAGGCGCTCCGGCAGCATCGCGACGAGATCGGTGTGCGCGACGGCCGAGATCGCGAACAGGAAGTGCGGGACGGAAAGCGCGACCCGCCGCGTGAGCCCGAGTTTCGCGAGCGCGTCGTCCGTCACTGCAAAGAATCCGCCGCCTTCCGGCGACACGATCACGTATTCCAGCGCGCAGAACTGCGCGAGCGTCGGGCGCCGTTTCAGCTTCGGATGGCCGGCTCGGCCGACGAGCACGTAGCGCTCCGTGAACAGCGCGCGGCGGCGCATGCCGTCCGGCGAACAGTCGGTCGTGTGGAACGCGAGATCGATCTCGCCGAGCTCGGCCTGCTTCACGATGCGCGGCGGCGCGAGTTCGACCACCGCGAGCCGCGTGCCGGGCGCCGTGGCGCGCAGCGTGTTCAAGGTCGGCAGCACGATCGTCGACTCGGCATAGTCGGTCGCGGCGAGGCGCCACGAATGGGTGGCGGTGCCCGGATCGAACGGCGTCGCCGGCAGCACCGCGCGCTCGACCGCTTCGAGCGCTTCCCGCAGCGGCTCGCGCAGCGCCTCGGCGCGCGCGGTCGGCCGCATGCCGCGCGGCCCGGGCAGCAGCAGCGGATCGCCGAACACGTCCCGCAGCTTCTGCAACTGCACGCTGACGGACGGCTGCGACATGTTCAGCTTCTCGGCGGCGCGCGTGACGTTGTGCTCGGACAGCAGCACGTCGAGCGTGACGAGCAGGTTCAGGTCCAGTCGTCTGAGATTATTCATGGCTATACCTGGAATATCAGAAATTCATTTCCAATATACCTTCGGGCGCGGCATCCTGCTTGCATTCACGTAACGGAGTGCCCTGTCATGAATGTTCTTATCGTCTATGCCCATCCCGAACCGCGGTCGCTGAACGGTGCGCTGCGGGATTTCGCCGTGCAGCGCCTCGAGGCCGCTGGCCATGCCGTGCAGGTGACGGACCTGTATGCGATGAACTGGAAGGCGGCGCTGGATGCGAACGATGTGACCGACCATCAGCCGGGTGCGCGTTTCGATCCGTCGCTCGATTCGAAGCGCGCGTTCGAGCAGGGCACGCAGCGCGACGACATCGCGCGCGAACAGGCGAAGCTGCAGTGGGCCGACGCGGTGATCCTGCAGTTTCCGCTGTGGTGGTTCACGATGCCGGCGATCATGAAGGGCTGGGTCGAGCGTGTGTATGCGTATGGCTTCGCGTATGGCGTGGGCGAACACTCGGATACGCACTGGGGCGACCGGTACGGCGAAGGCACGCTCGCAGGCAAGCGCGCGATGGTGCTCGTCACGACCGGCGGGTGGGAATCGCACTACAGCCCGCGCGGTATCAACGGGGCGATCGACGACGTGCTGTTTCCGATCCAGCATGGGGTGCTGTTTTATCCGGGCTTCGATGTGCTGCCGCCGTTCGTGATCTACCGGGCGGGGAAGATGAGCGACGCGCGCTTCGAGGAAACGCGCGATGCGCTCGGCGAGCGTCTCGATAGCCTGTGGGAGACGCAGCCGATTCCGTTCCGGCGGCAGAATGCGGGCGATTACGAGATTCCGGTTCTGACGTTGCGCGAGGATATCGCGCCGGGCACGGTGGGATTTGCGGCGCACGTGGATGGGGCATTGTCTGCCGGTTCAGCGTGATCCGGAATTGATCAGCGGGAGAGGGGGCAGCTTCGCGATTTCCGGCAGTTCTTTTCCGATTGATTTCGCGCACGAGGCATCGGTTGAAGCGGCAGATGGCGGTTCCGCGGGCGAATTTGTCGAACGCCAGCGCGCGATGCGGGCGCTGGCATCGTGGACCAACGTATTTTCATCCCTTCGGATCACGCTCGACGGATGGAGGGTCGTCAGCGTCCCACTGCAGAAGCAGTTCTGCGGGAATCGCGTTGACGACCTCGACATAGCGTTTCCCGACGAGCTGTTCCGCACGTTTCAACAATACGGGAATCGGGCTGCTGGGCTCATGAACCTCGAACCAGGCGCGCGCTTCGCGGATGCGCTGGAGCGCATCGCGCCGATCCGATGACGCAGTGGCGGTTCGCGCGACGACGTCGCTGTCGTGCGGATCGCAACGGGGCACATCCTGATCGGCGTCTGCCGTCTGTGCATGACCGACATCCGGATTGCCGACGACGCGTGCCGAGTCAGCCGACACGGCGCCGGCGTGCGCATCGAACGCTGGCGCAGACGTGCAGGCGCGCCCCACGCGGTTGAGCAATTTCACGAACACGGAGAGGTCGGGCGCATGGGGGCCAAGTTGATCGCCGCACCATCGATCGATATCGTTCAGCGCAGCAAGTGCTTCGTCGAAGCCAGTCATATTCCGGGGCTGGCGTACACGCAAATCGTCGATCTGCAGCGTCACTGAGTCGGGCGTCAACGCATCGGACGGTCTCGGATGAGCAAACGCCCGTTCGACATCGCGCATTTGCAATCGGGCGATGCTCGATTGCGTCAGGACGATCTCGCGGACGTCGCTGAGCAGCCCGCCGGCATCCGTCAACGCCTGCAGCGCGTTCGTCCGGATTTCGAGTGCGGCGTCGCGATCCGTGTCGACGGTCAACTGCGGGTGAATCGCATCAGGATAGGTGATGAGCCAGGATGCAAGCAGGCGCAGACCTTCGGCCAGACCCGGTGAACCGGCGAGTTGCGTGCGGCAACGTGTGAACGTCACGGCCAGCCGGATGTCCTTGCTGCGCATCATCAGCCGGCGGCAATCGCGATCGATGTCGCTCCAGTTGACAGGCTCGGGCGTACCGACGAAGTTGCCGTATTGCGAGTCCGGTTGCACGGCGATTCTCGATGCAAGCACGACGAATTCAGGATCGTATTCGAGATCGGGGCCGCAAGGCGCGGTCGCCTCGATCGGGGTCATCCAGTCGTGCGGGAGCGGCGCGCGGGCCGATTGCGAATGTCGGGCGCTCATGATGATATGTCGTGAGAGGCAGCCGAGCCGTCGCGGATGGCCGCACCAGTGAATGACGCGATATATCGCTCCGGCTCGAAGCGCATGCCGGCAATCGGGGCGTCGACGGGCGAATGACCAAGCCAGGTCGACCAGCCGAGTTTCTGGAGACCGCCGACGGTTGCGGCTGGCGCGCTGGACGGTGCGATTCGCAGTTCGAGTTCCCACGCGAACTCGAAGCCGACGAACGCACGTACCCATTCGATCAGCCTCGGAAGGTCGGCACCTTGCGGCGTGAAGCGCAAATAGGCATCGAGATCGAGTGGGCCGATGACAATCCGGAACCGGTGCTGGCGGTCGGCGACGACTTCGCCGAGTACCGCGCCCTCCGCCATCGTCGAGGCCAACCCCGGATTGGCAAGACGGCTTTGTTCGTTCGTATCGATTTCGGTCCAGTGTAAGACGTGTTCCTCGATCTCGACCGGCACGCCGAAGTATTGCGCGAGCGTCGCACGCAATCCGTCGGGATTGCGGGATGCCCTCACGAGATGGGCGGAGGCGGACAGACGCGCATGCGATGGCAGCGGACCATATCGGATTTCATCGATGTCGACGCCGATCAGGCTTGCGATGTAGAACGAGAAACGTTCGTCATGCGGGCGATCGAGCCCGGCGGCGGCCTGCGTCGACGCCCATGCGCGATAAAGCAGCGTGAGGTAGCGGTGGTGGAAGACGTCGAGAAAATCGACGAGCGTGGCGTCGCCGCGGCTTTCCTGGCGATCCCGGGCGATTTCCGTGACGTGAAGGGGCAGCGGACCGTTCGGGCCCAGCATGCCGAGGCCGAACAGGCGGATGCGGAGGCGTCCATCGATCCCGGCAATACTTGCGATTTCGCGTGGTGCGAAGATGAGGCTCGGCTGCTGCCCGAGCCGAAACGACTCTGCTTGCGGGCGGCGCGCAGTGCCAATCGGATCCAGGCGCGCATCGGCGCCGACGCGCCGCATCAGCGACAGGAATCCGTAACGCCAAGGCTCGGCCTGCATGCGCCGCATCGTGTCCGGCGGGAGGTCGTGCACGGCGTCGTTGGGCGTCTCGCGTTTCATCAGAAGACGCCTCGCGTGCCGGTGCGCACGGGCCAGCGCGCGACCATCCCGCGTTGCATCGAATGGAGTTCTGTTTGCGTGAACACGTTGATCGATGCATGGCGCGCCAGATAATGCTCGAGAATCAGGCCGAACAGATAGGGGCTCGTGCCCGAAAATCCCGTTTCGTCGACGGTCAGCCTGCATTCAATGCCTCGGCCGAAGACAAGCGGCCCCGCGCCCGGCAGCTTGCGTGTGACGGGGCGTGTCGCTACGCCGACGAGGCTTTCGATCTGGCGCAGATGATCGGTATCGTCGGACGCGAGGAAGAGCCGCAGCAGATCGCGCAACCCTTGGCCGCCTGCCCGGTGATCGAGTTCATGAAGCGGCAGATAGTTGAAGTTCAGTTGGCGGATCAGCCGCCATGCCATTTCGCGGTCGGCGAGCGGTGGTTTGGGTGTGCTAGGCGCGCGAATGAAGCCGACGCTGTCGAGCGGCGCGGAATCGGAGACCGTCAGGTCCCGAATGCCATTGCGTGGAACCAGGCTCGGCAGGTCGCGATTCGTGACCCACGCATCAACCGCCACGTAGCGGAGATCTTCCCGGTAGGGAGCTTCGTTCTGGTCGACCAGGGAAACGAATGTTTCGGTGCCGATATAGGGGGTGCGCGTACCGTAACGGCGCGCTGAATCCGAACTCAGCCGCCTTTCGCGGCGCGCTGAGAAATAGCGGCCATAGTTGCCTTCGTCATTGTTGAGGGTCTGATAGAGCGGCCGGAATTCGAGTTCCCGTGACGTTGCTGACGATCGTCCGTACACCGTATCGACGGCATAGACTTCGTAGTCGAGCGGCGCCAGCCGTGACGGTGCGAGCCGGAATTCAGTATCACCGGCGGAAAGCTCGATGCGATCGGTCAGTTTTCGGAACAGATTGACGACAGGCGTGCAAAAGAGCGCGAACCGCGAGGCGTCGACGAGATTCAGCAGCCGCTCCGGCAATTGCTCGAGCAGCACGACGATTTCGACTTCATTGCCTGCGACGCGGCTGAAGGCGGCCTGCAGGCCGGTCAACGCGAAGAAGTAGAAACGTTCCGGACACGCGAAATACTCGTGCAGCAGATTGTGCCCATGAAAATTTGCCCAATTGAGCGGAAGGAGGCCTTCGCCGCTTCCCAGCCCCTCGTGCACGACAGCCTCCTTCGTGACGGTGTGTGGTGGCTGACGCGTATTGTCGAACTGGCCCGGAGCGGCTGTCAGGGTCGCAACGTTCGACGTGTGCAGCAATTCGAACAGATGCGACGCGACCTGCCCGTCTCCGGCCAGATAGATCGGCAACCGATCCAGTCCCGCGAGGTCGCGTATGCATGCATCGCCCAACGTGCGCAACGTCAGCCGCAATGCGCCGCGAATCTTCGTGTGTGGTGGCACGTGGCGATCGAGGCTCGGAATGTCGGGCGGAATCCCCGTGAGTCGTGCATCGACGATTTCGAGCGGATAGAGCGTCACATCCTGGCTGCTCCGAAACTGGCAGCCCGTTTGCTCGCCGTCCGGCACGCGCGCCGTGAACGTCGTGCCGCGTCCGATTCGAAATCCTTTGGCGAGACTGCCTTCGGTGCGGCTGGGGTAGAGCCGGATCACGGCCATCGACGGTGTGGGCGCGACGTAGTTCGGATAGAGCACCTCGAGGAGCCGCCCCGTGAATCGGGGAAATTCCGCATCGAGCTTGATCTGCATGCGCGCAGACATGAAGCAGAACGACTCGATCAAGCGCTCGACGTAGGGGTCGGCGACTTCGCCCGTCTGCATGCCGAGACGTCGGGCAATCTTCGGATGCGCGCGCGCGAACTCGCCCGCAAGTTCGCGCATGTAGATCAATTCCTGGTTGTAGTAGTCGAGAAGCAGGGGATCCATCGAATGATTGCCCTTGGGAAGGAGTCGGACGCAACCGTCAGGTCACGCGCATCGTGTTCATGCTCAAGCGGCTCGTCTCCAGATCGAGCGAGCTCTGCACCATGAATTCGAGCGGGTAGGGATCCATCTCGATCATGCCGCGAACCTCGAACATCAGCACGTTGTACGGGCAACCGGTGCCGGCTGCCTGGCGTGGCGATACGACGAGTGTCTCGGGAATCAGGCGAGGTTCGAAATCGTGTATCGCGCGCCGGATGATCTGTTCGATGTCTGCCCATTTGCGCGACGAGATAAACGTGCCCGCGAGCGCCGGCACGCCGAAGTTGACTGTCGAAGCGGCAGCGTGCGGATGGCGTTCCCGGTCGATCAGGTCTTCCATGTTCGTCGTGTTCAGCAAGAACGCGAGATCCCGCTGCACGATGTCACGCATCTGCGTGCGCGTGACCGCATAGTCTTCCGGCGTTTCGGTCGCGCGGTGCGGCGCATCATCGCGCAACCGGTCGAGCAGCGTGGGAAGCAGGCGCGTATCCGCGCGGCGCGGCGTGACGTCTGCCGCATGCTGCGGCGGGTGGTTTCTCCGGGGCCGCCGCATGTCTACCGCCCGGTCGGCTGCCGCTGCTTCGGCGCGTCGACAAAGTGGCATACGGGGAGTTCGAACAGGCCGAAATCACCGGCGCTGCTGGCCCAGGTCTTTTGCCCGGAGGCGATGATTCCGGTGCGACCCGCTTCACGCCATCTGGTCGTGCGGCCGACGCGCAGCGCATCGTCGGTGTCCGTTGAATCGGGGTAACGCGCCGGCATGAAACCATGCATGGTGCTGTCGTCCGACAATTCGAGCGTGCATGGCGCCCAAAGCAGATCGACGAGCGACGCGGGGCGCGCGATGGTCCACGACGCGATGTCGGAAAGCGGTACCCATCGATAATGCCCGGCGGCGACAATCTCGCAAACAGGGCCCAGACGCGTGTCGCTGTCTGCAATCCAGTCGAGATGCCGGTCGTTTGCGACGGCGGCAACGAGCGGCGCGGCGTCGAGTGCGCGTTCACGCGCATCGTCCGCAGCGCCGATCTGCCCATCGCGCGCAAGGCGCAGTGCGTCGAGCATGTCATTCATCCACGACGGCGCATCGAACACGACGGCAGGACGTTCGCTGCCGTCGAGCACGCGTGCGCGACGGGATTCTGCTCGTATCAGATCGCGATAGGCGAATGCGGTCGAGGTCTGGCGCGTATCGAGCTGTGCATAAACCTGCAATTTCTGCAGCGCACGTTGCCAATCGCACGCAGCACACAGCAACTGAAACAGCGCCCAGCGATGGGCCGCATGTGTCGGCGCACGGCGAATGCGCGCCCCGGTTTCAGCAATGCAGGCCGCGAGCGTCGTTTCTTGCAGCGAGACGACTCGGCCGTCGGGCTCAGGGGCAAAGGAATGTGCGGACGCGCTCATCGTGCCCCGTCGCATGGTTGGCCCATGAGCGCCTCGGCCATTGGCATCGGGCTGTCGAGACCGAGCAAATGGTGGTCTTTGCGCGATAGCGCCGGCAACGAAGCGGACCGATCGTCTGCGAATCCGGCGACGCGATCGGTAGGCGCGAACAGCCCCAATATTTCGGGGACTGCGTCGGCCTGATCGAACGCGTCGGGAATCGGGGCTGTGCACGATCCGAACAAGTCGCCGAGGACGCAGGTGTCATTCGACCAGGGGGCCGTCCAATCGGTATTCGATGTTGCCGCAACATCGGCGCGCGCCAGGTCGTTGGTGCGCGGGCCGGGCACCCATGAAGGCGCCGCAGGCATCGCGTGTGGATCGCCGAGTGCCTGGCGATATTGCCGCCTGAGCGACTCGAACAGCTCACGGTCGGGGCCGATTTCATCCGAAGCCCCGCTGGGGGCGCGCGTCACGTCTGTCGTCGACTCGGCGGCGCAAGGGATCAGGCCGAGGAGGTCTGCGCGACTGGCAACTCGAGGCGTGGCAACGCCACGTATCTGGCAACCGAGAGCTTCCTGCAGTAACTGGGCGGTTTCATCCGAACTGGCCGATGACGCGACGGGATCGTATTCCGGCGAGTTCATCTCTGATCGTGCATTCAGCATGGTCGGTGAGTGAATATCGTTTTGTGTGATCGTAATTTTCCGGATTGTACATGCGCGAATTAAGGCTATGGGGTAATTGTTGGCCTGAAATATTGAGATTTTGTAATCTCTAAAATAATAAAAAATGACGCGCTGTTTATTTTGAGGCGTGTCCTATGTAAATCTCGGGCGAAATGGGATAGGTACGATGCCAGGCGGGGCGGCGCTGGAGGTGTTGCGATGGACTGGGGCTATCGAGAATGACGGGAATAAATTGAGATAAATGATTTTCGATTGACTGAAAAGTCATTTCGAGTATTAAATGCTCGCGTTACGGGGTGGGCGGTTCGAATTTCTGATGAATTCGGCTGGTTCTGCTGCATCAGCATCCAATAACTAAATCAAAAAATGAGGAGCCATGTCAATTTCGCGCCAGACATTGTTCGGAAAGCTCGATGCGACGCTGTTTCGCAGCATCGAATCAGCGACCGTGTTGTGCAAGCTACGCGGAAATCCATACGTCGAACTCGTCCATTGGCTGCATCAGTTGCTGCGGTTGCCCGATGGCGACCTGCATCGGATCATCCGCGGTGCGGGCATCGATCGCGACGCGCTTGAGCGCGATACGGCGCGCGCCCTGGCGGCGCTGCCTGCCGGCGCAAGCTCGATCAGTGATTTCTCCCATCATGTCGACACCGCGATCGAGCGTGCCTGGGTGCTCGCGACACTGTCGTTCGGCGACAGCCGCATCCGTGGGGCATGGTTGATCGCCGCGCTGGCCGCGACTCCGGAGCTCCGCCGTTTGATGACGTCGATCTCTCCGGCCTTTGCGACACTGCCTGTCGATGGCCTCGACGCGACTCTGCGTGCGTGGATCTCGGGGTCGCCCGAGACCGACGAGGGGGCATACGATGGCGGGGGGCTTGCGCCGGCATTGCCCGGCGACGCGTCCGACAGCATGCCCGGCACGACGAATCGCCCAACCCTGGAGCAGTATTGCGTCGACCTCACCGAACGCGCGCGCCAAGGTGCGATCGATCCGGTCATCGGCCGCGCTCTCGACATTCGCACGATGATCGACGTGCTGATGCGACGTCGACAGAACAACCCACTCCTGACCGGCGAGGCCGGTGTCGGGAAGACCGCCGTTGTCGAAGGGCTCGCGCTCGCGATCGCCGCGGGCGACGTGCCGCCCCAGCTTGCCGATGCCCGCCTGATGAGTCTCGACGTCGGGGCGCTGCTGGCCGGGGCGAGCATGAAGGGCGAGTTCGAGGCGCGCCTGAAGGGCATGCTGGAGTCGGCGACGAAGTCGCCGTCTCCCATCGTGCTGTTCATCGATGAGATCCATACGCTGATCGGCGCGGGCGGGCAGGCCGGCACGGGCGACGCGGCCAATCTGCTGAAGCCGGCGCTGGCGCGCGGGACGTTGCGTACGATCGGCGCGACGACGTGGTCCGAGTACAAACGGCATATTGAAAAGGATCCTGCGCTGACGAGGCGATTCCAGGTCCTGCAGATCGCGGAGCCGGACGAGGCGGCGGCGATCGACATGGTTCGGGGGCTCGCGCGGAGATTCGCGTCGCATCATGGCGTGACGGTGCTCGACGAGGCCATCCGTTCTGCGGTCCGGTTGTCGCATCGGTACATTCCCGCCCGGCAACTGCCGGACAAGGCCATCAGCCTGATCGATACCGCGTGCGCGCGCGTCGCGCTTTCGCAGCATGCGCCGCCGCGCGAGCTTCAGGACCTGAGGCAGCGCCTCGTCGCGCTGCGAGCCGAAAGGGATCTGCTCGACGAGCAGGCCAGGCTTGGCATCGAGGCGAGCGGGTCGACGCATTCGGTGAATGCGCGGATCGAATCCCTTGAAGCGGAAGAATGCGCGATCGCCGTCCGCTGGAACGCGCAACGCAGCCTCGTCGCCCGCCTTGCAGAAGTGCGCCGCGAGGCCCTCGATGTCGAAGATTCCGTGAGCACCGATACGCTGCGCGAGCTCTCCGATGCGCTGTCGGACCTGCAAGGCGAGGCCCCGCTCGTATTTCCGGAAGTCGATGCGGCCGTTGTTGCCGAGATCGTCGCCGACTGGACAGGCATTCCGGTCGGCCGGATGGTCGCAAACGAGATGACGGCGATACGCGGCCTGTACGACACGCTTGCGACCCGCGTGATCGGCCAGTCGGACGCGCTGCGTTTGATCGCCGAGCGCGTGCAGACCGCGCGCACGGGGCTCGCCGATGCGTTGGCGTTTTCGCCGAGCATTGCCGCCAATATCGCGCTCGACAAGTTGATCGGCACGGAGGTGACGGTATCGATCGAACTGGAGGGGAACGGGCGCTCCGTCGCCGGAATGGCCGGCGATTCAGGGCTCGCGAACGTGGGGGCCGGTACGCGAGAGATCACGGGCATCGTGACGGCCGCGCGGATACTGCGCGAGGAAGGCAGGGCGATCGTCTATTCGCTGACGCTGCACCCGTGGCTTTGGCTCGCGACGCGTAACCAGGATTGCCGGCTGTTCCAGGACATGTCGATCGTAGAGGTGACGGATGCGGTGCTGTCCGCCTACCCGTTTCCGGTGGAGAAGCGTCTGACTCCGCCACGTCCAAACAGCGAATGGCCGAAGCGTGACATCCAGCGCCAGCATTGGGAAAGCGACTGGGCATTCCTGCAGCGTCTGTGGGAGGAATGGGGCATCTTCTATTTCTTCGAGCATGAAGGTGGCCGGCATCGGCTGGTGCTGAGCAACTCGGTTGGCGCGCTGAAGCCGCACGGTCCGGCCTACAGGTCGATCCGCTACGAAGCGCCGGACGGCCGCCGGATCGACGAGGAACACATTCACGCGCTGTCGGTCGCGAATGCCCTGACCACGGGCGGTGTTACGCATATCGACTACGACTATGTGCGGCCGCGAGCAGACCTGGCCGTGACGCAAGCCGACCCGCGCGACACGGGCCATGCGAATCACGCGCATTACGCGTGGGGAGACCATGCGCAACCGCAGGCCGGAGCGACCGGGCTGACGGGTGAGTACAACCAGCCGCGAACCGAGGGCGAATACCTGGCGCTCGTGAAGACGCAGGCAAAGCGCTGCATCGGGTTGAGGGCGTCCGGGCGCGGCAACTTGCGCGGACTGACGACAGGGCAGACGTTCGATCTCACGCACTATCCGCAGGCGGCGGCGAATTGCGAGTACATGGTGATCTCGTGCCGGCTCGATATCGAGGAGGTGGGCGAGGAGGCAGGCGCCGGTCAGACGTATCGGTGCGTGGCCGACTTCGAGGTTCAACCGACGCGCGAGGCGTTTCGTCTCGCGCGTACGGTCGCGAAGCCGCGTACCTATGGGCCCGAGACCGCGGTGGTGGTCGGTCCCGCCAATCAGGAAATCTGGACCGACGCCTATGGCCGAGTGAAGGTGCAGTTCCATTGGGACAGGCAGGGCGAGCGCGACGAGCGGTCGAGTTGCTGGCTTCGCGTGTCGTCGCCGTGGCAGGGGAACCAGTTCGGTGCGATTCATCTGCCGCGCATCGGGCAGGAAGTGATCGTCGACCATCTGAATGGCGACCCTGACTTGCCGATCGTCACGGGGCGGGTCGTGAATGCGTATCAGCAGCCGGCGTGGCAACTGCCGGACAACCAGGCGCTTTCGGGTTTTCGTAGCCGGGAACTGGGCAATCGCGGCGGTGCGAATCACCTCGTGATGGACGACACGGAAGGGCGCATTCAGACCCAATTGTCGAGCGACTACGCACTGTCGCAGTTGAATCTCGGGGCGATTACGCGCATTCCCGGGAGCGTGGGGCGGCAAGACGCGCGGGGCAGCGGCTTCGAGTTGCGGACCGATGCGCATGGCGTGATCCGTGCCGGAAAGGGCATGCTGATCACGACCGAAGCGCGTCGGAGTGCGGAGGCGCATACGACGGACATGGGCGAGACGATCGAGCGTCTCGACGAGGCCGGCCGCTGGCAATCGGCGAACGCCGGATTGGCCCGTCAAGCGAAGGCTCAAGATGCGGACGCCCATCAGGATGAAGTGGCGAAATCGCTGGAGAAACAGGTTGTCGCCATACGCGGTGCGGGGGCTGCCGAGCCGGGGGCATTTCCGGAGCTGACATCCTCGCATCTGGTGATGGACGGCGCGGAGGGAATCGAGGCCACCACGCCGGGCACCGCCCATATCGCGGGTGGGCAGCACATCGCGATCACGAGCGGAAGGCATGCGTCCGTGTCCGCGAACGGCAGTGTGCTGGCGAGTGCGAGAGATTCGCTTCGCCTGTTCGCTGCACAAGGGGGCGCGAAGATCGTCGCTGCCGACGGCGATATCGATATCGAGGCGCTTTCGAAGGCGATCAACTTGCTGGCTCAGATCGAAGTGAAAGTCACGAGCGACACGATCACGATCGAGGCGAAAAAGCGGTTGAAGCTCGTCGGCGGCGGGAGCTATATCGAGCTCGAACAAGGGCTGATCCGCCAGGGAACCAATGGCGAATGGGTCGCACACGCGTCGAATCACCATTTTCCACAGCCCGATGAAGTGCCGGTCGAGCTGCATGTGCCGAAAGTCTGCGTGCCCTGCCTGCTGAAAGCGGCGAAAAGCGGCGGCGCGATCGTGCCGAGGCTGTAGACGAGGATAACCATGTCGCATGCGGAAACGAAACTCTATGGTCTGCTCGACGGCGCACGCTACCCGGAAGCGCTTGCGCCCTTCGTGCTGGAGTTCGCAACGGAAGTGCGGTCGCTGTTCGACGGCTTGCCTGAGGAAGAGGCTGGGTATGCCGCTCCCTTTCTGGTGCAGATCGACGATGCGAGCGCTGACTGGGTCAAGCAGATCGACACGATGGACCAGTTCAACCCGTGCATGACCCTGATTCGAAGCAAGCATGAGATCGACGCGCTATGCGCGCATCTTCGTTGCTTTCTCATCGCCGACATTGGGGATGACATGACGGCGCTCGTGCGGTACTTCGATCCGCGGGTTTTACCCGCGCTGCTCGACGTGTGGGACCGGCGCGTTCTGGCGCTGTTGACCAGTCCAATGGAAACCTGGCTTTACCGTGGGCATGCGTCCGAATGGATCAAGGTGAATGTCGAGGGATTGAAGGGATTCTCATCGCCGGAACCGATTGCAATCACGCTGTCGGCTGAGCAGATCGAGGAATTGGAACGGAGATGCGATCTCGATGCGGTCGTCGAGACGCTGACGGACCTTGGTGAAATGGATGCCGATACGCCTTACGCGGATCGATACGGCGCGCTTGAGCCGATGTACCGGCGTGCATTGCGATGGGGGCTCGCCAATACGCGAGACCGGATGACGTTTTGTTCGTTCTGCCTTCGTTACGGGGCGGCGTTCGATCAGCAGAGCCATGTGAAGGATGTCATCGAGATGGCCGTTCGGGAAAGTTGTCCGCTCGAAGACTTGCTGCAAACATTGCCCCAGTACGTATGGGAACGGCTCGCTCGACGCAATGAAGTTCGCGGGGCGACGGCGGACACGGAAGCGGGGACGTAATGGGCGATCGAGGCCGAACAGGTGTGGGCGAATCGATGCAAACGGCGGTGAGTGGGGGGCGCCTGAGTGCGCGGATTTCGAGCGCCAGAGCGCGCTTCCGCGGCTGGATGATGGTCGTATTGATGTTGGTGGGGCTGCCGGGGTGTTCGGATTCGAAGGAGATCAATCCGGCAGAAGTCACCGGTTTGAATTACACGAGCGCCTATATCGACCAATTTCGAATATCCGGAGAGGAGCGGCGATTTGAAAGCATGGGGTCAAATATGATGCCCAAGAGAGAAGGGCGTGAACGTTCTCAATCTGGAGGAATGTGTTGCATTGGCATCCCGAAGCACTGGCGTGCCGGGATGAAATTAGTGATTCGTTGGAAAGCGGACAAGCTCCATGATGGGAAAACACCCGGCGCCTGGTATGTGGCGCAGACAGAGGTGCCGCCGTATGGTCCGGAAACGCGGGGGTTCTGGGTGCACTTTTTGCCGGAGGACCGCATCCATGTACAGATTCGAGACCGGAAAGGGCCGATAGAAAGACCGGCGGACGACGATCCGTACATTGTGCGGGGTGTTCCGGACACGGAGGCGAATCGGGATCAAAAGATTGCGACTAAAGGCTGGGGAAAACAGCCACGAGCAGTCGATGCGCTTCGGATCGGGATGTCGGGGCAGAACTTCAGTGAGAACCGGATCTATTTTGGTGTGAACGGGACGGGGCATACGGCGAGTATCGGCCGCGCGGTTAAAGATGGAGCGCCATTGAAAAGCGGCGAGAACTGCTGCGCATGGGTATCGCCGAAATGGAGGCCGGGCAGCAAGGTGTCGTTGTTATGGCGTCGTGACAGTGCGCGGTTGGGCTACAACGACGACAACGAAATTGCGTGGCTGGAAGCGGAAGCGCCGCTGCCGCAGTACCTGGAATTTGAGGAGTACGAGCCAGGCGACGAAGAACCGAGGCGGCGTGTGTGGCGCAAGCTCTGGGTGCAATTTCTTCCGGGCGACCGAGTGCGGGTCGTGGTCGGCAACGACGATCTGCCAGCGCGTCCGCAAGACGACGATTCGGACATCGTGCAAGGCACGATTCTGGATCGGATGGAAGTGAAGGCGAAGATCGAAGCCGGAACGTGATGGACGGCCGTGGCGGAAATGGTGCGACTGGATGAGCGATTAGGGCAATGACTAGGACGTATCTCAATTCACGGATATCGAGAATGAAAGCGAATCTGCTCGGCTGGTTGACGGGCGTGGCTCTATTGCTGGG
>Ga0157367_1000380_pt1 | contig 22175 bp, 20 predicted proteins | sample AttbisABBM2_FD_113142 | JGI IMG/M metagenome (GOLD analysis project Ga0157367, IMG submission 113142) | Fungus gardens microbial communities from leaf cutter ant in Botucatu, State of São Paulo, Brazil - Atta bisphaerica ABBM2 | ecosystem: Host-associated > Fungi > Mycelium > Unclassified ... | reverse complement strand
GTTGCTATCATCCACTTCCCACGCCACAGCTGCAGCACTAAATCAAGTAAATCGATTTGCTCAGGATCATTGCTTCGACTGACCTGGCTATTGTTATTTTGTGTCATACAATCCCTAACAGATGAAAACGGGCAAACATAATGTTGTTTGCATAGTTTATCTATTGCTGGCAATTTTTCTATAAGAATCCGATGAGTAATATCGGAAAGATCGGTTATGTAACTTACCTCCCTTCGCGCTATCATAGAGGCCATGTGATGCGCTATGGCATCTGTAAGAATATAGGCTATGAGGGAAGAGATGAAATTTCTGGTAACGGGTGCAGCTGGTTTTATCGGTGCAAATGTCAGTAAACGCCTCCTGGAGGCCGGTCATCAGGTTGTCGGTATTGATAACCTTAATGAATACTACGATGTCAACCTGAAGCTGGCACGCCTGGAACTGTTAAACTCTGAGGGTTTCACCTTCCACAAGCTGGAATTAGCTGACCGGGAAGGTATGGCCACGCTTTTCGCCAGTGAGAAGTTTGATCGTGTGATTCATCTGGCCGCGCAAGCGGGTGTGCGCTACTCCCTTGAAAACCCTCACGTGTACGCGGACGCCAACATTATCGGCCATCTCAACGTGCTGGAAGGCTGCCGCCATAACAACGTTCAGCATCTGCTTTATGCCTCATCCAGCTCCGTATATGGCCTCAACCGCAAGATGCCCTTCTCGACTGACGATTCCGTGGATCACCCGGTATCACTCTATGCCGCGACCAAAAAAGCCAATGAGCTCATGGCGCATACTTACTCGCATCTGTACAACTTGCCAACCACCGGCCTGCGTTTCTTCACCGTGTACGGCCCATGGGGGCGCCCGGACATGGCGTTATTCAAGTTCACGAAGGCGATGATTGAAGGCAAAAGCATCGATGTCTATAACTACGGTAAGATGAAGCGCGACTTCACTTACATTGATGATATTGCTGAAGCGATTATTCGCCTGCAGGATGTTATTCCCCAGCCTGACTCAAACTGGACCGTTGAGACCGGGTCACCTGCAAGCAGCTCAGCGCCTTACCGGGTTTACAACATCGGCAACAGTTCACCAGTTGAGCTGATGGACTACATCACCGCTTTGGAAGAGGCCCTGGGTAAAAAAGCGGAAAAAAATATGCTGCCACTCCAGGCCGGGGATGTTCTGGAAACCAGCGCCGATACCCAGCCACTTTATGACGCGATCGGATTTAAACCGCAAACCTCGGTTAAAGATGGGGTAAAGAACTTCGTTGACTGGTACCGCGATTTCTACAAAGTCTGAAAATAAAAAACCCGGCAACTCAGCCGGGTTTTTTACAGGGTAAAGCAGAGAATCAGTCGCTACCAAACAGATCGCGGGTATAAACCTTATCCGCCACGTCAGCCAGCTCTTCCGCCATGCGGTTTGAAATGATGACATCGGCTTCTTTCTTAAATGCGTCCAGATCGCGGATCACCCGTGAATTGAAGAACTGATCGTCCGGCATGGCAGGCTCATAGATGACAACCTCAACCCCTTTCGCCTTAATGCGCTTCATGATCCCCTGAATGGAAGAAGCGCGGAAGTTATCGGAGCCACTCTTCATGATCAGACGGTATACGCCGACGACTTTCGGTTGACGCGCAAGGATGGAATCGGAGATAAAATCTTTACGTGTACGGTTAGCATCAACAATCGCCGATATCAGGTTGTTTGGCACAGCCTGGTAGTTTGCCAGCAGTTGCTTGGTGTCTTTTGGCAGACAGTAACCACCGTAGCCAAATGAAGGGTTGTTGTAGTGATTACCAATACGCGGATCGAGACACACCCCTTCAATAATCTGACGGGTGTTCAGCCCAAGACTCTCTGCATAGCTGTCGAGCTCATTGAAATAAGCCACTCGCATTGCCAGATAGGTATTCGCGAAGAGCTTAATCGCCTCAGCTTCAGTGGAGTCGGTAAACAACACCTGAATATCTTTCTTAAGCGCCCCTTCCTGAAGCAGAGCGGCAAAACGCTCAGCACGCTCAGAACGTTCGCCAATAACAATACGCGAAGGATGCAGGTTATCGTAAAGTGCTCTCCCCTCGCGCAGGAACTCCGGCGAGAAGAAGATGTTATCAATCCCAAACTTCTCTTTGATGGATTTGGTAAAACCGACAGGAATGGTCGATTTAATGACCATTACCGCATCAGGGTTGATCGCGATAACGTCTTTGATCACTGCCTCTACCGTTGAGGTGTTGAAGTAGTTGGTTTTAGGATCGTAGTCAGTAGGCGTCGCAATGATGACGTAATCCGCATCGCGATATGCATCTTCTTTGTCAGTCGTGGCGCGGAAATTCAGCGGTTTATTGCTGAGATAGTCCTGGATTTCTTTGTCGACAATCGGAGATTTTTTCTGATTGAGCATATCCACTTTGGCCTGCACGATATCCAGCGCAACCACTTCATGATTCTGAGCAATCAGAATGCCGTTAGAGAGACCGACGTATCCTGTTCCGGAGATTGTAATTTTCATTCGCTAATGACTTCTGTAAGTTAACTGTACTGATGGCCCCCAGGCCATCGCGATAAACATAACTGTTGGGCTTTGTACCTCCTGGCAAACTGGACTGTCAAGGCAAACCAGGAGTAATCACTGCGAGGGGGATGAGATTCAGACTACTTCGAGTAACAGGCGGCAGTTTTTACATAAAAAAACCCGGAGACGAGCTCCGGGTTGCGATGACAGCGAGCGTGTTAACTCATTCCATCCATTCGGTATGGAACACACCTTCTTTATCGGTACGCTTGTAAGTATGCGCACCGAAGTAGTCACGCTGTGCCTGAATCAGGTTTGCAGGCAGGACTGCCGCACGGTAGCTGTCGTAGTAGGCTACTGCCGCAGAGAAGGTCGGAACCGGGATACCGTTCTGGACAGCGTAGGCAACCACGTCACGCAGCGCCTGCTGATATTCGTCCGCAATCTTCTTGAAGTACGGTGCCAGCAGCAGGTTAGCGATACCGGCATTTTCAGCATAGGCATCGGTGATTTTCTGCAGGAACTGTGCACGAATAATACAGCCAGCGCGGAAGATCTTCGCGATTTCACCGTAGTTCAGATCCCAGTTGTTCTCGTCTGACGCCGCACGCAGCTGAGAGAAGCCCTGCGCGTAAGAAACGATTTTACCCAGGTAAAGTGCACGACGCACTTTTTCAACGAATTCGGCTTTATCACCTGCTGGTTTAGCCTGTGGGCCAGACAGCACTTTAGACGCCGCGACGCGCTGCTCTTTCAGGGAAGAAATGTAACGCGCGAAAACAGACTCAGTGATCAGAGACAGCGGTTCGCCCAGATCCAGAGAGCTCTGGCTGGTCCATTTACCGGTACCTTTGTTCGCTGCTTCATCCAGAATCACATCAACCAGGTATTTACCCTCTTCATCTTTTTTCGTGAAGATATCTTTGGTGATGTCAATCAGGTAGCTGTTAAGCTCGCCTTTGTTCCACTCGGTAAAGGTTTCAGCCAGCTCTTCGTTAGAGAGGTTCAGACCGCCTTTCAGCAGGGAATACGCTTCAGCAATCAGCTGCATGTCGCCGTATTCGATGCCGTTGTGCACCATTTTCACATAGTGACCTGCACCGTCTGCACCGATATAGGTTACGCAAGGCTCACCATCTTCAGCCACGGCTGCGATTTTGGTCAGGATAGGTGCAACCAGTTCATATGCATCTTTCTGGCCGCCAGGCATGATGGATGGGCCTTTCAGCGCACCCTCTTCACCACCGGAAACACCGGTACCGATGAAGTTGAAGCCTTCTGCGGACAGCTCACGGTTACGACGAATGGTATCCTGGAAGAAGGTGTTACCGCCATCAATAATGATGTCACCTTTTTCGAGGTAAGGCTTCAGGGAGTCGATAGCGGCATCGGTGCCTGCGCCCGCTTTCACCATTAACAGGATACGACGAGGCGTTTCCAGAGACTCAACGAACTCTTTCACCGTATAGAAAGGAACCAGTTTCTTGCCTGGATTCTCGGCAATCACTTCTTCGGTCTTATCACGGGAGCGGTTGAAAACGGAGACGGTATAACCACGGCTTTCGATGTTGAGCGCCAGGTTGCGCCCCATCACTGCCATACCGACAACGCCGATCTGTTGCTTGGACATTACATACTCCTGTCAGGTGTGGTCACTGTCGGGTATCCCGACAGATATAATTTGCAAGAATCTTAACTCATAAATCAGGGTCAGAGGTAGGCATTTGTGGCCTTGATCACCCAAGACCACACAAAACTTGATGCAATTTAATCCATATAAAATATGCAGGTATAATTTATATTTGATAGAATCAATTACGAAATTAAATCAATATTTAATTATTTATTATGCCTTTTATTAATTGCTTTTTGATAAAGCTCAACAGTTTTATTGTACATCGCATTAAATGAAAAACTTTCCAGGAAAAACTCATTTCCTGACTTGCCAAATTCAGCACGCAAAGAGCAATCGTTTATTAAATCAGCCAACCTGTTTTTAATGGCGTCAACATCTGCGCGAGGAACAAGGTATCCCGTCTTACCATCAATCACAGATTCCGAAACACCACCAACATCTGAAGCTAAAACAGGTAAGCCTGCACGCATAGCCTCGAGAATACTGATAGGGAAACCTTCCCAATTAGAAATTAACAGGAAAATGTCGCTATCTGCCAGTAAGGAATCGACATCTAAACGTTCGCCTGTAAAGACTACATTATCACTGATTCCAAGATCCTGCGAAAGCTGCTTCATATCATCTAATCTGGGCCCTTTACCTACCAGCGTCAATGCCCAGTTTCTCATCTCTAATAAACTCAGAGCCTTCAATAAGCTTTCATGATCTTTTTGTTCTGAAAAACGAGCCACTGAAATTAACTTTACTACTGTATTATTATGATAAACATGAGGAGTACTTTCTTTTAATGGCACACCATTATGGATTACTGTTTGTTGACTGGCAGAAGCGACGTTATGTTCGATCGCAAGCTGCTTATCTTGAGCAGAAACCGTAATTATTTCATCTGTAATCTTGCTGAATAATCGCTCAATAACAATATACAAACGACGCTTGTTATCATTAACACCATTCGCAAATGACCAACCGTGTACGGTGAAAACAACAGGAATATTCAGGAATAGAGCAGCCAATCTTCCTACAATTCCAGCTTTAGAAGAATGAAGTGCAATGACATCTGGAGAAAATTCTTTTATGATTTTTCGTGTAATTAGAGCACTTTTAATATCTTTATATGGAGATATTTCTCTTACAAGCTCAGGTATAATATGAACTTTCACATTTAATGCGCGAAGTTCATCAACCAAGGCGCCTTGCTCTCCAACGATTAACTCAACTTGATGATCATCATTTACTAAAGCGGATGTCATATCACGCAAATGAGTCTGAGCCCCACCGATTTCATTCGCGCGTGTAATTATGTAAAGAATTTTCATATTTTTTTGAAACAGTCCGATAAGTATATCGTTACTAACGCTCATCAACGTGCAACAAGACATTGACAGTTGTTACTAATTTCTTTTAAATGGTCCAAATCTGCCTGCAATCCCATCGGAAATACCGTAAAATATCATCATTAGCGTTTTCTTTTTTTCTTTATTTAGTATTAAAGATATTGCTGCACGAGCAAAATTCAGAAAAACCTCTCGAATTTTATAACCTACAGGAATATAAGGTTTTCTGATCATAAAGAAGCTATTTCTTACAAGAAAATAACGTCGCATAGGACTATGAATAGATATTTTGCGCCCTAATAAATTCAGCCTCGAGTCACCAATCGTATGAGCCATAGAAGCCTGATTAGTCATTGCCACTCGGTACCCAACTCTTTTAGCGCGTAGAGCCCACTCCACGTCAATATAATCGACGAACAATGCTTCTTCCATCTTACCAACTTTCTTATAAACTTCAGAAGAAAAGAAAGAGCCAGATGCAATAACATACGTTACATCAGTTATTTCTTGAATTGGTGTACGTTTAATAAAAGGACCAATATAATTAGTTCCCCAATAAAATTCGTCTGTGTGCGGATCATAAAAAGAAGGACCAAGGATGCCAACCTTGTATTGAGTATACACTCTACTCATAGCACTAATAAAATTAGCGCCTAACACACTGTCCTGATCAAGTAGTAATAAATACTGGGCACCATGAGATATGGCATTTTCGATACCAATATTTTGCGCGCAAGAGAGCCCTCGATTAGTATCTAATTTAATCAAATCATATTTAAACAGCTGGCAGAGGCTTTCAATATCAGCTACATTCTTTGAACCATTATCAACAACTACACAGTGATCTAATTGCTGTTGAAGAGATTGAAGTTGCGCCTTAAAACAATCTAGGTCTGGGTTATATGTTACAGTGACCGAGCTAATCAATTAAAACTCCTTAAATCAAATCTGATACCGTTGCTATATACTTAACCAGCATACTTCCCATATTTTTTCAGAATACCATCTTTCCATCCACGGAATATATATTTTATATATGTAAGTTTTTTATCCACGCAGGCGACAAACATTAAAGTACGAATTGTAGAAAAAATCGCCTCTCTAAATTTATAACCAAGAGGGATATATGGTAATCTCATCATATAGATAGAATTTCTTGCAAGATAGTAGCGTCTTAATGGACTATGTATGCTCACTTCTCTTCCCAGAAAAACCTTTCGAGAGTCTCCAATTGTATGACTCATTTTGGCATCTGGTATCGCATAAAAAGAATAGCCCTCGTTCGCGGCCCTCAAACACCATTCAATATCAATATAATCAATAAATAATTCATCCCGCATTAGACCGACATCTTTTAATGTTTGAACAGATACCAACATGCCGGAGTTTATAAGGAAAGAAACTTGAAGCGGGTCACTGGATTCTGGATGGATACTTCTGATACGACACCCCTGAATCAATGAAAAGGGTGTAGTTGTTCCTGTTCTGGGATCATAGAACACAGGTCCAACAGCACCAACTTTATGGTCCTGCGACTTAAGATTCATAAGCCCTTGAGTTAGACGAGCAATAAACTCATCCGTTGGTTCTGAATCCTGATCGAAAAACAGTACTGCATCTGAATCCGAATCCGAATCCGAATTCAGAATTTTTTGAAGTAAGATGTTTTGTGCCCCAGCCAATCCTATATTCTCCTGGAGAAAAATAAAATCATGCTCTGGCAAATACATACTCATTAAATCTTGTGCGTTATCACTCGCATTATCGATTAAAAAAATTTTTAATTTAAATTTTGAGGATTTTAAACGATCAATAAGTCTGGTGAGTATCTGAACATCAGGATTAAACGTTACTATTAATGCCGCTATTTCTAACATTTTTCTTCCCATACATCATAAGAAATCCAACAAATACTAGCAAGATCCAATTCGATAACCATGTCATGTATTGGTCATCAAAAAGCTGCATTAAAATTGCGTAAAGCACTATCGGGTAAATAACATAATAGGCTCGGACGTTTTTATATTTCCATGTATAAACACGACCTGAAAGGAAACCAAACGTTGCTGGAAAAATAATTGAAAAATATCCAAAATCAAGAAAATAAGGACGAAGATAAGTATATATGTTGGTTGGGAATGGAACATTAACCCAATCTTGCAAAATACTAGCAATTTTAAAAGGATGAAGAAAACTCAACCATAAATATATATTTCTAAATGAGTAATAGCCAAATCCCTGATAAGATGAATCATTCAATTGTGAAAATGCCAATACACCACCAGAAACATAGTTGTAAAGATAATAGAATATCAGTTCCAAAGATGCATCTGGATAACGAATGCTCATTCCCCCAAGGAAACATAGTATAAATCCACCACCAAAAATTATAACTTTAGACAATTTAAGTCTTTTGGGCGTCAAAATGAGTATTGTAGATAAATATAGGAGTACTAGAACTTTTGCACCAAGCAGTAATAACATTGGGACAGAAAGAACAAAACTCATTAAAAATAATTTTCGGTGACCAACAAGTAAAAAACATGACGAGAAAAGTGAGAGTAAAGCTAATCGACCCAAAAGGCCAAAATTAGCACCATCATCTTCAACCAGGTAATCACGAAAAGCAGAAATATTCCAAAGGGTGCTTACACTAAACTTAATGAGGATAACTGCATAAAACGAAATTATGAATACAAAAGGTATAATATTTTGCCAAATACGCCGCCGTCCACCATCAATTTTTCCCATAATTTTTGGTGACGTTGTTTCTCCACCAATAATGGCTGCGAGAAAGAAAGCTAAGTTAGCAAAAAGTATAAAATAAACTTTCGGCAAATATTCTTCCTCTGAAAAAGACAATGCCAGAACGGAAGAAAGCAGCCATAGTAGCGCATGCACAACTGCAGGATGAATCCACTCGAGTTTGAGATAAAAACATAGTATTAGACCACATGTATAAACTATAATCATTGCGATTATAACATCCATTTTAGCCACCCGCTTTCATACGAATCCCGACTTTCTCGACATAAAATAAAATTAAAAAATCGGCAAAAGACCTTAATAAAAATGCAGCAGCGGCACCATAGATTGAATAGGCTGTTGTCAGATAATATAAAATCAACATGTACGGAAAAAACTCAACAATATGAATAATTCCCGTCCATTTTGCATGCCCTGCGGACTGTATCTTTGCAAAGCAGATCTGCGCCACTGAATTAAAAACAAAACCAAATAATAATATCCGAAATATCTGTGCTGCATCTCCCATATATTCTTTACCTAACCATAATCCTAAAATCTCGCTGGAAAAGATAAAAAAAGGAGTAGCAAGAAGTATCGAAAAAATGAACACCGACCACAACGTACGACAATAGACTGAATGAGAGTCTTTTGATTTCGAATAACTTAATTTTGGAAATAATGCTCTAGCAACAGCACCTGGGAACAATGCTAATCTTGCGACCATATCTGATGGCCCAGAATAATGAGCTACAATACTTGCACCTGAAAAATGAGAAACGGCAAATCGGTCAACAAACCCCATGAGTGGACCAATTATATTACTTAAGGTAACCCAACCACCGAAACTCATCAGTTCTGAAAAAACATCCTTCCGAAAAACCCGTCGGAATTCTTTAAGGTGGCTTGCACACACTTTCCAACTTATCAGTGCCACAATCCATCTTCCTGCCACTAATCCACATACAGCAGAGGTTAGTGTCGGAGAATATAGTACTGCAAAAAGAGGGAGTAAGATAATAAATGGGCTTGTTGTGACTTGCTGGATATTAAGACTTGAGAATTTCTCGACGCCCTCAAGATAAGCTCTCCAAACTTGAGTAAGCAACAAAGCCGGCACACATAATACTAACAAACGTAGCGCTAGCGTCAATTCATTGAAAAGATCGGGGGATACATTCAAAAAGTGTGCTAACGAAGGAGCAAAAAAATATGCAACCAGAACGATAATAATACTAAGCCCGGTCACAGCATAAAGTGATGTTCCAAGAATAGCATTTACTCTTTTTTCATCGTTTCTATGAGTAGAAACAAATCGTATTACTGCTCTCGATAGACCACCATCAAAAACACTCGCATAGCCCATAAGGGCATATGCGATTGTAAAAAGACCAAAGCGTTCCACTCCGAGTAATCGAGCTAAAATCCCCATTACGGGGATAGCCATTAATAATGGAAGCGCAAGTCCGAATATATTCCAACTGCTGTTCTTAATTAAACTCATATAATTTTACTTTTAATCAAAAAACTCATCAGTGGAGCATCTTTATCCTTTTTAGATAAAATAACATTGTCTTCTTTAGGCCAATTGATACCAATGTCTTCATCATTCCAGAAAATCGAGCCCTCGGCTTCTGGATGATAATAATCCGTTGTTTTATATAAAAATTCAGTATTATTCTCTAACGTCAGAAAACCATGAGCGAATCCCTCAGGGATCCACAATTGACGTTTATTTTCAGCAGATAAAATAACACCAACCCATTTTCCAAAAGTCGGAGAATTTTTACGAATATCGACTGCGACATCAAAGACAGCACCTGCGACACAGCGGACCAATTTTCCTTGTGCGTAGGGTTCTTTCTGGTAATGCAAACCACGAAGCACACCTTTAGATGATTTTGAGTGGTTATCTTGAACAAAATCTATTTTTTGCCCTACCGCATCTTCAAATTTTTTTTGATTGAAACTCTCCAGGAAAAAACCACGCTCATCCCCAAATACTGTTGGTTCAAAGATTAATACTTCTGGGATTTCTGTTTTAATAAAATTCATCAGTTAATAACCTTTGATCATTTTCAGCAAATATTGTCCATATTGGTTTTTTGATAACGGTGCAGCGAGTTTTTTAACCTGCTCAGCATCAATAAAACCTTTACGGTAGGCAATCTCTTCAGGGCAGGCAACTTTCAGTCCTTGACGCTCTTCGATGGTTGCAATGAAGTTACTCGCTTCAATCAGGCTCTGATGAGTCCCCGTATCCAGCCAGGCAAAGCCGCGGCCCATCATGGCAACGGAAAGTTTTCCTTGTTCCATGTAAATACGGTTAATATCTGTGATTTCGAGCTCACCACGTGCTGACGGTTTCAAATTTTTCGCCATCTCAACGACAGTATTATCGTAGAAATAGAGCCCCGTCACCGCATAATTACTCTTAGGTTCCAGAGGTTTTTCTTCGAGACTGATGGCTGTACCATTTTTATCGAATTCGACAACACCGTAACGCTCCGGATCGTTCACATGATAGGCAAATACTGTTGCCCCATTTTCTTTATTAACGGCGGTATCCATCAGTTTAGGGAGATCGTGGCCATAGAAAATGTTATCACCCAACACCAGGGCACAATCATCATTACCAATGAACTCTTCACCAATAATGAAAGCCTGCGCAAGCCCATCCGGACTTGGCTGAACTTTGTATTGTAGATTCAGCCCCCACTGACTTCCATCACCCAGCAGTTGTTCGAAACGCGGTGTATCCTGTGGAGTACTAATAATTAAAATATCTCGAATACCAGCCAGCATTAGCGTTGAAAGCGGATAGTAAATCATCGGCTTATCATAAATAGGTAATAACTGTTTGCTGACAGCCATAGTTACCGGATACAGGCGAGTACCAGAACCACCCGCCAGAATAATACCTTTACGCGTTTTCATTTCTTCATCTCTATATTCATGAGATGCCCATTCCCAGGCATCCTGATAATTATTAAATCGCTGTTGCTGTAAACCACTCAGTCAACATACGTTTTACCCCCACTTCCCATTGCGGTAGTACGAGGTTGAAATTCTGCTGGAACTTTAAAGTATTCAGGCGGGAGTTAGCCGGACGTTTTGCAGGCGTTGGGTACGCGCTAGTTGGCACCCCATGAAGTTGGGTTAATGCCAGTTCCATTCCTGCTTTACGCGCTTCATCAAATACCAGCGAGGCATAGTCATACCAGGTTGTCGTTCCACTGGCAACCAGATGATAAGTTCCTGCCACCTCAGATTTATTCAGCGCAACCCGAATAGCATGAGCCGTGCAATCTGCTAATAATTCAGCGCCTGTAGGTGCGCCAAATTGGTCGTTGATAACAGATAGCTCAGAACGCTCTTTTGCCAGTCGCAACATAGTACGCGCAAAGTTATTCCCTTTGCCCGCATAAACCCAGCTAGTACGGAAGATCAAATGGCGTGAACAATTTTCACTTAACGCTTTTTCACCAGCTAACTTGGTCTCGCCATAAACATTGAGCGGTGCTGTGACATCTGTTTCCAACCACGGCGTACTTCCATTACCCGGAAAAACGTAATCTGTAGAGTAGTGAACAACCCAGGCCCCCAATTGTTGAGCCTCTTTAGCAATCGCCTCGACACTCGTGGCATTCAGTAGCTGAGCAAATTCTGGCTCTGACTCGGCCTTATCGACAGCTGTGTGCGCAGCCGCGTTCACGATTACGTCAGGCTTTATAAGGCGCACAGTTTCTGCAATCCCTTCAGGGTTACTAAAATCACCGCAATATTCTTTCGAATGGACGTCAACAGCAATCAAATTACCCAGCGGTGCAAGGGCACGTTGTAACTCCCAACCCACCTGACCGGTTTTGCCAAACAACAGGATGTTCATTAAGTACGATCCCCATAGTTTTCTTCAATCCACGATTTGTAGCTACCGCTTTTCACATTCTCTACCCATTGCGTGTTCGCCAGGTACCATTCTACGGTTTTGCGAATACCACTTTCGAAGGTTTCCTGAGGCTTCCAGCCCAGCTCCTGACCAATTTTCTCTGCATCAATCGCATAGCGACGGTCATGACCAGGACGATCAGCAACGTAGGTTATCTGATCGCGATAGGAACCTTCCTTAGGCACAATTTCATCCAACAGGGTACAGATGGTATTTACCACATCAAGGTTTTGTTTTTCATTGTGGCCGCCGATGTTGTAGGTTTCGCCAATCTTGCCCTGCGTCACCACGGTATATAAAGCGCGGGCGTGATCTTCAACGTACAGCCAGTCTCGGATCTGGTCACCTTTACCGTAAACCGGCAGGGCTTTTCCATCCAGCGCGTTGAGGATTACCAGCGGGATAAGTTTTTCCGGGAAGTGGTAAGGGCCGTAGTTGTTAGAACAGTTAGTGACAATGGTCGGGAAACCATAGGTGCGCAGCCAGGCACGGACTAAATGGTCACTTGACGCTTTAGATGCAGAATAAGGGCTGCTTGGGGCATAGGCAGTTTTTTCAGTAAAGAGCGGCAGTTCAGAGCCCTTTGCAACTTCATCCGGATGCGGAAGATCGCCAAAAACTTCATCTGTTGAGATATGGTGGAAACGGAATGAAGCCTTTTTATCAGCAGTTAATTCAGACCAGTACTTACGGCTTGCTTCCAGCAGAACATAGGTACCAACAATATTAGTCTCGATAAAAGCAGCCGGGCCGGTAATCGAGCGATCAACGTGGCTCTCGGCGGCCAGATGCATCACAGCATCAGGCTTGTGCTCTGCAAAAATACGTGCCATGGCATCGCTGTCGCAGATATCGGCATGTTCAAAATGATAGCGATCGTTATGCGCGACATCGGCCAGTGATTCAAGATTTCCTGCGTAAGTCAGTTTATCGACGTTAATAACAGAATCTTGCGTATCATTAATAATGTGTCGTACCACTGCAGACCCAATAAAGCCTGCTCCACCAGTGACCAGAATTTTCACGTTTATTTCGCTCTTAAAGTTTTCAGAAACAATCAATTACATGCCGACACCCTGGTAACTTTCGACAAGTACTCAGGGCTAAGAAAATGACAACCTGATATTTTAACTTACTTTTTCATTCCAGAGTAAATCGCAAATACCGTCCGTTGGATTGAACGCTGCAGGCGCCTTCAACAGTATTTCACGCACGCGTTCGTAGTTGAACTCACAGCAGGCATTGTCGAGGTCATGGAGAATAATACTCATCTCACTCCACGGCAACATCACTTCGTTAGCAGTCCTGATACGCGGGTGCTGAGTTACAGATACATTATCGCCGATAAGCAACTCTTCATACAGTTTCTCACCCGGACGCAGACCCGTCGTTTTTATCGCAATATCACCATAAGGGTTTTTATCATCACGAACGGTGAGCCCTTGCAGCGTAATCATTCGATGCGCAAGATCGATGATCTTGACGGGTTCCCCCATATCCAGAACAAATACATCGCCACCCGTACCCATTGCGCCAGCCTGAATGACTAACTGTGCAGCTTCAGGGATAGTCATAAAGTAACGCGTAATATTCTCATGGGTCAGAGTCACGGGCCCCCCCGCAGCTATCTGTTTTTCAAATAACGGCACAACAGAGCCCGACGAACCTAAGACGTTTCCGAAGCGAACCATACTAAAGCAGGTTTTACTGGTTTCTTTCGCCAGCGCCTGCAGTACGAGTTCTGCCATGCGTTTGGTTGCCCCCATCGTATTCGTAGGACGGACTGCCTTATCGGTCGAAATTAAAACAAAGCTTTCAACACCGCAACTCGCTGCAGCCTGAGCACAGCTCAGCGTACCGAAGATATTATTGCGCACTCCGTCAAGAACGTTGAATTCGACAAGCGGGACATGTTTGTACGCTGCAGCGTGATAAATCGTGTCGACGTTGAATGCTTTGATTAATCTTTCGAGATGCTCTTTATCCTGTACATTACCAAGAATTGGGTAGATTTTAACCTGAAGATTCTGGCTGAGATTCAAATTACGCAATTCTGAATCGATGGAGTAGAGTGAGAACTCTGACAATTCGAACAGAATCAGCTGGTTCGGCTTATTTTTAATTATCTGTCGGCAAAGCTCAGAACCAATCGATCCCCCAGCCCCGGTAACCATAACCGTTTTCCCGTTGATATTACGAGACACCAATTCCGGAATCGGTGAGACGGGATCGCGGCCTAGCAGATCGGTAATAACCACTTTGCGCAACGAATCAATACGCGCTTTACCCTCTACCAGATCGACCATGCCGGGAATAGAGAGTACCTCGCACGGTAGACCTTCCAGTGTTTTAATGACCTCGTTCTTCCTGGCTCGACTGGCACTTGGCATAGCAAGCAGAATTTTCTTCGCTTCGTATTTCTCAACCAACCATGGCAGTTTTTCCGGAGCGAAAACGCTGACGCCGTGAATTACCTGACCTTGCAGAGCACGGTTGTCATCGACAAAAGCAACAGGATAATATTCGTCCATCTGGCTCAGCGCTGGCAGTAGCTGACGGCCAGATGCACCGGCACCATAAATCACCACCCGAGTGCCCAGATTCAATCCACGATTTACCAACATCCTCATACCAAGCCGCGATCCGGCAATGAGCAGTAAACCGAACGAGAAATAAATGAATGGAATCGTTCTCGGCAAATAGAGATTGGTATAAAACGCGGCAATAATAAGCAAAGTGGATGATATAACCATCCCTACTGTAACGACCAGTAATATTTTTGCAGTAATATAGCGGATTACGGCTCGATACAAACCTAATTTAACAAATATCGCTAAGGTAACGAAAATGATTGAAAATATAAATAGCCAATGTTCCGTGCTATATATTGGAGTCATAGAATCAATGCGTACCCAAAATGCAAACCAAAATGCACATAAGAGCAGTACAACATCTATCGAAAGTGTTATGATTCTTTTGATTGGTCTGGGTAAAGATATTAAATAATTTAGCATACTAAAAACTGGTCGCCTCGTTAAAGCTTGCATTCAGTTTATAAAATAGTACCAGCAGGACACACTGAGTAATCATCTACTATTGCATTATAACCACCCACTGTACCCGCCTGCAGAAACGCTGATTTCCCAATAACAGCGCCGCCAGCGAGATGAACACCAACTCCTAAGTGAGCAAAATCGCTTAGAGTAGAATCATGATCTACTGTCGAATGGCTATTTACAATCGTACCCACACCTAATTTCGCGTTGGCACCAACCACTGCTCCTGCTAATACGACTGAGCCTTCAGCAATCGTCGCCGATGGACTGACAAAAGCAATGGGATGTATGAGCGTTACGGGGTCAATGCCTAAGCTGATTAGCTGCTGATAGAGTTGTTCTCTGACTTTATTGTTACCTATGCCAATAGCTATGTGACTCGCATTGTTGACATGTAACATTAGCTCGGAGATTTTCCCGATGATGTGTTTATTAGTTTCGATGATGGGTGATGCATTATCATCAAGGAAAACAATATCCTGATATCCCAGCAGTCTCGCCATTTCGTACAGGGTCCGTCCGTGGCCACCTGCACCTAAAATCATTAGATCATGCATTAACGTTGCTCTCTTTATCCTTAACGCCTGCACCGCATTTGAGTGCAACAGCCAAAAGCGGAAGCCAGGCGATAATCAACCCAACAACACCATCAATTTTGGCTGAGGCAATAAGGAAAGCGATAGGAAAGAGCCACAGCAGGTTGACGACGATCACCATCATTGTCACCGGAACGTGACTTCCATATTTCCTGGCGAGGATTTGGTAGCCATGACTGGCATGTGCTTCATAAACCTTTTTACCTGCCACAAGCCTTCTCATCAAAGTTGTCGTGGCATCGACGATAAATATGCCCAGCAAACATAACTCTGCAATAAAGAAATGCGTACCTACTTTCGCAATATGGAGGATCATCAACCCAATAGTTATCCCAAGGAAACCACTCCCGGCATCGCCCATGAAGATTTTCGCTACCGGGAAGTTCCAGACAATAAAGCCGGCCGCGGCACCGATAAGAGCAAGCGTCAGCGGATAAATACTTCCAGGCACGTCAGTGTACTGGCTTACAACAATCAACACTGCACTACATGCGGCAAATGTAATCGCCTCTGCGCTGGCTAAGCCATTAATCCCATCCATAAAATTATATAAATTTAGCATCCAGACCAGATACACACAGCCGAGAATCATACCAATCCAGGATAAGGAAAGATCGTAACCAAATAGCGTAATTACCGGGAAAGAGCCTAAGAAATAGATGCCAATTGCCGCAGCCAGAAAATGCATCAAAAGGCGCCAGCGAGCCGCGATATGACCATGATCGTCAAGGAAACCAATGATGGCAACAATTAACCCTGGTATAAATAAACCTAAGAAGCTATCCAATGTCAGCGCGCGGCTGAAATAAAACCATACTAACGCTACCAGGAGTGTCAGGACGATAGCCACCCCACCACCTCGCGGCGTCGGCACAGAATGCGAGCTTCGCTGGTTTGGACGGTCTATGACATTATGCTTGATGGCATAACCGCGTAACCCCCAGGTCAGCATACACGATACTAAAAAAGCGAATATCACAATTCCAAAATTCATCATTCTTTATTACCTTCGATATAATACTTCGCCGTTTTTTTCATAGTTTCTTGAAGCGTTATCGGGGGGGACCAGTGCAAATGTTCCCGCGATTTGGTGGCATCGACTTCAAGATTGCCAAATAATTGGTCGTAAATTCCACCTTTACCAACAGCAGAAAGCATTAACTTCAGGATTACCGTAGGGAAATAGATAGCTTTCGCTTTAATGCCCATACCTGAAGCAAAGGCATTAATCATATCTTCTGTAGAAGGTCGTTCCGCATCTGCGAGTAAATAGAGTTGATTTTTTGATTTTTCATTAATGACGCATTCATTGATAAAGCTGACAACATTATCTAGTGACACGAGTGCCCGCTTGTTCCTGACATTTTTAAATGGTAACGGCAGATTCTTAGACACCAGTTTTAAAAGACGCTGTATATTACCCGGCGCATTTTCACCACAAATTAGTGCAGGACGGACTATGGTGATCGCCATATCAGTATCTGTGAAGTTTTTAAGCAGACTCTGCTCGGCTTCTAGCTTGGAAATGGCGTAATCAGAGATTGGTCGGGGCTCCGACGCTTCAGAAAAAGGGATTCCCGAAGTGGAATTACCGTTAACACCGATCGAGCTTACGAAAATAAAATGCTTTACCCCGCTTGTCGCGGCATCTGCCGCTAATTTCATGGTCGCGTCGTGATTAACGCGACGAAATTCTGCCAAAGCATCTTGTGCATCATCATTAAGGATATGTGCTCTTCCCGCAGTATGAATGACCGTGTCGCATCCCTGAAGAAGATTTATCCAGTTGGTATCGGCTGAGATATCACCCAGGTTGTAAATTCCCTGTTCAGTGTTCTCCTGCTTGCGCGTTGTTAATATCACCTCGTGTCCTGATGATTTCAACGTCCGGACTAAAGCAGTACCAAGAAATCCGGTTCCGCCCGTCACCAATACTTTCATTGCCATCCCCTATCTGCTCAATCTGATTTTTTTGCCCGCGAGGAGTGCAGAATCGCGAGAAACTGTATAGGCCACGACTGTTCATTCAATATTCAATTGCGAATGCATGGCACGCTACCGCCCCAGGCTTAACAGCTACCAGTGCACTGATTGAATTTGCAGAAAAGCATTATCTGGTCTGAATACAGACAAAAAACTGGCGTTAATTGTCGTCCTAAATGACCATAGAAACAAGCACAAATCGTTACAAATCTGTCGAGATTTGAATCAGATAACTCTATGTTATCATTATGATTAATAACAAAAAACGGCAGTCACCATTTTGGTTATGTTTCCACATACCCTAATGATGACTACCGCTTATACAAATCGTCTAAGAAAATATCAGTCGTTAGCCAGCAATTTCTCAATCCGGTTTCTGAACTTCGCCCCTTCCTTCAGGTTGCGCAGCCCATAGTTCACGAACGCCTGCATATAGCCCATTTTCTTACCGCAGTCATAGCTGTCGCCGGTCATCAGCATCGCGTCAACAGACTGTTTTTTCGCCAGTTCGGCAATCGCGTCGGTCAACTGAATACGGTCCCAGGCGCCTGGCTCGGTTTTTTCCAGTTCAGCCCAGATGTCCGCGTTCAGAACATAGCGACCAACCGCCATCAGGTCTGAGTCCAGCGTCTGCGGCTGATCCGGTTTTTCGATGAACTCAACGATGCGGCTCACCTGCCCTTCCGTCTCCAGCGGCTCTTTCGTCTGAATTACGGAATACTCAGAGAGATCGCCTTTCATGCGTTTTGCCAGCACCTGGCTACGACCCGTTTCATTGAAACGTGCCACCATTGCCGCCAGGTTGTAACGCAGCGGATCGGCAGAAGCGGTATCGATAATAATGTCCGGAAGAACAACGATAAACGGATTGTCACCCACAACCGGACGAGCACACAGAATTGAGTGACCCAGACCCAGCGGCTGCGCCTGACGCACGTTCATGATGGTCACGCCAGGCGGACAAATAGACTGTACTTCCGCCAGCAGCTGGCGTTTGACGCGCTGCTCCAGCAACGCTTCGAGTTCGTAAGAGGTGTCGAAGTGGTTTTCTACCGCATTCTTAGAGGAGTGCGTAACCAGTACGATTTCTTTGATCCCTGCAGCAACAATCTCGTCAACAATGTATTGAATCATTGGCTTGTCGACGATCGGCAGCATCTCTTTAGGAATGGCTTTTGTGGCTGGCAGCATATGCATGCCCAGGCCTGCTACCGGAATGACTGCTTTCAAATTAATCATTATTTCTTCCACCTTAAAATGGTTGACGAATTATAGCTCTTAAACCTGTTTTCGCCAGCATGATTTGCCGTAATCCAGAGGCAATGTTACGCCTTCGCATCACCAATTTCTGTAGTTGTACTCTGATTCGATCACATTTTTATGCCAGGAATAGTCTCAAAACTGACGATTGTCTATTATCTGTGCGGAAGCGCAAAGTTCAGCCTTTCCGCATTCACCACCTGCTGGTCGACGCGGTCAATATCCACCGAGCTTTGCCCCTTCTCATTAACGGCTTTTATGTTCGCCAGCGACAGCAGCGTCTCGTCTTTCGCCATAAATTTACCCCGCACATCCTTGCGCAGGTCGAAGTTGATCTTCAGGGCGGGCCCCACAGCAGCTTCCTGCATCACATTGATGTTGCGTAAAAAAAGATGTTGCGGCTTGTTGTGTAATTCAAGCGTAGCACGCTGCATATCCACGTTGGTTATCGCCACAAACGAGGTCGCGTTACCGGATGAAATCTGTATTCCGCGCAATTTATAGGCAAGCTGGCGGTTATCGAGGTGAATATTATTGAGCTTGAAGTTCTGCGGGATGGACAAATAATCGCCTTTTATCACCCCATAGCCAATTAACATTCCAGCACTGTTCACCATATCGACATTATCAATAATGAAATTATCACAGCCATAAATGGCCACCGTGGCGTTGTCTATTCCCGCCTTTTTACTGAAGTCGGGAGTAATATTTTTGGCTTTAATATTGCGGATAACAAAATGTTTGCCGTTTTCCACGTGCACCAGCTGGCGACAGTTGCTGCCGGTAATGTTGGCCACCACGAAGTTCTTGACGGTTTGCTTCTCCGGATAGTCATTATCGTAGGTGCTGCCGGCGAGGCCAATGCCGATGCCCCAGTTGATCTTGCCGTTGGTGCAGTTGATGTTGTCGATGACATGATCGGAGATCAGGATATTGCGATCGTTGATGGCGACGTTCCACTCGATCGCATCGCCCTGCAGGTGACTAAATTTGCTGTTGGTGATGCGCGCTCCGTCCACCTGGTTATGGAAACCCTGACGCAGGATGGCGTAGTTGGCCTGGCTCACGCTGATGTTATCAATCAGCAGGTTGCGCATTACGCTCGGTTTCTTGCCGCCGATGTAGATCTGCGTCACCGGGCCAAACCCGCTCATGGCCAGCCCTTTGATAACGCAGTCAGAGCCGCGAACGTCGAGCGTAATGTTCTCCGTGCGGCCCGCTCCTTCACCTATCACTTTGCTGCCTTCCTGCAGAACAAAGCGGCCGCGCCCGTTACCGGTTAGCGCCCCGCGGATCAGCAGCGTTTTACCGTCAGGAATGAAAATGCCCGTATTGATGTTTTCGCAGGTGAGCCCGGCAGGGACCACAACCGTGTCGCCATCAGTAAATGCCTGCTTAAAGGCGGCGATCCAGTCGTTGTTATTGTACTGATTAACAGAGACCGTTTTTCCAGCAGCCGCTCGCGCAATGCGTGACGACAGCAGCGGCGTGGCCGCCAGAACGGACAGAGAAGAGACAAAGGTGCGTCGGGTAATCTTTTTCAGCATACATCCTCGGCGTTACAACGTTTGCAGCAGGCTCGCTAACTGGCGATTAATCACCTGCTGGTTAAAATCGGTTTCAACTTTTTGCCGTGCATTATGAAGCACGGGCTCCAGCGTCTGCTGGTCGATGTCGCTGAAGGCAGCTAATCGGTCCGCAAGGGCTATCGCGTTATTCTCCGGCACCAGCCAGCCGGAATGGTCAGACTTAATCAGCTCCGGGATCCCGCTGTGCAGGGTCGATACCACAGGAATACCTACGGCCATCGCCTCCATCAGCGCCACCGGAATGCCTTCCATATCGCCATCGGCGCCCGTCACCGAGGGCAGCAGAAACACATCCGCCTGGTCGAGCATGGCCTTGACCTCGTGGCTCGGCTTGAAGCCGGGCATCTCTACGACATCTTCCAGCTGATACTGTTCGATAAGCGTGCGCAGACGACGCTCCCACGGCCCAATCCCGAGAATGCGGTAGTGGAAATCCACCCCGCGCGCTTTCAGCTGGCGGCAGGCTTCAATCGCCACATGCAGCCCTTTCTTCTCGGTCAGACGCGCGACGGAGATGATCTGCAGCGGTGTTCCCGGCACCTTTACAGGACGACGCGTGAAGCGCGTTAAATCCACGCCCATACGCGAAACGGCAATTTTCTCTCCCGGACAGCCCATGTTTTTCAGCCGTCCGGCCCACAGGTCGCTGATCGGCAGCATCATGTCGCCGCGTCGGAAAAGCTGCTGATACTCCGGGGTGTAGTGGTTCAGCACTTCACGGCTGGAGATGTCGATACCGTGGAAGATGGTCGCAATTTTACCGTCAATCACCCCCAGTTCACGCAGCTTCGCGGCGGTGACGCCCGCCGGGCCAAAGTGGGCGATAAACACGTCGGCACGATACGGCTGCGCCGTTTGCCCGCAGATGGCCGACAGGATCAGATTGCGTGACTCCGCCCCATAGCGGGAAACATTCAGCGCCCGCCACGTCGATGCGCGGTGGATCCCGCGTAAGGTCTGGCTGGCCCGGTGGCGCAGCTTGCTCAGCTTCCCGGACGGCTCATCCTGCAGCCAGCGGGTTTTCGCCTCCAGCCCATACTGGGTATACGCCGCATGGGTGTTTTGGGTATCGCCCTTTTGCAGGGCGATAATCTCCACGTCATATCCCATATCGATAAACGCGGTGATTTGGTTCAGAACAAACGTTTCGGACGACAGTGGAAATTTCAGTAAGAAGAAACCAACCTTCATTTCCCCTCCCGTACGCGATCGAGTACCGATTTCACCATCCCAATGCCCTTCTCGCGCTCGGCTTTCACCGCCACCGCCAGACGTTCATTGATCGCAGGCAGTTGGCCGAGCGTGTCCCCCACCATCGCACCGAGCGATCCGTCCAGCAGATGACGAATATCCACCGCCATTTCCGGCATACCGAGTTGCTGCATAATCCCGGCGGACTTGTGCTCATAGTTAATGGCAATGGCCGGCGTGCCGAAGTTCATGGAGATAATGGCGGAGTGCAGACGGGTGCCCACCGTCAGGTCGCAGGCGGAGAGCAGC
>Ga0157367_1000379_pt1 | contig 22192 bp, 13 predicted proteins | sample AttbisABBM2_FD_113142 | JGI IMG/M metagenome (GOLD analysis project Ga0157367, IMG submission 113142) | Fungus gardens microbial communities from leaf cutter ant in Botucatu, State of São Paulo, Brazil - Atta bisphaerica ABBM2 | ecosystem: Host-associated > Fungi > Mycelium > Unclassified ... | reverse complement strand
GCCCGCAGACGCGGCGCACGTGCCGCACGGGTCATGCCCGCGCCGCTCGAGTTCGACGGATACTATACTGTATATTCATACAGTTTTCCAACCACGGCTGCATCGTGCCGGAAACGTTCGCACGATTGCGACATTCGTGTGTCGCGCTGGCCTGAAACCGTTGTTACGCATAGCGAAGCGTCGCGCGGGCAAGTAAGAATTCCTCGAAAAATGCGCGTGTTCCGGCGCTTTTTACCGGCATCGGCATTCTTACGACGAATTCACAAAATGTCACAATCGCGTTCATTGGCCATGATTTATATTCCCTAACCGGTTGTTCCGCCGGGTCAAAAGGCAAACGTTTGCGTGTTCGCAAAGCGATGTTTTGCCATGTCAAATCGAGAAGGCCAGTCACGATATTCGGGGGCACGAATGCGCATTTTGGTTGTGGAGGACGATCCCGTTCAGGCGGAGGAAGTGCAGAACGCACTCGCTCCGTTCTGCCACACGATCAAGGTCGTCGTCGATGGAGAACAGGCGCTGCGTTATCTGCGATCCGAGTCGGTCGACGCGGTCGTCCTCGATTGGCACTTGCCGTGTCTGACCGGCATCGAAGTGCTGAACTGGATTCGTACGCGCGCCGATGTCGAATACGGCGTGCTGTTCCTGACCAGCCGCGTCCAGGAGCTCGATGTCGTCAGAGCGCTCGAAGCCGGCGCCGACGACTACCTGAGCAAACCGTTCCGCGCGGAAGAACTGGCCGCGCGAGTCAATGCGTTGCTGCGCCGCGTCGCGCGGAACGTGAAGCGCGACGAGCCGATTCGGGCCGGCGAGTATCTGCTGGACCCCGTGCATCGGGCCGTGAAGCTGCGCGGCACCACGATCGAATTGACGACGAAGGAATTTCAGCTCGTTGCGTGCCTGTTCAACAACATCGGCAAGATCATGTCTCGAGAGCAGCTCGCAACGACGGCCTGGGGACGCGAATTGGGAACGGAATCGCGTTCGCTCGATACCCACATCTACCGAATCCGGCAAAAGCTGAAGCTCGGCATCGAGAATGGCTTGCGCCTGTCCGCGATTTATACGTTGGGCTATCGACTGGATCAGACCAAGGCGACTGCCGAACTGCATTGCAGCGCCGAGGTGATGATGGAAAGTCGCGTGTGAGTTTTCGTTGAATGCCGGTGTCGGCGCGCAAGCAACATGCGTCGCCTGCGCGCCGACGGTTCTCGTCGAGCGAACAGCTCGCCGCCCGCACCTCGCCGGCAAGCGAATCGGTTAGCCCAAGCCGCCTCGCGCATACGATCCTGCGGCGACAAATCCGGGCAACCCGCTGCCGGATACGAATGACGTCGCGCTCCACACAGTTCACGCTGCCTGCCGCCGCCGGCGTCGGGCAGGGACCGCCTCCCCCGTCGATCGATACGTCCGGCATTCTTCCCTCCCGCTTCGGCTCGAAGTCCTCCCACAGTTGCTTCGGATTCCTTTGTTGTCGAACGATCAACAATCGATCCGGGTCTCGCCGACCGCTCGGCCGCATTCTTTTCCACGCGTTATTTCCGCGCATGATTGTATTCATCGATCGTGTACGAGCCGATGAAAATCCCCCGTGCCGTCACAGTTTTAAAACTTACGCCACGGGTGACAAATGTTCACTTTTTAATTCCCCGATACTCTCCTAACATCTAGCCATCACAAGGCTCGTTAAATTAAGCATTTTTATATTTTCGATACAGCACTAAACCATCGATGCGATAACAAATAAACACCACCGAAAGAACGTTTCAAGAACACGTCACATGGCCCGCGCCGCCGAGAGTCGACTCGATCATCTCGGGACGTAGCCATGCTTATCGCATCACGACATTGAGTGGTTTTTTCCAGTTCGGATCAGTCAACAAAGATTCATATAGCGCATCGGGCATTTAATAAAGTGACGGCGATATATCGCCCATCGTGACGCATCTATATCGAGATTAAGAGATGTCAAATCTCCCGAGACGATTCATCGTCGTCGACACTGCATCCGGCCGCACCGCATATTGCCGACTCACGGCGACGACGTGCCGCATTCGCACAATCGCAACCGGGCCCCACGCCGCCCCACTCGCCCCCTATTCGCGGCTGCGTCAGATACATTCATTTCAACGCGACGACAGCCCTTCGTCATCGACGGCAACCCTCAATGTCACCCCGCCCGGCCGCGCCACGACCGGCGTAATGCCCGCTTCCGCGGAACTCGCGTCATGCGATCGATCCGGGAATGCGGGCTCCATCGACATGCAATGCGTGTCGCCGATTCGATGTGACATGGCATTCCCCTCAGCATCGATCACGGTCGAGACGAACGGCCAAGCCAATCACAAGCAAATGGCCGCACAAATCACCGACGTACATGGCGCCATCCAGGTCTCGATCAGATCGATGATGACTTGATTTTCATTTGTCAATTCAACTTCGCACTACTACGAAATTTACTCTGAGAGAGAGTTTTCATTTCATACGGAGCATCAAGATGAACAGAGTGCACAAGGTCATATGGAGCAAGGCGCGCGGGGCGTTCGTCGCCGCATCGGAGCTTGGCAAGGCGCGCGGCAAGGGAGGCGCCGGCACGTCGGGTGCCGTATGCGACGATCGACGTACGGGACAACATGCCGCGATCGGGCAGCAACAGAAAATCCGGATTCTTCTCGGCTTTGCGATTCCCGTTTGCCTCGGTGCCGCCGGTCAGATCGCACACGCCCAGTATGCCGCAGGTACCGGCGGCGCCACGGGTACCGGGGATATCGCGATCTCGGCCGCCGGTGGAGCGGCCGCAACCGCAAGCGGCGGGCTGGGCGTCGCCATCGGTGACGGTACGTTGACCTCGGGACTGAATGCGATGGCGCTGGGCACGAATGCCCATTCGTCCGCCGCCGGGGCAATCTCGATGGGCGCAAACGCGCTGGCTACGGGCGGGAATGCGCTGGCGATCGGCGTGAACACGACTGCGTCCGGGCAGACCAGCGCCGCAATCGGTCCCGCTGCTTTCGCGTCGGGCCTTATGTCGACGGCGGTCGGCCCCAACGCACAGTCCACCGGCGCCAATGCTGTCGCCGTGGGTCGCTTGGCCTCTGCCACCGACACCGCCGCAACAGCGGTCGGAACCAGCGCCGTCGCGGCCAGCACGGGCGCAAGCGCCTTCGGCCAGGCCGCGACGGCTTCCAACAGCAGTTCGACCGCCATCGGCGGCAACACCACGGCGAGCGGCATTGGCGCGAGTGCAATCGGACACCAGGCACTGGCTACCGGCACCAACGCTTCCGCGCTCGGTGCGTCGGCAGCCGCGACCGGCGAAAACGCCAGCGCATTGGGCGATTTCTCGACGGCGTCAGGTGTCGGCAGCACGGCGTTGGGCGCGGGTGCGCGCGCGAGCGCCGACAACACTCTCGCCGGCGGATTGAACGCAGCCGCCAGCGGCATTTCGTCGATTTCCTTAGGCAACGCATCGGTAGCCTCGAACAATTCCGCGACAGGGCTCGGCGCCGGCAGCACCGCATCGGGTGACCATTCGACCGCGCTGGCGACGATGTCGACAGCAGCCGGCGGCTACTCGATCGCAATGGGCTTCGACTCGATTACGACTACCACCGCCGCCGCCGGCGTGGCAATCGGATCGGGCGCATCGGCCAGCGGCGCGTCCGGCATCGCGATCGGCGTCAATAGCGGCGTGTCGGGCGTCAACGCGATTGCGCTCGGCCCGGGCGGCACGGCCGGCGTCCCCGGTTCCGGCACCCAGGCGACGGGCGACCAGGCAGTCTCCATCGGGTTCAACGCGCTCGCCAGCAATACTGGCGCGCAGGCATTCGGCAGCCAGGCGACGGCGAGCGGAACGAGTTCGATCGCCATCGGAAACCTCTCCAACGCGTCCGGCGCATCGGCCGTTGCAGTCGGCCCCACTTCGCAGGCGCTCGCCGCATCGACCGTCGCATTCGGCGACACCAGCACGGTCGCCGCGGGCGCGGGCACCGGTTCGATCGCGGGTGGTCACAACTCGCAAGTGGCCGGCGGCACGGGCGCCGTTGCGCTCGGCGAAGGCCAGACCGCGAACGGCAACGGCGCGGTGGCGATCGGTGATCCGAACACCGCGATCGGCAACGGCGCAGTGGCAATGGGCGCCAACAACACCGCGAACGGCAACGGCGCGGTCGCGCTGGGCAATACGAACGTCGCGACCGGACAAGGGTCCGTGGCGCTCGGCAACGCGTCGCAAGCGAATGTCGCCGGCGCGGTCGCGATCGGCGACAGTGCCGTCGTGCAGGCCGCCTCGACCAACGGCGTCGCGCTCGGCTCGGGCGCGATTGCCAGCGTCGCCAACAGCGTGGCACTCGGTGCCGGCTCGACGACGACCGCGGCGACACCGACATCCAGCGCGGTGATCGGCGGCGTGACCTATAACTTCGCGGGCACGGCGCCGGCCGGCGTGGTGAGCGTCGGCGCGCCGGGCGCCGAGCGGCAGATCCAGAACGTCGCCGCCGGCCAGTTGAACGGCTCCAGCACCGACGCCGTGAACGGCTCGCAGCTGTTCGCGACCAACCAGCAGGTGACCGCCAACACGACGGCGATCTCGAACATCAACAACGGCGCGGGCATCAAGTACTTTCACGCAAACTCGACGGCCCCCGACTCGTCGGCCACCGGCGCCGATGCGGTGGCGATCGGCGGCAACGCGCAGGCTACCGTCGCGAATTCGGTGGCACTCGGTGCAAACGCAACGACGACCGCGGCGACGCCGACATCCAGCGCGGTGATCGGCGGCGTGACCTACAACTTCGCCGGTGCAGCACCCGTAGGCGTGGTGAGCGTCGGCGCCCCGGGCGCCGAGCGCCAGATCCAGAACGTCGCCGCCGGCCAGTTGAGCGGCGCCAGCACCGACGCGGTGAACGGCTCGCAGTTGTTCGCGACCAACCAGCAAGTGACCGCCAACACGACGGCGATCTCGAACATCAGCAACGGCGCGGGGATCAAATACTTCCATGCAAATTCGACGCTGGCCGACAGCCAGGCAACGGGCACGGACAGCATTGCCGTCGGCCCTCAGGCAGTCGCCAGCGCGGCTGACAGCTTCGCAGCCGGCAGCGGCGCGCAATCGACCGCCGCAAGCGGCATGGCCCTCGGCGCGCAGACGACCGCTTCGATCGTCGGCAGTGTAGCGATCGGCTCGGGCGCCGTGTCGGACCGCGCGATCGCGGCGGGCAGCGGCACCATCCCGGCCGGCAGCCACACGGTGCCGTTCAATACGTCCGACGCGACGCTGCTCGGCGCGGTGTCGTTCGGCAGTGCAACGGGGAACACCTACCGGCAGCTCATCAACGTCGCCGACGGCACGAACGCGCACGACGCGGTGACGGTCAGGCAGTTGACCGGCGCGCTGCAATCGTTCGCCGTGACGCCGACGATGTACTTCCATGCCAATTCAACCGCGGCCGATTCGCTCGCCGTGGGCGCGGAGTCGATCGCGGTGGGGCCGACGACGGTCGTCAACGGCGACAACGGCGTGGGGATCGGCAACGGCGCGATCGTCCAGCAGACGGCGCCTGGCGGCGTAGCGATCGGTCAGGCGGCGAACTCGGGGCAGGCCGATGCGATCGCACTCGGCAGCGGCGCGAATGCGACCGGGCCTCAGTCGATCGCGCAAGGCGCCAACGCCGTCGCGACTTCGTCGGGCGGCATCGCGATCGGCTCCGGCGCGAACAGCAGCGCCACCGATGCCCTCGCGCTCGGTTCCGGCGCCAGTGCAAACGTCGCGAACAGCATCGCGATCGGCGCCGGATCGGTCACGACGGTCGGCGCGCAGTCGAACTACATTGCGTACGGCCTGAGCAGCCCGCAGTCGTCGGCCGGCGAGGTCAACATCGGTAACCGCAAGATCACCGGTGTCGCCGCCGGGTCCGCCGGCACCGATGCGGTCAACGTCAGCCAGCTCGACGCCGTCAACCAGAACCTGACGACGCTGATCCAGAACATCAGCAATACCAACGGCGGCGGCGGGTTCCCGTCGACGCCGGGTTCGTCGACGCCCCCTGCCTCGACCGGCTCGAATTCGTCGGCCGGCGGCAACGGCGCGGTCGCGTCCGGTTCGAACAGTACCGCGGTCGGCAACGGCTCGACCGCGTCGGGCACCGGCTCGACCACCATCGGCGCAGGCTCGACGTCGTCGGGCAACAGCTCGGTGGCGATCGGTGCGGGCAGCAACGACGGCGGACGAAACAACGTCGTGTCGATCGGTACGGCCAACTCGCCGCGGCAGCTTACGAACGTCGCGGCGGGCACCGCGCCCACCGATGGCGTCAACGTCCAGCAGTTGAATGCCGCGGTCGGCAACGCGAACGCGTACACCGACGCGAAGATTCAAGGCCTGCGGCGGGACGCGGATGCGGGGGCCGCGAGCGCAATGGCCGTCGCGGGGCTGCCCCAGCCTTCCGGGCCGGGCAAGAGCATGGTCGCGATCGCCGGCAGCGTCTATCGAAGCCAGTCCGGACAGGCCATCGGCATCTCGACGATCTCGGAAAACAACCACTGGATCTACAAGGCCGCCATCACGACCAACACGCGCAACGACTACGGTGCCGTGATCGGTGCGGGCTATCAGTGGTGATCGCGAGAACCCGATATCCAACCGGGCTCGTCCGCGGCCGCGCAACGCCTCCATCGCGCGTTGCACGGCTGTCGGATGCGCTGCTCCCAATACGATGAGAGAAATAGATCATGAAAATCCAATGGGCACTTGCGCTGTCTATCAGCCTGCTTTCCGTTGCAACCCTCGAAGGCTGCGCCGTCGACGGTCCGCCCAAATTCCCGGATCCGCAGTCGGCCAGCCCGAAGGGCGGCACATTCGTGAACGTAGACAATCTTCGTAACGTCGGGCCAGGTCTGAACAAGGATCAGATGTATGACCTGCTCGGGCCGCCGCATTTCAACGAGTGGTTCGTCGGCGGCCATGTGTGGAACTATCTGTTCGACTTCCGTCGCGGCAATGAGGTCGTCAGCTGCCAGTATCAGGTGCGCTACGACCAGCACATGAAGGTGACCAATACCTACTGGCGCGAACCCGCATGCGCCGACTTCGTACGCACGTCGTCGGCCGCGCCGGTGGCCGTGGCAGAGCCGCCGGTGTCGACGCTCGAGCAATTCACGCTTCAGAGCGACGCGCTGTTCGCATTCGGAAAATCGAGCCTCGATTCGATGCTGCCGGCCGGCAAGGCGCAGCTCGACGACGCCATCGAGCGGATCAAGCGGCATAAGGAGATCACGCGCATCGTCGTCGTCGGACACACGGATCGTATCGGCCCGAGCACCGTGAACGAGCCATTGTCGCGAGCGCGTGCGCAAACGGTGCGCGGTTATCTGATCTCGCACGGGCTGAACGGCAGCATCATCGACGCGGAAGGCGTGGGATCGAGTCAGCCGGTCACGCATTGCCCGGCGGGTCAAAGCCGCGCCGTGATCGCATGCCTGCAGCCCGATCGCCGGGTGTCGATCAGCGTAAGCGGCCGCAACTGAAACGCGGCGAGCCGGTCGCGCCACGCACGCTTCGTCCGCGTGGCGTGCATGGCGCTACCGGCCGAGCCGACGGTTGGAACGGATAGCGCACCTCCGGATGACGATGATGAGAAGGGTCGGGGTTTATGTGGACGGAAGCAGCATGGACGCAAACGGCGGCCATCTGATGCGGTACGAGGTATTGCGCTCGCTCGCCGGTCGTGCCGGGGCCACGATCCAGCGGCTGCATGCGTATCTGAGCTTCGACGAACGCCGCGCCGCGCGTTCGCCCGATTACGACGCAAGGATAAAGGGCTACCAGGCGGCGCTGCGAGACAAGGGATTTCGCGTCACGATCAAGCCGCTCAGGCACTACGCGGACGAAGACGGAACGGAGACCGTCAAGTCCAATTCGGATCTCGGGATGGCGATCGATGCGTTGTCGGAATCGGACCGGCTGGACACCGTCCTGATCGCGACCAGCGACGGAGACTTCGTCGAAGTCGTCCGGGCCCTGCAGAAAAAAGGCTGTCGGGTCGAGGTCCTCGGTTTCGATAACGTCCCCCTCGAGCTGCGGGAAGCGGCCGATCAGTTCATCAGCGGCTACCTCGTGCCCGGCCTGCTGCCGGTTCGAGACTCGGCCCCCGGCCTGCCCGCATGGGGTCAAGTGGGTTCGCGCGTGCGGGGCGTGTGCAACCGGTTCGAGCCGGACGACGGGTATGGCTTCATCGCGTTCTGGCCTTCACTGCCCGATACGCCGCTGCTCGCGGCCGCCGAGACCAGCCCGGCCTACTTTCGTAGCAGCAGTGTTCAGGATGCGTCGATACTCCAGCGCTTGCCGTCGAGAAACACCGTGCTCGAATTCGAACTCGCAACGCCGGCGAAGCAGAACGGTGCGCCCGAAGCGCGCCGGATTCAGGTCGTTTCCGGCACGTAGCGCGGGCCCGCTCGGCGGGCCGCATCACATCGTCATCCGCGGGCACCGCGGTCAGTTTCCCAGCGCCGCGTCGTGATCGTGCCTCGACAGGAACATGAGGAAGGTCGTCCCTTCTCCGAGCTTCGATCGCACCTGCAGCTTCCCGCCGAGTGAATCCACGACCGTCTTGACGAAGGCCAGACCGAGGCCATGCCCGGACAATGGCGAGGTTCCGTCCACCTGCGTGAATTCCCGAAACAGCTTTTCCTGGTCTCGCTCCGATATGCCCATCCCGTAATCGGTCACGGCGATCTTCACATGCCGTTCGGTGGCCGACAGCTCCACGTCGACGGTAGAGGCTTCGCGGCCAAACTTGATCGCATTGCCGATCAGATTGACGAATGCGCGCCGCAGCAGCTGCACGTCGGCGATCGTGCTCAGCCCCGGCTCCGCCATCAGGTTGACGATCGTGGATTTCGCACTCGCCTGCGGCAGAAGATCGTCGACCGCATCGCCCAGCACCAGCGCCGGATCCACTGCGGCGAGCTTCGGCGGCAGGCTTTCGGCCTTGGCCAGAAACAGAAAATCGTCGGACAGGTTGAGCGCCCGCGTCGCATACTGCGAAATCAGTTCCGCGAACCGTTGCGGCGTGTACCGCGACGGATCGCGCTTTATCTGCGAAGCGAGCGCGAGAATCGACGCCTGCGGAGACCGCATGTCGTGCGACAGGAAACGCAGGACCATGTCGCGCTGCCGCTCGGCGAGCCGTACGGACGACACGTCCGCCACATGAAAGACCAGCGCACGCTCCCCATAGGCGGACGGCCGGATCGGCGCGCACTTGATCAGCAGCGAGAGGCCGCCGCGTGCATTGGCGATCTCGACGCCCTGGTCGAGTTGCGATTTCGTCTGCGCCGACAGATCGTCGCCGTGCGGCGAGTGATTGAGCCATGTCAGCGCCTGTGCGGCGAATTCATTGGCCCGATGTGACGCCGTGATCTGAAACAGCACATCGGAGACCGAGCGCCCGGCCGGCGAATGGCGCGCCCCCGGATTCCCGTCGAGCTCCCCGCACAACGCCGCAACCCGCTCGTTCGCCAGCAGAACGACCCCCGATGCCGACGCGATCAGTGTCGCTTCCGGAAGGCTGTCGACCCATGCGTCGATCAGCGCGCGATACCTGCGAACCTGCGCGTCCAGCGCGCCTGCCCTACTCAGTTCTCGCCAGACAGGGTCCATGCAATGCGGAACGACGGCGGGCTCCGCGTGCAGCGAAGGCTCGACCGTCAGTCGATCCGCGAGCCGAACGATGAAGCGCAACAGCGCTTCCAGACGTCGCCACGACCACAGCACACAGGCGAGCACGCAGATGAGCATGCCTGTGGTGGGCGGCAGAATGCGGTCGCCAAACCGAAACAGCGCGAACGCGCCCGCCGCGATCGCGATCGTCAGGCCGATCGACGCAACCACGCCGGCTCGCGGACTCAGCCGATAAAGAAGCGTGCAAATCGCGCACGCGACCAGTTCGTTGAACAGCAATTCGACCGCGAAACCGATCTCGCGCGGGAGCGCGGCCATCGCGGGCGCAGCGCTTTCATCGCCAGCCGCGAAAACGTTCGCGAGCGTCGGCATGCCGCCCGAGGACGACACCGATGAACCGCCGGCACCTTCGATCGACGAACGAATCAGGACGGGCCGTCCGCTCAGGTTGCTCGATGGTACGCGTCCGTCCAGGACGTTGATATACGAATAGAGCGCATAGGGCCGATGACATTGAAAGGATGCAGTCTCCACACAGCCCTTTGCGCGAGTATCGAAGCCGGCCCCGGGCAGCGAAGGCGCCATGCGTCCGTTGTCGCGGCCGACGGCCTCGCCACCGGCCTTGTTGGCCGCGCGGTCGCGCGTTGCTTCACGCAGGCTCGTCAGGTCGATGCCGATCGCGGCGACGCCGCTGCCGGCAAGCCGGTCCATCATCCGCTCGCGCGTTTCGCGACTGAACGGCCAGCCGCCCAGTTGCTCGATCGTACGATCATCGACGACGATGACGATCAGCGATTTACCTGCACTGCCACGGGCGGATTGCGAAGCAAGATCGAAAAAGGCACGGTCGACGCGATGCAGCAGGTGGGTCGTCGTCAACACCAGACACACGAGCATCAGGGTGAATGTCATGCATACCCACTCTCCTGCCAGATCGAAGCGGGGATCCTCTGCCAAGTTCTCGCGCTTGTCGCGCGAGCGGCACAATCTCGATAAAAAAATTCGTCCAACCATGTCAATTCGATGATGTTTCACGATATCGCACTAAACGACACTCGAAATGACGCCATCAAATTCCGAGATCTTCCCAGAAAAATTACCAATATTTTATGCAACATCCATTCTAATAAATTTCAATCCCATACAACCACACATCAACGACAATCAAGCCATTACCCCCCGATTTTTGGTGCCCCGCAGCCGATAAAACGCACACGCAAAATGACAAACAATTGCAGCAATTATACACTATATAAATTCACAATTGTATTCTCGAAGCTTATTCAAAATTCATATTGAATACACCCGCCAGATTCAATCATTCAACCACTTGGCACACCATCGCACACACCTGAAATTCATCACCCGCCGCCATCTCACAAAATGAAGGCCACATGCTCGACTCAACGTTGAAACGTTTTCATTCCCGGCAATGCGAGGCAATTATCGAACCCATACCCCGCTCGGAACGGGCGCCCGCGCGCCGCCCCACGAATAGTCAGCATCGCAAAACAAATTTACATTTGTTTGTTTTTCGAAGTTGAAAATTCAAGATCGCGTCCATAGAATCGAGTGATCGAAAAAGCAGCAGCCCTCCCCGATCCGGCATTCCGGAATATTCATGAAACCTACCTTATTGATGAACCATCCACTCGACGACGCCGAACGGGGGCTTCACGAGGATGAGTTCTTTTTCCTGCTCCAACCCAAGTTCGCGCTGCAGGAATTCCGCCTGTGCGGCTTCGAATACCTGATCCGCTGGCGACATCCGCAGCGCGGCGTCCTGGAGCCGGCGTCGTTCATCAGCGTGGTCGAGGATTCGTTCCTGGCCGGCCGATTCACCGACCTGCTCACCCACCGGGCAACGCGCATGCTCGCGCGGTGGATGGCGCCCGGATATGACACGTTGTCGCTCTCCATCAACTTGTCCTCGCTGGTATTGGGGCATTCCGACTTTCCCGGCCAACTGTCCGCGCTGCTCGAATCGCTCGCTCTCGATCCGAACCGATTCCAGATCGAATTGACCGATGTCGTGCCTCCCGCCGAGCTCGATTGGCTGGTGGAAGCCATTCATGCGGTGCAGGCTGTCGGCGTGCGGGTTGCACTCGACGACTTCGGCGCCGGCTTCAACTCGCTGACGCTGCTGCAACAATTGCCGGTGGACATCGTCAAGTTCGATCGGTCGTTGATCCGCGATGTGGTGCAGAACGGCGAATCCATGCGCGTGGTCGAAACGCTGGTGCAGCTTGCAAAAGGTCATGGCAAGCAGATCGTGATGACGGGCATCGAGACCGCGGAACAGTTCGAATGGGCGCGCGCGTTGCCCGGCGTCGAAGGCCAGGGCTTCTACCTCGGCGAGCCGCTTTGCGAGGCGGATATCGACGCTTTCATCGCGAACAGCCAGCGCAGAATGCATCCGTAGACGGGCACCGGAGCCGAAGTATCCGCTTCACCTGTTCAGCCGCGTGGTGCGGGATAGCGCGCAGGTTCCGGCGGCCCGGTGTGCCGGGCTCGATGCCGGCCACCCAACATCGCGCCTTCCTGAAGTGAATCTGCCATGTGCACTCCGTTCGGGCCTTTGTCTGGTGAACCGCTGTATATGGAATGCGGCCAGCATAGAACAGCGCCTCCAGTACGCAAAGTGAACATTTGTCACTTTCACGTACGTTCAGTGCCTACCAGCGAATCAACGCCGCCCCCCACGTAAAGCCCGATCCCATCGCCGGCATCAGAACGAGGTCGTTCTCCTTGATGCGTCCATCGGACACCGCTTCGCTGAGCGCGAGCGGAATCGACGCCGCCGACGTGTTGCCGTGTTTGCCGACGGTGAGCACGACCTTCTCCATCGGCAGGTTCAACTTCATGCCGAGCGTCTGCACGATGCGCTGGTTCGCCTGATGCGGGACGACCCAGTCGAGATCGTCCTGGGTCAGGCCGTGTGCCGCGAGCGCTTCCTGCGAAGCCTCGGCGAGATTGACCACGGCATGCAGGAATACCTCGCGCCCTTCCAGATGCATCTTGCCGGCGCTTTGCGTCGACGAGACGCCGCCGTCCGTATGAATCTTGTCGTGATGCCGGCCGTCGGAATGCAGGTGCGTGGAGAGCACGCCGCGCGGTTTGTCACCGTCGGTTCGCTCACCGCGCAGCACCACCGCGCCGGCGCCGTCGCCGAACAGCACGCAGGTATTGCGATCCTGCCAGTCCACGATGCGCGACATCGTTTCCGCTCCGATCACGATCGCGGTGCGGGCCTGACCCAGCCGGATCATGTTGTCCGCGACCGAAAGCGCGAATACGAAGCCCGAGCAGACGGCCTGCACGTCGAACGCCACGCCGCCCTGCATGCCGATTGCCTCCTGGACGCGCACGGCCGTCGCGGGCATCGTGCGATCGGGCGTACAGGTGGCGAGCACGATCAGATCGACATCGGCGCCGCTGATGCCGGCCTGCTTCAGCGCGGCGGTAGCCGCGCCGATCGCGAGATCGGACGTATGCTCGCCGTCCGCCGCGATACGGCGCTCCTTGATGCCGGTGCGCTGCGTGATCCATTCGTCCGTGGTATCGACCATGCGGGCGATGTCATGATTCGTCACACGCCGCTCGGGCAGTGCCGAGCCGCAACCGACGACGCGCGAGGTCCAGTTCCCCGCGCCGGTGATTTCCGCCATCTTCCGTACTCCGGTGAAGATCGATGAGGCGCGCCGGCGCCCGATAGGCACTGAACCGGCGCACGCGAGTTACCAGTTTCCTGCGCTTGCCCCTTCGCCCGTTTCCGTATCCGCGGCTGTGTCCCTGGGAGTGAGCGACACGAGATGCTCCGCCAACGCGATGAACGTCGGGTAATCGTAGAGCACCGTATCGTCGATCTTGATCTTGAGCCGCTCTTCGAGAAAGAACGCGAGTTCCACGGAATGCATGGAATCGAAGCCGGCGTCGGCGAAGGTCTGCTCGAGATCGGTCGGCACCTGCAGATTGTTCGCCTCGGCCCATTCCTGGATCCAGCCGAGAATGGTCTGGGCGGTCACCGCGGAACCGTTCAACGTTGCGGCTTGAAGTTGGTCGCTCATGGCATTGATTTCCTGAAGTCGGATTGAGGAAAAAAGGCACGGCACGAAGCGCCGTGCGTTGTACGGTTGAATCGAAACACGCCAGCCTATGCGGGCGTCACCTGCGCAAGCGGCTCCAACCCGACACGCGTGGCGTCCGGACTGCCGCCGAGAAAAGCCGCGACGCGGCGCGCGGAGGGTTCACGCACGATGGAGTTGTGATCGTCGTCGAACACGCTCACCGCGATGCTGCCGCCCGTGAGCCGCCGCAGATACTGCGTCACCTGCGTACCGGACATGCCGCCCGAGTTGCGATCGGCTAGTGCGTAGTCGATCCGCGTGCGTACTTGTTGCGGCCGGTGACGCGCGAGCGCCACCGCGCTCGCCGCATGCAACCGCGAGATGTGGGCGAACGTGGCGGGATGCGCGCGGCGCCGCACGTCGGCGAGGTAGAAGTCGCGATCGAGCATCGTGTCGAAGCGTGGGTCGGCGAGCCACGCTTCGACGACCTGCGTGGCGTCCTCATTGACGAAATCGCCGGCAAGCGTGCGCAGCCGCGTCGCGAATTCGCCTTCGTGGAGCGGGGTGTCGACGATCACCAGCGGCGGCGCGGTCCTGCCCTCCGCTTCCCACTGCGCCGCCATTTCATGCGCGACGATGCCGCCGAACGACCAGCCGCCGAGCACATCGGGCAGCGTGCCATGTGCTGCAAGCAACGCCGCGCGATAATGCGACGCCAATTGAGCGATCGACAGATACGTCGGCGGTCGGTCCTGGTCCGCGTACGGATGGCGAATCGCGACGATGGTCGGATCGCCCGGCCAGCCATTGGCCAGCTCCTGATAACAGAGCACGTTGCCGCCGACCGGATGCACCAGTGCGACCAGCGGCCCCGCGCCATTGCGCAGCGTGACGATCAGCCCGTGGTCGCCCGGTGCATCGGGGGCTTGCTGTCTGTCGCTCGATACGGTTTCCTGAGTCGGTGTATTGCCGGACGATGCGCCGAACCACCGAGCCAGCGTCGACAGCGACGCACCGCGTGCGAGCATGGAGATCGGCGGCATCCTGCCGAAGTGCTGATGCAGGCGCACGCGCAATTCCGTCAACGCCAACGAATCGAGGCCCTGACTGACGAGTGAAAGATCGTCGGCCAGCGTGACGCTATCCGGCGTGACCGCCGCCGCAATGGTGCGGAGTGTCGCGAGCACCTGCTCAACGTCAGCGTTGGCGACGGCGCTCGCGGTTTCGGTGCCGATCTCCGCCACGTGCGAAGCCTGTTGCGAGGGCACCTCGCCCGACGCGATGTCGCGCCGATGCGGCGGGCCGCCGTGCCCGGAAGAAGCAAGCACATGACCGGGGAACGGCAATTCGAAGCGATCGCGGTCGAACGGATAGCCCGGCGCTTCGGCGGGCCGCGGCGCGCTCCCGTAGAGCTTGCGCCAGGCAATCTTCTGCCCGATGCCGTAGAGGCGTGCGCATGCATGCGCGAAGCCGGCCGACTCCGTTTCTTCATCGCCCTCCGGCCCATCGGCAAGCGAAGAGACCGCACATTGCCAGTCGCCGCCCGCGGCCGCGCGCGCGAGCTTCGACAGCGCCGCGCCGGGCCCCACTTCGACGAAGATCGTCTTGCCGTCGGACGCCGCGAGCAACGCTTCATGAAAGCGCACCGGCTGCTCCACGAGATCCAGCCAATGCTCGACACTCGCGATCGCGTCTGTCGCGAACGCGCCGGTGAGTGTGGAGACGATCGGGATCGCGGGCGCCGCCAGCGTCAGCGGTTCGAGCGCCTGCCGGAACGCGTCGCGCATCGAACGCAGCATCGGCGAATGGCCCGGCGTGCCGTAGGTCTTGAGCAACGAGACGCGCTTGCCGGCCGCGACCATCGCGTCCTGGACCTGCGTGATCGCCGCTTGCGTGCCGCTCACGACGGTTTGCTCCGGCCCGTTGATGCCCGCCACGAACACATCCGTGCCGAACGCGAAGCGTGCGGCGAGTTCATCCACGCTCGCGGCGACCGCGAGCATCGCGCCAGCCGGCGTCGCCGTATCGAAAAGGCGGCCGCGCGCCTCGACGGCCTTCAGGCCCTCGGCGAGCGACATCACGCCGCCGACCACGGCGGCCACATGCTCGCCCAACGAATGCCCGATCAGCAGATCGGGCTGCACACCCAGATCCATCCACGTACGCGCCAGTGCATAGCACACGACGAAATGCGCGAGTTGCCCCGGATGATGGCGCACCGCTTCGGCGGTCCGGCCGACGATCGCATCGAGAACGTCGCGTGCCGTATCCGCGTCGAGCTGGCCCAGGCACGCATCCGCGTGTTTGCGGAACAGGCCGTTTTCTTCGTAGAGATTTCGCCCGATACCGGGCTGCCATGCCCCTTGACCGGGTACGAGAAACGCGAGACGCGGCTTGCGCGGTTGCTCGCCGGCATGCCAGTTTCCCGTCGGGTCCGCGGCGAGAAAGGCATCGAGTGCGGCAACGAAATCCGCTTTCGTCGTACCGACCAGCGCGACGCGATGATCGAAATGATCACGCCGCACGCTCGCCGTGTGGCACGCATCGCGCATCGGCGCGTGCGTATCCGCGAGCCACGCGCGCCACGCGGAAGCGGCACGCCGGCGCGCTTGCGGCGAGCGTCCCGACAGCGTCAGCACGCGTTCGCGTGCGACCTGCGCGACGGTATCAGGCAGCGGGTCCGGCTCGGCAAGAATCATATGGACGTTGGTGCCGGTGATGCCGAAGCCACTCACGCCGACGAACGCATTGCCATCGCCCAGCGGCATGCCGTCGCGCGGAATCTCGAGTTGCGCGCCTTCCCAGTGAAAGCGTGGATTCGGCGTCGCGAAATTCACCTGTGCGGGTACCTGGCGATGACGCAGGATCAGCATCGCCTTGATGAAACCCGCCATGCCCGCGGCACCTTCCAGATGTCCCAGTTGGGACTTCACCGAGCCGACGAGAATCGGCTTGTCGCGCGTGACGGCGCGCGCATACACGTTGCGCAGCGCGGAGAGCTCGATCGGGTCTCCCAGTGCCGTACCCGTACCATGCGCTTCCACGTAGGCGACCGCTTCCGGGCGCACGCCCGCACGCGCCATCGCGCGACGAATCACGGCTTCCTGCGCCGCGCCGTTGGGCGCGGTGAGGCCATTGCTCGCGCCGTCGCTGTTGACGGCGGAACCGACCAGCACCGCGTCGATACGATCGCCGTGCGCGCGTGCGTCGTCGAGTCGCTTCATGACGAGCGCGCCGCCGCCTTCGCCGCGAATGTAGCCGTCGGCGTTCGCGTCGAACGGGCGACACTGACCTGACGCGGACATCGCCTGAAGTCGCGCGACGCCGATCGTTTCCTCCGGCCCCAGGATCAGGTTCACGCCGCCGGCGATCGCCACGTCGCACTCGCCGGCCTGAAGGCTCTGTGCGGCAAGATGGATCGCGACCAGCGACGACGAGCAGGTCGTATCGACGAAGATCACCGGCCCGCTCAAGCCCAGGATGTGCGCGACGCGCCCCGGCGCCATCGCGCGCAGGTTGCCGAGCTTCGAATACGTGGTTATTTTTCCGGGATCGCCAGACCACACGGTACGCCGGCCATAATCGGCTTCGCCGGTCGTCATGAAGACGCCGACGTTCTTGCCGCGCAATTGACCGGGCGCAAACCCCGCGTTCTCGAGCGCCCCCCAGGCCAGTTCGAGCATCCAGCGCTGCTGCGGATCCATCTCGATCGCCTCGGCCGCCGACGTGCGGAACAATCCGCGATCGAAGCAGAACGGATCGTCGACGTAGCCGGCCACGCGCGAATAGGTGGTGCCGGGTTCAGCAGGATCCGTCGAGTAGAACGCGTCGATATCGAACCGCTCGCGCGGTGTTTCCCGAATCGCCGTACGCCCGGAATTCAGAAGCGCCCAATAGCTCGACGCACAGGACGCGCCACCCGGGAAGCGGCACGACATGCCGATGATGGCGATCCGTTCCGCGTGTGTATTTGACCTGTCCATACCGTTCTCGCTACAAGAAGAATGCTTCATGGCTAGTGGCGACGGGCCGCGTCGAGATCGTCGCGGCTGCTGGCCTGCACCAGCACGGCCATGTTGCCCGGCAGGTGCTGATTCGCGCGAATCTTCGCGTGCGCGTCCGGCAGGCGGTTCCAGGGAAACACTTCCGACAGGCACGGATCGATCTTGCCGCTCATCACGAGCCGGTTTGCCTGCGCGGCTTCCTTGAGACTCGCGAAGTGGCTGCCCTGGATACGCTTTTGCCGCATCCAGACGTAGCGCGCATCGCAGGTCAGGTCGTAGCCGCTCGTCGCGGCGCAGAAGACGACCATGCCACCGCGCTTCACGACGTAGCAGGACGGCGCGAAGGTGTTGCGGCCCGGGTGTTCGAATACCATGTCGACGTCGCGCCTTTCGCCGAGCGCGTCCCAGATCGACTTTCCGAACTTCTTCATGGCGTCGACATAGGCCGCGTATTCGTCCGTCGCATCGACGGGTGGCGGCGCGCCCCAGCATGAAAAATTCGAGCGATTGATCACGCCCACCGCGCCAAGGCGCTTGACGAATTCAGCCTTCGAATCGTCGGAGACCACGGCGACCGGACGCGCCCCGGCCAGCGCCGCAAGCTGAATCGCCATCGTTCCCAAGCCGCCCGCCGCGCCCCATACGAGCACCGATTGCCCTGGCGAAAGCACATGCGGCTTGTGGCCGAACAGCATCCGGTACGCGGTGGCGAGCGTGAGCGTGTAGCACGCGCTTGCGGCCCACGTGAGGTGTTTCGGGCGCGGCATCAGCTGCGTGGCCTGTACACGTGCGAATTGCGCGAACGAACCGTGGGTGGTTTCGTAGCCCCAGATGCGCTGTGACGGAGACAGCATCGGATCGCCGCCGTTGCATTCCTCGTCGTCGCCATCGACCTGCGAGCAATGCGCGACCACCTCGTCGCCCACCTTCCATTTCTTCACGTTCGCGCCGACGGCCCATACGATGCCGGACGCGTCCGAGCCCGTGATGTGATAGGGATCGTCATGCAGGTCGAGCACGGAAAACGGCTGGCCGAGCGCGGCCCACACGCCGTTGTAGTTGACGCCGGCCGCCATGACGAGAATCAGCACATCGTTCGGGCCGAGCGTCGGCACGTCGACGATTTCCTTCGTGAAGGCATGCTGCGGCTCGCCGTGGTTCTCCCGGCGAATCGTCCACGCATGCATTCTTCTCGGCACGACGCCCAACGGAATGGCACAACCGATGTCGAACAGTTCCGGTTGCCCGCTCTCCGTTTTCTCCACCACTTCCATCAGTTCGGAATCCATATTTATACCCGTACGAAATCTGATTGATCGAACATAGCGCTCGCGCTACGACATGCGTGAAGACGACGTGTGCGTCAAGCCGCGGTCATGCCGCCGTCGACGGAAAGCGCGGTGCCTGTCATGAACGAGGACGCATCGCTCGCGAGGAACACGACGGCCTGCGCGATCTCCTCTTCGGTGCCCAGGCGGCCGATCGGATGAAAGCTCTTGATCTGGTCGGTCATGTGGGTTTCGTCGAGGAATTTTTCGACCATCGCCGTTGCGACGAACGCCGGACAAATCGCATTGACGCGGATCTTCTGCTTCGCGTATTCAAGCGCGGCCGCTTTCGTCAATCCGAGAATGCCTGCCTTCGAAGCGTGATACGCGCAGCCGCCGAATGCCGATGCCACCAGGCCATAGGTCGATGACATATTGATGATCGATCCACCACCTGTTTTAAGCATTTCCGGAATTTCATATTTCATCGCAAGGAACACCCCTTTCAGATTGATGTCCACGACAAAATCCCACGTCGCCTCGTCGGTGTCGGCCACGGCATTGCCGAACGCTTCAACGCCTGCGTTATTGAAAGCGATATCCAGCCTGCCGAATTGCTTTACGGTCTGCGCGACGGCATTTGCGCAATCGTCGGCCCTGGAAACATCGGTTTTCACGAACATGGCATCGCCGCCGGCGCTGCGAATTTCCTCGACGACCGCCAGGCCTTCGTCGATGCGGCGCGATGCAATCGCGACGCGGGCGCCTTCCCGTGCAAACAACAGCGCCGTGGTCCGGCCGATTCCCGAATTCCCGCCCGTGACGAGGGCCACCTTGTCTTGAAGCTTCAGCACTGCGCTCTCCCGGTTACGTTGATATGACCGATCCGCTGCCGCCATCGAACGATTCATTCGGCTCGGATGAAAACGTTCGCGTTCTCGTATTGGACTGGATTCTAAACGTCAAAAAACGTCCATCCATGACAGTTCATAAAAGTTCAGAATTACTTCCCGGGCGGACGAATATCATCGGCACCATCGATATTTTCGACAATTAGCCAATCTGGTGCACCATGCACGCAAAAACGATATCCCGGCATGAACTTGGCATGTCCGTCATTCATGCAATCGGCAGCCAGGGTTTCACGGAACTCAGCGCAGCGCTCGATTCGCTCGACCCGGACTTCAAGCGATTGCTGATCGAGGGCGCTTATGCGGATATCATCGCCCGGCCCAATCTGTCGCTGAAGCATCGCGAACTCGTGACCGTCGCGGTCCTGACCACGATGGGCAATGCCGATTCCCCGCTCAAGTACCATGCGGCCGGCATGTTGAATACCGGCTGGGCGCCGGACGCCGTGCTCGCCACGGTCCTGCAGACGCTCGAGTACGCGGGGGTGCCGGTGGCCATGGCAGGCGTGCGACACGTCGTGACGGTGCTGCGCGAGCGTGGCATCGATATCGGTCACGCCGCGAATCCGTTCGAATCCTACTCATCCGCGATCGCATGCACGCGTGAGCTGCGGCAACAACATCTCGAAGCACTGACACGCAAGGAGCGCGAACTCGCCACGCTTGGAATCGTCATCGCGCTCGAAAATCGGCACGCGGCCGTACGGCAGCACTTGAATGCTTGCCTGACTGTCGGCTGGACGCGTCGCGAACTGACCGAAGTACTGATCCAGCTCACCGGCTATATCGGCTGGCCGCTCGTACTTTCCGTATCGCGCATCGCGCTCGACGTATTCGCTGCCGCGGAGCAGGCGAACGTGTCCCCGACACGAGCCACGCCGGGACGTGATCGATATGCGCACGCAGCGCCGGTGCGCGCCGCCGAGATTTCGCCCGAACTCGCCCGGCACCTCGATGAGCCGGGTGCGTCGACGTCGAGCGACGATTCGGTCGAACACGCGAAGGCGCGGCACCTGACGGCCATCGCCTGTCTGACCTGCCTGGCTCGAAATGCGGATACCGAAGCGCTCGTCATGCATATACGCGATGCGCGCTTGCTGGGTGCGTCGCGGCACGAGATCGTCGACGCAATCACCGGCGCACTGCCCTACGCGGGCGTGCTCGCCACGCAATCCGCACTGGCGGAGGCAAACCGGTTATTCGCATCGACAGATTTGCACGCTGCTGCAACACACGAGAACGCGGCGGCATGACAGATGACGGCGCGCGATGCCCGTCAACGCCACGCTGTACGAACGACACACAGGAGCAGACGATGAACGACGAAGGTGGATACGATCTCGAAGACTTGATACCCGGCATGAGCGCGAGCTTCACGAAGACGTTATCCGAGCGGGACATCTTCCTGTTCGCGAGCGCCTCCGGCGACCGGAATCCCGTGCACCTCGACGAGGCCTACGCCAGTCGCACACGATTCGGCGGCCGCATCGCGCACGGCATGTTGTCGGCGTCGGTGATATCGGCAGCCATTGCCATGCGCCTGCCCGGCCCCGGCTCGATCTATCTGTCGCAGGATCTGCAATTCCGGCGCCCGGTGAAGCTCGGCGAAACGGTTTGTGCGACCGTGACCGTCAAGGAGATCGTCGCGAACCGGCGGCGCGTCGTGCTGGAAACCCGATGCGAAGTGTACGGGCTCATCGTGGTGGAAGGTACCGCGGTCGTCATGCCCACGACCGCGGCGGCGCGCAGCAAGGAAGCGGAGCACTTGCAAGGTCAGGAGGTTTGACGATCACTCTCCGGTCGGTCGGCCGCCATCCGGCTTGTGAGGAACATCGCAACGGGTGCTCGGGTTGGAGCCGGTGATCTGGCAGCGACGCTCACTTCGCCGGCCTGCGACTGCGGGGTGGTCGGGTTCTGCGCGCTCCGGTTCGTCGGAACCCGTTGCCGCGTATTGGAACTGACCCGCGCGTGCTACCTCGCCGCCGTCGCATACGCAATGCATGTGCGCGCAAGCACGTCGGTCGGATCGACGAGCGTCGCCCGGCGCCCGTTCCGCGCGACATATTCGCCGCCCGGCAGCAGAATCGGCAGTTCGGTACATCCGAGCACGATCACGCTCACGCCTTCGTCCATCAACGCATCGATGGCCGCGCCGATATCTTCCTCGCACCGTCCGGCCGTGAAGCCGGCCTTGACACCCCGCGTGCCGTAGATCGCTTCCATCACGCGCGCCTGCAACGCCGGCCCCGGCGCCACTTGCCGG
>Ga0157367_1000376_pt1 | contig 22307 bp, 18 predicted proteins | sample AttbisABBM2_FD_113142 | JGI IMG/M metagenome (GOLD analysis project Ga0157367, IMG submission 113142) | Fungus gardens microbial communities from leaf cutter ant in Botucatu, State of São Paulo, Brazil - Atta bisphaerica ABBM2 | ecosystem: Host-associated > Fungi > Mycelium > Unclassified ... | reverse complement strand
ACTCAGGCAGCGGCCCGCGGGCCGCTGCCTGACGCGCTACGGTTTGCCTTTTCTTCTTCATCGGCATATCCATGACTTTTACACCTCATGATATGCCTCGCCCACGAAATCACGGATAGGTCCACGGGAATCCGCTCGACGATATCGGCATCGTCGCGGGAGAAGGCGAACGCGTCGCGTACGTGCTGCAGCGAGGCAAGATCGTGAAGGCCCGGGCGTCGGCCTTGCGCTGACCGCTTGCGCGGGCCGGCCGGCAACCGTCGGCCGGCCCCGCCTGTCACTCGACCGTCACCGATTTCGCCAGGTTCCTCGGCTTGTCGATATCCGCGCCGCGCAGGCACGCGGCGTGATACGCAAGCAACTGCAGCGGCACGACGTGCAGGATCGGCGACAGCAGCCCGTAGTAATCCGGCATCCTCAACACCGACACACCTTCGCCGTTGTCGATCCGCGTATCGGCATCGGCGAACACGTAGAGCTGCCCGCCCCGCGCCCGTACTTCCTGCATGTTCGACTTGAGCTTCTCGAGCAGCGCGTCGTTCGGCGCGATCGTCGCGACCGGCATCGCGTGCGTCACGAGCGCGAGCGGCCCGTGCTTCAGTTCGCCGGCCGGATACGCTTCCGCGTGGATATACGAAATCTCCTTCAGCTTCAGCGCCCCTTCGAGCGCGATCGGGTAATGCAGCCCGCGCCCGAGAAACAGCGCGTTCTCGTGCCGCGAGAATTCCGCGGCCCAGCGCGCGATCTGCGGCTCCAGCGCGAGCACGTCGTCGAGCGCGCTCGGCAGCCGCCGCAGCTGCGTTACATAGCGGGCGAGCTGCGCATCGTCGACGTAGCCGCGCAGCCGGCCGAGCGTCACCGCGAGAATGAACAGCGCGACGAGCTGGGTCGTGAATGCCTTGGTCGACGCGACACCGATTTCCGGGCCGGCGCGCGTCAGGAACCGCAGGCCCGTCTGCCGCATCATCGCGCTGGTCGGCACGTTGCAGATCGCGAGCGTATCGATATGCCCGAGCGCCTGCGCATACTTGAGCGCGGCGAGCGTGTCGGCGGTCTCGCCGGATTGCGACACGCCGACCACGAGCGTATTCGGCAACGCCAGCGCATCGCTGTAACGGTATTCGCTCGCGATCTCGACCTGCGCGGGCAGGCGCGCGATCGTCTCGAGCCAGCGGCGCGCGGTCAGGCCGGAATAGTAACTCGTACCGCACGCGAGGATCAGCACGTTGTCGATCTGCTCGAACGCGCGCGCGGCATCCGGGCCGAACGCCGCCGGATCGAACAGCCCCGCATCGGGGATGGTCGCGGCCACGGCCTGCGGCTGCTCGAAGATTTCCTTCTGCATGAAATGCCGGTACGGCCCGAGCTCGACCGCGCCTTGCGTCGACGAGACGGTCTGGATCGGGCGGTCGACCGGTGTGCCGCCGCGTTCGAGGATGCGCACGCCGCCCGGCGTCAACTCGACGATGTCGCCTTCCTCGAGAAAGATGAAGCGGTCGGTGATGCCGGCAAGCGCGAGCGCGTCTGACGCGAGGAAGCATTCGTCATCCTTCAGGCCGACGACGAGCGGCGAGCCAACCCGCGCGCCGATCAGCCGCTGCGGCTCGTGCTTGCTGAACACCGCGATCGCGTATGCGCCGTGCAGCTGCGACGTCGCATCCCGCACGGCGGCGAGCAGGTCGCCGCGATACTTGCTGTGGATCAGGTGCGCGACGACCTCGGTGTCGGTCTGGCCGTCGAACTGGTAATTCTCGTCTGACAGTTGCCTGCGCAACGTCTCGTGATTCTCGATGATGCCGTTGTGCACGAGCGCGATTTCGTCGCGCGAGAAGATCGGATGCGCGTTGCAGGTGGCGGGCGCGCCGTGCGTTGCCCAGCGGGTGTGCGCGATGCCGGTGCTGCCGGACAGCCCGGCGCTGCGCACGTGCGCGTCGAGATCGGCGACGCGCGACACGCTGCGTTCGCGGCGCGCCTGGCCGTCGACGACCGTCGCCACACCGCATGAATCGTAGCCGCGATACTCGAGGCGGCGCAAACCTTCGATCAGAATCGGAACGATGTTCCGTTGCGCGACCGCGCCGACGATGCCACACATGACGTGTTCCCCTCCCCTGTTTCCGTTGACCGACCGTGCGCTGTTGTATCAGTGCGATCGGGTCACCGTTGTCTCCGCCGTCGTGAACCCGCATTGGGCGAGTGCGAGCGGATCGGCATCGACGTAATGGCCGGCACACTCCATCGCGTCGGCAACCGGCCGCGATGCGCGGTCAAGCGCGGCCTGCACGCCGCCCGCCCGGCGCGTGCCACCGCGCCTTGCCGGATCGTCGTATCGGTATCCGCGCCCTTCCGTCGTCGCTCGAACACGCAGGGACACGCCTGTCGTGCTGAAACAAGCAAGGGGTGAGCCATGGATTGCCCCGCCCCGTGGGGCAATGGCCTGCGCGTACCCGATCGATCTGCTCCGGGCATGGATCGCGTGTTTTTGATTCACCGGTGAATCAGGGTTCGCCTCCCCCCTAGGGGGATCTTCCGCCTTCAGCGCATCGATACGTCGCGCACCACCATTTCGGGAAGTCAACCGCTGCAGACTGTCGTTGCAGGGCCCCTGCTCGGCAAGGACCCATGCGCGTCGCGGCGCACATCGACCAGCCGCCTTGCGGATATGGCCGGCCGGTTCCGGGCGGCCGTTACAGATACGCAACATTTCGCATCGTCGGGTGCGGACGGTGCGGACGTTGCGCGCGCCGCGATGCATCAGGGCCATCCTTCGTGCGGACACCATGCGTGTAAGCCGGTAACGTCCCCACGTTGCCCGGACAAAACTCGCCTGTCGAAACGATTCGTAGCGCGTGGAACGGCTCATGCGATTCGATCGGCGGCCGGCGCGCGACGCAAATCGCCCTCCATCGCAAGTCGCCCTCCTTCGCATGACGTGACCGGCGCGATGGCGCGAACGGTCGGATCTTTGTCCGCGTCGCGGCGGAGCGCCGCAATCGCGCACGTAGCAATAGTGAAACGTTCCTTGGCATGCCACCGGTGTGGCGCGAAGCGGGGCCGGTCACAGGGCCACTGGTTTGAATATTGCTCTATCGGAAGGAGGAACAGGTGCGGGTGGGCAGCGACGCGCAGACGTACGCGGCTTGACCGACAGACATGGCGATCGACACAGCGAGAAAAGCTCATGACGTGATTGACGAGGTGCAATGGGACGGCCGTAGTTCGACGATTGCGTGGCGCAGACCACGCGGACAAAAACGGCGCGCTCGCCCCGCAACACCGCTGCATGTCGCGCGGCTGGCGCCGGCCGGCGTGGACGCATGCGAGGACGGGACGAGTTGCCTGCAACCATGCCTGGCGCCAGGCGCCGGATCTTCCCGGCGCGAAGATGCTCAACGAGGATAAAGATGAAAAAGATCCTGCTTGTGTTCGGGACTCGACCGGAAGCCATCAAGATGGCGCCGCTCGTCCGCGCGCTGAAGGCGCGCAAGGATGTCGACGCCCGCGTATGCGTGACCGCCCAGCATCGGGAAATGCTGGATCAGGTCCTCACGTTGTTCGACATCAAGCCCGACTACGATCTCAATCTGATGCGTCAGAGCCAGACGCTGACCGACGTGACGACCGGCATTCTTCAGGCGATCGGGACCGTCTTCGATGATTTGCGTCCGGACGTCGTGCTGGTGCACGGCGACACGACGACGACGCTGGCCGTGAGTATCGCGGCGTTCTACCGCTATCTGCCGGTCGGGCACGTGGAAGCGGGCTTGCGCAGCGGCGACATCTGGTCGCCGTGGCCGGAGGAATTGAATCGCCGCGTGACCGATGCGGTGTCGTCGTGGCATTTCGCACCGACCGGCCAGGCGCGCGACAACCTGTTCAGCGAAGGCGTGCCGGTGGGTACGGTCGTGATGACGGGCAACACCGTGATCGACGCGCTGCACGACGTCAAGCGCATGCTCGACCACGATGCCGCGCTCAACGACAAGGTCGCCGCGCACTTTCCGTTTCTCGAACCGTCGCGCCGCGTCGTGCTGATCACCGGCCATCGCCGCGAGAGCTTCGGCGAGCCGTTCCGGCATTTCTGCGAGGCGCTCTGCACGCTCGCGAAGCGCTATCCCGACGCGCAGTTCGTCTATCCGCTGCACTTGAATCCGAACGTGCGCGAGCCGGCGCGCGCGCTGCTCGGCAGCGTACCGAACATCTACCTGATCGAACCCCAGGAATATCTTTCGTTCGTATTCCTGATGTCACGCTCGCACTTCATCATCACCGATTCGGGCGGCATCCAGGAGGAAGGGCCGGCACTCGGCAAGCCGGTGCTCGTCACGCGCGAGACGACCGAGCGGCCCGAAGCGATCCGCGCCGGCACCGCGCGGCTCGTCGGCACGGACCAGGAGCGGATCGTCTGGGAGGCGTCGCGCCTATTCGACAGCGACAGCGCGTATGACGAAATGGCGCGCGCGAGCAATCCGTATGGCGACGGCCATGCGAGCGAGCGGATCATTCATGCGCTGATGCACACGCCGGGGGCGACCGTGAAGGCGTCGAGCTTTTCGATGGGCGCCGCGGAGATGCCGTTCAACCCGCTCACACTGGGGTTGCAGGCGTTGCGCTCGCGTTGAAGTCGATCGTGTCGGACGGCATGCCGACGGTCGGCGACATCACGTGTCGCCGACCGTCATTCCTCGGACGCGAACCACCATCCATCGCCGTCGAATCGCGCCGTGCGATCGACGGCCGCTACCTTCCTCTGCCGCCCGCTATCGGACCACGGCATCGGCCATCGATTGCGCCTGCGCGACCAGCCGCGGATAAATCCGCTGGGCCCCCACCTGGCTGGCGAAACACGCCTGCCGCGTGTTCTCGGGCACGCGCGCCGCGCCGCACGCCGCGATCGGACGCAGCGTCACGCTCCGCCACAGGATATAAACGCGCTGGCCCTGCCGGACCGACACGGCCAGCGTGTTCGGCCCGTCCGGCACGCCGTCCTGGCTTTCGCCCAGCAGCCATGCCGTCACCACGCCGTCGGCCGGCTGCCGCTTGACGGGCAACTCGGCGAAGCGAAACGCCGCGGCATCGTCGCCGAATACGTGCGTGTAAAGCGTTTCGTTGCCGAACATCGCGGCGACGTCGTCGGTCGGCTTGATGCCGGCGTCCGCCGTGCTCGCCCAGGCCTTCAGCAACGGAACGGTCGTCACGACGAGATGCGTCTTGCCGTCGTCCGACTTGAACGACAACCCATCCGGCCCCGGCGTCATCCCGTCGACGGGGCCGACGCTCTGCACCGTGCCCTCGGCCTGCGCGGCAAACCCTCTCGCCCTGACCGTGCCGATCAGTTTGGCGAGCCGCGCATTCACGTCGGCCGTGTACTGCTGGTCGAGGCCCGTCCGATCCTCCATCCGGGCCGCCGCCACGGCCGCCGCGGCCTTGTTCCGATAGGCAAGATACGCATCCGCCGGCGATGCGATCACCTTCGCCCCGACCGCGGCCAGCACCGCCGCGACCACCACCGCCCCCACCCCGACCTTCAGTCTTGAAATGCGCTTCATTTTTATGACTTCATCGAATCCCGCGCCGACAGCGAAAACGGCTGCCGTGACCCCACGGCAGCCGCCCCTCAGAAACGCGTCATTCTAACGTCGCGCTGACGTTATTCATCTACCATGAACGCCGATACGAGGTTCGCACGCTCAATACGCGACGAAGATCGTCACCCGCCGGTTGCGCGCCCGCGCGGCCGCATCGTCGCCCGCGACGAGCGGCTGGGTATCGGCCCGCCCGATCGCGGCAAGCCGGTGCGGCGCGACGCCGCGATCGGCCAGATAGCGCACGACGCTGCCCGCCCGTGCCGACGACAGCTCCCAGTTCGACTCGTATTTCGCATTCGCGATCGGCACGCTGTCGGTATGCCCTTCGACGAGGATGTCGCCGGTCGCATGCGCGCTCAGCGCCTGCGCGATCTGGCTCAGCACCGGTGTCGCGTCGGGCAGCGAGCGCGCATCGCCGACGTTGAACAGGATCTTCGCGTCGATGCCGATCTCGATGCCGTGCGGCGCGCGCACGAGCGAGATGCGGCCGTTCGCCTTCAGCGCATCCAGCGATGCCAGCCAGGCGGGCGCGCGCTCGGGCATCGCCGCGCCGGGCGCGCTTGCTGTCCCACTGTCATGTCGCGCAAGCGTCTGATAGCGCGCATCGAGCGCGTTGTATTTCGCGAGCTGCAGCACGTACAGCGCGAGAAACAGCACCATCAGCGTCGTGACGAGATCCGCGTACGAGATCAGCCAGCGCCCGGACTGCGTGCCTTCGGCCTCTTCGTCGTCGCGATCGGCCGCGGCCGAACCCGCACGCGCGCCGTCAGTGCGAGCCGTCATGGCGATGCTCCCGGTGCGTCATGCAAGCGACTCCGCCGCGCGACCGCGCACGTCGCCGGTCAGCCGCGTTTCGATCGTGTGAGGCGACTCCTTGCGCGAGATCGCGAGCAAGCCGTCGAGATACAGCTTGCGGAACCGCAGCTCGCTGTCGATCTGCGCGCGCAGCTTGCCGTAGAGCGGCAGAAACACGAGGTTCGCGAACGCGAGGCCGTAGAGCGTCGCGATGAACGCGACCGCGATGCCCGGCCCGAGCTGCGCCGGTTCGAGAATATGGCTCGTCACCTGCACCAGCCCGAGCACCGAGCCGAGAATGCCGAACGTCGGCGCATAGCCGCCGGCCTGCTGCCAGACGCGCGCGGCCGCGAGCCGGCTGCGCTCGTAGGCGTCGAGCTCGCGCTGCAGCGCATCCTCGAGCACCGCGGTGGACACGCCGTTCGCGAGCAGTTCGAGCCCGCGCCGCGCGAACGGATGGATGCCGCTCACGTCCATCGATTCGAAGGCGAGCAGCCCGTCGAGCTTCGCGCGATCGCCCCACTCCAGCAGGTCGGTCAGGTGCTTGCGATCGACTTCCTGCGCGCGCACGAACGCGAGCCGCAGCTGCTTCACCGCATCGAGGAAGCGCGCCCACGTATTCTGGATCATCACCGCGCCGAGCGTGCCGCCGAGCACGATCACGAGCGCCTCGAACTGGAACAACATTGAAAAATGTCCGCCTTCCAGCGCGAAGCCGAACACGATCGCCACGCCGCCGAGCAGCACGCCGGCCAGGGTCAACAGGTCCATGGATGTCTCCGTCGGGTTGGCGTCACGCGGCGGATGAAGCCGACGGCGCGGATGCCGCCGGCGCCTTGGCCGCGCGCACGGCATCGAGCACGCGCCGCTCGATCTCCTCGATCTCGACCGGGTCGAGCTTGAGCTCGCGGCGCATCACCCACGACACCTCGTTGCGCCGCGCTTCCGTCATCACGGAGAACAGCTTGTCGGCCACCGCGCGATCGTCGAGGCTCGCGATCAGCTTCGCGAGATCGTACGTATCGAATGCGCTGATCACGTCGAACAGCGTGCGCTGGTCGACCCCAACGAGATCCTCGAGCGCGCGCACGTCGCCGCCGGCGCGCGGGCTGCGCCGCGAGAAATACGCGACGCCCTTCTGCCCGACGTAACCGAGCACCTTCGACTTGCGGAACGCGAACACCTCGTCGGCGATCTCGCCGTGCGACAGCTTGTTGAGCAGCAGCTTCCGGTCGACGCCGATCAGCGCTTCGAGATCGGCGAGCTCGATCAGCTCCAGCTCGCTGTTGATCGACACGTCGAGATCGTGATCGGCAACCTGCTGCGCGCGATCGACCACGCGCGCGGCATCGAACGTGACGACCTGGCGCGCATCCGACGACGCCGGGTAGTCTGCCGCGCCGCCGGCATGGTCGGCCTGCGCGGCTTCGATCGTGACGAGATTGAGCTTCTCCATGCGGCGCAGCATCGCAAGCACGTGCGGGCGCGAATGGCCGGCAATCGCGCGGCACCGGCGGATCACCTCCGCGAGCGGCACCGCCACCTCCGCCGCGTGTGCCTGCATCGGCCGCCGCGACCACGCATCGTCCGAACCGCGCGCGTCGGCGCCCGCCATCAGCGACAGCACGTGCGCATACGACAGCACGCCCGGCATGAAGTCCGCATGCGTATAGGTCGCGAGCTGATCGTCCTTGCGCTTCACGCGCCGGATCATCGTGCGCACGATGTGCCGAAGCAGCGCCGACACATGCTCGATTTCCTCGTCGATCGTCGCGGCCGGCACGACCGTGAGCTGGCAGAACGACAGCGCCTTCGCGGTATGCGCGCGCGGCTCGGATGCGAGCAGCGCGGATTCGCCGAAGAACTCGCCGCGCCCGAGCGTCGCGACGACGACGCGCTTGTCGTCGCAGCGCGTCGACAGCTCGACCTTGCCGTCGGCGATCAGAAAGATGACGGGCTCGCCCGCGAAGCCCTCCGAGTAGACGATCTCGCCGGGCGCGGCCGTGCGCGTCCACGATTGCTGACGATTCATGCTGGTTCCCCCGCAGCGCTGGTTGTTGCGGACTGCGCGTCGCATGTCGCATGCATGCAATCGGCAGTCATCCCCGTGCCCGTTTAACGTCATCGGCACCGGCATCCTTTAGCGAAATCCTGCTCGTTACCGAGGAAAATCAACGTGAAACGTTTGCGGGTTGCCGCGCATCGTCAGCAGATTCTTCGACGCATGCGCATCCGTGCGCGCCCCCCGCCCGCAAGCGGATCACGGCACGGCCATCGCGAACGATGCGGCCGATCGTGAGCACGGCAGTGTCGACGACGCCGAAGCCGAATCGCAGCGCGCGTATACCCGAATGCGCCACCCACGTCCGGTCGTCAGGAGATTCGCCGTCGCGCCGGTCGAACCGATGCCCGCGTGCGAACGTTTCGGGATGCTGCGTTTTGATCCCGAGCCAGCCGCGGAGCAATTTCCATTCCGCACCATCCGCCCCTTTATTGCACGTATCGTACGATAATTATCTTTTATTTTCGTCTAAAATCGCGCTTCTTCTTACCTTAGGATGGAAACGAAGTTTTGATTAAACTGACGAAAACTATCTCGCGCACGGCCATCGCCGCATGCGTTGCTTATGCCGGGCTGATGCCCTTGTCCCAATCCGCCCACGCCCAGGTCGAACCGCTGAAGAATCCGGTCTACGGCGTCACGCTCGATGATTTGACGAACCTGGATGCGATCATCGCGTCGCTGCAGAACCTGCCGTACCGACCGACGGTGCGCGTCGTGTTCGATCCGGGCATGTCGGCCGCCGACTACTACGCACCGCTGCTGCGCCTGCACTCGGTCGCGTACGTGATGGGCGAAGTCTACGATTCATACTATTTCCCGACGGATATCACGACGTACAAGGCACGCACACAGGAACTCGTGTCGCAGCTGAAGAACACGGTCGACGTATGGGAGATCGCCAACGAAATCAACGGCGAATGGTTGCGCAAGGATCCGAGCGGCACGAACACCGTGGTCAATTCGGAAGAGCAGCAGATCGGCCAGATGGTCGCCGCGGCCAACACGATCGTCAAATCGAACGGCGGCAAGACCGCGATCACGCTGTACTACAACGACGACAGCAAGGGCACCAACTGCTGGGCAAAGCCGCAGGATTACTGGAAGACGTGGCCGACCGCGTTCCTGCCGGCGACGGTGCGCCAGCAGGCCGACTACGCGCTGTTCAGCTACTACCCGTACCAGGATTGCCCGGGGCTGAATCCGTCGTGGAAAAACGACTTCGCGGCGCTGGAAAGCATCTTCCCGAACGCGAAGGTCGGCTTCGGCGAAATCGGCGTATCGGATATCTCGGCGCCGGCGTCGGTGCAGCAGAACCTGATCAAGACCTACTACCCGATGGTCAACAGCATGACCGATCCGCGTTTCATCGGCGGATTCTTCTGGTGGACCTACGTCGAGCAGATGCTCCCGTATTCGACGAGCTCGTACTTCCAGCTGCTGCGTCAAACGATCATCACGCTCAAGTCGCCCAACTGATCGACCTCGCCATCGAGTCACCCGATCGTCAGCGCAGTTGCTCAGAACCACAACGTCGCGCGCACCACGAGACCACGTGCGCGTGCCGCTGACGTCAAACCAAACCGGTATTGCACCGTCACGTCGAGATAGCTTGCCGGCGCGGTATACCTGCCTTCGCGAAACCAGTACCTGAACTGGACCCCTGGCCCCGCACCGATTGCCGTCTTGTCCGGCTGACGGTTGTCGTGATCGCCTGCCACCGCGGCGTGCGGGTAGACGGTCAGCCGGTCGCTGAGCATCGGCAAGCGCCACGTGTGCCCGTAACGCAGCTCCGAATAGATGATGTAACGCCCGGCACTGATGAAGTACGCGCCTTCTACATAGGCCTGCCAGCTGCGCCAGCTCGGTTCGGTGACCCGCAGGTCGGTGCCTGCCTCCGACGAGTAACCCAGGCGCATCAGCCAGTCCGTCATCGACAGGCTGCCGACATGGAACAACCGCTCGGCGGTCACCACCACGTTCTGGTCGGGTATCGGCTTGTAGCGCGCGCCCACCGACCCCTGCACGGTCGGCATGCCGGTCACGTTGCCCGTGCCGTCATAGGCCGTGCCGTATCCGCGCACGAAGAACTGGAGAATGCGGCCGTTCCGATAGCCGATCTTTGGCAGCTGCCAATATGCCTCGATACCCGGCTGGAGCACGCTGATCGTGCCTTGCGGGCCGAATGCGGCCGACTGGTATGGCGCGCTCAGCACGAAACCCCAGGTGCGCTCGAGTTGTTCGACTTCCCGCCGATAGCCGAACTTGCGCTGCGCGTCGAATGCATGTTCGTTTTCGTCGGCGTCGAGACTCTGCTCGAACATCTGGACGGACTGCTCGTTCAATCCGATCCGCTTGGCCGCATAGCCGGCGTCCGCATAGTTCATCGCGTTGCCGGCGCCGCCGGCGAAACCTTCCTGAAATGCGTCGAGCGCCTCGCGATCCTTGTGTTCGCGCAGGAGATCATAGGCGTGCTGCAAGGTCCGTTGCGCGGTATCGTCCACCGGCACCTGGGGCGGCTGATCGGCTTGCCGCGCCTGTGCCGCGATCGACTCAGCCATGCTCCGCTCGGCATCGGTCGATGCGTCGCCGGCCGCCAGCTCGGCCACGCGGATCGCGCTGTCGTGGTCGCCCGCCTGCAAGCTCATCTGCGCGATACGCAACTGAATCACGGCCGATTTTTCGTCGGCCAGCGGCGCCAGCGCGACACCGGCCTCGTGCGGACGCTTCGCCGCGAGCGCACTGTCCGACCACGCGAGGCGCAAGTTGCGCTGCTGCTCCTTGCTCCATTTTCCAGTCGCGACGGCCGCCGAGAAATTACTGCACGCTACGTCGTAGCGCATCTGCCGCTGCGCCAGATAACCATGCTGCGCCAGTACCGCCGCGCTGTTCGGAAAACGAACGCTCAGCGACTCGAGCAGCGCGTCCGCTGCGTCGACTTTCCCTTCGCGCCGGTACACATCGACGAGCAACAGCCCGAGTTGTTCGCTTCCCGGCTGAATCTTGAGGGCGCGCAACGCATACGCTTCCGCGCGAGGCAGGTCGCCCGCGTTGATCGCCTTGTAGGCGCCATCGGCGAGCCGGTAGGCCTTGGGGTTGAGCGGTTGGGCGGCAGATGCCTGAGCCTGCCAGGCGAGTGACATGGCAATCGCCAGGGCGCTCAACCGTGCGCAGCGCTTGAGGCCAGCCGCGATCCGACGTGTCGAGCGCTTCATGCCTGTTCTCCCGACGGCTTTTTCACCGGAGATGCCTGCTGCGTCGCGTTATCGCCGTCACGTAGCCGCGCGATTTCGACGAAGCGCGAGTGCCGGCCGAGTTCGGCGGCAATCTCCGCATCGCAAGCAATGAAATAGGCAACGTTCGTTCGGGCGCCGCGTCGCACGACGTCCTGTTCGTCCCGCGTGAGCGGTCGCCCGACCGCGACGTTCAGGGTCCCGTCGGCGGCGGTCGAAAACGGCACGGCACGATACGCGTACTGCAGCTCGAATGCCAGCGAGTCCGCGAAGTGGCCCACCGCGACGTTGCCCAGGCTTACCCGCGGCAGATCCGCCTGCTCGGCGATCGCATCAGCCAGCGATTCGGTGGACAACCCACCGGCTTCGAGCAACAGTTCACCCAGCCGCTTGCCGCATGTCAGTTGCCGCGCGAGGCCGTCCTCCAGTTGCTCCGGGGAAACCACGCCCCAGCCGACCAGGATCTCGCCGATCTTGCGGCGCGCCTTCCCGAGTTCTTCGTTGGACAGGTACGTGTGACTGGTCTTGTCCCATGCGATCGGCCTGCCGCTCACCAGGTGGCCGACATAGATGCGCCATGCGCGACTCACCGCGCAGAAATTGATCAGGTTGTTGACGAACATTCGCGGGATCGAGAGCAGCCCCTGGAGCGGGCCGTTCAGCTTGCTGACGAAGTAGAAGCGCTGTCCGGCACGGGCGAACAGCATGAGGGTGTTGACCCACAGCAGCGGCGTGACCCAGGCACCGGCCGTCACGAGGTGAGCGCTGGCGGGCATGACGTGACCGTCTTTCTGAAGAACGGAAAGCAACACGAAGTTGAGCAGCACACCATAGGCAATCACCGAAAACAGCGACGTCACGATGCCCTTGCGATCGTGAAAGAACATGTAGCGGGTGAGGAAGTCGCCCTTCCAGCCGAGTTGCTCCCAGCCTTGAAACGCGATGCCGAGAATCCAGCGCGCGCGCTGCCGGTAGGCGGTGCGGAATGTCTTGGGAAAGTACTCGCGCGTGGCCAGCAGGTTTCGACCGGCGGCACCGTCCTTTGCGCGCTCGCCGCCGGCTTCGCGCGCGATGCCCGAAAGCGGCGTGCGGGCAAAGGTTTCCTTCATGCCGAGGTCTCTCAACCGGAAGCTGAAGTCATAGTCCTCGGTCAGCGAACTCGTGTTGAACGGGCCGCCGTCGCGCTCCTTCATCGCGGCTTCGATTGAACGCCGGCTGTAGCACGATGCAACACCCGCGCCCGGGACGACACCGGTCAAGCGTGCTCGCACCGGCACGTCCTTCTGGTGCGTTTCGCTGAAATCGTCGAGATAGCAGCCGGCGACGAATTCGTTCCATTTCCGCGGCAATGACAGCACGGGAAGCTGGACCAGATCGCTCTCCGCCACCGCATGGTTGAGGTACTTGAGTTCGACCGGATGAATGACATCTTCGCAGTCGTGCATGACGACGCCTGCGAACTGAAGATGATGGACTGCTTCGTAACGCAGGATCGCTTCGAGAATCCAGTTGAGGCAGTCTGCCTTGCAGGTCGGCCCGTCGTTCATGACCGTGGCACGCGTCACCCTGCCCGGATACCGGCGGACCATCCGTTCGACTTCCGCCGTGGTTTCGGCGTCGTTGTGATAGGTGCCGACGAAGATGACATACCGCTCGTACTCGATGGTCGCCAGCGTGTTTTCGATCATCTTGGCGATCACGTCATACTCTTTCCACGCCGGCACCATGAGTGCCAGATGGCGCTCTTCCTGCGCGCGCAGCATGCCGATGTCGACGGTCTGCGATTTCTCGCGACGCAGGATCCGCCCGATTTCGAATGACCAGTAACAGCCATCCAGCATCAGGTCATCCAGCGTGCTGATCAGGATGACGAGGGCGGTCACAATGGCGACAAGGTTGAGCGCGTATAAATACGCACTCCATATCATATTATCCATTACCTTTCCGCGATTTTCGCTTGTCTGTATTTCTTATCCCGCGTACCAACGCAAGACGAAACTGCCTCGTCCCCGTCGACCCCGTCACGTCTACTCCCGCGCCTAACGCCACATCCGTTCTTGTCGTCCTCAAACGACGCCAGGCTGCCTTGAGCGCTATTGATACGACCACGCAACATCACCAAAAATGCAACGTGTTCAGTGGATGACTTTTGACAGCCGGTTTCCCGCTTGCTTGCATCCCGTCCCTGCGTGCGCCGGCGCTTGCAGCCGCCCCCCCGATCCGGCGCCTCGCAGGGCGCCCCATACACCGTCTTTTCGACGCACTGCGCTTCAAGCAAGTCGTGCGCCATCGTCGTGCCACCCTTGAGCCTTCCGGGTGCCGGGAGTGTGTCCACGTAATCGGCGAATCGAAACCGAGCCAAATGTTTCAGTGCTGAAACGTGCGGTCTGACGTTCCGGATATGAGACGTTTGGCGAGGTCCGCTACCGCGCCCCGATCATCGCGACCGGAGTGCATCGCGCGATTCCGTCGATCCTGGACGGAAGGATCGACGTCGAAACCGAAAATCCGGTATTCCGGCCGCCGTTGCATGTGTGCGCGTGCCGGCTCGGTTGCTGCGTCGCCGTGTGCGGAACGCAGCGCGCAACCGGTTTTACCCGAATCGCCCAAACAGGCTTTACACGTTTGTCGGACCAAATTCCCGAAACCGGCCGCGTTGCATGCGTGAAACGTTTATCGAAACAATTTTGGACGGGCTCGACGCACCGATTTTGGCGTCTCGGCCCGGTGCTCGTTTGCGGCGGATGGTACGGAACTAGCTTGAAAGCCAAACTACTGGTTTCGTTTCACTAACCGGTATTAAGCGCAAAAAAAACGACATAACATCCGATTTTAATCGGCATTGGGGCGTGCTCGTTTCGTTAACGAGATGAATTTAATTTTCATATCTAAGGATGAAAATCATGCCCTCGCATCGCAATCGGTTATTTCGAAACGGGTTGAGCACCATTGGGCTACTCCTTGCATTGAGTCCCGCGCTCGTCGTCACCGGCGCGGTTCAGCATGCGAGTGCGCAGCAGACGAACAAGCCCTCCGGCGGCAAGATCACGCCCCCGCCATTGCCAAACGGCTCAGCCCAGGTCAACGTGAAGCCCGGCATGTCCGACGAGGAGTGGGAAAAGGCATACAAGGAGACCGGGCGCCCCAAGTTCAGCAGCAACTCCGTCAAGAAAAACGGCGGCAACGTGGAACGCGACTAGGGAGAAACGATTATGAAAAAGATCTTGATCGTCATCGCCCTGCTTGCCGGACTCGCGCAAATGACATTGCCGGGCACGGCGCACGCGCAGACCACCACCGTACATACGCTCGTGCTGTACGACAATCCGGCCAACGCCCCGTATTCGAAGCTCGGCCTGATGTACAGCATCATGTTGAGGAACCTGCTCGGTCACTTCAATACGACCGTCGATCTGGTTCCGATACAGAACTACACGCCCGGCATGATCGGGAGCCACGACGCCACGTTCTATGTCGGCGATTACTACGACAACCCGATTCCGGCGGCGTTCATGAGCGATGTAATGACCGCCACGAAAACCGTGGTCTGGTTCAAGTACAACTTGTGGCAACTCGCATGGAACACGGCCTATACGTTCAACCAGACCTTCGGGTTCAGCTTTTTGGGCCTTGCCGGGATGAACGCGGCGCCTTCGTCGAGCAATCCGAATCCCGGCTTCTACGACACGGTCACGTACAAGAACCTGTCGATGGTCAAGTACTACACGTACAACGCATCAACCGGTAGCATCGACGCCGACCCGGATGTCGGACTGACCCAAGTCGTCGATGGCACGAAGGCACAAGTGCTCGTCACCATAAAGAACAGTCAGAGCGGGGCAACCACGCCATACGTCATGCGCTCGGGCAAGTTTTGGTACTTCGCGGACTTGCCGTTTTCCTACATCGGCCCGAGGGATCGCTACCTGGTGATATGCGACATGCTGCACGACATCTTGCAGACGAATGCACCGGTGAATCATCGTGCGCTCGTGCGTTTCGAGGATCTCGACGCATATACGACGATAAGTTCGATGAGACAGCTGACGGATTACCTGTACTCGAAGAAGATCAAGTTCACGATGGCGACGATTCCGTTGTATATGGATCCGAACGGGTATTACAACAGCGGCGTTCCGGAGACGATTCACCTCGCGCAGGCAACAGGCCTCAAGAACGCGTTGAACTACGCGCTCTTGCGCGGCGGCTCGATCGTGATGCACGGCTATACGCACCAATACGGCTCGAAGCCGAATCTTCTGAATGCGGTCAGCGGCAGCGACTTCGAGTTCTGGTATGCGGTCCAGAACCGCCCGGTCGATGAGGATTCCGTACAATGGGCGAAAGGCAGAATGGCCGATGGCCTGCTCGAGTTCACGCTCAACGGTTACAAGATCGTCGGCTGGGCTGCGCCGCAGTACCAGATGTCGCCGAAGGCAGCAACGGCCACGGCGCAGACGTTCCCGACCACGTTCCAGCGGGCCGTCTACTACACGTCGACCAATCCGCAAATCGGGACGGGCGCGCCCAACCAGGATTTTTCGGCCGGGCAGTTCTTCCCGTACATCATCAACTCCGATTACTACGGGCAGCGGATCATTCCGGAGAACCTGGGCAGCCCTCAGTACAACATCTGCAATATCGACCCGTTCTCGTGCATCACGTACACGTGGCAGCAAATCGTCACCAATGCGCAATACGCTCTGGCGGTGCGGGACGGCTTCGCGTCGTTCTACTTCCATCCGTTCTGGCTTGAGCCCGAACTCGGGCTGCCCGCCTTCCAGGACTTCCAGAGTATCGTGACGGGCATTACGAATCTCGGTTACACATGGGCGGACGGTACGACGGCCAAGTAACGCGAGCCGATGGAAGCCTCGTGCGACCCGCAGCAGCAAGGCGGGTCGCACGTTTGCGTTTGATCGGCTACGATGACGCCCGGGAATGCTTCCGGGGAGGCAGCGATGATCACGTACGCCATCCCGGCCTTGCGCAGGATTCGACTGCGTCTGGGCCGGTTCCGGCACGCAGGCCGGCCGCGCCGGCGCGCGCACGCGCCGCGTTCGTCCCGCGCGGCGATGCTCGCGGCCATCGGTGCATCGCTCGCCATGGCCGCGTGTAGCTGGACGGCGCATGACGTGCATGCTGACGGAATCGTCTGGCAGGTGGACAACGCGACGACCAGTCCCGTCGGAAACTGGCAACAGCTCGGCGTGCACGATCTGTTGATCCAGTGGACGGTCGTCGACGATACCGCGTACCTTGCCAACACCCGCATCCCTCCCGCGGCGCACCTTCCCGATTGGGACCGCATCGGTCGCGAGCCATGGGCCAGAAACGTCATCCTGGGCCTGGCCGGCTACCAGGACGAGAAGCGTGCGCGCACCCATCTGTCGACCCTCGCGGATCAATCCGCGGAGGTCGCGCGCATGCCGGTTCCGCTGCATGTCACCGGTTACTACTTCCCGGTCGAAATCGACCCGACCTGGCAGGACGCGCCGAAGCTTGCGGATATCCTGAAGCGACTGCCGCGTCCGCTGTGGGTGAGCGTCTACGACCAGACCAATATCGGCGGCAAGGCGCTGGCGGACTGGCTCGCGTCGTGGCTGCCGTCGGACGTCGGGGTGTTCTTCCAGGACGGCTGCGGCGTCTATGCGCGCGAATCCTACGTCGCGCGCACCTACGTCGACGAGCTGGCCTCGCGCCTGGGAGAGCAACGTGTGCGGGTGATCGCGGAGGCCTTCCGGCCCGCCGAGCGTGGCGGATTCCGGTCGGCCAGCGCCGACGAATTGAGCAGGCAGCTGGCATCCTACCGGGGCTATCAAGTCTATCTGTTCGACGGCCCGCACTATGTGTCGGACAACCTCACACGTGAACTCCTCGCCCGGCCGGCCAAGCCACCCGTGGCCGAGCCGGCCAAAGCGAGTCCCTGATCCGGCTGCACCGTGCTGCAAAGCGGGGAGCGAGCGTCAGGGTGCCTGATAGCAGGTCAACAACACCCCGCCGAAACGGCGGGGCGTGAAGCCCGACAGAGGGTGCGCGGGCAATGCGCGAGAACAACCCGCGCGGCCGCATCGGCGATGCGTTTCGATGCACGTGCCCGTCGTCCGATTGAAAGCACGAAGGGCCTTGCACGTCAGAACTCCATGTCGAGTTCGTCGATGTCTTCGTGCTCCGCCTTCGCCGCATCGATCCACTCCGCCACGAACGGATGCGCGAGCATGCGCATGCAGTACTCGGCGATATCGGGCTCGAGTTTCACGTCGTACGTCAGGAATCGCGTGACGACCGGCGCGTACATCGCATCGGCGATGCCGATCTGCTCGCCGAACAACCAGGGGCCGCCGTACGCGGCCAGACACTCGCGCCAGATCGTCACGATGCGCTCGATGTCGTGCTGCGCACGCGACCAGATCCGGAAACCGGGAAAATGCGCACGCAGGTTCATCGGCAGCGCGGAGCGCAGCGCACTGAAACCGGAATGCATCTCGCCGCAGATCGACCGGCAATGTGCGCGCGCACGCCGGTCGTCGGGCAGCAGCCGCGCCTGCGGCCGGATTTCGTTCAGGTATTCGGCGATCGCGAGCGTGTCCCACACCGTGCTGCCGTCGTGCCTCAGGCACGGCACGAGAATCGACGGCGACAGCAGCAGCAGTTCCGCGCGCGATGCCGCATCGATCGGCACGCTGATCGTCTCGAACGCGAGCCCGCTCAGCTTTGCGAGCAGCCAGCCGCGCATCGACCACGACGAGTAATTGCGGCTGCTGATGGTCAACGTCGTCTGTCCGGTAACTTCCATGTCGCTCCCCTGCTGATTGCCGTTCGTACCCCTGCACCGCAAGCGCACGCCGCGCCGCGCGAAGCGCACCACGCCGGTGCGACGCATTCGCCGAACTGGGGCAGCGCGCCGCCCGATGCAGCGGCACGGCCAATACGCCGAGCCGCGGCGGCAGCGGCGGCGCAGCGCGTTCGGTCGTCCGGCCGCACGCGCCGCGTGAATCGCCGCATGAGGTCGGCACGCGTGTCGCCACGCATCTCGCCGCATTCGCGAAGCACGTGCAACGCGCGTGCCAGCCGCACGCTGGCACACGGCTTGCCTCGCTCGATGTAACGCGACGCAACGAGCGATGGCCATGAACCTGCTTGCCTATCCCTGCTACCAATGGTCTGCCGAATGCCTGCGCCCGGCGCGTGCATGGGCGGCCGCCACACGCGCGACGATGTCGCTGTGGCCGCCCGCCACATCGACCCCGACGGGCCGCATGGTCGACGCGCTGTGCGAACTGCTCGAATGCTGCGCGTTCTCGCACCGGCGTCCGCCGTTCGGCATCGCGTCGATCGTCGTCGACGGCGAGGCGGTGCCGATCGTCGAGGAAGCCGCGGCGGCCACGCCATTCGGCACGCTGCTCCATTTCCGCAAGGCGCGCCCGGTGGCGCGCCAGCCGCGCGTGCTGATCGTCGCGCCGATGTCCGGGCATTTCGCGACGCTGCTGCGCGGCACGGTCGGCACGATGCTGGCCGATCACGACGTGTACATCACCGACTGGCACAACCCGCGCGACATCCCGCTCTCGGCCGGGCGCTTCGGCTTCGACGAATACGTCGGGCACGTGATCGATTTCATTCGCCAGATCGGCCCGGATGCGCATGTGCTCGCGATCTGCCAGCCGACCGTCGCCGCGCTTTCGGCGGTCGCGCTGATGGCCGCGGCCGGCGATCCCGCCCAACCCGCGAGCCTGACGCTGATGGCGGGGCCGATCGACTGCCGCGTGAATCCGACGAAGGTCAACGCGCTCGCCACGAGCCGGCCGATCGAATGGTTCGCGCGCAACCTGATCAGCGTGGTGCCGGCCGGCTTCGCCGGTGCGCAGCGTTGCGTGTATCCGGGCTTCGTGCAGGTCGGCGCGTTCATGTCAATGAATCCCGACCGCCATGCGGCTTCGTTTGCCGACCTGTACTACGAGCGCGCGAAGGGCGACCCCGCGAAGGCCGACACGCTGCGCCACTTCTACGACGAATACTTCGCGACGGCCGACCTCACCGCGGAGTTCTACCTGGAAACGGTCGAGAAAGTGTTCCAGCAATACGCGCTCGCGCGCGGCGAGCTGACGGTCAGCGACCGGCTGGTGGAGCCGGCCGCGATCCACCGCACCGCGCTGTTGACGATCGAGGGGGAGAAGGACGACATCTGCGCCGTGGGCCAGACGGTCGCCGCGCAGGAGCTGTGTTCGGGATTGCCGCCGTACCTGAAAACGCACCACGTGCAGACGGGCGCGGGCCATTATGGCGTGTTCAACGGCAGCCGCTGGGAAACGCAGATCTACCCGATCGTGCGCGCGACGATCCACGACAACGAGCCGTACGATCGCACCGCCGATACGGACGGCAGCGCGAGCGGCGCGCACTACGTGACGCTGCGGGCATTGCTCGACGCGCGCGCGGCCGGTCGCGACGCGGCAGCGGCCGCGACGCCATCCGATCAGGTGCACTGATCCCGCGCGGAATGGCAACGATCGATGCGGCACATCGGCGTTGCGCTTGAATCGCCCCGCCCGGATGGCGGGGCGCGATGCCGGGCAGTACGCGAGCGGCAACGCTCGCGCGTTCCGCCGATGTTACGAACAGGCCTTGCCGTGCGACGCGTGGTAGCCCTTCGCCTTCGCATCGGCTTCCGACATGTAGCTGCCGTGCTTCGTCTTGCCGTAGTACTTGTCGGTCGAGCAGTGGTAGACCTTCGTGCTGTCGTTGGCCCACACCTTGCCCGCGCCGCCGCCGGGCGCCGCCGCGGCGGTCGTCGCGGGCGCGCTCTTCGCCGGTGCCGCGCCGGATGCGGCGGAAGCGGAAGCCGCGGTCGCGGGGGCCGCGGCCGGCGCGCTGGCCGCGGCTGCCGACGATGCGCCGTACCACGTCTTCACGCCCTTGTGGCCGGCGCACGCGCCCTTCTTCGACGCGCCCGAGTAGAACGAGCCGTCCTTGCACAGCCCGGTCGTACCGGCCGGCGCGCTGGCCGGAACCTGTGCGAACGCACCGATCGACACACCCATGCCCGCGACGAGCGCGGCGATCAACATCGTCTTTTTCATCATCCTCTCCTGATTTGCCTGATTGGGAAAAACGGCCCGACGCCATGCCGGGAATACCGCGCCGCCGGTCAACGGACCCAGCGGCACACGCGGTGCGAATGGGCTTCGGCGAGCGCCGGCACGAGAGCGGCACAGGCGACGGCCGTCACGGTCAGGATCTTCGCGATGCGGGTCATGGACATTCTCCTGGATAGGCCAGCCGGTGATCCGGCTGTTATGTCCTTAACGCCGGTCGCCGACGCCCCGTGCACCGCACCTGCGTCGAATTGACGATCTTTGACACCGTGTAACGAAACATCACGCAAAGCTGACAAATTACCGCCGGTCTCTTCGATTTCCTTACGCGGCAAATGCTTCGGATGTCGAATGACCCAGGCAAGACCCGATGCCCGAAAAGGGATCCATAAAAAAACCGCCACGAAGGCGGTCTGTCCTGGGCACGCGGATGCCTCGCATCCGAAACGACGGGGCTACGCGCCCGCGTCGCCCCACGGCGTCGGCGCAGGCACGTCGCATGGCCCTTCGACGTCGATCGACTTGAAATCGGCCGGACCGACGATCTCCAGGTACTCCATGTCGGGCGAGTAGTCGAACAGGTAGTGCACGATTCCCGGCGCCTGGTGCACGCAGTCGCCGGCGCTCACCAGCGTCTCGCGATCGCCGTACATGAAGCGCGCCCAGCCCTTCAGCATCATCACGATGTGGAACTCGGCCTCGTGACGGTGCCAGCCGGTGCCCGCCGCCGGTGCATGATTCGCCCTGACGAGTTGCGCGACGACCTTGCCGTTCGTCGCGGCCGCGATGCCGAGATCGCGATACAGGAAGAAGTCGCGCAGGCCTTCGCCTTGATAGGCGGTGTCCTGCGGCTTCACGTGGGAAAACGCGGTAGGGGTCGGCGTGCTCATCGCGGCGCTCCTCGATCGAAAGAGTCGTCCGAAACAAGCATTTAGCGTTCCAGGCTGCAGCGGCGCCCGCTTACTTGAGCCGCCCCGACAGGAACTGCCCGAGCCGCTCGCTCTTCGGGTTGACGAGAATCTCCCGCGGGTCGCCCTCTTCCTCGATCTTGCCCTGGTGCAGGAAGATCACATGGTTCGACACATTGCGTGCGAAACCCATCTCGTGCGTGACGACGACCATCGTGCGGCCTTCCTCCGCGAGCTTCTGCATCACCTTCAGCACTTCGCCGACGAGCTCCGGATCGAGCGCCGAGGTCGGCTCGTCGAACAGCATCACCTCCGGTTCCATCGCGAGCGCGCGCGCGATCGCGACACGCTGCTGCTGGCCGCCCGACAGGTGCGACGGATACATGCCTTCGACACGCGGCGCGAGCCCGACCTTCTCCAGATACTTGCGTGCCCGCGCAACGGCCTCATCGCGGCCGATCCCCAGCACGGCCATCGGTGCCTCGATCACGTTCTCGAGCACCGTCATGTGCGACCAGGGGTTAGAGTTCTGACACAATCGCGAGCGCTTCGCGCGCTTGCGGCGGTGGCGTTTGTGATCGCCCGCGCGGCGAGCCGCGGTGCGGTCGCGCGCGGTCTGGATCGGT
>Ga0157367_1000375_pt1 | contig 22419 bp, 16 predicted proteins | sample AttbisABBM2_FD_113142 | JGI IMG/M metagenome (GOLD analysis project Ga0157367, IMG submission 113142) | Fungus gardens microbial communities from leaf cutter ant in Botucatu, State of São Paulo, Brazil - Atta bisphaerica ABBM2 | ecosystem: Host-associated > Fungi > Mycelium > Unclassified ... | reverse complement strand
TTTTTTTTATTTCTTTTTTTTTTTTTTTTTTCTTTTTTTTTTTTTTTTTTTTTTTTTTTTTTTGGAGTGCAAATATTTTAAAAACAAAAACAGTGAAGGTTATACTTAACCTTCACTGTTTTTGTTCTGAATAAATTGGCTTAAATACAGGTTTAATTGGAACTTTTCTTAATTTCTCAACCACTAGTAGATAAATCTCTTAACTGGTGATTCAACTCATATTCCACCATTGCTTGATAACTTGTTTGGTCTTTATTCTTGCTATTAATTAACGTATTTTGGTGATAAAGACTATCATCACTAACGTTGAAAAATTTATAACCATTAAAGAGTCAAATAACTTGGTACTTTTGGATATTATCCTTCTTTTCATCATCAGTTTGCGTCATACTTTGCACAATCGGAGTAAATACTTCTACTAGGTTGTTTAAAGTAAAACTGATCTCATAGGTTTGATCCTTGTTAGTTTTAGTATTAGGAGCAAAAGAATAAGTTACTTTAATTGGTTTGGTCTTAGCATAATAAAAGTTATTTTGATTATAAATAAAAGAGTAACCATTAACATCCTTGTTATTACTATCTTTGATTTTAATTTTAGTATTAACATAGTCCACACTTGGTGTCGCACTAACACTACTAATCTTTTCTGCAAAGGTGGTGTCTGAAGGCATTATCCCTCCTGAATCAAGCCCATCAGGTAGGGTAAGAGTTGCACTATCACCAGTGCCAATTAAAGGATCCAGACTATCAGTGGTAGGCAAAATTAAACGAGCATAAGGATCAGACTTAGTCCGTTGTCCTAAAGGTTTAGTTTTTTCTGAATCTTGGTCTTCTTGTTTAACAGCATTAGCTGTTGCATAGTCCACATAAGTAGCAGGTGCTTGCGAAATTGAACCATTCTTTTTATCAAAAGTAAAAACCGAACTCATGGTTTTATACTCTTGGAAGACACTACCATTTGCATCATCACTTAAAGCATAACGTACCTTTAAAAAACTAGAATATTTTGTACTGTTATGATAACTTTCATAAAAAGTATTCGCATCATTGCCAGCATCACGAAACAAGTTCTTAGCTTCACTTTGGGATTCGCTTAAAGCACCACTAACATTACCACCATAAGTAACTAAATCATGTAAACCGTTAATTGAATTAACGTGAGTATAAGCAAACTGGTCATAATACCTACTTTGATCAGTTTCTAAACTTGCAATTCGGGAACCATCAACGCTAGGAGTGTAGGTCCCTGTAGCAGTAACGCGTTGGTTGGCAGCAGCAGCATCGTTGCCAAACCGACCGATAAAAGTATCGCGAGAATCGCGAAGTTGTTTTTGGTTTTGTTGGGGTTTAGTAATCAATCGAGCATCGTTGCTCATTACTCGGAACAACATATCATTAAGCTCACTAAAAGTCATGGCGGGAGTAACCACATAACCTTCTCTTCCTTGATATGATTGGTAAAAACCGTTGGTAGCAGTTGCTAATTGTTTAGCAGTATAGCTAATACTATTGATATTAGTTTCTCCTGCTTTAATACTCGTATCAGCACCGCCAAGATAAATTCCAATTGGATCAGTCTTTACTCCACAAGCTACCACACTAGTCGCTGAAACTCCGGCAATAGAAAAAACTGTTAACAATCCGATTAATTTTTTCACTTCTCTTCTCCCTTGAATTAAATAACTCGTTGATTAAATTATACCAAAATTAACCCTCAAAAAAGCTAGCCTCATTGTGATAAAAGTTAAGAAAAATCGTTAAGCATCAATAAATTTTCCGTATCGCTTTAAAAAGGATAGTTCAATATCTTTAGTAGCGCCGTTCCGGTGCTTAGCAATCACTAATTGGGTGGGTGAAACTTCACTTGGCATTGACCCATCATCATGAACATAATAATCAGGACGATATAAAAACATAATAATATCAGCATCTTGCTCAATTGCTCCCGAATCTCGTAAATCAGACATAATTGGACGTTTATCTTCACGTTTTTCCACACTTCGACTTAATTGAGAAAGGCAAATAATTGTTATTCCTAAATCTCGAGCAATGCGCTTCAACTGACGGGAAATTGTTGAAATTTCATTTTGACGATCATTACCATTTGATCCAGGAGTAGTTACTAATTGTAAGTAATCAATAATACACAAATTAATGTTTTCATCTCGCTTGAGTTTATGTAATTTTGATTGAATTTGTTGAACATTAATTCCCGGAGTATCATCAATAAAAATTCTGGTGCGGTCAAGGGTATCTTTAGCCACTCCCAACTCGGCTCATTCTTCTTTTTTAATTCCTTGACCATGACGCAACTTATCACCTTCCACTTCAGTCATTAATGATAAAATTCGTTGGGTTAACTGTTCACCAGGCATTTCTAAAGAAAAAATGACCACCCCATTTTTATGCTTTTGCTTGGGATCGCTGGCAGCATTATAAGCAAGGTTTAAGACAAAAGCAGTCTTCCCCATACTTGGTCTCGCCGCAAGGATGATGAAATCTTGTGTTTGTAATCCCGCAGTAACCCGGTCTAACTCTGCAAATCCAGTAGTAATTCCGGTTAACTTTTCTTTAGAAGAAGCCAACTTTCTTAACTTCGTTAACACCACCTGAGCACTATCACCAATTTTAGTCGTATCGTTTGTTTTTAAGTCAAAGTCAATTTCCAACAACTGGTTTTGTGCTATCTCCAAGACTTCGCGCATGTTAGTTGAGGTTTTTGTCAAATTGGAAACTTCGTTAATTAAACCCTTTAACTGACGTTCAGCACTTTGTTCGTGAACAATTTTAATATAACTATCAACATTTTCATCAGAATAGTACTTTGCAGCAATCATAAAAAGATAAGAAGTATTTCCCGCCTTTGTCAACCTTCCCTTACCCTCTAAATAGTCAGCAACATTAATTTCTGAGATTTCTTCGTTAGTAATTTGCAATTCTTCAATTGCTTGAAAAATCAGTTTATGCGCTCCAGAAAAAAAATCATCATGACTAAGGTTAATCAAAATGTCTGGTAAAGCGTTGGGAGACTTTAATGCAATTGCTAAAACGTTTTGTTCTGCTTCGTTAAGAATCTCTAGATTAGCCTTTTCATCAATCATGCTTTTATTCCATTTCTTTCTAACTTAACTATTTCTTTTTAACTTTCTTTTCGACGCCAACAACAAGAGTTGCTTTCACACCCATCTCTAAGTTAATTTCTACTTTAAAAGTACCCACTTCTTTTAAATTATTAAAGTTTTTCAATTGTTTGGTCGAGATTTCAATACCTTCTTTGGTCTTTAAATAATTCACCACTTCTTTAGCAGTAATTGATCCTTGGGCTTTGTCTTGAATAATATCAAGTTGAAAAACTGGTTTTAGTTCTTCAATTTTTTGTTTTAATTGCTTCATTTCTGCAGTAGCAAGTTGGTTTTCTTCACCCTGAATTTGTTTCTTAGTATTCAAGGCTTTTGTTGCTCCAAGAGTTGCTTGGATTGCCAAATGATTGGGAAACAAGTAGTTTAAAGCATACCCATCGCTCACAACTTTAATTTCATCCTTTAACCCTTGCCCCTTGACGTCTTTTAAGAAAATTACTTTCATCAGTTTTCCCTCACTAATCTATAAGTCTATTCTACTAATTCTTCTTAATGATTGCCAATAATTAGAATTAAACTATTGTTTTAAAAGTGAAAAATTTTTTCTAAAATAAAATTTCTGCAGTGAAAAATCTCTTTGTTATAATCTCAATAAGAAACAATTAGGGTAGTGTTTCGCCCTTAATTCTGCTTGTATTATTTAAGAAAATGGAGGAAAAAATGACCAAGCAAAAACAAATCAGTAAAAAGAACAAAAAGATTATTATTTATTCTTCAACTGCTGCAGGAGTCATCATCATTGGTGGGGCTATAGGAGCGGGGGTCGGGGTAACGATTCATAACCGCACCATTAATAATTCAGAAGTGAAGGAAGAAAATAGTTTTCTTGATAAAGTTGCTAAGAACATCAGTGTCAGTCAAACCTCGCCAATTATGGCAAAAAATAAAGCAATAACTTTTAAAGTTGCCAGTGAACAAAGTGACATCCAGAAAGCTCAAGAACTTGGTTTAACTGCGACCGCTGATCAAAACTTATTTACAGTTTCAGCAATGAATGATGAAGGAGAAATTCAAGTCACTTCCACAGGAACAGTAGGCAGTGGAGATGTGCTCCTTTCTACAGACAAATCTTCAAAAAGCAAAAAGTTAAATGTCTTTGATGGAAATCCAAAACCGTTAGTAGTGGTTGATGATTGTGATTTTAATGAAAATACCGATCTTGACAAAACCGACTTCACTACCACGCCAAATGTGGGAAAAACGCAAACAATCATCTTAAATAACCCCCAAAACTTCGCTAACCTTCAAGTTGAAGTCTTGAATGCTGATGGCAGCATCGATAGGAGCGGGAGTGATAAAGCAATAATTACGGCTAACTATGATACTGGTAAAATTACCATCAAACCCTTAATCCAAGGTGATTTGAGTATTGGAGTGTTTGCTGATAATGTCACCAATACTGATGAGGGTAAAGCTGCCGCTTGCATTCTTACTCTATCAGTGCAACCAAAGTTAGATTTGACCCCAACTACTGGAGATGACAATGGTACTGAAATCAACACTTCCCCAAAACTTGGTGAAACTAGTAAGATTAGTATCATTAATGCTGATGATTATGAGAACTTATCCGTGGCCTCTGATCAAACTGATGTTGCCACGGTCACTAACCTGACTTATACAGACATACCTGATGATAGTCACCAAAACAGTACCCAAAAAAATACAACAAGAATAGCTACTTTTAATGTGGTTCCTGCTAACCCAGGGCAAGCTAACATTATTATTAAAGCTGATAACGCCAACGAACAAATAATTCCGTTCGTTATTCCTTCAAGAATTGATGCTTATTTAGATGATGTGGTACAAGGGTTTATTACTGGACACACCTGTGATATCAAAATTGATAATTTAACTGATATGGTTAATGTCACCGCTACTTCAAGTAATGATCATGTTTTTAAAGTTGCTTCAATCGATGCGACGAATCAAACTATCAGACTAACTGGTCGGGGGGTTGGCAGTGCTAGTTTAAAAATTAATGCCGCCAACATCACCCAACCCCAAACAATTCAACTTCAAGTTGCTGATGATGCTAAATTAACTAGTTTGGACCTAAGTACTTTGAACCCTAACTTTATTACAAATCCAAGGGTTGGTCAACCCCAAGCAATTATCATTGGCGATCCTTATGCGTTAATTAACCTGGGGGCTCAAAGTGATAATCCCGATCTTCTTGGGGTGAGTGTTGATCAAGACACAGCAACAATTAACCTTGTCCCACTTGCCGAAGGAACTGCAAATATTACCATTCGCGCTGATAACAGTACTAGTGAAAAAGTTATTACAATTACTTGTCTACCAAAAGAAGATATTGTCATTAATGATGAAGCAAATTTAAACACAACTCCTAGAATTGGTGAAAGTGTCAAACTTAAAATTGATAATTATGTCGACATTATTAATCCCACCATCCAAACAAGTGATGATAATGTTGCCACAATCACACATGATGACCAAGGAAATATTACCCTTAATCCGCTTAATCCCGGGATCGCTACTTTAATGATCAGTGGGGATAACATCAACCAAAAAAATCTTGACTTTATCATTCCTGATCGTGTCACCATCGTTTTAGATGATTCGACAACCCCAAAAGGAATCAAGGTTGGCGCTACTGTGACAATCAGTGTTCCTGATTATCAAAACTTAGTTGATCCAAAAGTTAGCAGTAGTGATAGTACGATTTTGAGTATAGAAAGTTATTTTGTTGATGGTAACACAATTACACTTAAAGGATTAAAGGCGGGAAAAGCCAAGGTAATCATTAGTGCTGCTAACATCACAGCCAATAAAGAAGTTAGTTTAACTGTTGCTGTCCCTGTTGATGTACCTGCACCAAATGAAACCTTAAACTTAACTCCTGAAGTTGGTGAAGATCAAGTAATTACTTTACCTAATTTCAACCAACTGGTAAATCTAAAAATAACCACGCAACCAGAAAATGCTTTGAAAACAACAATTGATCAAGATGGGGGCACAATTGCTTTTAAACCATTAATCACAGGAACAATTCAAGCAACGATTACTGCTGATAATGCGGATAGTAACTACGAATTTAGTTTAAATGTTCCTGCTAAACATAACCTTAGCTTTGAGCAAACTCCACCCTCAAGTTTAAAAATTGGTCAAGTTAACGAACTAAGTATTGCTGATTTTAGTGCACTAAACTTAATTAATTTACAAATTGAATCATCCAACCAACAAGTAGCTGATGTTTCTGCAATCGATCCCACCGGAAAATTTAGTATCAGTGCCCTTGGATCAGGAACAACCACTATCACTTTGAGTGGGGATAACATTAATGCTGCTGCCTTCACTTTAACTGTGGAAGAAAAAATCAGTACCATCGTTTCACAAACCAGAAGTGGTTTAGTTTTAACTGATGAACGGAAGACCACGACTTTTAGTGTTGACAACTACCAAGATTTGGTTGACCCAGTCGCTATTAGTAGTGATCCAGACATTCTCAGTGTTGATAGTTCTGATTTGGCAAACGGAGGAATTGTTAAAGTTACTGCTTTAAGTCTTGGCAGCGCTAGTGTACACATTAGTAGTAAGAATAGCGCCCAAACCACCACTGTTGGGTTCACAGTTTTACCAGAAACTGCGATTGATATTGATGCAGTGAACACAAGTCAACAAGTTAACATTAACCAAATCTTGCAAGTACAAAACTTTACCAAAGAAGTCAACCTGCGGGTGACTGGGGATGCAGTTAATCGGGGCCTGATTAGTGCAAGTATTGACCAAGACACCGGAAGAATAAACATTAACCCTTTAAAGGCAGGAACAGCGAACTTCTATGTTGAAAGTGATAACTCTAACCTCACTACGCCGACATCATTTTCTTGAACAATTAAGTCTGCTCCTGATGATACTGATTATACTAACCTCACAAAATCAACTTGAATAAAAACTACTATTTTACCAAGTACTTTACGGTTTGGTGAAAGTGCAACAATTCAAGTTAACACCAGAGTAACAGTCTTTCTTTTCCCTTATGATATGCCTGATGCTGATAAACAAAGTCTCAACATTCTTTCAAACGGAAATGACATTGTTGATGTCCAAAAAGAAATTAACGATAGCAACCACTTAATCACTTTTACCCTAACCCCGAAAAAAGCAGGAAGTGAGATTTTAAAAATTATCTCTTCAGGAATGCTTGGTGAAACATTTGGCATGACTGTTGCAGCCAAACATGATTACAACCACGTTTTTGATCGTCTCCAAATTTGAATCGGTAACCAACTTACTTTAGATCTTAATTCAAGTGATTATGTTAACTTGGTAATTAGTTCAACAAATAATACTGTGATCGAACCAAAAAAAGATAGTAGTGGAAATTGGTTTATTGAAGCTATCGGAAGTGGAAAAGCAACCATCAATATCCAAGCCGACAACATGAAAAATTCTCGAAGTTATGATTTTGAAGTGGTGGCAAAAACTGACACTACGATTCCAAGTTTCAACCCTGATTTGAACCCAAATCAAACTAGTGAAATCAAATTAAATAGAATTGATGACTTAGTTAATCCTGAATTAACTTCTTCAGACACTACCCTTGCTGAAATTAATTTAATTGAACGGGATGGTTGGTATTATGCTGTTATTAATACTTTTGAAGTGGCTGGTGAAGTTACTTTTACTTTAACTGCAGATAATATCAATTCTTACAGTTTTAAGATGCAAGTAACTTCCCTTGCTCGTGAAGATTTCTTAGCGATGAGCGATAATCTTTTTGCCACCACGACAGGAGTTTATGATCAAGACGGAAACTTGGTTGCCAACGATGCTTTAAGCGGGATGAGTAGTGATGAAATTTTAGCAATGAGTGGCAACATTATTGTCACCACGAGAGGAGTTTATAACACTAGTGGTCGCCAACTATCACCATATGTTTTAAAAGATCTCACTAAAGGTGATATTCTTGGTCTTTCTGACACTGTCATTGCCACGACTAAAGGAATTTTTAATCAACAAGGAGTTCAAATTGCTAAAAATCTCACCACTTATAGTAGTGACACAATTTATGGCGTTAGTGGTTCAGTCGTAGTCACCCAAGAAGGTTTATATAACGATAGTGGTAGTTTATTAAATTCTTCGGGAACTACTTTTGCTAAAAGTGATATTCTTTCAATTGGTAAATCATTAATTGTAACTACAAAAGGGGTGTTCAGAACTTATAGTTCTTTACTTTTCCCTGCTGAACTTTATTACTTCTCGCAAAAACTTCGCGGACTAACTGCTGATGACATCTTAATGGTTGGTAATTCTGCTGTAGCAACAACAAAAGGAATTTATAACACTCAAGACCAACAAGTTCTGTCTCTAGAATTGGGAAACCCAACCCCTGATGATATCTGGGCACTGAGTGATAAAATCATTACCACCAGTAAAGGGGTTTATCAAACTAGTACGAGTTGACTTGGTTTCTCGATTCCGATTAGACCTTTAAGAGGATTGCAAAAATCAGAATATCTTGGCCAAGGAAACAATATTATTGCGACCACAAAGGGAGTTTATAGTTATGATGGCGACCAGTTAGGAGGCGATGCCTTGGTAGGATTAACTACCACTGATATCCTTGCTATTAGTGATAACTTCATTGTGACTACAAAGGGAGTTTATAACCTTGATAACAAACTGGTTGGTGGTAGTGCTTTCATTGGTTTAACTCTTGATGACATCATCAGTGTTCAAAACAACATTATTGCCACTACTAAAGGAGTTTATAACTATAATGGCGTCCGGTTGGGAGGAACTACTTTAGTGGGAATTAATTCCGACCAAGTTTATGGAGTTACAAATAACTTTATTATTACTGCCTTTGGAACATGAACTAGTGAAAACAAACGTTTAATCTAATAAAAAACAACTACTCTAAAAGTAGTTGTTTTTTAACTTTACTGATTGTCGTAATCAATTCCTTCAACTAAATGAGTGCTTCCAGAATAGAACTTCACTTCATCATTTTCTAAATTAAAATCAACTTTAGTTAACTTATATTTATCTAAAAATTCACCTAATTCTTGATGATACTTTTCATCATTTAAGAGAGCTGACCAATCCTTTTTTAAATCAACCAAATGGTCTGCTAAATTGATAGCTTCAGTTTCTTTAATTTTTGGTCATTGTTCGCCACTCATGATAACCTTTTCATTATTATCACCATAACGTGCTTCAACAACATCAGTTTTAGTATCAAAAACTAAACTAGATACTCCTAATTCTTTTTTTAAATCCCGAAGAAATTGAGCAAAAGTAATTTGATCAGTTTCTAATTTATTAACATAACTTTCGATTCGTTTTTCCATAAATAAAACCAATCCTTTCTGTTTACTATTTTCTCCTGATTTCCTTAAAAAGAAAAGAACCTCCTAACAAAATGTTAGGAGGTTCTCATTTAGTTATTCAATTATGTAAGCTAAAAGACCCATGGTTCTTGCTCTTTTAATCGCAGTAGCTAGTTTTCTTTGGTCCTTAGGACTAGCACCAGTTACACGTTTAGGTAAGATTTGCCCATTACCAGAAACAAATTTTTTTAATAGTTCAACATCTTTAAAGTCGATGTACTTAATTTGATTCTTAGCAAAAGGATTGGGTTTTTTTCTTCTTGGTCCTTTTTTAATCATTCTAATGTTCTCTTTTCTTTAATCTCAAAGAATTGAATCATCATCTTTAAAAAGTTCTTCTTTATGTTCACTTTTAATTGATGATGGTTGTTCTTCTTGCTCAAACCCGTTAACCAAATCCATGTCTAAGTTTGAATCGTTTCGCACATAGTCATTATTATTTCCTTTGGTTTGAGTTCGAGCACCATTTCTTGGTTCTAAAAATTCAACACGATCAGCAACTACATTGGTAATAGTTTGGAAGTTTCCATTATCATTGGTACTTCTTGAAGATAATCTTCCCGTAACACCAACTAAAGACCCACTTCCTAAAAAGTTACTCATATTTCGAGCAATATTTTCTCAAGCAACACAAGAAATAAAGTTTGCTTGTTCTTTTCCGTTTCGATACTCGTTCACTGCTACTGTAAAAAAACAGTAAGCAGTGCCGTTGGTATTTTCTCTTAATTCGACATTTTTGGTTAATCTTCCAATTAATTGAACTTGGTTCATTTCCATTACCTTCTTTACTTATTATTAAGCTTCTTTGTTTGGTTCAGTTGAACTATTGTTGTTGTTTTCGTCAGTACTATTTTCTGGACGAGGACGACTGTTGAAGTTACGTTTATTGAAAGTTCTTCTTTCTTTACGTTCTTCTTCAAATTTAGTCATATCAGTTTTTGATAATTCTACTGATTGAACATAATCTTGTTCTTTTTCAGTATTAATGACCATTTCTCGTACAACATTTTTATCAATCTTAGCGACACGTTGAAATTCAGCAATGTTTTCAGCATTAGTATTTACAATTGCAACAAAGTAAAAACCTTTTTTCTTATGATTAATTTCATAAGCGAAATCCATTAATCCTCATTCTTTTTGTTCTTCAATCTTTCCGCCGTTTTCAGTTAAGATTTTTTCTAATTTTGCTTTAGTATCTTTTACTGTATTTTCGGCAGTATCTTGGTCTAAGATGTACATAATTTCGTATTTTCTCATTTATGTATCTCCTTTTGGTCTAATGGGCTTTGCAGCCAAGGAGTTAACTCGTGTGATATTAACTCGCTATAAAATTATAGCAAAAAAGTAGACTTTTTAAGAATTCCTATAGGAGTAATTAATAGAATCAGAAACGAAAAGGTCGATCTGAAGGATTGAGAAACTCAATACCGCACAAATCGACCCCCCGTTAGTTCTCGGCCTAACACTTACAAGTAAGTGCTTGCGGACAGCAAGAGATTACCAGAAACATGTTTCTTGTTCCAACTAACTACTTCTATATATTAACATTTTGGTACATTTTTTCATTATCAACGATTGGTTAATTGTTTAAAATTCAAAAATATATATAAATTAACTATTTTATCATCACCCTCGTGATAGTTTTTCAGCACAATTTTCTGAATTTTGTTTTCTATAAGGATCACTTAAATCGGGATTAATGTCGCGAGCTTTTTCTTTTGCTTCTTGAATCTTAGAGGATAAAACACGAGGATTTAGAGACAAACTTTCTCATTTAATTTCCGCTATATATCCATTTTTAAGATTTCTTGCTATTCTTGGTCCAACGGTATCCTGTGAGTAAAAAATATGTCCAAATTCATCAAAATTACTAATAATATAACCGTTGTCACGAACACTGGGAACTCTATTAAAATTATTGCGGACATAGTCAGGTAATCAAATAACAAGAATACCACTTCTTTTTTGAGCACTACCTGTTATTCGCATAGAAGAAGCAATCTCTCTGTCAATGTGCTTTCTACATTTAGTATGATTCGAAACCAAAACAATAGTAACATCAACATCAGCTAAATGTTCTTCTCTAATTTTTCTATAAATGGTTTCAGTTTCTAAATCTTCATCAATTTCTCCAATGTCCACAGATCTGTCGATTGCTATATTGTGTCTTTCTATAAAATTTGATAATTGATTCTTATATTTTTGATCTCCAGCATGAAAATAACTTATAAATATTTTGTCCATATAAAATCCTCCTAATATTACAGGGAGATTTTATTCTTGAAAAGTTTGTTTCGCAACATTTTTCTGGTCAATTTCTGACTTTATTTCTTTTTCAGTACTGACTATTATTTCATCAGATCCTTTATCAAGACTATTTTTAATCTTTTCTGATTTATTAAAATTCATAATTTCAGAAATTTCTTTATTCGTATAAGCAAGATTTCCAAATAAAGATAACAATCTCAAAATGTTGTTCTTCATTAATTTTTTTCTTGCTTCTTTTATTTTTTCTCACAAATCTTCTTCAAGCTTAGATATATCGGGTATTTTCCCTTGAGATTTTAATTTATTTTTGCCATTTGAATCAACATCCATTATTTCTCTTGAGGCATTTAAAATTGGTCGGAGATATTTATTTAAAACAAATATCAACAACATACTAGCTATGTTTGGATTTCTTGTTTCAAGTAGCAAATTCTGAATCTTTTTAAATACTGAAAAAATTGAATCAATCGCTTCTTGAATTTTTCCCTTTTCCGCATCATTTGCTAAAACCGATGTAATAATAAGAACAAAAGAAACATATGCAATATTTCTTTCACCTTTAGCAACGTTTGATTCGATTTCAACAGAAACTACTTTTAAATCAAGATTTATTTTTAGTTTAGGCAAGGCAGAACTTTGAGCCAACTTTTTTAGTGCCTTATTAACCTCTTTTTTATTTTTAAGTTTTGAAGGAGGTTCCTCGTCAAAACCTGTCTCTAAAATTTCTTTAATTGCGTCTTTATTTTCTTTAAAATTCTTGTCTTTCCGTGAGAATTTATACAAAAGAAATGACACAACAAGTAGTCAAGAACAAACTAATATAACCAAAAGAACTATTTCCAACGAGGTCATTAACTCTTTCTCCAAACTTACAACTATTCTTTTGAACTAATTATTATCTATTAATCTCCATGTTTCAATTATGATAACAGTAAAAACATCTTTAATTGATTCTGAATTAGTTAATAACATTATTATATGATCAATTTCTAAAGCTTCGATAAAGTCTAATTTATGCAATATTAATTAGTTGTAAAACTAGAACAAAATAAAAAAACGAAAAAAGTTATTGGACAAACTTTTTTCGTTAAAGAGGACGGAACTGTTACCGCTTACCCGTTTTTTACTCATAATTCTTTCAATTATGACCTAATTTTAGTTGAAGATATGATCGTGATTACCATCCCTCTTCAAAATATTACATCCAAAGGAAGGAAAAATCAATCAATTTAATCTAATATTTTTTTTCAAATAATCAAAAACATTCTTAGGTGTATCATGCGTATTTCAAGAATTCGAACTAACATTTCATAATTTATACGTCAAATTTGCTATTATGTCAGCACATCTTATTGGAGGGGATAAACTAGATGACATAAATTCTAATTTATTGCAATTTATGTTATTTTTCCGTAATGAATACAAAATCTTTGGGATAGAAAACAAGTCATCTACAGATATTGGTGAGTTAAGATAATTTTGAAAATTAAGACTTACAACCTTATTTGTATAATCAGTAAATTCTTCGTCTATGAAAATGTTAACTTCATCAGATTTATTTATTATTCCTTTGTTAAGCAAATCCTTCAAGATTATAGAAATCATATATTTCTTTCTATTAAGTATATGTTCACTGCGATTATTCTTAGATATTGGTGATTCAGAGCAATTCTTACATCATAAAACTGAACCGACATATTTCGGTATTTTAAATATTTCCAAAAACTTTTCAATTCTTTGAATAGATTCTGTTTCTTTGTATTTTATCGCTTCATTATATTGGCAAATGAAACCATGCCCTTTTGGAATTTCTTTGAATATCCCGCTTAAATAATCAGCTTTTTTAGCATTATTTCCATTATGATAATTCTGAACAAGTTCAGATATCTCATCATCTGAATGATTGCATGCTGGATTTGAAATAAATCATCATTTACTAAGATAAAAATCCACAAACGTTTTTCTTTGCTCTTTCGTCAATACAATATATGAATAAATCACAAAATTATTGTTTGGCTTTTCAAATTTACCAGAATCATCCACATAAATATAAAACTTAGCCATCGTACTTTAAACTCTCTTTGTCTATATATGAAAGATTTTCGTTTCTCGCACATTTTAGATGCATTATTCTAATGTTCTTTAAATTTTGTCTCTTCTCTTTGTCTATATACCCAAAAACTCAGAAATTGTCATTTCTTTTATCAGTTTCACTATCAGGGTAATAAGGTTCAATTTGATTAAAATATAAAGCTTGAGCTTTATTGATTCTCCCACTACATACGAAACAATTTGTCCAGTTTTTTTTATCACGCATTAATAATTCAGAATTCCCATTTGATTGAATTAATTTCAGTAACGTTAACTTAGTACTGTACTCTCAGAGTAAATTCAAATCTTGATAAGTTAATTTCATTTTATTATTAATTATTATCCCTTGGTTTCAATTGTGGGAATAATAAAACATCTTTAATTGATTCAGAGTTAGTTAACAACATCACTAAACGATCAATTCCTAGACCAATTCCTGCTGTGGGGGGCATTCCGTATTCTAAAGCTTCGACAAAGTCTAAGTCCATTTCATTAGCTTCATCATTGCCTTGCTTCGCTTCCTCAATTTGGGCTTTAAAACGGTCGTATTGATCAATCGGGTTATTTAATTCTGAAAAGGCATTGGCATATTCTCGCCCAATAATAAATAACTCAAAGCGATCAGTAAAACGAGCATCATCCTTATTAGTTTTAGCAAGTGGTGAAATTGCTTTGGGATGACCATAAATAAAGGTTGGTTGTTCAATACTATCTTCAACAAACTCTTCAAAAAACAAGTTAATAATATGACCCACATCATTGAAGTGGGGTTCAACTTTTAACCCCTTATCTATTGCAATTTGTTTCGCTTCTTCAAAAGTCATTTGTGCTCAAAAGTCAACTCCCGTGACTGTTTTAACTGCATCAACCATGTGCACCCTAGCAAACGGTTTAACTAAATCAACTGCAACATCCCCGTACTTGATTTGTAAACTGTCATTAACAGCCTGACTAGTTAGTTGAAATAACTTTTGGGTTAAATCCATTAAGAAGTGGAAGTCTTCGTACGCCACATACAATTCCATTGTTGTAAATTCAGGATTGTGGCGGGTGTCCATCCCTTCGTTTCTAAAGATGCGACCAATTTCATAAACCCCATTGAATCCTCCCACAATTAAACGTTTTAGGTGTAATTCGGTGGCAATTCTTAAGTAGAAGTCCCGGTCCAAAGCATTGTAATGAGAAATAAAGGGTTTCGCCGCAGCCCCACCCTTAATTGCTTGCAAAATTGGGGTTTCGACTTCAAGATAACCTTGGTCATCTAAATAATGTTGAAGGGTACGAATCACTTTGGTCCGGTTTTTAAACAATTGAATTTGGTCAGGATTCATAATTAAATCTACATAGCGACGACGGTACTTTTCTTCAATATCCACAATCCCGGCATGTTTATCTGGCAACGGTCTTAAGGCTTTAGCTAAAAGACTAAAACTTTGTACCCGAATGGAAAGTTCACCATGATCAGTTTTCATCACCATGCCTTTAACTCCAATAATGTCACCCAAGTCTAAATCTTTAAACAAAGCAAAAGCGTCCTCACCCAATTCATCCATCCGGACATATAGTTGTAAGTTGCCGTTTTCATCTTGGATATTACAAAAAACCGCTTTTTTCCCCGCTTCACGATATAAACGAATTCTGCCCGCTACTTGAACTGGCTCTTGTTTTAGTGCTTGTAATTCTTCTTTTGAATAACCTTGGTACTTGGTGCGAATTGACTTTAAATCAGTATTGTTTTCCCACTTACTAATTTGGAACGGATCTAAATTTTGCTCAACAAGTTTTTGGTATTTTTCCCTGCGAACTAACTCTTGTTCACTAAATTTACGCTCATTATTTTTTTCCATTACTACTCCTTAAAACTAATTGTTAACCTGACTTTATTTGTTTATTTTACCTTAAAACCTAACTTCGCTTTTATTCCGGTCCTTTAATATTTCTTTAAACTAACTTTTAACCCCGTTAATGTACCACTGGGTATCAATATCACGAAAAGTTACCCGCACACTATTAGAATAATCCTGAAAATGTTCGGTTAAATGCTGGGATAATAATTGTTCTTTATCCCGACGTTGCTTTCATTCCACCACCACATAAACGGGGTTTTTCACTTTAGCATCAGCATAAATAGTTTCTCTACCTTCATCAATAATAAAAACCTTATCTTCACTACAATTTAATAGCCCACTTAACTCACTAATTTTAAGCGCATAACTTTGCACTAATGCTTTATTAGCACCCTTAATTCGAATATTTGGCATCTGGTAATTCTTTCTTTTGCTAATTATTTGTTAGTCTTATTTTATAATAAACTTATACTCTTCTCAAAAAAGAGCTTGATAAGGTCGAACTTATTGCAATTGGAGGCAGAAAAAGCATGGAAAAAATAAGGATTGGTTTCTTGGGACTTGGTAATATGGCGAGTGCAATTGTTGAAGGCATGAGTAAATCACCAAACTTTGATCATTTCATTCTGAGTGGTTTTGACCAACACTCCAATAAATTTGAACAGCTAAATACGCCCCAAGAAATTATCAAAAAAGATGATAGTTTAGAAACATTCTTAAAAAATAACAAAGTTATTTTCTTAGGAATTAAACCCCAAAGTTTAACCAAATTTGCCAGAGATTGTGTTGATAATCCCAAATACACAGCACTATGAAGTGACAAAGTAATTATTTCCATGCTGGGAACTACCAACCTTGAACAATTGACCAAGACGTTCCATCACACCAGCATTATTCGCATCATGCCAAATATTAATGCGGCAATCAGTCAAGCCACTAGTGCCATTTGTGCTTCAAATCAAGAACTAATTAACGAGTATGAAATGGTTTTAAATAGTTTTGGGGATACTTATCTCATTGATGAAAAAGACTTTGACTTGTTTGCTGCGATTGCTGGTAGTGCTCCTGCAATTGTGTATCTTTTTATTGATGCAATTGCTAATAGTGCTGTTAAACAAGGAATGAAAAAAGCTTTAGCGACCAAGATTGTTAGTAGCATGGTTGAAGCCAGTGGTGCTTATGTGCAAGAAAAACTGGCCCCAAACCAAAACGCCAGAAACTTGGTTGACGTGGTGGCTTCTCCAGGGGGGACAACAATTAAAGGAATTTTAAGTTTGGAAAAAAATAAGTTTGCGGGAAGTTTAAACCAAGCGATCGAAGCAATGTTAGCAAAGGATAAAAATTAGTTATGTTTCGTTCAACAATTATTACTAGAGTCAGAAAATGTCTCCAATTTGTCTATGCTTTGTGGTGAAGTTGCTTTAAACCTTGACATCTTCCCTTTAGAAAAAGTAAACATAATCAAGTGCAATTAAAGAAAATGAATAACGTGATGAAACGGTTTTATCACACCCCTGAATTAGTTATTAACGATTTTGATAACATTAACTTCTTTACCTTCCCTAGCACTGATAACTTAACTTTAAGTGGTTTGACTTATATTCCACACCCCAATTCGCAAAAATGAATAATTTCTTTACACTGGTTTGCTGGTGATAAATTCTTTGGTTTATACCACGCCCAATTTTTAACTAAGTTAGGTTATAACGTCATGAGTTTTGACTTCCGGGGACACGCTAAATCTGCTAACGACACTTCTACTTTAGGAATAAAAGAAGTTCGGGATGCTTTGGGGGCATTAGCATGATTAAAAGCTAATCACAATCCCGAACAAGTTGTCTTACTGGGAACAAGTATGGGTGCTTATGTCACTAACTATCTTTCTTTAAGTGACCCAGACCTAGTGCAAGAATATAAGATTAAGTTTGGCATTTCTGATTGTGGATTTGGTAGTTTAGAATCACTCTTTCAAAACGTTCGTAACCGTCATTTACACCTGGTACCCAAACGAAAAACTAAACAAATAGTAAAATGACTACTGAAAAAGGGAAACAAGGTTGAAGCGAAAGCTAACATCGATTTATTTGATGCCAACCTTTTTAAACTAATGGAGCAAGGCCACATCCCCAGTTATCCAATTTTCTTTTCTCATGCCAAAAATGATGGGGTAACTCCTGGTTTTGATACCATGCAGCTAATTGACCAACGCGCAAAGTTAATTAAAGACGATGATTACATTCTTTATAACTATTGTATTCATACCCAAGCTTTAAGAAGTCACTTTAAAAATCATGTGCGGGCAATTAGTCATTATGTTGCTTTAAGGGATAATAACCAAAGCGAATATGAACAATTAGTGAAAGAATGAAAACTTGATCAAATCATTAGTAAAAAAGATTTAAAAGATGAAAAATTAAGTTAAAAATAAACCATTATTCTCAAAAAAAGACCTTTAAAGGTCTTTTTTTCTCCTCAAACACTTATATGTTGTTATAATTAGATATTATTAATTTTCATTAAATCTAAGAGGTAAAAAAACTGAATGAAAAAATTATTAGCAATTTTAGGATCGATTGGTTTAACCAGTACTGCTGCAAGTGCTGTAGTTGCTTGTGGAGACAAAGATAACTCAAATATTGGTAGAAATAGAAATATTGTGGTTAATCCCGACATTGCCAACGGAAGTTATGATGCTGATAGTAAAACCTTTACTGCTCAATATGGTAGTGGTCAATACCAAGTTCACAAAATGAGCTTCTCTTTAAGCAAAGTAGTTTTAAAAGCAGAAAATATCCAGGTTGTTAGCGCTCAAGGAACCAACGTTGACCAAGAATCTGGACTTTGAAGTTTCTGAATTTCTAAAAACGGTGCTAATACTGTTTTTGAAATTGAAGATAGTAGTTTAAACGGAGCGACAATTCAAATTAATCTTGATAATCATTTGCCAGTCGTCTTTAATATCGCTATCCATCAGGATGAAAATTTCCTTGTTAACAATGTTATTAACGGAAGTTATGATACAAAGACCACGACGTTTAGTGCTAAGTATCATAGTAGTCAATATAGTAATAACAAAATGCGCTTCTCGTTAGCAAACGTTAGTTTAAGTGAAAGTAATTTTAATGTTATTAAAAAGGATGGGACAAAAACTACGGTTAAAGATGGGCTATGAAGTTTTGTTGTTAGCAACAACACTACAACAGTTCACATCAATGATTATCGTTTAGATCAAGGAACAATTCAAATTACTTTGGATGGTTACAACTCAATTGCCTTCAAAATTGCAATCGTTCAAGATAAAGAAATTACAATCGATAGTACTGTTGTTAACGGAAGTTATAATGCTGATAGTAAAACCCTTACTGCTCGCTATAGAAGCATGCAGTACAATGACCACAAGATGAGTTTTACTATTAATGATTTAGCTTTAAGTGCTGATAATGTTTTAGTTAAAGCAAGCGATGGACAATTATCTAAGAGTTGAAGTTTGACTACAACTACGAACACCACAACAGTTCACATCAATGATTATCATTTAGATCAAGCGACAATTGAAATTAAAGGTGTTGATGGGTATTGGCCCATTGTTTTCAATGTTGTTATTCCTCAGGATCAAAATATTGCAGTTAGTGGTGTTACAAACGGAGATTATGAAGCTGATACGAAAACTTTCACTGCAGCATACGGAAGTAGCACTTACAAAGATCATGAGTTAAGTTTTGCCTTGAATCGAGTAGTTTTAAGTGCTGATAATATCGTAGTTAAAACTAGGGGAGGAACAACGACAACAAACGGGTGAAACTTCACAACAGGTGATGAAGATACTACTATCACTATTAATGATTCCAACTTAAACGGAGTAACGATTGAAGTTAAGGATATTGCTGGGTATTGGCCAATTGTTTTCAATGTTGTTATTCCTCAGGATCAAAATGTAGTTGTTAATCCAGAAGTTGCAAACGGAAGGTATGATGAGACAACCAAGACCTTTACTGCAAAGTATGGAAGTAGCAAGTATGACGACAACCATTTACTTTTCTCATTAAAAGATTTAATTTCAACTGAACAAAAAATTGTTATTAAAGATTTGAACGGGCAAGTAATTGAATCAACAAGTAACCGTTGAAGTTTCTGAACTTCTGATGATGGCGATAGCACTGTTATTGAAATTAAAGATGCCAGCCTGAATGGAGCAACGATCGAACTTAAGGATGTTAAGGGTTATTGACCAGTAACGTTTAAAATTGTTATCATTCAAGATAAACGTCTCGTGATTGAAGATGTTAAAAACGGAAAGTATGATGAGATAACCAAGACTTTGACTGCTGCTTATGGAAATAGTACTTATGGTGAAGAGGGTCATGCGATGAGCTTCAAAGTTAAAGGTTTAGCGCTTGAGGGAAAAGATTTTATTCTTGTTAGAAACAATAGTGGTCAAGCAATCACTAATGGATGAAATTCAATTATTAAGGGTAGTGATACAATCATTACTATTAGTGATTACAATTTGAATAACACAAAAGTCATCATTCAAAACGTGGATGGGTATTGACCGGGTGTATTCAATGTTGTTATTCCTCAAGACCAAATTTTTAGTCCAGAGGTTAAAAACGGAAAGTATGATGAGATAACCAAGACTTTGACTGCTGCTTATGGAAATAGTACTTATGGTGAAGAGGGTCATGAGATGAGTTTTACTTTAAGTGACGTAGTTTTAAATGCTGATAATATCGTAGTTAAGAATAGTGAAGGAACAACGACAACAAACGGGTGAAACTTCACAACAAGTGGTGAAGATACTACTATCACTATTAATGATTCCAACTTAAACGGAGCGACAATTGCAATTAAGGATAGTGCTGGGTATTGGCCCATTGTTTTCAATGTTGTTATTCCCCAAGATCAAAATGTAATTGTTAATTCCGACGTATCCCATGGAACTTATGATGATAGCAGTAAAACCTTGACTGCCGATTACAGTGGAGCGGAATATAATGATAACCACATGATTTTTTCAATAAGAGATATTCTTTTGACCGAACAAAACATTGTGGTTAAGGATAGTGAAGGAAACGTTGTTGAGTTATCATCTGATCTTTGATACTTCTGAATTTCAGGATCTAACACTGTTTTTGAAATTAAAAATCCAAATTTAAACGGAGCGACAATTGCAATTAAGAATGTTAAGGGTTATTGGCCAGTAACGTTTAAAATTGTTATTCCTCATAGTTAAATAAGTCAAAACTAAAAAGACGCCAAAGGTGTCTTTTTTTATCCTTTATCTCAATAATTTTAATTATTGTTTTAAATTAAAACAATCTTATGATTATGCTATAATAGTCACAATTAAAGCCTATACATTTTCAGAAGTGGGAGTAAAAAATGAAGAAGTTATTAATAATTCTAAGTTCAATTGGTTTAACTGTTGACCTTGTGAGTGAAGTAATGGCTTGTGGCAACACTGCTAGTTCTAACAAAAAAGCAATCATTGTTGATGATGCTGTTACTAATGGTGAGTATGATGCTGATAGTAAAACTTTTATCGCCACCTATGCAAGTAATCAATACGCAGCCAATAAACTTAGCTTTACCATTAAAGCATTGACTTTGGTAATCACTAATATTGAAGTTAAGAATAGTGATGGGAAAAATGTTGAAGAGAATGCAGGGTGAGGATTTTCTACTAATAATGATGATACAGTTATTACCATTGATGACTACAATTTAAATAATGCAACCATTCAAATTAAAAATGTTCAAGGTTATAAAACAACAACTTTTACGATCATTATTCCTCAGGGGCAAACCATTCAAATCAGTAATGTTGCTAATGGAAGTTATGATATTGATAATAAAATCTTCAAATCAACTTATGGAAGTAGTCAGTATGATGCTAATAAGATGAGTTTTGTCGTTGTTGGGGTAGTTTTAACTAGTGATAATCTTGAAGTTAAAGATAGTACAGGAACTAGTATTACAGGTGGGTGAAGTTTTGTTGCTAGTGGGGGAAGTACTGTGATTAATCTTGATGATTATCACTTGAATGGAGCGACTATCACGATTAAAAATTTGGATAATTATTGGACAACAGAGTTTAAAGTTCAAATTAATCAAGACCAAGATATTACTATCACTACCATTACTAATGGAAGTTATGATCAAAGTAGTAAAATGCTAATTGCCAGTAGTGGGAGTAGTCGGTATGCTGCTAATAAGATGAGTTTTACTTTAAGTGGGGTAGTTTTGAGTGAAATTAACCTTGAAGTTAAGGATAATAACGGACAAAGTATCGCTCAGAATGCGGGATGAAGTTTTACTGTGAGTGGAGGGAGTACTACGATTAGAATTGATGATTATCATTTAAATCAAGCAACAATTGCAATTAAGGATGCATCAGGATACTGACCAGTTACTCTTAATGTTATCATTGGTCAAGATCAGGACTTTGTGGTTGGTGATGTTGTTAATGGAAGTTATGATAGCAGCAGCAATAGCTTAACTGCAAGTAGCAGAAGTAGTCAGTATGATGCTAATAAGATGAGTTTTACTTTAAGTGGGGTAGCCTTAACCACTGCCAATATTGTAGTTAAGAATAGTGATGGAACGACCACAACAAGTGGGTGAAGTTTTGTTGCTAGTGGGGGAAGTACTGTGATTAATCTTGATGATTATCACTTGAATGGAGCGACAATTAGTATTCAAGATGTAAATGGTTAT
>Ga0157367_1000374_pt1 | contig 22445 bp, 16 predicted proteins | sample AttbisABBM2_FD_113142 | JGI IMG/M metagenome (GOLD analysis project Ga0157367, IMG submission 113142) | Fungus gardens microbial communities from leaf cutter ant in Botucatu, State of São Paulo, Brazil - Atta bisphaerica ABBM2 | ecosystem: Host-associated > Fungi > Mycelium > Unclassified ... | reverse complement strand
TCGATCGTCGCGAATTCGCGCTGGTCGGCCGGGTCGCGATCGTGCTCGGGATGGTCCGACAGCGTGAAGCGCCGCCCCGCGTCGATACCGCGCACGCCGCCCGCGGCGTGGAAGCGCTTCGCCCGCGACTCCCATTCCTCCATCCGGACCTTCGTCAGACGGTCGCCGCGCGACTGGTCGAGATAGGTGTACGCGCCGGTGTACTCGTAGACCTCGAGCTGGTCCGGCAAGGCGCCTTGGCCCGCCATCGTCGGCACGTTGGTGCCTTTCGGGTTGGTGGATACCGATGGATTCTTGTAGTCGAACGTCCGGGTCGACAGCGTCACGCTTTGCAGCGTGCGGGTGCCCGACCATTGCGTGAACGCATCCGTCTCGCTCGAGGCGCCCGCGCGATAGAAGCGCACCGTCTCCGGCGACAGCGGCGCGCACGTCTGCAGGTTATCGGTGATCACGAGCGTATGCGACTTGCCGTCGCCCGCCTGTTCCCAGCAGGCGAACAGCCCTTCGCTCTCCATCAGCCGGTGCACGAAATCCCAGTCCGTCTCGCTCTGGCGCGTATACGAACGGCTCGGCAGCGGCTGCGACAGCGCGAAGCGGTATCGGCCCCGCGCTTCGGGGTGCATGTCCAGGACCTCGGAGATGATCTCGTCGACGTGCTTGTCGATCCAGATCTTCTGGTCGCGGCGAAACCGTAGCACGTGCATCCACGCGCGCAGTTCGATCTGGTAAGTCGTTATGCCACCGTTCGCGCCCAGCCGGCGCACGGTGTAGATGTAGCCGCTCACCGGCCGGTACGACTTGTCCGCCTGTTGAATCCAGAGCGTCGCCGGCTGGGCGATCAGCTTCTTCAGCTCGAGACCGCCATCCGTCGACATGACGTCGAGCGTGAATGAATAGTCTCGTCCGATTCGCGATCGCCCCACTGCCCGCTGGACGGCGAGTGCGTTCTCGCCGAGCGGGGTTGCGAGCTTGAGTAAACGGTCCTGCTGAATCAGGCCGCCACGAATCGCAGCGGCTATGTCCGGCATGTTCATATTGCGGCCCTTTTTATTTCAGCACCCTCGGATGGTGTCTGTTGCGCTATCGCGCGGAATTCTACAGTCGAATCAGGGCAGTAAGGTAACGCCGCGCGAATCGGCCAGCGGATTTATTTCAAGGCGTGAAAGGATGTGTCCGTGGCGTCGGGACATCGCGTGTCCGCGACGTGATGCCGGTGCCGCGCGATGGCGGTCCTCTTGGCTGAACCACAGCATTCCGCTTCTTCTATGCACCGCTCACAGTCGCCGCCCTGTGGTTATCCAATGGTTTTGAACCGATATGTATATAAACGTAGTAGTAGTTAACAAGCCGCTCGCCAATCTGTGGATAACTCCCCAAACCCCCTGAGAAATCAACACGCTGCCGGATTCATAACCCCCCGAGACTCGGGTGCAAAGTTCTGTGGAGCACAGAACAACTTTCGCCCCGGCTCACAGCCGCCACAGATATCCCGAATCGTTCCACTGTGAATCCAGAGGCTTGCAGGGCGGTTATCCAGAAGGGAATGTGGATAACCTCGCGGCACGGACGCGTCGCGCTGTGCACCCCGCCACACACGCCCGCGAAAGAATTTTCACCAAACCCCTTGTGCTCCGCACAAAGCCTGCCTATAATCTGCGGCTTCTTAGGCTCGTAGCTCAGTTGGTTAGAGCACCACCTTGACATGGTGGGGGTCGTTGGTTCGAATCCAATCGAGCCTACCAACGCACAATCGAAGGGGTCCGGCAGTGTGCATCGCCCGCAGGCGAAGCGACTAGCCAATCGTATAAACGCCGCGCGACAGGTTCGCGCGGCGTTTTTTTATTGCGCCTTCACTACGTCTTCACGCCGAACGCAGCGCATGCAGCCCCATCGCGAGCGCGTTGTACGGCATCTCCCCCGCCCCCATCCCGAAGTTCACGATGTTCGGCAGCGCATGCGGCCGGTTCAGCAGCGCATGCACGATCCGCTCGCACGCATGGCCGTCGCCATACGGATTGCTCGCATGCGCCATCTCGTCGTACGCGCGGTCGTTGCCGATCAGGCGCGACGCCTCGTCCACCAGGCGTTCCGCATCCGTGCCGACGAGCCGCGCATTGCCGGCCTGCACGGCCTCCGGCCGCTCGCAGGTGTCGCGCGTGACGAGCACCGGCTTGCCGAGCGCCGGCGCCTCCTCCTGGATCCCGCACGAGTCGGTGATGATGAAGTGCGCGCGCGACATCAGGAACACGAACGACAGATACGCCTGCGGTTCGATCACGTGCAGGTTCGCAATCCCTTCGAGCAGCGCCTGCATCGGCTCGTCCACGCTCGATTCGCCATGCAGCGCATAGACGAACTGCACGTCGCGGTGACGGCCCGCGAGGATCCGCAGCGCATGGCCGAAGCACGCGCGCATCTCGCCGGTGTAGAAGTGATGGCCGGACACCAGCACGATGCGCCCGCTGCCGTCGACGAACGGATAGCGCGCGGCGATCGCGCGCGCGAACGCGTCGTCGCGCTCGAGGATGCGCCGCACGCCCTGCAGCGCGTCGATCAGCGTGTCGCCGCTCAGCACGACGCTGTCGGCCGGCACGCCCTCGCTGTACAGGTTGCGCCGCGCGCGCTCGGTCGGCGCGAAATGCCAGCTCGACACCGCATCGGTGATGCGGCGGTTCAGCTCCTCCGGCCACGGCGACCAGATGTCGCCGCTGCGCAGGCCCGCCTCGACGTGCGCGACCGGCAGATACCGGTAGAACGCCGCGAGGCTCACCATCAGCGTCGTGATGGTGTCGCCGTACACCACCACGCTATCCGGGTGCAGCCGGTCGAACAGGCCGCCGATCGCCTGCAGCAGGCCCGACGTCGAGTCGGCCTGCGCATGGCCGGCGTCCGTCAGGTTCAGCGTGTAGTCGGGCATCACGTCGAACAGCGCGAGCAACGGCTCGAAGGTCTCCCGGCGCCGCACGGTGACGCACACCTTCGCGTCGACGTTGCCGTGGGCCCGCAGCGCGCGCACGAGCGGCGCCATCCCGACCGCCTCCTGGCGCGTGCCGAATACAAACAGGAATTTCCGCATGTCGAACCTCGAATCGCTCCCTGATTCCGTTCGTCCAGGCGCGCGAGGCGAGCCCGCGCGCAAGCACGGGTGGATCGGCGGCGCAGTGCGGCCATGAGCTGCCGGGCCGCCGCCCGGTTGACAACCTGCAACCGGCGGCCGGCAGGCCGCGCTGCGTTAAAGGCCGGGGCGTTTCGTCGTGGGGGCATGCGCCGGCGAAGCGTCCTCGTGCCCGCCATCTCATTGCGAGTGGCAAGTCATGTCATTTGTCGTACCTCGTCATCCCATCGGGATCATCGGCCCAATGTGTCGCGGCGCCGCGAATGCGAGCGCGGGCTGCGTGCGGTGTATCGGATGCTGCAAGTTTCAAACCAGCCGCGCCGTGCCCGGCAACCGCGTCGCGTGGCGCGCGCGGGCGTCGGGCGGCCCGCACCGGAACGTTACACACGTGATACGGCGCAAGGCCGGCTGCATGCACCCGCGATGCATAGCGAAGCGCTACGCGCGCCGCCGCCGCCATCCGTGCCGGAACGATGTGCGCACGTCTCATGCCTGCACGCGACTCGCAGGGTCGACCGTTGCGCATGCATGGGGATTTTCCCCACGCCGGCGTATGTCGCGGGCGATGGTGCGGAAACGTTGCGTCGGTGAAACGGGCGCTGGTGCCCGCGTGGCGGCCGCTGCATGGAGACGGCGGGCAAGCGCTATTTGCAAACGCGCGGCGAATCGTCAGGCACGCCCATGCGCATGCGGCACGCCGATTGCGCATGCTTCGGCTGCACGACGGCCCGCCATCGGCCGAAGGACATGCGCGCCGCGGCCCGCAAAACGCTGATACGCCGATGAATCAAAAACCTTTCACGCACACGGCCGCGCATGCCGCGAACCCGCGCCTGCACCTTGCCGGACGGGGCGCGCCGCGCGATGGCTCGGCCTTTGCTTCCAATGAAACATGCCCCGTCCCGGCAGCGCGAACGACTAGCGGTACACATCGGGACGGCTATATGCAGTTGATACGAGGCCGGGAAACGGCGTGAGGGACCAGCATCCGCGGCGCCGCTGGCGGGAAACGGCGCCGCGAACCGATGCCTGCTCCGCCTGCTCCTCTTGAATCCTGTCCGTCCGCGACGGCGATCCTGACGCGGACACGGGGACGAACGATGAAGGACTGCCGGGCGGGTTCGTTCTGCGTCGACGAGGTGTGGCTGCTCGCGCTCGCGTGCGCGCTGGCGCCATGCGATGCGGCGCTGGCGTGCCGCGCATGTCGCGACGTCGCGTTCCTGCCGACCTGCTCGGCTGCCTGGCTGTGGCTCGCGGCGCTGCTGCTCTGCGGGCGCGACGTGTGCCCGGTGTCGCGTTGCCCCGCCCTGTCCCTGCGCACCTGGCCGTTTCCGCCGCTCGTCGACCTGCCGGGCTCGCGCGCCGCGTCGGGCGTGCCGTGCCGCGAATGGCCCGTGTCGATCGTCCCTGCTCTCGCCTGCGTCATGCCGGCCACGCTGCCCGTACCGGTCGTCGACGACAGCCGCATCCGCGAGTCGCTGTCGCCGCCGCGCCGCGCGGCCGGCCAGTTCGACGGCACGCCGACGCATCGCATCGTGCGGCACGTGCCCGCAAGCCGCCGTCGCGCGGCCTTGCTCGCGTTCGGCTGCACACGCCGAACCCGCCGCGCATCCACGCGCCGCACGCCCGCCCGGGCGCTGCCATGCAGCGCGCTCGCGTGCCTGCTGTCGCTGGATCTGGATGCGCCGCGCTCGCCGTGCGCGAGCCTCGGCATCGCGGCCGGCACGCTCACGCGGGCCATACGCGCACGCCGTATCGCCGCGCGCCAGCATCACGACGGCCGCGGCCGTCACGCCGGATTGTTTCGCTTGCGTGCCGAGCGCTCGTGCGCACGGCACCGGTCTTTTCACTGGAGGTAACGCGTCATGTGTGGCATCGTCGGCGCGGTCGCGCAACGGAACATCGTTCCGATCCTGATTGAAGGCTTACGCCGCCTCGAATACCGCGGCTACGATTCATGCGGCGTCGCGACCGTCGTCGACGGCATCGCGCGACGCGAACGCAGCGTGTCGCGCGTCGCGGATCTCGAGGCGCACGTGGAAAGCGCCGGGCTGTCCGGCAGCACGGGCATCGCGCATACGCGCTGGGCGACGCACGGCGCGCCGGCGACCTGCAACGCGCACCCGATCTTCTCGCGCGACGAGATCGCGCTCGTGCACAACGGCATCATCGAGAATCATGAAACGTTGCGTACGCAACTGTCTGACGAGCATTACGAGTTCGACGGCCAGACCGACACCGAAGTCGTCGCGCACCTGATCCACAGCAAATACCGCGGCGACCTGCTCGCGGCGGTGCGCGACGCGACCACGCAGCTGCACGGCGCGTATGCGATCGCGGTGTTCAGCAAGTCCGAGCCGCAGCGGCTCGTCGGCGCGCGGGTCGGCTCGCCGCTCGTGGTCGGGCTGAAGGACGGCGAATGCTTCGTCGCGTCGGACGCGCTCGCGCTCGCGGGCATCACCGACCGCTTCATCTTTCTCGAGGAAGGCGACATCGTCGAGCTGACGGCCGGTCACGCGCGCATCTTCGATCGCAACGGCGTGCAGGTCGAGCGGCCGGTGCAGACGGTCACGTCGGGCGACGGCGTGGTCGAGCTCGGCCCGTATCGCCACTTCATGCAGAAGGAGATCTTCGAGCAGCCGCACGCGGTGGCGGCGACGATTCCCGATGCGGGGCTGTTCGATCCCGCGGTGTTCGGGCCGGACGCGCGGCAGGTGTTCGAGCAGATCGACAACGTACTGATCCTCGCGTGCGGCACGAGCCATTACTCGGGGCTCACCGCGCGCCGCTGGCTGGAGACGATCGCGCGGATGCCCGCGCACGTCGAGATCGCGAGCGAATACCGTTACAGCGACGCGCTCGCGATGCCGAACACGCTGGTGGTCGTGGTGTCGCAATCGGGCGAGACGGCAGACACGCTCGCGGCGCTGAAGTATGCGCAATCGCTCGGCCATCCGGACACGCTCGCGATCTGCAACGTGCCGACCAGCGCGATGATGCGGCAGACGGGCCTGCGGTTCCTCACGCGCGCGGGCCCGGAGATCGGCGTGGCGTCGACGAAGGCGTTCACGACGCAGCTCGTCGCGCTGTTCATCCTCGCGGTCACGCTCGGGCGGCTGCGCGGCTTCGTCGACGACGCGCAGCTCGCGCGCTACACGACGCAGCTGCGGCGCCTGCCGGACGCGCTCGCCGACGTGCTCGCGCTCGAGCCGCAGGTCGAACGCTGGGCGCAGGAATTCGCGCGCCACGAGAACGCACTGTTCCTCGGCCGCGGGCTGCATTATCCGATCGCGCTGGAAGGGGCGCTGAAGCTGAAGGAGATCTCGTACATCCACGCCGAGGCGTATCCGGCGGGCGAGCTGAAGCACGGGCCGCTCGCGCTCGTCACGCACACGATGCCGGTCGCGACGATCGCGCCGAACGACATGCTGCTCGAGAAGCTGAAGTCGAACATGCAGGAGGTGAGGGCGCGCGGCGGGCAGCTGTACGTGTTCGCCGATGCCGATACGCGGATCGACAACGGCGACGGCATCTCGGTGCTGAGGATGCCGGACTATTACGGGCTGCTGTCGCCGATCCTGCACGTCGTGCCGCTGCAGTTGCTCGCGTATCACGCGGCGTGCGTGCGCGGCGCGGACATCGACAAGCCGAGGAATCTCGCGAAATCGGTGACGGTCGAGTAGGGGGAGGAGAGGGGAGCGGCGCCCGCATGCGTGCGGGCGCGTCCGCTCAATGCAGGTGCTGCAGCTTGTCCGGGTTGCGCACCACGTAGATCGCCACGACCTTGCCGTCCTCGATTTCGAGCGCGGTGGTCTGCAGCTCGCCGTCCGATTCCCGCGTGACGAAGCCGGGCAGGCCGTTGACGAAGCCCGTGTGCACGAGCGTCGAACCGTGCTTGCTGAACAGCGCGGCCAGCGTTTCGTGCACCTGCATCACGGCTTCGAAGCCGAAGATCGGCCGATTCGCGGCCGGGCGCTTGCCGCCGCCGTCCGCGTGCAGGCTCACGTCCTCGGCCAGCAGCGCGCCGAGCGCGCGCATGTCGCCGCTGCGCGACGCGGCGAAGAACGCCTCGGCGATCTCGACGCCGCGCTGCTTCTCCACCTTGAAACGCGGCCGTGCGTCGCGCACGTGGGCGCGCGCCCGCGCGGCGAGCTGCCGGCACGCGGCCGGCTCGCGCCGGATGGTCGCGGCCACTTCGTCGAATTCCAGCCCGAACACGTCGTGCAGCAGGAACGCCGCGCGTTCGAGCGGCGACAGGCGCTCGAGCGCGAGCATTAGCGGCAGCGTGACGTCCTCCTGCGCGTCCTCCTCGACGACGGGATCGGGCAGCCACGGGCCGATGTAGGTTTCGCGCTGGTGCCGCGCGGACTTCAGCTGATCGAGGCACAGCCGCATCACCATGCGGCGCAGGAACGCCTCGGGCACGCGCACCTCGGCGCGCTCGACGTCCATCCAGCGGATGAACGCCTCCTGCACCATGTCCTCGGCATCGGCGACCGAGCCGAGCATCCGGTACGCGACGCGCACGAGCGTGCGGCGCAGCGGGTCGAAGCTCGCGGCCGCGTCCGCCGCCGGGTCGAGGTCCGTCATCAGGCGGCTGCCTTGGCAGCGGGGGCCTTCGCCGCGGCCGGTTCGACCCACATGCCGAAGCCGACGGCGAGCCGGTTCCAGCCATTGATCACGTTGATCATCAGCGTGAGTTTCACCTGTTCCTCCTCGGTAAAGTGCGCGTTGAGCGCCTCGTATGCGTCGGCATGCGTGTGGCCTTCGGAGAGCCGCGTCAGCGCATCGGTCCAGCCGAGCGCCGCGCGTTCGCGATCGGTGTAGCAGGGTGCCTCGCGCCACGCGGACAGCAGGTACAGGCGTTGCTCGGTTTCGCCGTTCGCGCGCGCTTCGACGGTGTGCATGTTAATGCAGTTGGCGCACGCGTTGATCTGCGACGCGCGGATCTTGACCAGCTCGATCAGGGTCGGCTCCAGGCTCGCCTGCGCGGCGAGCGACGTGCTCATCCAGCTCTTCATCAGCGACGGGGCGGCGGCGAACGGGTCGAATTTGGCGGTCATGGTTCCATCTCCTGGGTTGGGTTCCGATGACATGACGAGCGAGCCCCCGCGCGTGTGACATTCACGTCAGATTTTTTTGCATGGGTGCTGTTCTTCGGACGAACCGGCGCGTCATGCGAGTGTCACGAGCGGTCTCGCCGCCTGCTTTCATTTTTCTTGCGATGCGGTTTCAGCCCACGCGCGGTTCGCGACATTCACATTTCTGGGCCATACTCCTCTGCACGGGCGGACGAAGCGATGCAACTTCGGCCGCCCGTCGCAGCATCGCAGGTCGCATCAGCCGCGCGCGTCGAGCGCGGGGCATCCTTTTCCGGCAACGCAGCGCAGCGCGACGTGGACGGTAAACCGATGAGCCTCCTTGCATCCCAGCTTCAGCGCCGCTACCGCGACGTGCGCGCGTGCAGCGTCGAACTGACGGCGACGCTGTCCGCCGAAGACCAGGCCGTGCAGTCGATGCCCGACGCGAGCCCGACCAAGTGGCATCTCGCGCACACCACGTGGTTCTTCGAGACGGTCGTGCTGATGCGCCGCGTCGCAGGCTATGCGCCGTTCGACGACGCGTTCCAGTTTCTCTTCAACTCGTACTACGAATCGCTCGGCCCGCGCCATCCGCGGCCGCAGCGCGGGCTGCTGACGCGCCCGTCGCTCGACGAGGTGCGCGCGTACCGCCATTACGTCGACGAAGCGCTGCTGCGCGCGATTGCGAGCGCGGACGCGGCGCTGCTCGAGACGATCGCGCCGGAGATCGAGCTCGGCCTGCATCACGAGCAGCAGCACCAGGAGCTGATCGTCACCGACATGCTGCACGCGTTCTCGTGCAATCCGCTGCTGCCGGCGTTCCGGCCGCGTGCCGGCGACGGTGGCACTGCCGTGCACGACGAAGCCGCCGCGCCGCGCTGGCTGCGCCAGCCGGGCGGGCTCGTCGAGATCGGCCACGACGGCAACGGCTTCTCGTTCGACAACGAGCGGCCGCGGCACACGGCGCTCGTGCGGCCGTACGAGATCGCGGAGCGCCTCGTGACCAACGCGGACTTTGCCGCGTTCATCGCCGACGGCGGCTACGCGCGCCCCGAACTCTGGCTGTCGGACGGCTGGGCGACGGTGCTGCGCGACGGCTGGTGCGCACCCGCGTACTGGCTCGCGCGCGACGGCGCCGACGCCGCACGCGCCGCGCCGCCCGACACGCCGTTGCGCGCGTGGCAGGCGTTCGGGCTGCACGGCGTGGAGCCGCTCGCGCCCCATGCGCCGGTGTGCCACGTGAGCTTCTACGAAGCGGCCGCGTACGCGGAATGGGCGGGCGCGCGGCTGCCGACCGAATTCGAATGGGAGGCCGCGTACGGCGCGGACGGCATCCGGCAGATGACGGGCCACGTATGGCAGTGGACGCGCTCGTCGTACGAGCCGTATCCGGGCTTCCGGCCGCTCGCGGGCGTGGCCGCCGAATACAACGGGAAGTTCATGGTCGGCCAGCAGATCCTGCGCGGCAGCAGCATCGCGACGCCGCCGGGCCACGCGCGGCCGACGTACCGCAATTTCTTTCCGCCGGCCGCGCGCTGGCAATTCACGGGGGTGCGACTTGCGAGAGACGCCTGATCTGGCCGCCACGAGCGGCGGCCTGCAAGCAGCCCGCGACCCGCGGCCGAGCGCGTTCGAGCGCGACCTGATCGACGGGCTGTCGCGCCGGCCGCGCAGCATCCCGCCGAAATATTTCTACGACGCGGCGGGCTCCGCGCTGTTCGACCGCATCTGCGCGCTGCCGGAGTACTACCCGACGCGCACCGAGCTCGGCATCCTGCGCGCGCATGCGACCGACATCGTGCGGCGCGTCGGCCCGCACGCGGACATCGTCGAGTTCGGCGCGGGCTCGCTCGCGAAGATCCGCATCCTGCTCGACGCGTTTTCCGCGGAACGCGCGCCGGCGCGCTACGTGCCGGTCGACATTTCCGCGGACTACCTGCACGGCGCGGCCGCGCGGCTGCGCGCCGCGTATCCGTGGCTCGACGTCGCGCCGCTCGCGGCCGACTACACGAAGGCCGAGCAGCTCGCCGCGCTGGCGGCCGAGCCGCGCCGCCGCATCGGCTTTTTTCCCGGCTCGACGATCGGCAACTTCTCGCCGGACGAAGCCGATGCGTTCCTGCGCGACGCGGCGCGGCTGCTGCGCGGCGGCGCCTTGCTGGTGGGCGCGGATCTCGTGAAGGACGAGGCGACGCTGCACGACGCGTACAACGACGCGCAGGGCGTGACCGCGGCCTTCAACCTGAATCTGCTCGCGCGCGCGAACGCCGAGCTCGGCGCGGATTTCGACATCGACGCGTTCGCGCATCATGCGTTCTACGATGCGCGCCAGCAGCGCATCGAAATGCATCTCGTCAGCGCGCGCACGCAAACCGTGCGCGTGTGCGGCCGCACGTTCCGCTTCGAGGCCGGCGAGCGCATCCATACGGAGAACTCGTACAAGTTCACCATCGACGGTTTTCACGCGATCGCGCGGCGCGCGGGCTTCGAGCCCGACACCGTGTGGACCGACGACGCGCAGCTGTTCAGCGTGCACTGGCTGCGCAGCCCGGGCGACATTCGCGCGTGACGGCGTGCGGTGAGTGCCGATGCCGGCACGCATCGCGCACGACCGCTGCGGCGCCGTAAACACCCGTTACCAGTCTCGCAGACCGGTTTCACCTGTATCCACGACCCCGACCTACACTCCGAACCGTATTCACTGGAAGCACGTCGAGTGCAGGGAGTCGCGAGATGAACAAGAAACTTCTCGGTGCAGTTCTCGGTATCGCGGTACTGGCGGCGTCGGGCGCCGCGTCGGCGCACGTCGACGTCGCGGTCGGCATCGGCGTGCCGGGCGTCTACGCGGCACCGGCTCCGGTGTACGCGGCACCTGCCCCGGTGTATGCGGCGCCGCCGCCCGTCGCCTATGCGCCGCCGGTGACGTACGCGCCGGTCGGCTATCGCTACGACGACTGGCGTGCCCGCGAATGGCGTGAACGCGCGTGGCGCCGTCATGAATGGCGCGAGCACGAGTGGCGTGAGCGTGCATGGCGCGATCGCGGCCGCTGGGACTGATCCGGTGAGCGGTTCGCCAACCAACAACCGACGACGAGGAGCGTGAGCGCATGGCCACCACCCATCGACACATCAGGCAATGGGCGCTCGCCGCCGGCATGGCGCTCGCCACGATCGGCAGCGCGCATGCGGCGGGCTGCATGAAGGGCGCGGTCGTCGGCGGCGTCGCCGGCCACTACGCGGGCCACCATGCGGTGGCCGGCGCGGTCGGCGGCTGCATCGTCGGCCATCACATGGCGAAGAAGCACGCGGAGGAACTCGCCGCGCAACGCCGGGCCGCCGCGCAGGGCACGCCGCCGGCGCAATGAGTCCGTCACCGTCGCACGGCTTCGCGCCGTGCGCATCGTTCGCGAGCGTCAGCCCGCATTCCGTCCCGGCGCGAACCCGCACATCGCGAGCGGCACGAGCACGATCGCCGCGCCGGTGAAGAACATCGCCGGCGCGCCGAAGCGCTGCCACACCCATCCCGCGATCACGCTCGCCAGCAGCATCGCCAACCCGGCCGCGAGATTGAACAGCCCGAACGCGGTGCCGCGCCATTCGGCCGGCGCGGCATCGGCGACCATCGCGGCGAGTATCCCCTGCGTGAACCCCATGTGCAGCCCCCACACCGCGACGCCGGTCAGCACCGTCGCGACGTCGGCGCGCGTGCCGAGCAGCAGGTCCGCGCCGATCAGCAGCGCCATGCCGATCGCGAGCAGCGCGCGCCGGTCGAGCCGGTCCGACACGACGCCGACCGGATATGCGGCGAGCGCATACGCGGCGCTCATCACGACCATCACCGACGGCACCCACGCGACGTCCATGCCGGTCTGCTGCGCGCGCAGCACGAGGAACGCCTCGCTGAAGCGCGCGAGCGTGAAGGTCGCGCCGATCGCGACGACGAACCAGTAGCGGCCGGAGAACGCGCGCAGCGCGCGCAGGTCGAGCGGCGAACGGAACGGGCGCGCGGCGCCTGCGCGCCCGGCCGCCGCGGCGTCGGGCTCGCGCACGCCGAACAGCAGCACCGCGAGCGTCGCGAACGCGGGGATCGACGCGAACCACAGCACCGTGCGGATCTGGTCCGCGAACGCGAACATCAGCGCGATCGCGAGCAGCGGGCCGCCGACCGCGCCGACGGTATCCATCGACTGCCGCAGCCCGAAGCACGCACCGCGAATCTCGGGCGGGGCGACATCGGCGACCAGCGCGTCGCGCGGCGCGCCGCGAATGCCCTTGCCGAAGCGGTCGACGAGGCGCGCGGCGATCACGAGGCCCGGCCCGTGCGCGAGCGGGAACAGCGGCTTGGTCAGCGCGGCGAGCCCGTAGCCGGCGAGCAGCAGCGCCTTGCGGCGGCCGAGCCAGTCGCTGAGCGCGCCGGAGAAGATCCGCACGAGCAGCGCGGTCGCTTCGGCCGCGCCCTCGAGCATGCCGAGCGCGGCGACGCTCATCCCCATCGTCGTCACGAGATAGACGGGCAGCAGCGCGTGCACGAGTTCCGACGACAGGTCCATCAGCAGGCTGACGAACCCCAGCGCCCACACGGTGCGGGGGATCGCGGGACGGGACGACACGGCGGTGCGCGATTCCATCGGAGCTCCTTGACGCGCCGCATGGGGGCGCGGCCGGCTACGCCATCTTGAAGGTCGATCGACGGCATGGGGCCGGTACAGGGCAGATAGCACGAGTGTCGCGCGGGGCGGCATCCGTTTCAACAGCGGGCGACGCCTGAATTGGTCTGATAAATGGCCGCCCGATGCCGCGTTACGAATACTTACAACGCGCGATGGCCGCGCGCCGGCCCGTTCGTACAATGAATCATCTCAATGCGCTCCAAGGAGCACCATGATGAAACAACGACGCTTCCTGTCCGTGCTCGCAGCGGCATGTCTCGCGCTCGGCGCGGTATCGGCCCACGCGGCGGCAGGCGGTAATGGAGGAGGGAACGGCGGCGGTCACGGCGCGGGCGGCAGCGGCGGCAATGCCGGCGGCCTGTCGGGCGGCCACATGAGCGGCGAGGCGATGTCGAACTCGAACGGCATCCACGCCGGCGACCGCGACCACGGCCTGTCGCGCGCGGCCGACCGCTCCGGCACGATCGCCGGCCGCGCGGGCGTGCAGCCGGGCCACGGCCATGCGCATGGTCACACCGCGCACGCGACCACGCATACGAACCACGAGAAGCGCAACGCGTTCGGCCATACGCTTTAAACGGCCTGCGCGGATCGCAGAAGCGGAAAAGGCGCCCTCGGGCGCCTTTTCTCGTTCATGCATGCGCATTGCGCTCAGCAATTGCCTTTCTTGGCCTGTCCCGGCGGGCAGAAGCCGTTGCCGGGGCCGCCTTGCGGCGCAACCACCACCGGCGGGCCCGGCACGTAGACCGCGCATCCGCTCAATGCGCCCAGCACGCCGACAGCCGTCAGCAGCGTGATGACCTTTTTCTTCACGTCATTCTCCATGGTCGTTTGGGCAGGACCGCGTGCGGCCCTGCCCGGTCAAGCCGTCAGAACGTGAAATTGACGTTCGTCTGGCTGGTCGTCGCATTGACGTTCGCCGCCTGCGTTGCGCCCGATGCCGCATCAGCCTCGATCGTGTACTGGCCGGCGGCCGCCGGCACCGCGGCCAGCGCGACCGGCAGCGCACCCGTGTAGGTCCCGACGATCGGCGCGGCGGTCGGCACCGACAGCGCGTAGAAGCCGGTATCCAGGTTCGCGTTGGCCGACGTGATCTCGTAAGCGTTTGCATTGATCGTCTGCAGCGCACGCACCAATGCGTTCGCGCTGGCCGTCACGGTGCCGCTGACGGTGCTCATCGCGGAAGCCGGCAGCGCGATCGGCACGTTCGACGTCGACACCGCGGTGCTCGTGTTCACGACCACCGGCACCGCGCGGACGATGCCCGACGCGACGTTGTTCTGCACGATCACGACGTCGTAGTTGCCCTGCGTCGAGCTCTGGATCAGCGGCGACAGCACGAACTTGCCGGTGCCGTCGGCGACGGTGCCGCGCACCACCTTGCCGCCCTGTTCGGCGTAGACGGTCGCGCCCGCTTCGGCCTGCGCGACGTAGCCGGTGATCGCGCCGCTCACCACCGTCGGCGTCGCGGTTACGACCGGCTTCAGCCCATACGTGCCGTTGCCGCGCTGCACGATCGACTTGCACGCGTTGAAGTCGAGCACGAGGTCGACGAGCGTGTTCGGCTGGACCGTGAACGGGCTGATGATCTTGTAGCCGCTTTGCGTCGCGCTCGGCGTCGCGAGCGGCTGCTCGGCGCCGCCGGTCGGCACGACCGAGTTCGCGAGCGTGTTGCCCTGGTTCTGCGCGAGCACGAGGCGAACCTGCTGGTACTGGCCGGCCGGCAGCGCGGTCTGGCCGAGGTCGGCGAGCGCGCCGTTGGTCAGCGACAGCAGGTCGATCTTCTGCGGCACCGGCAGCGAGACCGTCGACCAGCCGCCATCGTTGTCGCCGGCGTTCGAATTCATGTTGACGCGAACCTGGGACACGGTGACGTAGACGTGATCGAAGCCGCACGACGGCGCGTCGGTCATCGCGACGTGCAGCGTGCCGGTTTGGGTGTTGCTGCCGCCGCCATCGCCGCCGCCGCAGCCGACCAGCGCAAGCGAGAGCACGGACGCGCCGGCGAGCGCCTTAAGCAAGTTGTTCATGACAACCCCTCCTTCGGATTCTTGTGTGGGTGCCCGGAGCATAGTGCGAGCCCGGTGTTGCATCGCTTCGAATTTGCAACGAGGCGTAACGGCCGGGGACAACTGCTTGCGGCGGCAAGCATTCCGGCCGCCGGATCGTGCGCGGCATCGGGCGGAAAAGGGAGGAGAGCGGGGAGAACGGGGAGAACGGGGAGAACGGGCGGGTTGTTGCGATGCGGCATGAGGGCCGCCGGCGCGGCGCGAGCATCGGCCCGCGCCGCGCGGCCGGTCAGCCCGCGTCGGCCGCCTGCGCGGTGCGCGCGAACAGCGCGTCCACGCTGTGCGCCCGCACGTACCGCGCCGGCGCATCGCCGTCGGCGAGCGCGCGGAAATGCGCGTCGCCGCACGCGAGCTTCGCGCGTTCGTGCTCGCGCGGCGCGTCGTCGTCGGCGCTGCGCGGCGTATCGACGACGAAGTACAGGCGTGCGTCGCCGTCCTGTTCCGCGAGCACGGCCCAGTCGGGGTGATAGCTGCCGAGCGGCGTCGGCACGTCGAACCAGCGCGGCAGCTTCGCGTACAGCTTCACCGCGTCGTGCGCCTCGAGCGCATCGGCGAACGCGCGCTCGGCATCGGTCTCGCAGACCACCGCTTCGTGAGTCGCCTTGCGCGCGTCCGTGCGCAGGTTGCGCAGGTAGCCCGTCAGCGCCTCGCTCTCGAACGATTCGAGCGCGTGCACGTGCCGGTCGCCGAGCTTGCGATACGCAATGCCGCTAACGAGCGCGAGCCGCTTGCAGCGGTTGATCGCATCGGCCGCGAGCGCGATGAACTGCTGCGGGTTGAGCCGGAAATCGTCGAGCCGGCCGCTGTCCGCGAGGATCGTCGCGAGCGAGCGGCGCGTGAGCTGCGTGCGGTCCTGCAGCTCGGTGAGCAGGTCGGGCAGCAGCAGCGCGCCTTCGTCGATCAGCACCGTGCCGGCGCCCGCCACCTCGATCGCCTCGACGCCGGCCTTGCCGATGTCGATCTCGGCCTTGCGCCACTGCAGCCGCGCGCGCGCGACCTCGGGCGCGTCGCGCAGCGCAGCCGCGCAATCCTGCACGAGCTTCGCGTTGTCGAACTGCACGCGGTACACGGTGCGATGCTTGATGCGATCCCACAGCGCGCGGAACTCGCCGCCGAGCACCACCGCCTTGCCCGACGCGTCGCGGCGCAGCGCGATCTCGCGGCGCTCGTCCGCGTTGCGCACCGCGAAGCGGCCCGACAGCTTGCGCAGCGTCGCGACGACCGCCGCGCGCAGCGTCTCGAACGCGTCCGGCAGCACGAGCGCGCTTTGCCGCAGCGCGTCCTTCAGCCGGTCGAGCACCTTGCCCTGCGCGTCGATGTAGCCGTGCGCGTGCAGGTGGGCCCACAGCACGCGCGACAGCTCGATGCCGAGCGCATGCGCGGGGCCGTCGCCTTCGCGCACCGGGAGCGCCGCGAACTGGTGTTCCTCGACGATCCCGAAGCGGATGCCCGTGTCGGCCTCGATTTCCTTCTGCAGGTTCTCGGCGAAGCTCTCGTAGCGCTCGGTCGCGATCACGGTGAGCGTGTTCACGCCCGGGTCGCGCACCCGTTCGCCGTCCTGGTCGACCGCGAGCCGCAGCCCGCGGCCGAGCGTCTGGCGGCGCTCGCGTTCGGTCTGGATGTCGCGCAGCGTGCAGATCTGGAACACGTTCGGGTTGTCCCAGCCTTCCTTCAGCGCGGAGTGCGAGAAGATGAACTTCAGCGGCGTGTCGAACGACAGCAGCGCTTCCTTCTCGCGCATGATCAGCCCGTACGCGCGCTCGGCGTTCTCGCGGCTCGCGGCGCTGCTCTCGCTGGTGTCGGTCCAGCCGCCCTTGCGGTCGATCGAGAAGTAGCCGTTGTGCGCGGCTTCGATCTCGCGCGCGACGTCGACGCCGTCGAACAGCGCGCGATACGCGGGCACGCGCGCCGCGCGCGCGTATTCCTCTTCGAAGATCAGCGCGTAGTCGCCCTTCACGGGCGCGCCGTTCGCGTCGTATTTCCGGTAGCGCTCGACCGAATCGACGAAGAACAGCGACAGCACCTTCACGCCGCGCTCCGAGAGCCGCAGCTCCTTGTCGAGGTGCTCGCGGATCGTGCGGCGGATCATCTCGCGCTGCACGGCGAGCGTATCGATGTCGCCGTACGCCTCGCCGAGCGACAGGAACGCCTCGCCGGCCGGATGGCGCAGCTCGAGGTATTCGGCGCCTTTCGCCGCCTGCACCTCGCCGATCCGCAGGCCCGCATACAGCGCGCGCCTGGTCACGCGCTCGAGCTCGTCGCCGTCGGTCACGGACACGATCTGGCGCTTCACGCCGGCCGTGGTCGCGACGTCGAGCTCGACGCGCGCGCTGATCGCGCCGCGCCGGTTCGACACGCCGACGAGCCGCAGGTACGGCTTGTTGTGCGCATCCTCGACGATCGCCGACGCGATCTCGATCTGCTTGACGAGCTTGCGCTCGTACGCGTCGACCGCATCGAGCCGGTACACCATGTGGTGGCGGTCGACGTGCGTCGCCGAATAGCGCAGCGTGCACAGCGGGTCCATCGCCGCGAGCGCCTCGCGGCCGCGCCCCTCGAGGCCGCCGTCGACGCTCTGCGGCTCGTCGACGATCACGATCGGGCGCGTCGCGCGGATCAGGTCGATCGGCTTCTCGCCGCCGGTCTTCTCGCTGTCCTTGTACAGGTTGTTGACGTCGCGCTTGTTGATCGCGGCGACCGTCATCACCATGATCTGGATCGTCGCGCTCGCCGCGAAGTGGCGCACCTGGCCGAGCTTCGCGGAGTCGTACAGGAAGTAGTCGTACGGCACGCCCGCGTACAGGCCGCGGAAATGGTCCTCGGTGATCAAGAGCGTCTTGTGCACGCCTTCCTTGATCGCGACCGACGGCACGACGATCACGAACTTCGTGAAGCCGTAGCGGCGGTTCAGCTCGAACACCGTGCGCAGATACACGTAGGTCTTGCCGGTGCCGGTCTCCATCTCGACCGTGAAATCGCGCGAGGCCGGGTCGCCCGACGGCGGCAGGCCGCCGCGCAGCTGCACGTCGGCGAGGTTGCGCGCCAGTGCGTCGTCGGTGATCGACAGCCGGTTGCCGACGCCGCGCTCCGACAGCGCGAAGCCGAGCGCCGCCTGCGCGGCGGCCGACGTGCCGGGCGCCGCGTTCGCGAGCACGCTGAAGTCGCCCTGGCACGCCTCCTGGCCGCGGAACAGGTCGCAGACGGCGTCGATCGCCTCGCGCTGGTAGTCCAGATCCGCTTCGAAATGCAGGCGCATCACAGGCTCCGCACGCGCTTCACGCCGTGCTGCTCGAGCAGCGCGGCGAGATTGAGCTTCGCGACGTCGTCGGCGAAACCGCTGTCGCGGAACAGGCAGGTGACGTCGCGCGTCGTGCCGTGCGCGTCGAGCAGCGCGACGATCCCTTCGGCGAGCGGCTCGGCGTCGTCGCGCGTGACGCGCGCGTCGAAGCACGCAACCACCGTCTGGCCGATCAGGTGCACCGTCTTGCCGGCCACCGCGTGATGCGTGACCGGCGTGCACAGGTCGAGGCCGAGCTTCAGCGTCAGCTCGGCGAGCAGGTCGTCGTCGCTGCGGCCGGTCTTCACGTGCTCGACGGACGCGAAGAGGGCGTGGTCGAAATCGTCGCGGCGCGGATCCCACTCGATCACGTTGGTCGTGTCGAGCCGGTACACGCGGAAGCCGAGATCGCCATAGCTTTCCGGATAGTCGCGCGCGACCTGCTGCGCGGCGCGGCGCAGGCGCTCCTTGGTCAGCTCGGCGAGCGTCGCGGGCTTCTTCAGCTTCGCGCAGAACTCGGCCGCGGCCTGCTGCGTCTTGTCGTGCTTGTCGAGCGGCTCGGGCAGCTGCACGAGCACGTAGCGGCGCGAGCCGCCGTCGGTCGCGTTCAGCTGCATCACCGCATGGCCGGTGGAGCCGGAGCCCGCGAAGCAGTCGACCACGATGTCGTCGCCGCGCGTGCACCAGCCGATCACCGATGCCGCGAAATCGACCGGCTTCGGCTGCTCGAACGGCACGCCGAGCGCCTTCAGCAGCGCGTCGTCCGAACCGCCGAACGGCAGCACCGACGGCACGTTCTCGTACATGTTCTCGTCGAGGTAGTAGATCCGCTGCGGCTGCGTGGTTTCGTCCGCGCCGAACTCGATCAGGCCGCGCTCCAGCAGCGCCTGCATCGTCGCCGGCGGGTTGCGCCAGCCGCGCTCCGGCATCGCGCACGGCTTGCCGGTGACGGGGTGCACGAGCGGCACGAAGTATTCGTCCGGCGCCTTCTTCTTGTTCGGCCACGCCATCGACACGAGGCGGTACACGCGCCCGTCGGCCGACAGCCGGTCGTACATCAGCTCGCCGCCGGACAGGCCGGTCTGCGTCCGGACCCACGCGCGGTACTCTTGCGCGGCGTCCGCGGCGGTGCCGTTGCGGCGCACGAGGTCGTACGCGGCGTCGAGCATGCGCTGCGCGTTGCGCTTCGGGCGCTTGAGCGGGGTCGCTTCATGCAGCGCCTCCGCGTTGCGCGCGAACAGCACGAGCGATTCGTGCTGGTACGCGACGCCGCGCGCGTCGCCTTTCGGGTTGCGCTTGTCCCACACGGCCACGCCGAGCTCGTTCTCCTCGCCGAAGATCTCGCGCAGCATCAGCACCAGCGCATGCACCTCGTGCTCGTCGATGTGCACGGCGATCACGCCGGCGTCGGACAGCAGCGCGTGCGCGAGCTTCAGCCGCGGGTACATCATGTTCAGCCAGTCGGTGTGGAACCGGCCGTTCGCCTCGGTGTTGGTGCTGCGCTTCACGCCGCCTTCGGTCTGGCCGGTGACGGCCAGGTAGTGGCGCAGGCTGTCGCTGAAGTCGTCCGGGTAGACGAAATCGCTGCCGGTGTTGTACGGCGGATCGATGTAGACCAGCTTGACCTTGCCCGCGTAGCTCTTGTGCAGCAGCTTCATCACGTCGAGGTTGTCGCCCTCGATTACGAGGTGGCGGGTGTCGTCCCACGCGACGCTGTCGGCCGGGCAGGGCCGCAGCGTGCCGGTGGACGGCGTGAGCGCGGCCTGCCGCGCGCGGCGCTTGCCGTGCCAGTGGAAGCCGTATTTTTCGTCGGCGTCGCCGACCGTGCGATCGCCGACCAGCGCCTTCAGCGCGTCGACGTCGACCGACGCGCCGTCAGGGCCTTCGGTCACGAGTTCGGGGAACAGCGCCTTCAGGCGCGCGACGTTGTCGGCGGTGAAATCCGTCGACATCGCCTGCGGGCTGGCCGCATCGAGTTTCTGCATCGTCCTTTTCCATCCTGGGCCCGTCCGCGCCGCGCCCGGGCGTCGGGCGCTGTCGCGGCGCCGGCGGCCGGGGAGGGGGCCGCCGCGGGCGAACCCGAAACGCTAGCGAGTCGGTCGGCGCAGGTCAAGCGCCCGATAGGCGCCGATGCACGCCGCAAACCGGCGGATCGGGCCGGATCGCCCGCCTGGCGGGCGCTGCGCGGCTTCGGGCCGGTGATGGGCCGGTTGTCGCACCGGGCGGCCGCGCGGGCCGATCCGCTGCGAGAAAAAAAGGGCACGGACGGCGCGGTGCGCCGGCGTGCCCTGCATGGAGCCTCGGGAACGATGCACGCGGGCGGGTGCCCGCGCGGGGTCAGAAGCGGGTGCGGATGCCGGTCGTCAGCTCGAGCTGGTTGTTCGAGCCGAACGTCGACGACACCTTGTAGCCGCCGTGCAGCTTCATGTAGTCGCCGGCCAGGTAGACCTCGGTGCGCTTGCTCAGGTGGTAGAAGATCGAGCCGTAGATCGTCTCCTTGAAGCCGTTGCCGACGCCGTTGGTCAGGCTGAACGCGCCGAGGTTGGCGTTCGGCGTGAAGCCGTCCGCGTTGTACGCGGCGTTCTTGATGCGCATCTGCTGGTAGCCGAGCTCGTAGTCGAGCGGGCCCTGCGGCGCGAGCTTCATCGACACGGTCCACGCGTTGTCGTGACGCTGGCCGAGCGCGCCCTGGTCGCCGTTGTAGCGGAAGTAGCCCGCATTCAGGCGCACGATGCTGAACGTGTAGTTGCCGCCGGCCGAGAACGTCTGGTTCCGGAAGCCGTTGTGGTTCACGTGGCTGTAGAAGCCCGACACGTTGAACGGGCCGCCGTTGTAGCCGAGCGCGACCTGGTACGCGGAGCCGGTCGCGAAGCTGGTCGAGTTGCTGAACTGGTAGCCCGCGCTGGCGAAGATGCCGTTGCTGAACAGCTTCTTCCACGCGAGGCCGTTGTTGTAGCGCGTGCCGGTCGGGCCGGCCGCGTAGAAGATCATCTGCTTGAAGTTGTTCGAGTTGGTCCAGCCGCCTTCCTCGGTGGTCAGCTGCGCGGTGCCGTACGGGTCGCCGTAGATCGCGGCCGCGTCGCGCGCGATCGAGTTCTGGAAGCCGGCCGTCAGCTTGCCGAAGCGGTCGTCCTGGATGCCGACCCACGCGTCGCGGTCGAAGATCTGGCCTTCGTCTTCCATCTGGCCGTTCGCGACCACGAATTCGCTTTCGAGGCGGAAGATCACCTTGGTGCCGCCGCCGATGTCCTCGGCGCCGCGCAGGCCCCAGCGGCTGCCGCTGAACCACGGCTCGCCCTGGTTGCCCATGCCGATTACGTGCTTGCCGTTCGCATCCGCGTGCGTGCGGTAGGTCGGGAAGCTCAGGTCCATCAGGCCATAGAGCTGCACGCTCGATTGCGCGTGCGCCTGCGTCGCGGCGCACAGCCCCGCCGCGATGGAAAGGGCCAGGTATTTTCGTTTCAAGATCGTCTCCTCCGAGCTGCCGCATTGAAATTCGCTTGTTGGCAGTACCTAACGTATGCCGCGTCCTGCCGGCCCCTGCGAGATGACCGACGCCTAGCATCGTAGAGAGGGCAATCCTTCACGCCGCTTTCCCGGCCCGGCGAATCGGATCGGTGAAAACACCGAACGACGGAGTCCTGACGAGTGCCGAATGCCGTGTGGGCAGGGGAGAGCAGGAACATCGGCGCCGCGTGCCGGGATCTGCGGCGTTTGCGTGAATACAACAGTGAGCGCGGTCGGCCCATGGCGATTTCGTGGACGTGCGAAAGCGCTGCCGCGCCGGCGGCAGGCCGTTGGGGGCGCGAGGCGTCAGCCCTGCGCGGCCTTCTCGCGCAGGATGTAGCCGAGCCCGCGCAGCGTGATGATCTCCGCCGTGCTCGGCGCGAGATGCTTGCGCAGCCGGTGGATGTAGATGTCGATCGCGTCCGCGCTCGGCTCGTCGTCGAGCGCGAACACGCTGTCCATCAGCCGCGCCTTCGACACGGTCTTGTTCTGCTGCAGCATCAGCGTCTCGAGGATCGCGTGCTCGCGGCGGCGCAGCGCGAGCGGCACGTCGTGGCAGCGGAATTCGCGCGTGCCGAACGCGTAGACGAGATCGCCGCACACCAGCTGCGTCGCGCCGACGCCCGCTTGCCGGCGGATCAGCGCGCGGATCCGCGCGACCAGCTCGCGCGACTCGAACGGCTTCACGACGTAATCGTCGGCGCCCGCGCCGAAGCAGTCGACCTTGTC
>Ga0157367_1000372_pt1 | contig 22512 bp, 20 predicted proteins | sample AttbisABBM2_FD_113142 | JGI IMG/M metagenome (GOLD analysis project Ga0157367, IMG submission 113142) | Fungus gardens microbial communities from leaf cutter ant in Botucatu, State of São Paulo, Brazil - Atta bisphaerica ABBM2 | ecosystem: Host-associated > Fungi > Mycelium > Unclassified ... | reverse complement strand
CTTTCTGACGCGCTGGAAGCGCTGCCTGGCACCGAGCTGGAAGCCAAAGGCATGGCCTTTGCCCTGCATTATCGTCAGGCACCGCAGCATGAGGAGGCCGTACTTGCGCTTGCTCAGAGGGTGGCAGATGCGCATCCACAGCTGGCGTTGCAGCCCGGCAAATGCGTGGTTGAGTTAAAACCGAAAGGGATTAATAAAGGCGCGGCCATCGCCGCGTTTATGGCGTCGCCGCCTTTCAAAGGGCGAACGCCCGTTTTCATTGGGGATGACCTGACCGACGAGGCCGGGTTTCGCGTGGTGAATCAGGCCGGAGGGATCGCCGTCAAGGTGGGGCCTGGTGACACTGTTGCCGAATGGCGACTGGCGGATGTCGCCAGCGTCTGGCAGTGGATATCTGACATCGCTAACCAGCAACAACAACAAATAGCGCAAAGCAAAGGGGGAAACCATTATGGGTCGCTTAGTCGTCGTCTCTAACCGAATCGCACCGCCTGACGATAAAAAAGCCAGTGCGGGTGGCCTGGCGGTAGGGGTATTAGGTGCCTTAAAAGCCGCTGGCGGGCTGTGGTTTGGCTGGAGTGGGGAAATCAGTGAAGAAGAGAAACCGCTCAAAAAGGTGACGCGCGGAAACATTACGTGGGCTTCATTTGCATTGAAAGAGAAAGACTACGACGAGTATTACTCGCAGTTCTCGAATGCCGTCCTGTGGCCCGCGTTTCACTATCGTCTTGACCTGGTCAAATTCCAGCGTGAATCCTTCGAAGGCTACTCGCGCGTGAATGCGCTGCTGGCGGATAAACTGCTGCCATTAATCGAAGAAGACGATATTTTATGGATCCACGATTATCATCTGTTGCCCTTCGCCAGAGAGCTGCGAAAAAGAGGGGTAAATAACCGGATTGGCTTCTTCCTGCACATCCCGTTCCCGACGCCGGAAATTTTTACCGCGCTCCCGCCGCATGAAGAGCTGCTGGAGGCGCTGTGTGATTACGATTTGCTGGGCTTCCAGACCGAAAATGACCGCCTCGCATTCCTTGACTCCGTGTCAGGTAAAGCGCGTCTGGTGACCAAAGGCGGGAAAACCCATACGGCGTGGGGGAAAACGTTCCACACCGAAGTGTATCCAATTGGGATTGAACCTGACGAAATCGCGGAGCAGGCTTCCGGCCCGCTGCCGCCGAAGCTGGCGCAGCTTAAGAATGAACTCAAACACGTGAAAAATATCTTCTCGGTTGAGCGTCTTGATTATTCCAAAGGGCTGCCGGAACGCTTCCTGGCGTATGAAACGCTGCTGGATAAATATCCGCAGCATCACGGTAAAATCCGTTATACCCAGATCGCGCCGACGTCGCGCGGTGAGGTTCAGGCCTATCAGGACATTCGCCATCAGCTGGAGACAGAAGCAGGGCGCATTAATGGCCGCTACGGGCAGCTGGGCTGGACGCCGCTGTTTTACCTGAATCAGCACTTTGACCGTAAGATCCTGATGAAGGTCTTCCGCTATGCGGATGTTGGCCTGGTTACGCCGCTGCGCGACGGGATGAACCTCGTCGCGAAAGAGTATGTGGCGGCCCAGGATCCTGACGACCCGGGTGTTCTGGTGCTCTCCCAGTTTGCCGGCGCCGCAAATGAGCTCACGTCGGCGCTTATCGTTAACCCTTATGACAGGGACGACGTGGCAAACGCGCTGAATCGTGCCCTGACTATGCCGCTCACGGAACGTATTTCCCGTCATGCTGATATGATGGAGACGATCCGTAAGAACGACATTAACCACTGGCAGGCACGTTTTATTCAGGATCTCCGGGATATCACCCCGCAAAGTCATGAAGGCGATCTGCAAAAAAAGATCGCGACCTTCCCTAAACTCGCCTGATTTTCCACTTGGGGGTTAACTCCCCCCAAGTGGCACTAACAGCACATCAACCTGGCTCGATGCGACAATGGATTTCGCCGCACAGGCTGCGCGCGATAAAAAGCTGTGGTTATGATTCCCGCAAATCACTAAATCAATATGTTGTTTACGACACATGTCGAGAATATGGGCGTTAAGTTCACCGGTCGCAATAATTGTCTCATAAACCGGATATTGCGCCTTTTCCACCAGTTCGCGCAGAAATTGCTGCGTTTCTTCCTGAAGGACCTCACGAATATCCTCCAGCATGGGGGCGGCCAGCTGATTGTACATCTCTGGCTCTGCGGCGAGCGTGATGAGGCTGATGCGGGCATTGTGGGGTCTGGCAATGGAAACGGCCCGGGCGACGAGTTGATGACTTTCTGGAGAAACTGCAACGGAAACAAGAAGATGGGAGTAACTCATGGCGCACTCCTTAGGTGTCTGTCAGACAGCGTTTGATCACCTTTACCGCGAATTCCCTGGTTCTGCAAGAGCTGATTACGACATTAGTGTGAAGCTTATCATAATTATTCATTAATTATTCTTATAAGAAGAATAACTGAAAAATGCGCCTAAATGAAAAAAATTAACAACTTAACGTAAATCACACAAATTCACGCTTTAACTGTTAAATCGTTTTGGCGCGTTACAAACTCATTTCGAATGATCACGTCCTGAAACATCTTTTTTGTGCTACCTGCATAACTATATGTTTTTTCACGGTAAGAAAAATGTTTCCCGGAGAGGGGTTTGTTGTAAATGTTTCAGCGTAGCGCTTACGGGGGTAGAAGCACGTTGCATGCCAGTTCGGATCGCCCGTCTGCATGAGTATTCGTCAATTAAGAATACAAAACAGTACTGATTGGTTAAAAAACAAACAAATTACAAGTCATACTGATGGATTTATGGGTCATATTCACTTAAATTGTGTGACGTGGATCACATTTTTTTTAAATTTGAGGGTGGCTGGATTGTATGTGACAAAACTGACGAGTAGAGTTTGCGTCGAATTAGGAAAAATCTTAGTTATTTGTAAGAAATGATAAAACATGTAAGAGACGCATTCGCGGTTTCTCTCTTACGCGTTTCAGTGAATACAAACCTAAATTCAACTATGCATTTAGCCTTTTCTTTTTTATACCGGGTGATTTCCCGGCGACATCACGGGGTGCGGTCTTTCCGCATAAAAATAATAGTTGGTTATTCGGGATGGGAACAATGCATACATCCGAGTTGCTAAAACATATCTATGACATTAATTTGTCGTATTTACTGCTCGCGCAGCGTTTGATTAGTCAGGACAAGGCGTCCGCGATGTTTCGTCTGGGTATTAACGAAGAGATGGCAACCATGCTGGGCGGTTTAACCCTCCCGCAGATGGTTAAACTGGCTGAAACGAATCAACTGGTTTGCCAGTTCCGTTTCGATGATTCGCAGACAATAACGCGTCTGACGCAGGATTCCCGTGTGGACGATCTTCAACAGATCCATACCGGTATTCTTCTCTCCACTCGCTTGCTTAACGAAATCAGCCAGCCTGATGACGCAGCCCGTAAGAAAAGGGCCTAGCAATGAGCGAGAAAAGCATTGTTCAGGAAGCGCGTGACATACAGTTGGCCATGGAGCTGATTACACTGGGTGCTCGTTTACAAATGCTGGAAAGCGAGACTCAGTTGAGCCGTGGCCGTCTCATCAAGCTGTACAAAGAGTTACGTGGTAGTCCCCCGCCGAAAGGCATGCTGCCGTTTTCTACCGACTGGTTTATGACGTGGGAGCAGAATATTCACGCTTCCATGTTCTGTAATGCCTGGCAGTATCTTCTCAAAACTGGTTTGTGTAGCGGCGTTGACGCCGTGATCAAAGCGTACAAACTTTACCTTGAACAATGCCCACAGCAGGAAGAAGGCCCTCTGCTGGCGCTGACCCGCGCATGGACGCTGGTGCGTTTTGTTGAGAGCGGAATGCTTGAGCTGTCGCGCTGCAACTGCTGCAACGGCAATTTTATTACCCACGCTCATCAGCCTGCAGGCAGCTTCGCCTGTAGTTTATGTCAGCCTCCATCCCGCGCAGTAAAAAGACGTAAACTTTCCCGGGATGCTGCCGATATTATTCCACAACTGCTGGATGAACAGATCGAACAAGCTGTTTAACCTGAACGTGTGGGAAAGATTCCAGCAGCGGTAAGCAATTACCGCTGCTTTTTTTTACCCCGTAAACGGTAAACGCTGCGAGCTGGACGTCCTTGCCATAGTCACTAGCGGAAGGATGATGTCGTGCTTATCTTATTAGGTTACCTGGTAGTTCTCGGTACAGTTTTCGGCGGTTACATGATGACCGGCGGGCACCTTGGAGCACTCTATCAACCGGCTGAACTTATTATCATCGGCGGTGCAGGGGTAGGGGCTTTTATCGTTGGCAACAACGGTAAATCGATCAAGGGCACGCTGAAAGCAATTCCGTTGCTGTTCCGTCGCTCGAAATACACCAAAAGCATGTATATGGATCTGCTGGCACTGCTCTATCGCCTGATGGCGAAGTCGCGTCAGCAGGGGATGTTCTCGCTTGAACGGGATATTGAAAACCCGAAAGAGAGCGAAATTTTTGCCAGCTATCCGCGCATTCTTGCTGACGCCATGATGCTGGACTTCATCGTCGACTATCTGCGACTCATCATCAGCGGCAACATGAATACCTTCGAAATCGAAGCGCTGATGGACGAAGAGATCGAAACTCACGAAAGCGAATCTGAAGTGCCGGCCAACAGCCTGGCGCTGGTCGGCGACTCGCTTCCGGCATTCGGTATCGTTGCTGCGGTAATGGGGGTGGTTCACGCCCTGGCCTCGGCAGACCGTCCGGCAGCCGAGCTCGGTGCGCTGATTGCCCATGCGATGGTGGGGACTTTCCTCGGTATTTTGCTGGCGTACGGCTTCATCTCTCCGCTGGCAAGCGTTCTGCGCCAGAAGAGCGCGGAAACCACCAAAATGATGCAGTGCGTGAAGATCACGCTGCTCTCTAACCTCAACGGTTACGCGCCACCGATCGCGGTTGAGTTTGGCCGTAAAACGCTTTACTCCAGCGAGCGTCCGTCGTTTATCGAGCTTGAAGAACACGTGCGTGCGGTGAAAAACCCAAACCAACAGACGACAACTGAGGACGCATGAAAAACCAGTCCCATCCGATCGTCATCGTAAAAAAACGCAAGCACAAGGGCGGCGGGCATGGCGCACACGGCTCGTGGAAAATTGCGTACGCCGACTTTATGACAGCAATGATGGCGTTCTTTCTGGTGATGTGGCTGATCTCCATCTCCAGCCCAAAAGAACTGATCCAGATTGCCGAATATTTCCGCACACCGCTGGCAACGGCGGTGGCCGGCGGGCCGCGTATTTCTAACAGCGAAAGCCCGATCCCGGGCGGCGGCGATGATTACACCCAGCAGAAGGGTGAGGTGAAAAAAGAGCCGAACATCGACGAGCTGAAAAGAAAGATGGAGCAGGCGCGTCTGAAGAAACTGCGTGGCGATCTCGATCAGCTGATTGAGGCGGATCCGAAGCTGCGCGCGCTGCGCCCACATCTGAAGATCGACCTGGTGCAGGAAGGGCTGCGTATTCAGATTATCGACAGCCAGAACCGCCCAATGTTTAAAACCGGGAGTGCGGAAGTCGAACCGTACATGCGCGACATTCTGCGCGGTATTGCACCGGTGCTGAACGGCATTCCTAACCGAATCAGCCTGTCAGGACACACGGATGATTTCCCGTACGCCAATGGGGAGAAGGGATACAGCAACTGGGAGCTTTCTGCCGATCGTGCCAACGCCTCGCGTCGCGAGCTGGTGGCAGGTGGGCTTGATGATGGCAAGGTACTGCGCGTAGTCGGCATGGCCGCAACCATGCGCGTTTCCGACCGCGGGCCGGATGATGCCATCAACCGTCGTATCAGTCTTTTAGTGCTGAACCAGCAGGCGGAGCAGGCCATCCTGCATGAAAACGCCGAAAGTCAGAATGAGTCACTGGACGATTTAAAACAGCCTGGGGCCGTTCCTTCGGCTGCCGTTCCAACATCGCCACCAGCCAATCCGAGGTGATAGCGTGAGCATGGATATTAGCGATTTTTACCAGACATTCTTTGATGAAGCCGACGAATTGTTGGCCGATATGGAACAACACTTGCTCGACCTGGTGCCCGAAGCACCGGACTCCGAGCAGCTCAATGCCATCTTCCGTGCGGCGCACTCTATTAAAGGCGGAGCCGGAACGTTTGGATTTACCATCCTGCAGGAAACGACCCATTTAATGGAAAACCTGCTTGATGAAGCACGACGCGGTGAGATGCAGCTCAATACCGACATTATCAACCTGTTTTTGGAAACCAAAGATATTATGCAGGAACAGCTCGACGCCTATAAAAGTTCGGCAGAGCCTGATGCCGCCAGCTTTGAATACATCTGCAATGCGCTGCGCCAGCTCGCGCTGGAAGCAAAAGGTGAGGTTGCCGCAGCGGTTGTTCCGGCCGCGAAACTGAGCGTTGTCGATGCGGTTGCTGCCGACGAGGCCGCGCCAGCCGCTGCGCAGGCGGGCAAACTGCGCGTTGTGCTGTCGCGCCTGAAAGAGAACGAAGTTAACCTGCTGGAAGAAGAGCTGGGTAACCTGGCGAAATTAAGCAACGTGGTAAAAGGCAAAGACAGCCTGGCCGCGACGCTTGATGACGGGATTGGCCAGGACGATATCGTGGCGGTGCTGTGCTTTGTGATTGAAGCTGACCAGATCGCTTTCGAAACCGAAACGGCTGCGGTCGACGCCCCTGCGGCTGCGGAAGAGGTGGCTGTTGTCGCCCAGGCCGCTGCACCGGCTGTGACGCCTGCGGCCCCGGCGCTGAAGGCAGTGCCAAAAGAGGCCGCTGCGCCTGGCCGTGGTGAAAAACCTGCCGCGCGCTCCAGCGAGTCAACCAGTATCCGCGTTGCCGTTGAGAAGGTTGACCAGTTGATTAACCTGGTGGGCGAACTGGTGATCACCCAGTCGATGCTGGCGCAACGTTCAAACGAACTCGACCCGGTCACCCATGGCGATCTGATCACCAGCATGGGCCAGCTGCAGCGTAACGCCCGTGACCTGCAGGAATCGGTCATGTCCATCCGTATGATGCCGATGGAATATGTTTTCAGCCGCTTCCCGCGTCTGGTGCGCGACCTTGCCAGCAAGCTGAATAAACAGATTGAACTGACCCTGATGGGCAGCTCAACCGAACTGGATAAGAGCCTGATCGAGCGCATCATCGATCCGTTAACGCACCTGGTGCGTAACAGTCTCGACCACGGTATCGAACTGCCGGAAAACCGCATTGCCGCCGGAAAATCCCCGGTCGGCAACCTGATCCTCTCTGCGGAACATCAGGGCGGGAACATCTGCATCGAAGTGACCGATGACGGCGCCGGTCTGAATCGCGAGCGCATCCTGGCAAAAGCAATTTCGCAGGGGATGGCGGTCAATGAAAACATGACCGACGAAGAAGTGGGCATGCTGATCTTCGCACCGGGCTTCTCTACCGCAGAGCAGGTGACCGACGTCTCCGGACGCGGCGTAGGCATGGACGTGGTGAAACGTAACATCCAGGAGATGGGTGGCCACGTTGAGATCCAGTCTAAACAGGGTTCCGGCACTACCATTCGCATTCTTCTGCCGCTGACGCTGGCGATCCTCGACGGCATGTCAGTCAAAGTGGCGGACGAAGTCTTTATCCTGCCGCTGAACGCCGTGATGGAATCCCTGCAGCCGCGTGAAGAAGATCTGCATCCGCTGGCGGGCGGCGAGCGCGTTCTTGAAGTGCGCGGTGAGTACCTGCCGCTGGTGGAACTGTGGAAAGTGTTCGAAGTAGACGGGGCGAAGACAGAGGCCACGCAGGGTATCGTTGTGATCCTGCAAAGCGCAGGCCGCCGTTACGCGCTGCTGGTCGATCAGCTGATTGGCCAGCACCAGGTGGTGGTCAAGAACCTCGAAAGTAACTACCGCAAAGTGCCGGGTATTTCTGCCGCCACCATTCTGGGTGATGGTAGCGTGGCGCTGATCGTCGATGTGTCGGCGCTTCAGGGATTAAATCGTGAACAACGTGTGGCGTACACAGCCGCCTGATTAAGTAGAAGGTAATAACATGACCGGTATGAGTAATGTAACGAAACTGGCGGGCGAGCCATCAGGGCAGGAATTCCTGGTCTTCACTTTAGGCGATGAGGAGTACGGCATCGATATCCTGAAAGTGCAGGAAATCCGTGGTTACGACCAGGTTACCCGCATCGCTAACACGCCTGCTTTTATTAAAGGTGTCACCAACCTGCGTGGCGTTATTGTGCCAATCGTGGACCTGCGCGTGAAGTTCAGCCAGGGCGACGTTGACTACGACGACAACACCGTGGTGATCGTTCTGAACCTGGGGCAGCGCGTGGTCGGTATCGTGGTCGATGGCGTATCTGATGTGCTCTCCCTGACCTCAGACCAAATTCGCCCAGCGCCGGAGTTTGCGGTCACGCTGTCGACCGAATACCTGACCGGTCTGGGCGCGCTCGGCGAGCGTATGCTGATTCTGGTGAACATCGAGAAGCTGCTGAACAGCGATGAGATGGCGCTGCTGGATATCGCGGCGAGTCACGTAGCGTAGGTAAATGCAAAACGGCAACCCAGGTTGCCGTTTTTTGTGTTTGCTCCCTCTCCCTGTGGGAGAGGGTTGGGGTGAGGGCATCAGGCCTCACCCTTTTTTCATGCCATTACGCTTCCTGCTTTACCAGCTCAGCTTCCGCTTCAGCTTCACGCGCACCTTCATTCTGCGACAGCATCGCGGTCGCAATACCATTCCCCAGAACGTTAATTGCGGAACGGCCCATATCCAGGAAGTGGTCGATCCCCATCAGCAGCAGAATACCCGCCACCGGAATGTTAAAGCTTGGGATCGTCGCGGCCAGCACCACCAGGGATGAACGCGGTACGCCCGCAATCCCTTTGGAGGCCAGCATCAGCGTCAGCATCAGAACCGTCACTTCCGAGAAGCTCAGGTGAATGTTGTACGCCTGAGCGATAAACATCGAAGCGAAAGAGCAGTACACCATCGAACCCACCAGGTTGAAGGAGTAGCCAATCGGCAGAACGAAAGAGGCGATGTTGCGCGAGCAGCCAAAACGCTCCAGCTGCTCCAGCGTTTTAGGGTAGGCGGCTTCAGAGCTGCTGGTGGTAAACGCCACCAGGACCGGATCTTTCAGCATGCTGACCAGGCGGAACACCTCTTTTTTCAGCACCATGTAACCCACGGCCAGCAGCACCATGCAGGTGAGAAGAATGGCAACATAGTAGCCGCCAATAAAGGAGGCGTAGTTCAGCAGAATGCCCAGACCCTGCGTGGCAATCACGGAGGAGATCGCCGCAAAAATGGCCAGCGGAGCAACGTACATCACGTAACCCGTGACCTTCAGCATGATATGGGAAACCACATCCAGCGCGGCCACCAGCGGCGCGTTGAATTTCTGCCCCAGCGACGCGCCGCCGATGCCGAAGAACATCGAGAACACCACAATCTGCAGGATCTCATTGTTCGACATCGCCCCTGCGATACTGGTTGGAATGGTGTGCGACAGGAACGCTTTCAGCGTCATGCCGCCAACGGCCAGACCGGTATCCACCGCTTCGGTTGGGATCGTCAGGTTCAGACCGCTTCCCGGATGCTCCAGCGTGACGATAAACAGGCCAACCAGAATGGAGAGCACGGATGAGCTGATAAACCACACCATCGCTTTACCGCCAACGCGGCCAATGGTGGAGGTTTCGCCCAGTTTCATAATGCCGACGGTAAGCGTGCTGAAGACCAATGGTGCAATGACCATTTTGATCAGACGGAGGAAAATATCGGTCAGAAGGGTAATGTTATCCGACCAGGCTGTGATCGCATCCGCAGATGCATATTCATGAATTGCTGCCCCTGAAAGAATACCCGCCAGCATGAATATCACGATGAAGAGTGTGAGTTTGTTTGCACTTGCCACGAAAAAAGACCCTCTATGCGCTTCAGATGTAGCCCGCATCGATACATATAAATTTTTTATTACGATGCAGGAAATTATTCGGCACATAAATTGACGCAAAGTGTAGGGGGATACAACACCTTTTTAAGTTTTATTAATTTTGTTGTTATTGCCCTGACGATATATTGTGATCTGCATCACACTTTAATGGATATATTCTCTCCGGAAAAAATAAAATCGCGGATTAAATAAATTTAACTCTCTGTTATTAATAGGGAAATTAAGTCAATAAGACATATGGCTTATGCGTTGAGGGGCGGGTGGTCGAAGCGATATCCGTAAACTAAATTCTCAATAACCCCCTCAAAGGAACCTTAAGCGGGGCTAACATCTTGAACGACAAAAATAAAATGTGGCAAGGGAACGGAGACGTCTTCTGGAGGGTGGTAAATGAAAAGAAAACTCCTTTTGATCTGCGCAGGAACCTTACTAACTGCGACTACGGCCCATCAGGCGCTGGCCGTCACCAGCAGTGGCACCATCGGCGCGACGCTGACGCTGACAAACGGCTGTCTGATAAACGGATCGCCCGCGCAAAGCGGCATTAATTTCGGTACGCTCGATTTCGGTACCCATCCGGCAACCTTTTCCACTCTTACGACGCAGCTGAGCGGCGCCAGCGGCGGAAACACCTTCACCATTCAATGTACGACCGCCAGCTATACGGTGGCGATCACCGGTAATACCCATTCTACGGCACCCGGAACCGTTGTCGGTTCGCCGGGGACGCCTGAACGCTATCTGGTTAATACGGCCAACGCGGCCCAGGGCGTGGCTTACAGCCTGTACAGCGACAGCGGGTTTAACACAGTGATTGCCAACAACGCCGCGTTGCCGATCGCCTCAACGGCCGGAGGTGTAGACAGTTACACCCTCTACGGACGTATTACCGGCGGTGGTAACAGCGTGACGGTCGTCCCGGGAACCTACACCGACACGATTAACGTCAGCGTAACCTATTAGTCCCGAATAGCCATGAAGGCAACTCTCACAGGTCTGCGCAAATGCGCAGAGGGACACGTGCAGCCTTTTTTCGCGCTGCTCGTCGGATTGCTCATGATGCCCGCGGCGAATGCGGTGACATCACAGTCGTTTAAGGTCAGCGCGACGATTGTACCGGGATGCGCGGTAGCCACCGGTAGCGGAGGGCTTCTCGGTACGCTGGATTTTGGCACCCATAACGGAGTCGAGAGCGCGCCGGTCAGCACCAGCTTTGTGCCAAACGGGGCGTTGTCTATCGCCTGTACGCCGGGCGTGGCGCTGAGCATGAGCATTAACGGCGGGCAGAATTACGCCTCCGTCCGCCGGATGAAGCGATCAGGCGGAACAGAACTGGTGCCGTACCGGCTTTACAGCAGCAGCTCGCTGGCCGCGAACAGCGAAATTGGCGTCAACCAGGCGATAGCGGTGACCTATACCAATAGCAATAACATCGCGCTGCCGCTTTTTGGCGTGGCGCTACTGACCGGTTTTAGCCCGGCGGGAACCTATTCCGATCAGCTCACCGTGACCTTGTCATGGTAATAAAGGGAGAGTGTTGATGAAGCCATTTTTCAGACCCGTTTGTCTGGCGGGCGCGTTGGGCATGGCTGCGGCAATCGGCCAGGTACAGGCGGCGGCCACTATCCTGCTCTGGCCTATCGATCCGTGGCTTGCTGCGGACGCCAATGCCACGGAACTGTGGATCCAGAACCAGGGAAACAGCGCCACGACGATGCAGGTCCGCATCGTGCGCTGGAAGCAGGAGGACGGACACGAGCGTTATACCGCGCAGCAGGACGTGGTCGCAAGCCCGCCGATCGTCACGATTGGCACGGGCAGCAAGCAGCTTATTCGCCTTATCAAACAGACTTCAGTGCCCGCAGGCGTCGAACAGGCCTACCGCATTATTGTCGATGAAATCCCCCAGCCTGATGCCAAAGCCGAACCCTCCATTGGCCTCAAATTGCAGATGCGATATTCCATTCCTCTGTTTGTGTATGGACAGGGGATGCCGACGATAAAAGAGGGCGCGCACCATGCGCTGGTGGAGACCCGAAACCTGAGCTGGCGGGTGACGCAGGCGGGTGGACAGCCTGCGCTGGAGGTTCGAAATCGCGGGGATATCCATGTCAGGCTAAGCCAGGTGGCGCTGGAGCAGGGGGGGCAGAAACGCACGGTTGCGGAGGGATTACTGGGTTACGTCCTTCCGGGCAGCACCCGCAGCTGGCCGGTACCCGCTGGCGTTCGTCAGCCAGAGCGGATGAGCGCGCAGATTAATGCCAGGGACGCACAATGGCAGTCGACGCCCGTCAACTGAAGCCGGCGATGATGATACTGCTCTGCTTCAGCGCCGCGACCTGGGCCGAGCCCGGTGACGACAGTTTACCGCCGCCGCCCCAGGCACAGGCGATACATGATGAAGCGGTTTTCCAGCTTGCCCTCGTGGTCAACCACTACGATACCGGTCTGGTCGTGCCCGTGACGCAACGTAAAGGCGCTTTCTTTATCTCCAGCGCCGATTTGCTGCGCGCGGGGCTGCCCCCGGCGCATGTTCCCACCGGAGAGGTGAATCTCTCCTCGCTTGCCCTGGTTCGGGTGGAGTACGACAGCGCCGCGCAGCGCCTGCTGCTGACCGTTCCCCGCGACTGGGTGACGGCCCGGGTGACGCCGTTCAGCGCGCAAGCGACGCAGGCCAAACCGCACTACGGGCGCGGGGCGCTGCTCAATTACGATCTCTACACCAACCGCACGGAGCATATCGGCGGTCAGGCGTCGTTCTGGCATGAGTTCCGCTACTTCAACGAGAACGGCTCCTTTTCCTCCACCGGCTACGCGCGCGAAAATTTCAGCGGTAACGACGGCCAGCAGGAAGGGTATGTTCGCTATGACACGACCCTGCTGTTCACTAACGAAGATGACGCGATGAGCTGGAGCGTCGGGGATGTGATTAGCGATGCCCTGAGCTGGAGTTCCAGCGTCCGGATGGGGGGGATAAGCGTCGGGCGGGATTTCTCCTTGCGCCCCGATCTGGTGACATGGCCGCTGCCCGAGTTCGCAGGGGAGGCCGCGGTACCCACCTCGGTCGATCTCTTTATCAATGGCTATCGTTCCGGCTCAACCCAGCTTCAGCCGGGTCCCTTCACCCTGACCAATCTGCCCTATATCAACGGCGCCGGGGATGCGGTGCTGGTCACGACGGATGCGCTGGGGCGCCAGGTGAGCACCACGCTACCGTTTTACGTCACCAGCGACCTGCTTAAGCAAGGGCTCAGCGACGGTGCCGTGACCCTGGGCAGCCTGCGGCGTAACTACGGCATCAAGAATTTTGACTACGGTTCCGCGGCGGGCAGCGGCTCGTATCGCTACGGTCTAACAGACTGGCTAACGCTGGAAGGCCACGCGGAAGGGGCGCAGGAGCTGGCGCTGGGTGGGGCGGGGACCGTGATAAAACTCGGCCAGTTTGGCGTGGTGAATACCTCTTACTCGCAGAGCCGCATGCGCGATGATGCGGGCGGGCAAATCAACTGGGGTTACCAGTACAGCACCAGCGCGTTTAGCGTCGCCACCCAGCACACGCGTCGCGGCCGCGGCTTTGGCAATCTTGCCCTCTACGACCAGCCGACGGTGTATGACGAAAACGATAAACCCATCGCCAGCTTCAGCCGTAATACGGACCAGTATTCTCTGACCTTCAATCTGGGACAGTACGGCAACATCGGTGCGGCCTGGATCGGCGTGGAGAGTTTCGACAGCCAAAAAACCGAGCTGCTCAATCTCTCCTGGAGCCGCAATCTGTGGGGGGCGAGCAGTATTTACCTCGCCGGCAGCCGGGATCAGCAGCGGGGAGACTGGACGGTCGCGCTGTCGCTGCAGGTGCCGCTGGGGGCACGCGACAGCGCCGCGTTCACCGTTGAAAATACCCCGGATGCAGGCAGTACCCAGCGCATCAACTATAACCATTCCATGCCTTCTGACGGTGGGTTTAGCTGGAACATGGCCTGGGCCAACCAGTCAAGATCCAGTGATTATCAACAGGGGACGCTGGGCTGGCGCAATAACAACATAGAGCTGCAGGGCGGCGGTTATGGCGAAAGGGATACCATGACCTGGTGGGGCGAGGCGATGGGCGCAATTGTCCTGATGGACGGCGAACTGTTTGCAGCGAATAAAATCAACGATGCGTTTGTGGTCATCAGTACCGACGGTCATCCGGATGTGCCCGTCAGCTACGAGAACCAGCCCGTCGGTAAAACCAATAACAACGGCTACCTGCTGGTCAGCGGGGTGTCGGCGTATTACCCCGCAAGCTACCGGATCGATACCCTGAATCTGCCGGCGGATACCCGTCTGAAAGAGACCGAGCGACGGATCGCGATCCGCCGTCACAGCGGCTATCTGGTTGATTTCCCGATGGAGCAGGAGCGGGTGGCAAGCGTTATTCTGCACGATGCGCGCGGCCAGGCGCTGCCGGTGGGAAGCCAGGTCCGACGCGCCTCGCGCAGCAATGCGGTGGTGGGGTATGACGGCATCGCCTGGCTGGAAAATCTTAGCGATGTGAACCCGCTGGAGGTGATCGCGCCTGATGGAAAACGCTGCCGGGCTACCCTGACCGTGGGAGCCAATCCGGAGCACAAGCTACAAACCTACGGTCCGCTGGTCTGTCGGGAGGCGCCATGAAACGCCTGCTGCTGTTGATACTGCTGCTATTTTCCAGCGGAGGCTGGGCGGCGTGTACCGTCAGTACGGTCAATGCCTCGTTTGGCAGCGTCACGTCGTTTGCGCTCAGCGGAACCGGGGAGGTGGAAACCACCGGCACGCTGGTGGTGGCGTGCGATGCCATACTGAATCTGTTGACCAGCGACTCGGTGACCCTAACCTATACCGCGGCATCGGTCTCGGGCAGCAGCCGGGCCACCATGAAACGCACGGATAACGCGGCCATCACGGACGTGATCCCCACCCGGCTATGCGGACTCGCGGGCTGTGCGAGCAGCAGCGAGGTACAGATAAGTAAATCATATACCTGGAGCGGAAATACCCTGCTGGGGTTGCTGGGCTCAAAACAGTACAACATTCCGCTCTATTTTCGCACCGTCGCCGGACAAAACGTCACTGCCGGGCCATATCAGGTGCAGTTAACCTTCAGCGTTAACTACAGCGTGTGCTCCGTGGGCGCGCTCGGCATTTGCACAATCAATCAGGCGGGCACCGCGACGACCACCATTCTACTGAACATGACTGTTACCAACGATTGCAGCGCCATAACCACGCCGGACGTGAACTTCAACAGCGCACCGCTGGTACAAAGTTTCCCTACCGTTTCGCAGGCGATTGCCGTCACCTGTACCAAAGGCAGTACGTATACCATTGGCATTAACAACGGGGCTAACGCGCTGAACAACGTGCGGCGCATGGTGAGCGGCAGCAACGCCATGAGCTATGACATCTATAAAGAAGCCACCAGTAACCGCTGGGGCGGCAGTGGCAGCGAGCGCTGGTCCAGCGCGGTATCGTCACAGGTCAGCACCGACGGCTTACTGCGCACCTACAATTACACCGCGAAAGTCCTGACCAATCAGACCACGCCACCCGCCGGAACCTACACCGATACGCTGATTGTTGACGTGGCGTTTTAGCCCCGCGCTTTTCCCTTTCTCAAATGTAAAGTTCCTGTGGGTAGTGCCGATAACACCGTTAATAAATCTATGAGAAGGTGTTGTATGTTGAACCGTATCCGCGTTGTCACAATGCTTATGATGGTGCTGGTCATTTTCGCACTTCTTCAGCTTATCTCCGGCGGGCTTTTTTTCTCGTCATTAAAACAGAACCAGGACAGCTTCGCGGCCTCGAACGATCTCCGTCTGCAGCAAAGTGAACTCACGTCAACGTGGGATCTGATGCTGCAAACGCGTATCAACCTGAGCCGCTCGTCCGCGCGCATGATGATGGATCCCAACAATCAGCAGAGCAGCGCGAAAACCGATCTGTTGAAAAATGCCCGTGCCACCCTTGCTGACGCCGCTAAACACTACGACGCCTTCAAAAAGATCACCCCGCAGCCTGCGATGGAGCAGGTGAGCCAGAATATCGATGAAAAATACAGCGCCTACCATGCCGGTCTGACGGAACTGATTCAGTTCCTGGAGAGCGGCAATATGGACGCCTATTTCGCACAGCCTACGCAGGGGATGCAAAACGCCCTCGGCGCCGCGCTGGGGGAATACGCGAAGGTCGGTGGCGATCTCTATCACTCGGCCTTTACCGCAAGCCAGAATGACTATCGTTTTGCGAAATGGCAGATGGCCGTGATGGCGCTGGCGCTGGTCATTGTGCTGGTCGCGGTCTGGTACGGCATTCGCCATATCCTGCTGAATCCTCTTGGCCGCGTCATTGCCCACATTCGTGAAATTGCCGGCGGCGATCTGACCAAAACGCTGACCGTTTCCGGGCGTAATGAGATCACCGAGCTGGCAAACAGCGTTGACCACATGCAGCGTTCGTTAATCGACACCGTCGCCAACGTGCGCAACGGGTCGGAAGCTATTTATACCGGCACCAGCGAAATTGCGATGGGGAATAACGATCTCTCATCTCGTACCGAGCAGCAGGCTTCCGCCCTGGAAGAGACGGCCGCCAGCATGGAGCAGCTTACCGCGACCGTGAAGCAGAACGCCGATAACGCCCGTCAGGCGTCTCAGCTGGCAGAAAGCGCCTCCGAGACGGCGCAGCGCGGCGGTCGCGTGGTGGATGGCGTGGTGAAAACCATGCACGAAATCGCCGACAGCTCGAAGAAAATCGCCGACATCATCAGCGTCATTGACGGCATTGCCTTCCAGACCAACATTCTGGCGCTGAACGCCGCCGTGGAAGCGGCGCGTGCGGGCGAACAGGGACGCGGGTTTGCCGTGGTGGCCGGGGAAGTGCGCAATCTGGCCAGCCGCAGCGCCAACGCGGCGAAAGAGATCAAGTCGCTGATCGAAGATTCCGTCTCCCGCGTGGATACCGGCTCCGTGCTGGTGGAAAGCGCCGGGGAGACCATGAATGACATCGTGAATGCCGTCACCCGCGTGACGGACATCATGGGTGAAATCGCCTCTGCGTCTGATGAGCAGAGTCGTGGTATCGACCAGGTTGCCCTGGCGGTATCGGAAATGGATCGCGTGACACAACAAAACGCCGCGCTGGTGCAGGAGTCCGCTGCGGCGGCCGCTGCGCTGGAAGACCAGGCGAGCCGTCTGAAGATGGCCGTCTCGGCGTTTCGTCTCGCTTCACTCGCTGGAAACACGGTCACCCCGCAGGCGACGTATCGCGCGCCAGCCGCTGAATCGGCTGCAAACCGTACGCGCACCGCGACGACCGGACAAGATGAAAACTGGGAAACATTTTGACTGACAATTAAACCGCGGCTGCTTGCCGCTTGATGGGAGCGTGGATGTTAAATCGTATTCGTATCTCGACCACACTGTTTTTGATTCTGATCCTTTGCGGTGTGTTGCAGGTTGGCAGTAACGGGTTGTCTTTCTGGGCGTTTCGCGATGGCTATCAGAATTTGCAGGAAGTTGAGACGAGTAATCAGCAGCGCTCCGCACTGGCACAAACGCGTGCCGTGCTGTTGCAGGCAAGCACTGCGCTGAACAAGGCGGGAACCTTAACCGCGCTGAGTTATCCGCCGGATGACATTAAAGCGCTGATTGCGACCGCGCGCGACAGCCTGAAACAGGCTGACGCACAGTTTAAAGCCTTTACGGCGCAGGCCGCCGACAGCGAGAAAGAGAAAGCGCTGAAGGCCGCCATGAAGACGAACTTTGAACAGTGGTACAGCGATCTGGACCATCAGGCGACGTGGCTTGAGAACAACCAGCTGTCGGACTTTATGACCGCGCCGGTTCAGGCCTCGCAGGCGGCGTTTGATGGCAGCTTTAACGCGTGGCAGCAGGATATTAACCAGTCTGTTCAGCGTGCCGGTGAACAGAGCCGTCAAAGCTATCACATGTCGGGCGTCATCTTTGCCGTGGTGGTGATTCTGGCAGGGCTGCTGACCGGCGCCGCACTGCTCTGGTCGCGCAGAATGATTGTCCAGCCGCTGGCGATTATCAGCAGCCACTTCGACAGTATTGCGAAAGGCGATCTGGCGCGTCCGGTAGCGGTGTTCGGCAGGAACGAAATTTCGGCGATCTTTGCCAGCCTGAAGGCGATGCAGGGATCGCTGCGGGAAACGGTGAGCGACGTGCGGCAGGGCAGTTATGCCATGCACACCGGGATCTCAGAGATTGCGGCGGGCAATAACGATCTCTCGTCCCGCACCGAGCAGCAGGCGGCTTCGCTGGCGCAGACGGCGGCCAGCATGGAGCAGCTGACTGCGACGGTAAGCCAGAACGCCGATAACGCGCGTCAGGCGTCTGACCTGTCAAAACAGGCGGCGATGACGGCGAAGAAAGGTGGAGACCAGGCGTCCCATGTCGCCAGCACCATGCAGGAGATTGCCACCAGTTCGCAGAAAATTGGTGACATCATCAGCGTGATTGACGGTATCGCGTTCCAGACCAACATTCTGGCGCTGAATGCCGCCGTTGAAGCCGCGCGCGCCGGGGAGCAGGGGCGAGGATTTGCGGTGGTGGCAGGGGAAGTGCGTAACCTGGCGAGCCGCAGCGCCAACGCGGCGAAAGAGATTAAGGTGCTGATCGAAGAGTCGGTCTCGCGCGTTCAGCAGGGCTCAACGCTTGTGGATACGGCGGCGAAAACCATGCACGAGATCGTCACCTCCGTGACGCGGGTGAACGACATCATGGGCGAAATTGCCTCGGCGTCGGACGAACAGCGCCGCGGCATTGAACAGGTTGCACAAGCCGTCAGCCAGATGGATCAGGTGACGCAACAGAACGCCTCGTTAGTTGAGGAAGCGGCAGCGGCAACCGATCAGCTGGCCAGCCAGGCAGATCGTCTGACCGGACTGGTCGCGGTGTTTAATGTGAAAGAGCACGTTGAAGCAGTAACAGAAGTCGGGCGGTCGCAGGCCGTGCCAGTTGTATCCTGAATGTAATTAAGAAGGCGCTATGACATCACCAATGCCCCCTGGGCAAACGTCATTATTGTTGCAGATGACACAGCGCCTCGCGCTGTCCGACGCGCATTTTCGTCGGATATGTCAGTTAATCTACCAGCGTGCGGGGATCGTGCTTGCGGATCATAAGCGCGACATGGTCTACAACCGTCTGGTGCGGCGCTTGCGTACGCTGGGGCTGGATGATTTTGGCCGCTATCTGAGCATGCTCGAGGCGAACCAGAACAGCGCAGAGTGGCAGGCTTTTATTAACTCGTTAACCACCAACCTGACGGCGTTTTTCCGTGAAGCCCACCACTTCCCGGTCCTGGCCGAGCACGCACGCCGTCGCACCGGGGAGTATCGCGTATGGAGTGCGGCCGCCTCGACGGGTGAAGAGCCGTATTCGCTGGCGATCACCCTGGCTGACACCCTGGGCATGACGCCCGGACGCTGGAAAGTCTACGCCAGCGATATCGATACCGAGGTGCTGGAGAAGGCGCGTAACGGCGTTTATCGCCAGGATGAGCTGAAAACGCTGTCACCGCAGCAGCTGCAGCGTTATTTCATGCGCGGTACAGGCCCGCATGAAGGCCTGGTACGCGTACGCCAGGAGCTGGCGAACTGCGTTGAATTCGCGCCCGTAAACCTGCTGGATAAGCAGTACAACGTGCCGGGGCCGTTCGACGCTATCTTTTGCCGTAACGTCATGATCTATTTTGATAAAACGACGCAACAGGACATTCTGCGTCGGTTTGTTCCGTTGCTCAAGCCTGACGGTTTACTGTTTGCAGGGCACTCGGAAAACTTCAGCAACCTCGCGCGTGAGTTTAGCCTGCGTGGGCAAACGGTATATGCGCTGAGTAAGGAAAAAGCATGAGTAAAATCAGGGTGTTGTCTGTCGATGATTCAGCGCTGATGCGTCAGATCATGACTGAAATTATCAATAGCCACAGCGACATGGAGATGGTGGCAACCGCGCCCGATCCGCTGGTAGCGCGGGATTTAATTAAAAAATATAACCCCGACGTGCTAACGCTGGATGTCGAGATGCCGCGCATGGATGGCATAGATTTCCTCGAAAAATTAATGCGGCTTCGGCCCATGCCGGTGGTGATGGTCTCTTCCCTGACCGGAAAAGGCTCGGAAATCACCCTGCGCGCGCTGGAGCTGGGGGCGGTGGATTTTGTCACCAAACCGCAGCTCGGCATTCGCGAAGGGATGCTGGCCTACAGCGAAATGATCGCCGAGAAGATCCGCACCGCGTCTCGTGCGAAGCTTGCCGCCCACACGCCGATGGCCGCGCCTGCGACCCTGAAGGCCGGTCCCTTACTCAGCTCGGAAAAACTGCTGGTGATTGGCGCGTCAACCGGAGGAACAGAGGCAATTCGTCATGTACTCCAGCCATTGCCGCTTTCAAGTCCGGGTATTCTGATCACTCAGCATATGCCGCCAGGCTTTACCCGTTCGTTCGCCGAACGCCTGAACAAGCTGTGCCAGATCAGCGTGAAAGAGGCGGAAGACGGCGAGCGCGTGCTCCCGGGACATGCCTACATCGCCCCGGGCGACAAGCATATGGAGCTGGCGCGCAGCGGCGCTAACTATCAAATCAAAATTCATGACGGACCGCCGGTCAACCGGCACCGTCCGTCGGTGGATGTGCTGTTTCATTCGGTGGCGAAACATGCGGGGCGCAACGCCGTTGGGGTGATCCTGACGGGGATGGGCAACGATGGTGCCGCCGGAATGCTTGCAATGCACCAGGCTGGCGCCTGGACGATTGCGCAGAATGAAGCAAGTTGTGTGGTGTTCGGCATGCCGCGCGAGGCCATCAATATGGGTGGCGTGAGCGAAGTGGTCGATCTTAGCCAGGTAAGCCAGCAGATGCTGGCGAAAATCAGTGCCGGACAGGCAATACGTATTTGACTCAGGAGTATTATTTTATGGCGGATAAAGAGCTTAAGTTTTTGGTTGTGGATGACTTTTCCACCATGCGTCGCATCGTGCGCAACCTGCTGAAAGAGCTGGGCTTCAACAACGTTGAAGAAGCAGAAGACGGCGTTGATGCGCTGAACAAGCTACAGGCTGGCGGGTTTGGTTTTGTTATCTCCGACTGGAACATGCCTAACATGGACGGTCTGGAACTGCTGAAAACCATTCGTGCCGATGCGGGAATGGCGTCTATGCCGGTTCTGATGGTCACTGCAGAAGCGAAAAAAGAGAACATCATTGCCGCTGCACAGGCGGGCGCAAGCGGCTATGTGGTGAAGCCATTCACCGCGGCAACCCTGGAAGAGAAGCTCGGTAAGATCTTCGAGAAACTCGGCATGTGAGGTGATGGAAATGTTGCAACCTGCTATGAAACCCGTTGAAGAACACTCGCCGAGCGATATCATCGTCCGCATCGGGAGCCTGACGCGCATGCTGCGTGACAGCCTGCGCGAGCTGGGTCTGGATCAGGCGATTGCCGAAGCCGCGGAAGCCATTCCTGATGCCCGCGATCGTCTGGACTATGTTGTGCAGATGACCGCTCAGGCCGCGGAACGTGCGCTGAACAGCGTTGAAGCGTCACAGCCGCACCAGGATGCGATGGAAAAGGGGGCGAAAGCGCTGAGCAAACGCTGGGACGAGTGGTTTGAGAACCCTATCGAGCTGGCGGATGCCCGTGAACTGGTGACGGATACCCGTCAGTACCTGGGTGATGTGCCGGGTCACACCAGCTTCACCAACGCCCAGCTGCTGGACATCATGATGGCGCAGGATTTCCAGGACCTGACCGGTCAGGTGATCAAGCGCATGATGGATGTTATCCAGGAGATTGAACGTCAGCTGCTGATGGTTCTGCTTGAGAACATTCCGGAGCCGGCAGCCCGTCCAAAACGCGAGAATGAAAGCCTGCTCAATGGTCCTCAGCTCGACGCCAGCAAAGCGGGCGTTGTGGCAAGCCAGGATCAGGTCGACGACCTGCTGGACAGCCTCGGCTTCTGATGGTCCGTTCCGCCTCAGGAGGTTAACGCCACCTGAGGCGGTTTGCGACAAAATCACCGAAAAGAGCCCGAATAAACGGGCTTTTCCCGCCATTGGATTTCCGCTGCGCTGGCATGATACCCGTGACGTAATGGGCTGAGCATGCACTGTGGCAGAAGAGAACGACGACAAAACGGAAGCCCCCACACCCCACCGACTAGAAAAGGCGCGTGAGGAAGGGCAGATCCCCCGATCCCGAGAATTGACCTCCCTGCTGATCCTTATCGTAGGGGTGTGCATTATCTGGTGGGGCGGGGAGTCGCTCGCCCGCAAACTGGCGGGAATGTTGTCCACCGGCTTACGCTTTGACCACAGCATGGTCAACGATCCGAATCTGATCCTCAGCCAGATTATTCAGCTTATTAAAGGGGCCATGGTTGCGCTGCTGCCCCTGATTACCGGGGTCGTGCTGGTTGCGCTGGTCTCGCCGGTGATGCTCGGCGGTCTGGTTTTTAGCGCCAAATCGCTGCAGCCGAAATTTTCCAAACTGAACCCGCTGCCGGG
>Ga0157367_1000371_pt1 | contig 22515 bp, 16 predicted proteins | sample AttbisABBM2_FD_113142 | JGI IMG/M metagenome (GOLD analysis project Ga0157367, IMG submission 113142) | Fungus gardens microbial communities from leaf cutter ant in Botucatu, State of São Paulo, Brazil - Atta bisphaerica ABBM2 | ecosystem: Host-associated > Fungi > Mycelium > Unclassified ... | reverse complement strand
GGCAGCAGCTCGTCGAGGAAATTGTCCGGCACTTCCCGCGCCCGCGCGATCCGCAGCTTCGGATGCGGGGTGCGCGTCGTCGCCTCGTCGTCCGCGAGCAACTCCTCGTAGAGCTTCTCGCCGGGCCGCAGCCCGGTGAATTCGATCCGGATCTGCTCTTCCGAGAAACCGTACAGGCGGATCAAATCGCATGCGAGATCGACGATCTTCACCGGCTCGCCCATGTCGAGAATGAAGATCTCGCCGCCATGCCCCATGCTCGACGCCTGCAGCACCAGCTGCGATGCTTCCGGGATCGTCATGAAGAAGCGCGTGATCTCCGGGTGCGTGACCGTGACCGGGCCGCCCTTCGCGATCTGCTTCTGGAACTTCGGAATCACGCTGCCCGCGCTGCCGAGCACGTTGCCGAACCGCACGGTCTCGAACTGGGTACGCCCGCTCGTCTGCTGCAGTGCCTGGCACGCCATTTCGGCCAAGCGCTTGCTCGCGCCCATCACGTTGGTCGGATTGACAGCCTTGTCGGTCGAGATCAGCACGAAATGACGCACGTCGTGGCGAATCGCCGCACGGGCCACCCGATACGTGCCGAGCACGTTGTTGCGCAGCGCCTGCCACGCGTTGTGCTCCTCCATCAGCGGCACGTGCTTGTAGGCGGCCGCATGGAACACGATGTGTGGCGCGTGGCGCGACATCACCTGGTCGAGCAGCAGCGAATCCTTCGCATCGCCGATGATCGGCACCACCGGGAGGTCCGGGAAGCGCTCGTGCAACTCCTCGGTCAGCCGGTACATTGCATATTCGGACAGGTCGAACGCGACGAGTTGCGCAGGCGCGAAGCGCAGGATCTGCCGGCAGAGCTCGGAGCCGATCGACCCGCCTGCACCCGTCACCATCACGACGCGGCCACGCAGCAGCGCTTCGACGTGCGGCGTGTCGATCGTCACGGCATCGCGGCCGAGCAGATCCTCGAGATCGATGTTCCGCACCTGCGACAGGAAGCCCTGCCCCGGCATCAGCGCGGTCAGCGACGGCAGCACCATCGCCTTCACGCCGGCACGCACGCACAGCGTCGCGACGCGGCGCTGCGTCTCGACCGACGCCGACGGAATCGCGATGATCGCGTACTCGACCTTCATCGCGTCGGTCCAGTGCTTGAGGTCGTTGAACGAGCCCAGCACCTTGTGACCGTAGATTTCGCGGCCCTGTTTTGCGACGTCGTCGTCAAGTAGGCCGACGAGGCGCCATTCGCCGGAACGCGACAGTTCGCGCGCGAGGCTGGCGCCGGCCGTACCGGCACCGAGCACCAGCACCGGCTTGCCCTTCCCGACGAGCCCGCCGTACAGGTAATACTCCTTCGTCGCACGATACAGCGCGCGCGCGCCGCCCATCACCAGGAACAGCATCAGCGGCGACACGAGCAGCACCGAGCGTGGAATGATCGGTTGCGGCTGGAACATCACGGCGCCGATCATCACGATCACGCCGCCGCCTACCACTGCCTTCGAGATTCGCATGAGGTCGGGCAGGCTTGCGAATACCCACAGCCCGCGATACAGGCCGAATCCGTGGAACATCAATGCGTAGACGGGCAGCACCCACGTGAGCGCCATCAGCGCACCACTCAGGAAATCATGCGGAACGCTGCCATTGAAACGAACGAGATAAGCGAACAACCATGCGGCGACAACCGCCGTCAGATCGAACAGGAAAGCACTTAGCGACAGCCACGATGCTTTGGATCGCAACATCGGCAGGAAACCTCAAGAGTTGTTTTCGGCGGCTGCCTGGAACCGGCGCCAACGCATGTCGATCAACCATCCGAAGCATGCCAGGACGCCGTACCAAGCGAAGAACGACAGCCACTGCTGCAGTTCGGGGCGGCCCTTTGCCCACACGGCGAGAATTATGCCTGCGAGCATGATGAGGTACCAATATAGGGCGGTCCGACCATGACTGACGCCCGACCGAACCATCCTTTGATAATAGTGCTCACGGTGCGCTTGCCAGAACTTTTCTCCGCGTAACAGACGTCTCAAAAGTGTTACAGATGCGTCAACGATAAAGGGAGCGAACACCATCGCAGGAAACCAGATCGGCCAGGCGTTGGTACGCCAGCCCCAGTAGCCCAGCGCGCCAGCCAGGAATCCGAGCGGAATCGAGCCGGCATCGCCGAGAAACAGCCGTGCCGGATGAAAGTTGAGCAGCAGGAAACCCAACGCCGCGCCGGCAACCGCCGCGCCAGCCACGACAAGATCGGGCGACGCATGGACGCCATCGAGCGCCGCGACCGCGTATCCGCCGAAGCCGAACAGCGCCATGCCGCCCGCGAGCCCATCGGCGCCATCCATGAAGTTGTACAGGTTCGTCAGCCAGACCATCGCGAAACCCACGCCGGCGAGCAGCCACCAGGGCGCGTCGGCCGGGAACACGACGATCAGCGCAACGACTGCCGCAAGGTGCGCCGAGAACCGCACGCGAGCCGGCAGCCCGCGCCGGTCGTCGATCTGCGACATCGCGGCCAGCCCTGCGGCGGCGGCAGCAATCAGCCACAGTCGCGGCGTGAGTGCCAGCAATGCGACGACGCACACCGGCACGATGCCCCATCCGCCGACGCGTGGGGTCGGCAGCGTATGGAGCGAACGGTCGTTCGGAATATCGGTTGCGAGGCGCCAGGCCAGGCCGGTGGCAAGCAACGTACGAAGAATCGTCGTCGAAGCGAGTGCGGCGGCCAGGGCCACCGCAGCCGCGGTGAGCCAGGTGGGGTTCGCGAGAAGCATGTGGCCTTATTTTCGTGTATCGCGCGAACGATACCATGCGGCGGTCGCTTCGAGGCCCTGGCGGGTCGTATAGGGCGGCTGCCAGTCGAGCACGCGCCTGATCCGGCCCGTGTCGAGCTGCAGGCTGCCCGTCAGGCGATCAACGGCCGCGCTGCGGCCGGTCAGCTTGCCAGCCACGCGCAGCAGGGCCGGCGGCACCGCAAGCAGGCGCGCCGGCTTGCCGAGCGCATCGCCGACGAGGCGCAACAGGCCCGCGACCGACGGCGCGTCGTCGTCGGCAACATGGAAACATTCGCCGGCCGCGCGCGGATCGATGGCGCAGTGCAGCAACGCGTCGGCGAGGTTTTCGACGAATACGATGCTGCGCCGCGCCGACACGGCTCCGAGCGGCAACGGCATCCCGCGCGCGACCGCGTCCATCATCCTCAGGAAATTGGCACGGACGGTCGGCCCGTAGACGAGCGGCGGTCGCACGACGACAACGTCGAGCCCTGCCGACGCACCGAACTGCCCGAGTCGCCGCTCCGCGCGCATCTTCGAACGGCCGTATGCATCCTGTGGATCGGGCTCGGTCGCTTCCGACAGCGGCACACCGCCGTCGCCCTCGCCGACCGCCTTGATGCTGCTTGCGAAGACGACGCGGCGCACGCCGTGATTGCGCGCCGCCTCCGCCAGACGCAAGGTACCAGCGACGTTGGTGGCGTCGAACGCGGCATCGGGGTCGGGCGACTCGTCGCGCATCACGTGCACGCGGGCGGCGAGATGGATCACGCAATCGGCGGCCAGATCTTCCGGCCAGCCTTCGTCCAGGCCATCGAAATCGGCGGCGCCATGCACCCATTCGCGCACGCCGTCGATGCAGCCGCCGGGACGCCGCACGAGTGCGGTTACCGTGTGACCGGCTGCCAGCGCGCGGTGGCAGACTGCCCGGCCGACGAAGCCGTTCGCGCCGGTGATGACGAGATGAGTCATCGCCACCTCCAGCCTTGCGGGCTGACGGCTCGGCGAAACGGTGTGAAACCTCGGATGGCGCAAGCAGTCAACGCCTGCCAATGCGCACGACTATCCGCGCACGATCGGCACGGGGGAACTGCAAGGGGGACGGAAACGAACACGTCAGGATCTCGAAGACAGGGAGAAGGCCGATTGCTGGCGCCGTCATCGATCGGCGCCGCCCGGCTGGCATCCGGGGAGATATCGATGCCCGCGCGGCCATTGTAACCTCGCCGCCCGCCGCAACCAAACCGGGGCCGCCCACCCGTCTCGCGCGGTAGCGCAAACCGGACGGGCCTTCATTCAGGCCAGCAACGCACCCACGCGGTCAACGAGCGGCGCGATCATCCGCTCCCATCCGTGCTCGCGCTCGACGAAGGCGCGCGCGCGCGCAGCCATCTCGACCGCTGCGGGCTCGTCGGCGACGAGCCGCTCGATACGACTGACGAATTCTTCCGGTGTATCGGCAATCAGCAGATCCCGGCCACTTTCCGCGCCCAAGCCCTCGTACCCGAGCGACGTGGTGACGACAGGCAGCCCGAGCGCCATGTACTCGAGAATCTTGTTCTGCACGCCCGCGCCGATGCGCATCGGGCACACGCCGATCGCGCCGTCGGACGCGGCCTGCGCGACGGACTCGACCCGGCCGGTCACGTCGACGCCGTCGTACGCGCGAAACTGCTCGGCCAGCGCGGGTGCGATGGACCCCACGATCCGGAAGCGATAGTCGGCACGCTTGCGCAGCAACGGCAGCACCGCTTCGGCGAAAAAGTGGCACATGTCCTGGTTCTGGACGGTGCGCATGTCGCCGATGAAAACCAGGATGCGGCTCGCCATGCTGCGTGCGGTATACGGCAAGTTCGACAGATCAACGCCGTTCGAGCACACCATCACCTTCCCGGCGGACGCGCCGGGAAACAGGTAATCGCGGTCGGTCCTGGAAACCAGCACGGACAGGTCGAAATCGTCGACGATCGCGCGCTCGTAGTCGAGCAGGCGCCTCGCCTCAATGCCGAACACGCGCGACTTCAACCCGCGCGCTTTCTTCAACTGCTTCACGCGGCTGTAGTTGAGCGAGATCGCATCGGTCATTTCCAGGATGCGCGGCTTGTCCGACCGGCGGACATACTCCGCGCAGCGCACGAGATGCACGAATGCGCCGTCGTGCGACGGCAGCAATCGCGACACGGCCGCCGCAAATGCGCGACTCCGGTAGTACGCCACCTGCAGCGGCGTGCGCGTGGGCAGCGCGAGCAGCGTATTGATGTACGATCGCCGACGGGACAGCAAGACCCGTTCGACCCGGTCGAACACGCCATCGTCGGGTAACACGGCGTGCATCTCTTCGTCACTCTCGCACAGACTCAGCAGCGTCAGCGAGTAATGGCGGGACAGTACACGGCAGAGGTGATAGATCCGCAGCTTGTCACCGCCGATTACCGGATACGGAAACCGGGGCGTCAGCACCAGCAGCTTCTTCTTGTCCTGGCTCATGACAGACGCGCCCAGAAATCCTGAATCGAAGGACGAACGGCCGATGCTGAGAAGGTGCGTGCGCGGTCCATCCCGGCACCGGCCGCCACGTCGAATCGCGTGCTGTCGTCCCACACCCTGCGGATCTGTTCCGCCATGTCTTCCACCGAATAGGGATCGAACTGCAGGCCGCAATCACCTGCGATCTCGGGCATCGACGTCGTGTTGCTGCACGCGACGGGCGTACCCGAGGCCATCGCCTCCAGCAACGGAATTCCGAACCCTTCGAACAACGACGCAAAAATGAATGCACGGGCTCGGCGGTAATGCTCGCGCAGGTCCTCTCGCGACACATAGCCAAGCAGTTCGACGACGCCCGTCAGCCCGAGCGCGTCCGCCCGTCCGAGGAAATGGGTGTGATGGTCGGACTTGATCCCTGCGATCCTCAGCCGTGCATCGTCACCGAGTGCGGGGCGCGCCACGGCAAAGGCCTGTAACAGCCGATCGACATTCTTGCTCGGCACCTCCCCCGCGACCGTGAACAGGTATGGCTCGCGCGCAGCCTGACTCACTGGTGGCGCAAACCAGTCATCCGCAATCATGCACGGAATGACGGGGACGTCCGCCTCATGCAACCCGAACCGCGCCATCAGTTCCCGCTGCGTAAATCGCGAGATGGTCAGCACCGCGTCGGCCCGACGCACGAGCCGCGGCACCACCTGGCGACGATAGATGCGCCCGGCGGTCTGATACAGCGATCGTGCCGGCGGCAGCACATGCCAGGGCTTCAGGTAGATCAGGTCATGCACAACCGCGACGACCCGCGTGTTGCCGGTGGATCGCAGCGGCCCGGTGTTGTACGGACACAGCAAATAGTCGAGCTTCTGCTCGTGGCACAGGCGTGGCAACTCGACCTGCTCCCACCACGGGAAGAAACCGCGCCCTGCGCTGACGCATGGCCAGTCGTCTGCACGCACGCCGCTTGGACCGAGACCCAGCACCGACGCGCTGACCGGCTCCACCAGTTGTCGCGCGTATCGCCCCATGCCGCGGTAATTGCCCACCATCCAGGTGATATCCACCCCCAACTTCACGCAGCGCTCCCCAAAGCGAATCCGCTCTTGAGCGGCGACGCGCGCCCCGCGCATTCGACGCATCGCGAACGCGCGCCCGCCGAACCATACGCACTACGCCGGGCGCGCGCAGCCGTGCCGAACCCAGCCTTCACCCGCGCCCTCCGCCGAACATCCAGCGCAGCGTGCTTTCGAGCGGAATATCCTCGAGCGGCCCGACCGCGGCCTGCAACCGCGAGCCGTCGCCCTGCAATCGGCGCACTTCGTTCGCGCGTACGAAAGCCGGGTTGACTCGCACCTCGATCGAATAGCCCGCGATCTGCTCCATCAGCGCGATCACCGACTTCAGCGACACCGCCTTGCCGGAGCAGACGTTGAACACGCCGCCGGCAGGCGCGAGCTGCAGCAGGCGCCGGTACGCGTCCACCACGCGGCGCACGTCGGAAAAATCGCGCTCGACATCGATGTTGCCGAGCTCGATCACACGCTCGCCGCGCTGGAAATGGCCGACGATCTTCGGCAGCAGGAATTGCGGCGACTGGCCGACGCCCGTGTAGTTGAACGGGCGTGCGACGACGATCGGCAGCTTGTCGTGCCAGAGGCGCGCCATGTACTCCATCGCCAGCTTGCTGACCGCGTAATCGTTCGCCGGATTCGGCTCGACGGATTCGTCGATCACCTCGACCGCCGCATTCCCGTAGATGTTGGCGCTGCTGGCCAGCAGCACCGCCTTCGGACGGCTTTCCCGGTTCGCGAGCGCCTCCAGCAGGTTGCGCGTGCCGACCACGTTCGTGCGATAGATCGCGTCGGCATCGCCGTGCGCAACGAACGCGATCGCGGCAAGATGCGCGACCACGTCCGGCTGCACGTCGGCGACGACTTTCGCCAGTTCCGCGCGGTCGCACAGATCCACCCGATACATGTCGGACCCGATCGCTTCGGCACCGTGCGCGGTGCCGAATACACGATAGCCGGCCGCCCTCAGCGACTGCGCCAGATAGTCGCCGGTAAAGCCGCCGAGCCCCGTGACCAGCGCGCGCGGCGCGTCAGAACGAGAAGCCGCGTTCATTGCGTCGCAGATCCGCTTCAACCATCATCGCGCACAGCTGCTCGAGCGTCGTCTTCGGCTCCCAGCCCAGCTTCTGCTTCGCCTTCTCCGGATTACCGATCAGCAGGTCGACCTCGGCCGGGCGATGGAACTTCGGATTGACGCGAACCACCGTCTTGCCGGTTGCGACATCGACGGCGATCTCGTTCGCATCGCTGCCCTTGAATTCGAGGTCGACGCCGGTTGCCTTGAACGCCATGCGCACGAAGTCGCGCACGGTTTCGGTACGGTTCGTGGCCAGCACGAACGTATCCGGTTCGTCGGCCTGCAGCATGCGCCACATACCTTCGACATATTCCTTCGCGAAACCCCAGTCGCGCTTCGCGTCCATGTTGCCCAGTTCGAGCACGTCGAGCTGGCCGAGCTTGATCTTGGCGACGGAATCGGTGATCTTGCGCGTGACGAACTCGCGACCGCGCAGCGGCGATTCGTGATTGAACAGGATCCCGCTGCAGCCAAAGATATCGTAGCTCTCGCGGTAATTCACCGTGATCCAGTGCGCATACAGCTTCGCCACGCCATACGGGCTGCGCGGATAGAACGGCGTCGATTCGATCTGCGGAATTGCCTGCACCTTGCCGAACATTTCGGACGTGCTCGCCTGATAGAAGCGGATCTTCGGATTGACGATGCGGATCGCCTCGAGCAGGTTCAGCGGACCGACGCCGGTGATCTCGGCGGTCGTGACCGGCTGGTCGAACGACACGCCGACGAAGCTCTGCGCTGCGAGGTTGTACACCTCGGTCGCGCCGGTCGTCTGCAGCAGGCGAATGCTCGCCGACAGGTCGGTCAGGTCGTATTCGACCAGGTGCAGGTTCGGATGCTTGGCGATGCCCAGCTCTTCGATACGCCAGAAATTCACCGAGCTGGTGCGACGATAGGTACCGTAGACGGTGTAGCCCTTGTCGAGCAGGAGCTCGGCGAGATAGGCGCCGTCCTGGCCGGTGATACCGGTGATGATGGAAATTTTCTTAGACATAATAGCCCTGCTTTAGGAACACGCTTCGTTGTGCGTGAGAATTTTTGCCAAATGACGAGCGCTCTGCGCCCAGGTCAGGAAGGGCATGTCGCGAGACGAAGGCGCTTGCTGCGCTGCTTGAAGCTCGAGCCATGCCTTGATCTCGCTCGCCAGATCATTCCCGTCCTTCGCGGAAAAATAAAATGCGTGCTCGCCGGCCACTTCACGAAACACGGGCAGATCGCGGGCGATGATTGCCAGTCCGTGCTGCGCTGCTTCAATTAATGGCAAACCGAAGCCTTCACCATAGGATGCCGCAATCAGGCACGAACTCGCTGCATAGATTTTCTCCAGATAACCGTCCGAAACGCTTTCCAGCCAGAACAGGTGGCGCCCCTGCTCGGCATGTCCGCACAACCTCGATACCAGATCCTCGACCATCCATCCCTGCCGGCCCACGATCACCAGGTTGACGTCCTGATTCTCGCGCCACAACCGCTCGAACGCATCCAGAACCTGTTCATGGCCCTTGCGCGGCTCGAGGGTGCCAACCATCAGAAACGTCGGGGCGCTACGCAGGTGTTGCAGTACCGTCTCGCCGTCGCGCGGGATCTCCGACGAAGTCGCGAAATTCTCGATATCCGCGCCCAGATGGAACCAGTCGATTTCAAACGAAGGCGACCGCTGCGGCGCGTGCGCGTCCAGCCACGTCGACAGGTCCGTCGCCACCGCTTTCGAGATGCACAATGCGCCGTCACTTTCCGCCACGACATCGAGCCAGCCCGTAAAGCCGTCGGCGGCACCGGGAACGAAGTATTGCGGAAGCAGCACGCACAACAGATCGTAGACGACAAACTTGACCTGGACACCCTGCAATCGCAGGCTCTGGTAAAACTCCCGCTGTGCGGGGACGACCTGGGGCTGCAGATCAAGGCCGACGAACACGTCACCCGCCGCATAATCGATCGCCTCGTCCTGCAGCCAGCCGTCCTCGAACCCCATCATCCGTGTCGTGAAGTCACGCGCATAGCGATAGGAATCACTGGTCGTCGCATAAACCGGTTCGACACGGAAGCCGTCGGGTGGCGAATCCAGCCACTCCTTCAGCAGATTCCGGACCACGCGCTGGATCCCGCTTCTGGCGTCCACCCGGACGAGTTCAGAAATGTCGACCAGCAATTGCCGCTTGTTGTTGCGCGGCACAAAATTCCGCGCCATGGTCAGCGCCCACGCGCGCAACTGGTCGTCGCTTGCCTGACCGGCCCGGCGCGCGATCGCGCGCGACAGCACAACAGGATTCGCGACCGCCTGGAGATAGAACCGCTCGATCGCATCGCGATACTGTTCGGCGCAAACATCGGGCGCATGATCAGTCACGATGACGTCCCGTGCGTGCGCGCCCATCCGTTGCCGGCGCGCGGCATCGGAACGCAACGTCTGCAGCGCGTCGACCAGTTGCTCGTCGGAGAACTCATCCGGCAGCATCCACACTGCATCGCGATCCAGATCGGCCATGCTCCCGTTCGCATTGACGATCGTCGCTTTGCCGTAGTTCATGCAGTCCAGCACGGTTCCCGACGTCTCGCCGCGAGACAACGTCCTCAACTGGACGCCGACATCGACCGCCGCCAGGTACTGCCGGAACGTTTGTGCATCGGCCCATCCGGTAATGCGGACCCGGCCTTTCTCGCCCATTTGCCGAATGCTGCGCGCGACTTCCTCGCCATATTCGGTCGGCTGATTTTCGCCGACGAAGACGAGGTGACAGGCCGGATCGCGCGCGAGGGACGACTGGCTCCAGGCTCGTAGCAAGCGATGATTCAGCTTGGACGGCCCCAGGCCGCCAAACGCGCACACCACGAAGTCGTCCTTGCCGAATCCGAGCGCCGCTCGTGCGTCGTCGCCGCTCGACGCGGTGGTCGAGTCGCGCATGTGGGGAATCACGGTCCAGTCGCTCGTATCGCCGCCGTACCAATGCCGCGCCAGTCGCAGCGAGTTGGGAGAATGAACGATCAGGCCGAGACCCTTCTGGATCACGCCCAAGCTGCACGGATATTCCCAAACGACATCCGCGATGTTCTCTTTCTGATGGCGAGCCCGGAGGGCGACATACCCGTGAGCGTCATACAGCGCTTTGGACCAACCGTCGGGACGGTTTCCGTGAATGGCCATGTGCGCGAGGATGCCCGACAGAAAGAAATCGTGCAGGACGACCACGCCCGGTACGGCTTCCAGCAGCGGAAACATGTACTGGTGGAAAGACGAGTTCCCGAAATGATAGAGCACGCGGTCGTAGGAATCCGCATGCTTGCGCAGCCATGCCGGCGTTTTCACCGAAACGTGCGCGAGCGGGCCGGACTGGATGGCGTCCGCTTCATCCGGGTCGACGATGACGTCGATATCATAAAAGCGGGCCAGTTCCGGCAGCAGTTCCGCGCTGTAGTCGGCAATCCCCGTGCGGGCCGGCGGCAACGGCGACACGTAGGCCAGCCGCGGACGTCGCGGCTGAACCTCGGGCTCGCGCCGTTCGGCCCGCCATGCCTTAAGCCGTCGCTCCATCGCGTCGAGCGCGCAACGCCCGCTTTGATCCCACGAAAACTTCCCGGCCTGGCGTTTCCCGTGCTCGACCAATGCCTGACGATAATGCTCGTCGGTCAGCCCGCGTTGCATGCAGCGCGCAATTGCGTCATCGGATTTCGGATCGAACAGCGCGTCGTCCCAGCCGATCACTTCCGGAACGCTCGACGTATTCGCACCGATCACGGGCGCGCCGCAACGCATCGCCTCCAGCACGGGCAAGCCGAAGCCCTCGTGCCATGAAGGAAAGACGAACAGGCGGCACAGGTTGTAAAGCGCCAGCAGGTCCTCGTCGGGCACGAAGCCCGTGCACACGACATCTTCCGCGTCCAGCCCGACCTGCCGCGCCAGGCGCGTCAGCTCTTCGCGGCTGGCCGGCTGGATCGAGCAAACGATCGCCAGTTGGTGCGACTTCCGCAACTCGGGCGGCAACAGCGCGAACGCGCGAATCATGCCCTCGACGTTCTTGCGATGGTCGATGCCGCCCGTATACAGCACGAACGGTTTCGTCAGCTCGTACTTGCCCCGCAATGCCGCTTCGCGCTCGGGCGCAATCTGCTCCGGCTGAAACCACGCGTCGACATCGGCGGACATGTTGACCGACCACTCGGGCGAGAGATCGAGATGTTCGATACCCTCCATGCGCGACGATTCGGAGATCGCCAGCCACAGATCGGCACGTCGAAGATGCTCGATTTTCCCCAGGTACCAATCCTTGAAGAGCGGATTCTCCAGATAAGGCTTGGCGTAGAGGTACGGAATCAGGTCGTACAGCGTGACCGCGACCGGAACGTTGGTCTGAAGTGCATGGATGCTGGTGATCGAATCATCGCCGAAGCCTTCGAAATAGCTGGCGGTATAGACGAAATCCGGCTTCAGGCTCGTCAGAAATGACTCATAAGTCAGTTCACCTGACTGGCGACGCCACAGGTTGGCTTTATCGACAAAAGCGGCCGGCCCCGCTGCGTGCCAGACGTGAATATTGCTAGGCGACAGGATCGCTTCGAATTGCGCGCGCAGAATTCGCGCGGACTCCTCGAACGCTCCGTTCAGTGCAAGGACGATTTCGTGTTCGCCGCGATTCCGGATCATCGCCTTGACGATGGACTCGGTGTAGCGCCCCACGCCGCGATTGCGCGAGTTGAGGCTCTGCGCCCCTTGCATGTCAACAACGATACGCATTATTCAGCATTCCCATTTTCATGCGCGAGGGCAGACTTCAATGCCGTGAACGCTTCGCGCGCGCGGGGCGTCAAACCATCATCGTCGACGGGCTTCCGCACAGGTTGTGCAGGCGCACCGACGATGATCCGGACGAGCCGCTGCTTCACGCCGGGCATCCTGCTCAACACTCGCACGGCCACCCGTCGCAGCCGCGGATTGCGGTTGGCGTATGCGACGCCGCGGAATAACGCACGCCGCACGCCCGATTTGCACGCGACTTTCGCGCCGCGGGCATACGTGACGACACTACGCATCGGCGCAGTGATACGCCACGACGTGCTGTTGTAGACCGCCTGCAATTGCTCTGCGGTCTGCTGCGCTTCGTCGTGAACGCGCCCCAGTTCGCCACGGACCATGTCCTGCTCGCCGTGAACCTCGCCAATCGCATCCTGGACCTGACCCAGATCGCCGCGCACTTTCCCCAGTTCGCCCCGGACTTGCCCAACTTCGCTGCGCACCCGCCCGAGCTCGTCGAGAACTTGCCCCAGTTCATCGCGGGCACGCTTCAATTCGTCGAGGACCAGACCCAGTGCGCCATGAACCTGCCCTACTTCGTCGTGGGTCCTCCTGATCTGCTCGGCGGATCGCTCATGCTCCCGCGCGACGCCTTGCTCGAACCGGGCGGCAAGATCGGCGAGCGCGAGACCGTAGTCGGCATTGAACGCCGCGTCGAACGATGCAGCCTCTTCTTCGCTGCAGGCCTTCTGCGCAACGATCGCGTAGTCCGGGCTAACGCCACCTAGCACGTCGAGAAGATGGATCCGCGCGCCCTCGTCCTGCAACGCGGGCGCTTCCTGCAGCCGAAGGCGCTTGACCCGCGCGAAGCCCGCATATTCGCCGACGAAACTCAGCAGTTCAGGAGGAATCGGTTGCTTGTGACTCGGGTCCAGATAGAAATTGCAGCCCGCGACGACGATGTTCTCCGGATTCGGCGTCTCGAGGATCAGCAGCCCGCCGGGTTTCAGTACGCGCAGCGCTTCGCTGACGATCCTGCGCACCTGCTCGAAGGACACGTGCTCGACGACGTGAAACGCCGAGACGAGCGCGTGGCTGTCCGAATCGAGCGCGGCAAGATACTCGATCGCGTCACCCTGGAAAACCGGCAGGCCGCGCTCGCGGCATGCTTCCAGCATATCGGCATCCAGGTCCACCCCGACCGGGGAAAAACCTGCCTCGGCCATGAGCTCCAGCCATTCGCCGCGACCACAACCGAGATCGAAGGTCTTCCCGCCCGGGTAAAGCGTCGCGAGCGGCGTGACGAACGGCAGGTACTTCGCCAGTCGGCCTTTGATCAGCTCCCTCGAACCGCGATGCTGATCTTCAAACGCGCGATAAAAACTATCCACTACGGCAAGCTCCTCACCGTCGTCTGTAGCCATGCCACGCCGACGAAAGTTTCCATCTTCTTGTTGACGACGTTGAATACCAGCGCGCGATCGCGCCACTGATAGTTGTTCGCGACATGGGCGTCCCCCGTATGCAACGCCACCGCGACCGAATAACTGCCCACCCCGATGTTGGCAGTGAATTCGAAGTGCAACTCGACCGTCTGCCCCGCCTCGAGATCGAGCAGCACCTGCTTCAAGTGATAAGTGTTCGTTCCGAACACCGTCTGTCCGAGTCGATCCTTGATCATGTAGCCGACCACCAGCTCGGGGATCGCTTTGACACAACGGACCTTGACGCGCAGCGCGACCGGCTGCCCGACGCCCGCGACCTCGATGGGTTGCCCCGACTCGTCCAGCAGATCGACCGCATCGATCACGGCTTCGCCCGTGCCGGACACGGTCTGCACCGCGCCGCTCTCGAGCTTTTCCTGTCGGACCCCGTGATCCTTGCGATCGGCCAGCATCGCGTTGTAGTAGTCCATGACCGCCTCGGGCGGCCCTTCCATTTCCAGACGCCCGGCGTTCAGCAGGATCGCGTGATCGCAGATCGCCTGGATCGCAGCCTTGTCGTGCGCGACGATCAGAAGCGTCGTGCCTTGCGTGCGGAATTCGCGAATCCGGTCGAAGCTCTTGTGCTGGAAATACGCATCGCCGACTGACAACGCCTCGTCGACGATCAGCACATCGGGCCGGCGCGCCGTCGCGACGCTGAACGCAAGACGCACCTGCATGCCGCTCGAATACACGCGCACCGGCTGGTCGATGTATTCGCCGATTTCGGCGAACGCCTCGATTTCCGGCATCAGCGCCAGCAGCTCATCGACGGTATAACCGAGCAGCTGCCCCGCCATCATCACGTTCTGGCGACCGGTGAAATCCGGATGGAAACCCATCCCGAGTTCGAGCAGCGCGGCGACGCGACCGGTCATCGTCACGCTGCCGACGGTCGGCTGCGTGGTCCCGACGATCATCTTCAGCAGCGTGCTCTTGCCCGCGCCGTTGATGCCGATGATGCCCAGCGCCTCGCCGGCGCGCACCGTGAAGTTCACGTCCTGCAGCACCCAGTGCAGCGTGTGATGTTGCTTGCGGCGCGGGTCCATCCATTCGACGAGACGAGACCAGCGTGTCGGGTACTGCTTGTAGGCCTTGCCCAGATTGCTAACGGTAATGGTGCCCATCAGAGTTCATCCACCATTTCGCCCGCGTGCCTGCGGAACAGACTGAAACCGAGAAGACACCAGCCAACTCCCAGTGCCGTCACGAACCAGAGGCTCGACCAGTCCGGCCACCGGCCCTGCATCATCACGACCTGGAATGCCTGGATCAGCGGTGCCATCGGGTTGAACTGCATGCCGGCCTGAATCGGCTTGGGCAGGATTTCGAGCGAATAGACGATCGGCGTCAGCCAGAACCAGAAGTTCAACACGATTCCGAAGAACTGCCCGACGTCGCGGAAAAACACATTCAGCACGCCCAGCGTGATTCCAAGACCGATCGCGAACAGCGTCAGCAGCATCAGCAACGGGATGACCGCCAGGAACGCGATGCCGGGGAAGTTGCCGGTCAGCACCAGGAACACGACGAACAGACCGAACACGATCGCGAAGTTGACCAGCGAATTGGCTACCACGATCACGGGCAGGCAGAGTCGCGGGAAGCTCAGCTTCTTGATCAAATTCGCGTTCTCGATGAACGAGTTCTGTGCGCGACTGACGACTTCCACGAACATGCCCCACGGCAACATCCCCGCGCACAGGTGAATGCTGTACGCGAAGCTGTTGTCGACGCCAGGCAGCCTCGTATGCATGACCCGCGAGAAGATCACCGTATAGACGACGATCATCGCAAGCGGATTGAGGACGGTCCATGCCGCGCCCAGCAGGGAATTACGGTACTTGGACTGAAATTCCCGCTTGACGCTTCCCAGAATGAAGCCGCGATAAGCCCACAGGGCTCTCAGCATGCCCAGCATCAAGCCCGCCCGTATACATCTTGGAAACGAACGATGTCGTCCTCTCCCAGATACTCGCCGCTCTGCACCTCGATCATCACCAGGTCCAGCACACCCGGATTCTCGAGGCGGTGCTTGTGCCCCGCGGGAATATAGGTGGACTCGTTGGTCCGGACGAAAATTTCCTGATCGCCGTTGACGACCTTGGCCATCCCGCTCACGACGATCCAGTGCTCGCTGCGATGGTGGTGCATCTGCAGGCTCAGGCTCGCGCCCGGCTTGACTTCGATCCGCTTGATCTTGAACCGCGGACCCTCTTCCAGCACCGTGTAGGTGCCCCACGGACGGCTCACGGTGCGATGCAGCTTGTACGCGTCGTGATTACGTTTCTTCAGGCGGGCGACCACCTGCTTCACATCCTGCGCGCGGTCAGGGTGGGCGACCAGCAGTGCGTCCGGCGTATCGATAATCATCAGGTCGGCCACGCCGACCGACGCCACGACACGATCCTGCGTCTGCACGTACATGTTGCGGCTATCGACGAAGATCGCATCGCCGACGGCCCGGTTGCTGTCCTGGTCAGGCTCGACCAGGTCGCGCACCGCGCCCCACGAGCCGATGTCGCTCCAACCGAAGCTGGCGGGCACCACCGCCACGTTCGACGAGCGCTCCATCACTGCATAGTCGATCGAGATGTCAGGCATCTTCTCGAACGATTCGGCGGGAATCTCGAGCATTTGCGTCGACGTCTTGTTGGCTTCCTGCAGCGCTGCCCAGCATGCTTCGGCGGCCGCGGCGACGTCCGGGGCATGGCGGGCCATCTCGTCCAGAATGACGCCGGCCTTGAAGCAGAACATGCCCGAGTTCCACAGATAGTTGCCCGCTGCCAGGTACTCCGCCGCCTTCGCCGCATCCGGCTTCTCGACGAAGCGCAGCGCCGCTCGGCCGGCCCCGACAGGCTCGCCGGCCTCGATATAGCCGAAGCCGGTATCCGGGCTCGTCGGCACGATGCCGAACGTCACCAGCCGGCCCTGCTTCGCCAGTTCGGCCGCGCTCGCGACGGCGGCCACGAAACCCTTCTGGTCTTGCACCAGGTGATCGGCCGCCAGCACCAGCATCAGTGCGTCTCGCCCGTATTTCTCTGCGACATGATGCGCCGCCATCGCCACGGCGGGCGCCGTGTTGCGACCGGCCGGCTCGAGCATGAACACACCAGGCCGCTGTTCGCCGAGCGCCGCGCTCACGAACTCGTCCTTGCTCATGAAGTAGTAGTCGCGGTTGGTGACCGTCAGCAATTCTCCGCCCTGGGCGTCGTCACCGCCGCCGACCACCGCGGCAGCGCGACGGTAGGTTTTCAGCAGCAGACTCTCGCCATCGGAGAGCTTCATGAACGGTTTGGGATGCCCTTCGCGAGAAACGGGCCAAAGTCGCGTACCGGCACCACCGGACAGGATGACGGGGATTAACATCACATTCACTCCACATTTAGTATTCGCTGGCGAAGCCAACACCTTCGCCACTTACATCCATACACCGGCCGGCGTAGTTGCCAGCCGGTCATGCGAGACCCGGCCGGAACGGAATTATAGCCGGCACCACTCCCACCGAAAACGGCGGCTGACCCAGGACGGCCGCCAGGCAAGGCCCGAACGCGCCTGCAGCGCGATCGTCGTGCCCTGCTCGATCCTGATCGGCAGCCAAACCACCGGGTCGGGGACCCGGACGTTACCAATCGGTCACTTAAAACTCGCCGAACACACCGGAACAGTTGCCGCGTCAAGCCTGACAACGCCCCCGGGCCGGGCCCCCTTCCTCCGCGACCGTCATCCGGGCTTCGCCCGCCAGACGGTCAGCCCGCTCCGGGGCAGGATCATTCGGCTAGACACAGCGCCAGCGCATCGCGCCAGTCAGGCATCCGCAGTCCGAACGTCGCACCCAGCTTGTCCATCGCCAGTCTCGAATTCGCAGGCCGTTTTGCCGGCGTCGGATAGTCGCTCGAAGCGATCGGCACGACTTTCGCTGCATGCGACGCCATGGCGAGCGCGAAGATGGCTTCGGCGAAACCGCACCACGACGTCGCGCCGGCCGAGGTCAGGTGATAGACGCCGGAGCGGCGCGCCCACCAGTCGGTCCCGGTCGATGCCGTGCCCTGCGCGACGATATGCGACGTGGCAGCGGCAATCGTCTTCGACCACGTCGGAGCGCCGACCTGGTCCGCGACAATCCGCAGTTCGGGGCGCTCAGCGCCCAGCTTCAGCATCGTCAGCAGGAAGTTCCTGCCGCGTCGGCCGTACACCCAGCTCGTTCGCAGGATCAGATGCGCACACCCGGTCGCCGCAATCGCCAGTTCGCCGTCACGCTTGGTGGCACCATAAACGTTGGCGGGATTCGTCGCATCGGTTTCCGTATACGCCTCGGTGTTCGTACCGTCGAACACGTAATCGGTCGAATAATGAATGAGCGCGCCGCCGCTGCGCGCCATCTCCTCCGCGAATACACGCGGCAGGTCGGCATTCAGGCGGCGTGCAGCATCGACGTCGGTCTCTGCCTGATCCACCGCGGTATACGCGGCAGGGTTGACGATCAGGGACGGCTTCACGTCCCGCACGAACGTGCGCACGCGCTCGAGATCGGACAGATCGAGTGTCGACCTGTCACACGGCACCACACGCCCGAGCCCCTGCAGCGTTCGCAACAGCTCGAAGCCAACCTGCCCGTTCACGCCCGTCACGAGGATCGTCGGTGAGGCGTTCATGTCGCCTTTACGCATAGACGTCGGATTCGCTCAAACGCTTGCCGGCCGCGTCCTTCGGTGCCAGGACCGGCTCACCGTCGATCGGCCACGCGATTCCAATCTCCGGGTCGTTCCAGACGATGCTGCGCTCGTGTTCGGGAAACCAGTAATCGGTGGTCTTGTAAAGGAATTGCGCGGCCGCCGACAACACGACGAAACCATGCGCGAAACCGGGCGGCACCCAAAGCTGACGATGGTTGTCCGCCGACAGAACCATGCCGACCCACTTCCCGAAATTCGGCGAGCTGCGGCGAATGTCCACCGCCACATCGAATACCTCGCCTTCGATCACGCGCACGAGCTTGCCCTGCGCATGTTCAATCTGGTAATGCAGCCCGCGCAGCACGCCCTTCGTCGATCGCGAATGGTTGTCCTGGACGAATTCGACGTCGACCCCAACGCCTTGCGCGAACTCGCGACCGTTGAAGCTTTCGTAAAAATAACCGCGCGTGTCGCCGAAGACCTTCGGCTCGATGAGCTTGACTTCGGGGAGTGCCGTTGCCGTTACGTGGATTGCCATGCGACCTGGTGGGTGAGTAGGTTCCGGAGATACTGTCCGTACGCGTTCTTCGCGAGCGGCTGTGCCAGTTTCAGCACCTGCTCCGCGTCGATCCAGTTGCGGCGGTATGCGATCTCCTCGGGACACGCGACCACGAGCCCTTGACGCTTCTGTAGCGTCGCGATGAACGTCGCCGCCTCGATCAGCGAATCGTGCGTGCCTGTATCGAGCCACGCATAGCCGCGCCCCATGATCTCGACGTTCAATGCACCGTCCGCGAGATACCGTGAGTTGACGTCGGTGATTTCCAGTTCGCCGCGCGCCGACGGCTTGATATCTGCCGCGATGTCGCACACGCGGTTGTCATAGAAGTACAGCCCAGTAACCGCATACTGCGAACGCGGCTGCGCGGGTTTCTCCTCGATCGACAGCGCACGGAAGTTCCGATCGAACTCCACCACGCCGTAACGCTCGGGATCCTGAACGTGGTAGGCGAACACGGTCGCACCCGCATCGCGCTCGTTTGCGCGCTCGAGTTGCTTCGCGAGATCGTGCCCGTAGAAAATGTTGTCGCCGAGAATGAGCGCCGAAGGATCGTTGCCGACAAAGGTCCGGCCGATGACGAACGCCTGCGCAAGTCCGTCCGGCGACGGCTGCGTCGCATACTCGATATTCATCCCCCACTGGCTGCCATCACCGAGCATCGACTCGAAGCGCGGCGTGTCCTGCGGTGTCGATATGATCAGCACGTCCCGAATGCCAGCGATCATCAGCGTCGACAGCGGGTAGTAGATCATCGGCTTGTCGTACACCGGCAGCAACTGCTTCGACACCGCATGTGTAATCGGATACAGCCGTGTGCCTGAACCGCCGGCGAGAATGATGCCCTTGCGTGCCATCGCCACTCCTGTCAAACGCGCGCTGCGTAGTTGGTCTCGACCCACTTGCGGTATTCGCCCGAAGCCACCTCGTCAGACCACGCCTGGTTTTCGAGATACCAGGCAACGGTCTTCGCGAGGCCGGTCGCGAACGTCTCGGCCGGCTTCCAGCCCAGCTCGCGCTCCAGCTTGCGCGCGTCGATTGCATAACGGCGATCGTGCCCCGGGCGATCCTTCACGTACGTGATCTGGTCGCGATACGAGCCCTGGGCCATCGGTCGCGCGTTGTCGAGCAGATCGCACAGCGTATGCACGACGTCGAGGTTCGTCATTTCATTCCAGCCGCCGACATTGTAGGTCTCGCCGGGTGTGCCACGCGCAAGCACTTCGCGAATCGCGCTGCAGTGATCGCCGACGTACAACCAGTCGCGCACGTTCTGGCCATCGCCGTAGACAGGCAACGGCTTCCCGGCGAGTGCGTTCGCGATGATCAGCGGAATGAGCTTTTCGGGGAACTGATACGGACCATAGTTGTTCGAGCAATTCGTCGTGAGGGTCGGCAGGCCGTAAGTATGATGATAGGCGCGCACCAGGTGATCGGAGCCCGCTTTCGTCGCCGAGTAAGGGCTGTTGGGCGCATAGGGTGTCGTTTCCGAGAACTGCGGATCGGTGGCGGACAGCGAACCGAACACTTCGTCGGTCGACACGTGCAGGAAACGGAAGGCCGCTCGTTCCGCATCGGGCAACGCGCCCCAGTAATGACGCGCGGCCTCGAGCAGCGTAAAGGTACCGACCACGTTGGTCTGAACGAACTCGGCCGGACCGTGAATGGAGCGATCGACGTGGCTTTCCGCCGCGAAATGCAGAATCGCGCGCGGCCGATGCGCCGCGAGCAACGCATCGAGCGCCGCACGGTCGCAGATGTCGACGCGGGCAAATACGTGCTTCGGGCTTCCGTTCAGCGACGTAAGCGTGCGAAGGTTGCCTGCGTAGGTCAGTTTATCGACGTTGAGTACGGCCTCGTCGAATTGACGCAGCCAGTCGATTACGAAATTGGCACCGATAAAACCCGCGCCGCCCGTCACCAGGATCATGAGGCCCCCTCTAGTCATACATGGCGGGCCTCAAGCCCGAGCCGCCACGAGTTCTGAACGCGGCAACGTCGCCGTGCGCGCCCCCAAGGCGGGCATTCTAACTGCTGACCGTAACCGTCAAAGTCATGAAATGCTAATTTTGTTGCGAAGCGCTCGATTATAGGAAGCAACGCTGCTCGAGGGCCACGTCGCTAACAACTTGATACAGTGTGCCAGACCGGCAAAACCTTAAGATTTTCCATTCAAATCAATACGTTAAAATCATACAAACGCGCCTAGGGCCACATTGCGGCGCCCCCCTTTTCCGTCTCGCGTCAAGACTTGTAACACCTTGCCTCCCATGACCCATACCCCCATCGCCATCGGCGACATCCAAGGCTGTCATTCCGCCTTCCAGTCTTTGTTACAAAAGCTTTCCGCCCCCGCCGACACGCCCCTCTGGATCGCCGGCGACGTCGTCAACCGTGGCCCGGACTCCCTCGCCGCGCTGCGCGCACTCGTCGACCTCGGCCCGCGCGCGACCGTCGTGCTCGGCAATCACGACCTCCACCTGCTCGCGGTCTCCGCCGGCCTGCGCACCGAACGCCCGGGCGACACCATCGGCGAGATCCTCGACGCGCCCGACGCCGATGCGCTGCTCGACTGGGTCCGTCACCGCCCGTTCGTGCACGCGGAGAACGGGATGCTGCTCGTGCACGCGGGCGTGCTGCCGCAGTGGGATGCGACCCTCGTGCTGGAACTCGCCGACGAACTGCAGCGGGCACTGCGCGCGCCGGACTGGCGCGACACGCTGCAGCACCTGTACGGGAACGAACCGAACCAGTGGCATCCGAACCTGAAGAAACGCGACCGGATGCGCGTCGCATTCAATGCGTTCACGCGCGTACGCTTCTGCACGCCCGACGGTGCGATGGAATTCAAGGCGAACGGCGGCCCCGGCAGCGCGCCGCCCGGCTACCTGCCGTGGTTCGACGTACCGGGGCGCCGCACGGAGGACATGACGGTCGTGTTCGGCCACTGGGCCGCGCTCGGCCTGATGGTGCGCGAGAACGTCATCGCGCTCGATTCAGGGTGTGTGTGGGGGAACCAGCTGTCGGCCGTACGGCTGACGGCCGATCCGGCGCAGCGCACGGTCACGCAGGTGCAGTGCGAAGCGTGCCGCGCGCCGGGCGGAGAGTGATTAAAGATTGATCCGCGTCGCCGGGACGCCCGTCAACCCTCGCGCCCCGGCACGGGCGCGTCAGCCGCCTCGTCGCCTGCCGCACCGGCACCGAGTTCGGTCGCCGGATACGCATGCTTCTGCAATTCCGCGAGCGACTCGGCCGTCGGCTTGCCAACCTTCTCCTGCAGCTTTGCAAGCGCAGCTGCGATCGCATCGCGCGCCGCCGCGGACGTCGCCCGCCGGTCGCCACCCGGCGCGATGGGTTCGCACACGTAAAGGTGCGCGACGAGCGGGCCGCCGCGCAACACCATGTCGAGCGACGTGCCCAGCGCCAGTTCGCCCGTATAGGCCGGCGCGACCGACTGCCGCCGCTGCGCGTCCTCGTACATCAGGCAAATTGGCTGCACCGCGCAGCCGGCTGATACCGCGGCCTGGAACAGGTTCGCGTGGAACGGCAGCAGTTCCTGCCCGTCGGTCGTCGTCCCTTCCGGAAACACGCACATCAGCCCGCCGTTGCGCAGACGCTCGGCCATCTCGTGCATGACGCGCATCGCCTCGGTGCGCTT
>Ga0157367_1000369_pt1 | contig 22532 bp, 9 predicted proteins | sample AttbisABBM2_FD_113142 | JGI IMG/M metagenome (GOLD analysis project Ga0157367, IMG submission 113142) | Fungus gardens microbial communities from leaf cutter ant in Botucatu, State of São Paulo, Brazil - Atta bisphaerica ABBM2 | ecosystem: Host-associated > Fungi > Mycelium > Unclassified ... | reverse complement strand
TGACAGTTGCTATGACAGATGACAGCTCCCATCAGGTATGAGTTTTGATCATGTGATGGCAACAGCTTGTGCACAGACCATCACTCTTTTGTATATATACCTCTGTGTCTGAGGGCTAGACCTTAGACTTGACAACATCAATTATTCTTGTTGATACTACTCATCATTATCTCCTTATACTGAACCTCTGAAACACCACTAAGTTCAAGTATCACAACCAGCAAGTAGCTTGTTTGTGATACTACTGCTTCTCCTACAATTAGGGCCTGTAACTGTACCTGTATTACTACCAACTGCTTTTGCTACTATCTGATAATTACATGTAAGTTGTGCTGACTTATAGTGTGATAAGAGGGGGGAGTTGATTGGTGATGGTGATAATGGTGGTGGTATAGGAGGCAATAATATGTATAGGGAAAGTGCAGAACCTGTGCTAGTTTCACCTTCCAATTCATACTCTAATGAAGAAATCTCTATAGGTGTTAGTGGGCCTTCTTCTTGTCCCATCTTACACCATTTACTGACTATTTTTCTTACTGACTACTAAAACTAGATGATTTTGGTTTGAGAAAACCATTCTACTCTAAACAGCATCTTAGAGACTACTGTTATTCCTCTGTGTAGACAAATCACAAGTGGATTTGTAACACAAGGTTGATATGCAAAAAAAGTATATAACATGTCCACAAAAGGTGATACGTTTGAAGTGTACCAGTGAGCTTAAACACAAACAAATAACTAGGATACTCCCTCCTAGTTGGTATACTCTTTAAGTCTAGGGCCCAGCTATGTCTTCTTGACTTTGAGCATGTTATCTGTGGTTGAGGATAAATAGAGAGTAAGTGTAGAGAAGGTTTAGTGTTGAATGGTCTCAAGAAGTGGAATTGAGTTCTAATGTTACAAACTCAAGTCCTTTAGAGTTAGACAAGTGAATGAACCTTGTATTGGGTTAACATAAGAAAACTCAATAGAGAACTCTGTATGTGATAGTCTTTCTACTGTTTTCCATTATACTATATGATTTGTATGACTAATGTATGATACTAGGTTTTGTCATGTGACTATTTGTAACAGTGAAATATAATATCACACTAACCCCTAATCATAGTTTCTCAAAATAGAAAATAAATCAATATAAAAATAAAATAAAATAAACTTAAGTCCACTGTTTATAATTCTGATATAGACCTCAAACTTGATAACATCAATATTCATTAATTATTATTAATTATTATCCCTTATTATCATTGATATCTGTATTAATCTTGATTATCATTGTTATTATTATTGAACTTCTAAATCATTTCTAAACCTCTAAGAGTATACCTAAGATTCAGATATTACAAAAAAGTAAGTAGTTTATTTTATAATAGTAAATTACCTATTAGGTAGAATCTGCATCTCAAATACCAGTCTTTAACTCATGATCAAATACAAATTATCTGAGGATATATTTATATCCAGAATCTGATTAAAGATACCTCCTCTCAAAGTCTAAGTATAATATATAGTAGTTTGGTAGCCCAAATTATATATATTTCTTCCTCTATTAGAAATATGTTCAGAATACTTATTATTATTATTTTGAAGCTATAAAATTGTATAACTTACATCAATGGTATGAGAACTGATTACAGTAGTTATATAATATCAGAGTAGAGGATAGTAAACTTTAATTATTTTTAACTTCTTTCACATTGTTATTTTATTTTACTTTTATTTTTATTTTATTTTAGAACTTAGGACTAGGGATTAGTGTGATGTCACATGTCACAGTCACAGTGTCACATAACAGAAAGAAAAAATAGAAGAATTTAGAATAAATAATATTATAATAAATATGGTAACAGTTTGTTGGTCTTATAACAAACACATGTACTTTAGGGTAGAATAGGATAGCATGCACAGACCACAATCTATGGTATATAAGATAGATTAGTTTATATTTGGAAACCCTATTGAATTCTCTTGTAATAACCTAATTTAAGGTTCTGTTTTTATTTCAACTCTAAGGGATTTGAAACATAACATATAAAGCCTAGAGTCAAAACTTCTGGATTGAATACAAGAAGTGTGATAATATCTTTCAATGAATTTCTTTTAGGATTCTAATACTTCTTATAATGCTTATAGCTATGCAAGATGTGATTTCTTGTTTTGATTAGATAATCTTCACATGGACAAGTGAAGAATTCTTGGAAAAGAACCTAAGATAATATTTATTAATTGAAGCATGATTTGTAATAGCTCTAACAACATATACACATAATATATTAGAGTGTCCTAAGTATTTAAGCCAACTACTCTTTGTAGAATAAGTGGGCCTGGTGAATAATTTTTCATTGTTATTTAAGTCTAGGAAGTTCTTTCTCTTGTAATCTGGTGCTTGAAATGTTATTTGCTAATTCTTCAGAATTAAATTACATTCTTCTTTTTTGCTAAATTTCTAGGAGGATTTGTATAGGAAAATAGGATTTGTCTTAAGCTGTTTAGTTTCTTTGTCAACTGCTAAATGAGAGGGCCATTTATTACTGTTAGGGCAATCCCAAAACAAAATAGAATTACTAAAGTTCTTGCTAAAGAAAGCTCTAAGGTCTTGGGATATAGCAATAAAGTATAGTTGATAAGGATGAGTAGACAAATTAAAGATATATCTTGTAGCTGGAATGATATTTGTTATGAAAATGATTTGTTCAACATTTGGTACTTGAACAGCTTGATTAATTAGCAAAAAGTTTCACTTTGATAGATATAACATTTACTATGTAATAAATTGTTTTTGTAATAATGTTCTGATCATTGTGTACATGCAAAATTAAAGTAGCAACATTATTCTTAATACTGGCATTGAATATGACTATAACAGTATTTGGGTTTGAAATAGAATTACTAAAGATTTTATTGAGTTTTGTTCAGTGAGTAGTCTTGGCTTTTATATTCTTGTAGTTTACTATATAGAAAATAAAATGATTAGGGAATGTATCTACTAAGCAAAAACATAGAGAGAGTTCTTTGTGAAGTCAGTTAAAGAAAGAGAAAACTTTATTTAAATGATTGTTAAAGTCCACTATTGAATTCTTGATTTTTGAATATTGTTTTTGTGTGAGAAGAGCTATTGTGATAAGGTTTAGTCTTCTTTAAGTGATGTTTGTCTGATAAGAAATTGAAAACATGTTGTTAAGATAAAAACATAATTCTCAGATGATGTCTCTTGTTGATTTTGCTGAGATGAAGGTAAAGTATGAAAAGCACCAGTAATCCATAGTACTGCTCTTTGTTATATTTTCTTTAATTCTTTAAGAAGGTAGAAGAGAGATACTCTCTTGTAGTATTGCTACTAGAAGCTGTAGAGTATAATAGGTATGATGTACATTCTATAAAGTAGTTATTTATGTATAGGTAATAGCTCTCTGGTAGAATTCTCCAATACTTTCATACCTTTAATAGTAGACAGAGCTTTGTTGGCATAGAAATAAATATATTGATTCTGTCAAAAATAAATTCTAAGTATCTCCAATTGTCTTTAGATTGTAAAAGATATCCTTCTGAAAACCTAAGACCCAAAGAAGAAGGTTCATAATTCTTTGTTATTCTAGAAATTATCATAGTACTCTCTGAGCTCTTATATTTATTCTGATTTTCTTTTCTTTTCTTTTAACAATAAAGAATCATATAAGTATAGCATATAATATATTATATGACAAGATATTACCAAGAATATAATTACAGCCACTTGAATTCAAAGAATATAGAAAATGCTAAAACAATGATATTAAAAAGTATAATTAAGATATATTATTCTTATAATAAATATATAGATATAGGATAAATTAAGATAAGCATAAACTAAACTACTAATCTCACTACTAAGTATGCATTTGAGCTACTCTAATAGTGGTTACTACAATAGTAGAAACTTGATTTTCTTTAAGGATATTATATTGTATAGTCTTATTAAGTATAGTTAACACTAAGAGGTAAAAGCCTATAGGTTTGGCCTAGAGATGTATAGAGTATGAAAACTTGATATAATGAGCTCAATAATGCAGACTTCCAGAATAATCTTAGCTTTAGCTTATATACTACACTATTTATCTGCTATATAGTTATAACTTTAGAAAATGGAAACAAAGTTTGAACACTAAAGATTGAGTTCACTTGGATATTTGATTATCAAACTAGTGAATTACAGTATAATTACTAATTTTATATATATAAGAAAGGTAAATATTATAATCAAATACCTCAAGGATGCAATATAGACTAGGGTGAAGAGTAATAACATTATAATCAGCTATACTATAGTTGTCTCAGTTAGTGCCTCATATAGTAGGCACCTTAGCCTTGCTTTTTTCTCATGTACTATAACTTGTCTTCCTCATGGACTATAAACTGTTTCCTCATGTACTTTACTGTTACAAACTCAAGATCTTAGAGTTGATCAAGAGAAAGAACCTTATATTAGGATTAATATAAGAAAACTCAATAGAGAACTCTGTACAAGATAGTCTACCTTATATACTAAATCCACATAGTCTGGGCTAGTTACTTCTAATCTACCCTAAACAGCCATATATTAGCCTCAAGATCAACATGTGTTGCATATACTATATAACATTATCTTTCCAGAATCTTCTATATTCTTTCATAAATCATGTGACTTGTAACTGTTACCGTGACCATGTTATCTGATGTGACTGATGTGTGACAGCGTGATCTTGTCACTCTAACCCTAACCCTAGTTCTAAAAATAGAAAATGGAAAAGAAAATCAAAAGAAAAATAAAAATGATAAAGAGAATAAGAAAAAAGTTAAGTCTACTGCTTTCAGCTTTGATATTTACATATATATAGTATAGATACTATCATGTATCCTTATACTTTACCAATTATAACAATCCCTTCTCTCTTCTCAAGTCTTTGTTTAAGTACAACCTGAGCTCTGAGCTAAGGTTGTAACAGTAAATAGTGCTTAGAAGTTTTAAAGTACAGTTCTAAACAAAGGTTCTAGTAATGAGATACTGAAAAAAGTCAATAGGGAGAACTCCACCATTGAAGGCTGAGTTTGATAGAAGTATCTCCATTATAAAAGACCAAACACTTAATGTTATGACTCAAAGATCTTAAAGTTTAATTAATGAATAAAATCTTGTATTAGGGTTAACACAAGAAAACTCAATAGAGAACTCTGTACAGGATCATCTACTTTATATACCTTAGACTACTAGTCTGTGCACTACTACTTTAGACTATCCTAAATGGCTATGTGTCTACCTTAAGGCCACTATATATATAATACATGGTATAATGTCATTCCTTTCAGAACCTTCTATCATTTTCATCATGGCATGTGATTATGTGACAGTGTGACAGTGATGTGTGACATACCACTGACCCCTAACCCCAGTTCTAAAAATAGAATAGAAAAGAAAAATCAAATAGAGTCCAATTTTTGTATTTCTAACACTTAAGAGGTTCAGAATTATTGTATTATCACTACAGAGATGTGTTGTAGGAAATATGACTGTCATAGAAAATTGGCTTTGCACTGGAATTGAAGAAGATATCACCACTATGGAGGATGGTCTTTAGAATGGATGGACTTAGTATATGACAAGTCTTCTCAATTCTTATTCTCTTCTTATTCTTAGTATATAACTGTTATGGTCAATAGTATGGACTAGGCTTAGGTCTATACCAAAGCATTACTCATTATTTAAGTGGATAATGTTGAGTAGTATATGTGTAAATTTTTGAGTAGAAAACTTATGCTGTAGGTCTATTGTACTCTATCTATACAAAGTAACAATATTTTCTAATAAGAAAGTATCTAGAATATATATTCTATTTTTAGAGATAATAGTTAGTTTTGATTAGCAGTAGAGCAGTAGAAGTTGTTGTTGAAAAGAATGAATTGCTTAAGTTAATCTGATTTAAAATAAAGAGAAGTAATTAATAGTTGGTAGTGGATAGAAGATTTTCAGTTGCTGTCATGATAGCTGTAGAATCAAGTACAAAGGCAAAAATGCCCTAAATATCTGTATTATAGGGAGCTAAAATAGAATATCCATAAAACTAAATTAACAAATTAAAGGAGAAATAGAAATAAAAAACAAGAAAAAACAGAGAAGATACTTTGAGTAATTAAGAATCAGAGAGCAAGAATAGAATCAATAAGAAGACAGGCAGTAGAATTGATAGAGAAAAGAAGTCAAAAATAAGAAAAAAGATACAAAGAAGTTAATGAAGAGTAAATTATGGTAATAAAGCTCCCAATATTCAGATGAATATATAAGAGAGTTGAAATTGTTGGAATAGAAGAAAAAGAAGTTTAAGATAAAAGACCAGAAGACAAGTAGTAGCTAAAGAGAAGTTGTATTAATAGACTAAAAATATTACAATTCAAAACTCAAAGTATCAAGTCAGGAAAAGAATCTTATATAGAGTTTATATAAGAGAACTTGATGGAGTTATTGTTACATACTAGTCTACCTTATATACTACAGACCATAGTCTGTATATATACTATAACTAGCCTAACCTATAGTTCATGTACTTTTTATAAGACTAATATACTATTGCTATACTATATGATTCTATAGGTGTTTATCTTATGTTAGACATATATTAGGGTTTGTTTTACTTGTGACTCATATTTAACTATGTCTTACATTATTGTTCCAACATTATCCATCCCAACCCATGGATAACCACTTATCCTTATCTACACTTCCAAACCTCTTCTATTATAGATTAAACCTGTTTATTCTATCTTAGATATTCTTACTAGTCCCAAGTAACTTCATAGATATCTAGAAAAGATATCCAAGGATCACTAGTAATCAAAGTAACTTACTTATCAGTTATATCCTAGACAGCTACTCTAGGTATACTAACTAGTATATAATCTAGTAGCTTACACTATAGTAGTTATCCTGAAAATCAACTAAAACTAACATCTCTCTTTTGGTATTAGCAACAGTATACTTTGTCATCCTTCAAGTAGTTTTGTATCTCCTAAGTTTCTATTCTTCAATCTGGAATATACAACTAGTGTACTTCTATAAGTTGCAGCATATAAGTTGAAGCCAAAGGTTATTTTGCTCTGTTTTTTATATTCTTGGATAATATAAACTATTTAGTTCAGAACTTCTGAGATACTCTTCTAGATCTTAGATAATGAGATATAAACTATGTCTAACAATTATTCTCATGTTTTATTAGTTAACACCTTATATAGTAGTAGAAGCTTTATCATGTTTTTCTTATTCTTCTTTATTGTTTTCTTAAGGATATCTAATTTATTTCTTATAATTATTAGGTATATATAGTTGTAGACACAGTTTTGTATCCTTATAATTTACCAATAATCATCTTATATACTCTTACTCAAGTCTTTACCTAAGTTACAATCTAAGCCAAGCTTAGAATTATAACAAAGTTTAAGACTACAGATATTTAAACAGTTAAATTATTTATTAAGTACAATTATTTATTATCTTTAATTTTAGACTTAATAAATATTGTAGATACAATAAAGAATAAAAATATAATAAGAGAAGAGGATGAGTGGAAAGCAGTATTCTCAATATTAAAGATATTTGAATTAATGTTTAAGTTTTGAATATTGAACTTAATTTTAATTTTCTCTTTCTTATTTAGACTTAGCAAAGGATATGTGATGTAAAGTCATATGTGACTGTCACACTGTCACTGTCACATTATTATATGATAAAGAGAATATTATAAAAACTATTAAAAGGTTTTAGATAATACTTTAGAATAGGTTAATGCAAATAGATATAGACCAATACTGAGTAGTATATACAATATATTGTGAAACTCAGTAGTTAGTTTATGGTGCACAAACTAAGTATGATTTAAATAAGTAATAGTTCAATTAAACAAAACTTCTTGTTAAGTTTTCTTGTTATTTCTGTTATTTAGTCATCAAATAGACTTTTATTTCTGACAATTTCTTTTCAACTTCTTTAAATACTTTTTCTCAAACTTTTTATTATTTTGTAAGAAAACTAGATTTTATAAACTTTATTATAATACTTACAAAGTCTGATTATTACAAAATAAACTACTCACTTGTTTATAATATCTAAACCTTGGATATACTCTCAGAGGTTTAGAAATAATTCAGAAGTTCAATAATGATGACAATAATGATAAAGATCAATATAGATGTCAATGATAATAAGAGATAATGAATGATAAAGATCAGTACAGATGTTAATAAGAGATAATGAAATATACAAGCTGTTTCTATTACATAATCAAGACTTATACCTAGTAGAGCTATCATCTATTATAGCAAATGTCAGGCTAATTTTAGAAAGTAACTAATTATGTTACTACATTGATATGCTTGTATTTCCTTTTTTTTAAATCAACAATTTATCATATGAGATATAGTAGTAGACCATGGTAACTACAATATAGCTACTTAATAAGCAACAAGAAGAAAAAAGAAAAAAATAATGTAAACAACACTAAATTATACTAAGTAAAATGATGACTTTAGTAGAACTGATACTAAGTAATACCTTTATAAAAGAAAAACACTTCTGAGTTTCACTTGAGAAAAGCAATAATATCTTTTAATGAGTCTCTTTTAGGATTTCAATATTTTCTATACTGTTTACACTCATATAGTATATTATTTCTTGATTCAATTGGATAGTCTTCATATAGACAAGCAAGTGATTTTTAGCAAAAAATCTAAGATAATATTCACTAATAAGAGCATGGTTTGTAATAACTCTGATGACACATGTGTACAAAGAATTAGAGTGCCTAATATGTTTAAGCCAAGTATCTTTCTTTAAATAAGTGAGCCAAATAGGTATGTTATCATTGTTATTTAGATCAAGAAAGTTCTTTCCCTTATAATTCAATGCTTGAAAATATATTTGCTATAACTTCAAGATTATATTACATTTTTCTTTTTTGCTAAATTCCTATGTAGATTTGCTAGAAAGAATATGATTTAGCTTGAAATATTTAGTCTCTCTGCTGACTACTAGGTGAGAAGACTATTTGTCACTGCTGGGGCAATCCCAAAAAGAAATCATGTTGTTAGAGTTCCTATTAAAGAAAACTCTAAGATTATGAGATACAGTAATAGAATGCATCTGAAATAGATGGGTGGATAAATTGAATATATATCTTGTAGCTGATATGGTATCTGTAATACCGATGGTTTGATTGATGTTTAGCAATCAGACAGCCTGATTCATTTTATATCTAATAGAGAAGAATTCTGCTTCAGTGGATATGACATTCATTGTATGATAAACTGTTTTGGCAATAATGTTTTGACTCTTTTAAATATGCAAAGCTGAAGTTGCAACTTTATTCTTGATACTAGCATCAGAGATAATAAGAACAGTGTTCAGATTTAGGAGGAACTCTTCATAGATTTCATTGAGTTTGTTGTGATAAACAGTTTTAGCATTGGTATTTTTGTGATTCACTGTATGTAAAGAGAAACAATTAGGAAATATATCTACTAAGTAAAATCCAAAAGAAAGTTCTTTGTGAAGTCTATCAAAAATAGGGAATATTTTATTCAAATAATTATTAGTATTCACTATTGAACTCTTGATTTTCAATCACTGTTTACTTGTAAAATAAGCTATGGATAAACAATGAGATTTGGCCTTCCCAAAGTAGTGTTTATCTAGAAGGGAATTAAGAGCATGTTGTTAAGGTAGAGATACAATTCATAGATGATCCTTTCTACTAATTTTGTTCAGATGTAGATGAATCAGTCTAAGACATGCTATGGTCTCTACATCCCACAATGGCAACATACAAAATGCATTTGTGATTTATAACACTACTCTTCATTACATCTTCTTTAATTTTTTAAGAAACTGAAAGAGAGATGCTCCTTTGTAATATCATAGCTGGAAGCTATATAATGCAATAGGCATAATGCAAGTTTTGTATAACAGTCATTTGTATATAGGCAATAGACTTCTAGTGAAATTACCCAATATCTTCATGCCCTTAATAGTAGACAGAGCTTTGTTGGTATATAAGTAAATAGAAAGATAGTTTTCTGTTGAATATTAAACCTAGGTACTTCCAAGTGTCTTTCAGTCACAAAAGGGGCCCTTCTAATAGTCTAAGATCTAGAGGTAGTGGTTTAATATTCTTCATCACTCTAGAAAAATAAAAGACTTCCAATTTGTTATGTTCAATTACAAGATCAAACTGGTTGAAAAGAAAGGAAATAATACTATAACTACAAAATAAATTTGCATTTGATTTTTTGTAACTTTTTTCCTGAGAAATAAATAGATTATTGTCAATAAATGAAAGAGTGGAAACAGAAATAGAAAGTAAAAGACTATTAGTTCCTTTTATAAAAATATGAGAAATTGAAGCAATGTAAAGTGTAAATAAGATAGGAGAAAGAGATCCTTGTCTTACATCTACATCTGCTCTGAAGAAAGAAGAGATGAAATTGTTTTGTATGTATTATATTTATCTGTTAATTAAAGAATTAGAAAAGAAAGTGGTGATTTTTAGATCAAAACCTGCTTTGTCTAGTATTTTTGAAAGAAGCTGGAAGTTGAGTAATGTCAAATTCTAGCATGCTTGTATATAATTCTTTTATCCACCACATATATATTTGATAAGTAAGATATAGGCCTGTGTCTATTGTAAAGCATTGTTTAATACCCTCTAATTAGTTTAGGTGAACAAAATTTGAGACAATGGAATAGATTTGAAGTCTTTCACTAATAGCTTTTTCTATGAGTTTTCCTAAAGTGTTTAGGAGAATGATAGAACAAAATGTTTTAGAAGTGTTATATATTAGTTTACTAAGCTTAGTGATGATAATTGATGTTGATGTTTTGAAATGAGATGGCCAGTATCCAAGGTTAATGCATGAATTAGCTATATTGACAAAGTTTATGATATATTAAATATCAGCCATCAAAACTCTAAAATGATTCTAAGAAATATAGTCAGGTTCTAGAGTAAATAAACTACTGTATTTTTTATGGCATCAATAATTTTGGCTTTGGAAAAAGACAGTCACTTGTTACAAACTCAAGATCTTAGAGTGGACCAAGAGAAAGAATCTTGTATAGGTTTTATACAAGGAAACTCAATAGAGAACTCTGTACAAGATCATCTACCTTATATACTGAATCCACCTGGTCTGTGCTAGCTACTTCTACCCTACCCTAAACAGCCACATAGTAGCCTTAAGGTCAACATGTATTACATATATTATATGGCATTATCCTTTCATGTGTCTTGTGACCTATAATTGTATTATCTAATGTGACTGACAGGTGACAATGTGACCTTGTTGCTTTAACCCTAAGTTCTAAAAATAAAAAAATAAAAAATAAATTGAAATGAAAATGAAAATAAAGAAAGAAAATAAAAATAAATGGAGTTCTCTGCTTTCAACTTTGACATCACTCAGATTGGGAATGTGGAGTAATTTTATTAAGTAAGCAATAATTAATGGGTTGATCTTGAGCTGAATTGAATGTTTAATAGAGGGCTTGCCATGAATCATTCAGTTTGTTACATGAATGTCTGTTAAATTTAATGGCCTTCATAGTAGATAACTTGTATTTTCTGATCTAATTCATGAGGTTCTATAGCCTCTTGTTTTTTTATGCAACTTCTTGAATTTTGTTATTGAAGAAAACTCTTTTGGTTCTTTTGACTGTCTTTTTGAAGTTACTCCAGTCTGATCTTGATCTAGAGATATAATATACAGAAAGGTTCCCATTACACTCTTTATTCCACCATACTTTAGAGTACTTGGTAATACTAACACATTTTGAATACTTACACCAAAGTTCTTCTGTAATAGATATAAATTCTTATGTTATTCCTTTTAATATTTCACAGTCTATAATGTTGGCCATGTTGATATATTTTACTCTATTCTTCAGCTTATTAACAAATTCTTCTTTTATACTATGCTTAACAATTAATTATATTTTGTCTTAAATAGATTTTTTCTCAATAATAATATTGATAGATAAAAAAGCATGGTTGAAGGGACTATGTAACTGTTTGATGTTCACTCTTGTAGTTTATGCATTTAAAAGTATATATACAAGGTTCATCTTTTTTATTCATTTAGGAGGGTCAATTTTGAAATTAATCTTATAATACCATGCCATCTCTCTATAGTGTTTGACTTTGTGAGGTCTGTTAAACTTGATATATCTAGACCTATATATATAACAAGAAAAAGTTATGTAACCTCACTTCTAGCAATTCTTATATTGAGAGACTCTGGGATTTATATTCATCTTTCAAATAGTTACAATATGACATTCAATGTTAAAATATCTATTGATAAGTCTTTTAGCTTTAATTCCATTTTGAGAGTCCCAAATGTTCACCCATATGACTGCCATATCTGATTTTAGGAAAGCTTCGATAGCCTGAGGATAAAAAGCTTATATAACATTGTTAAAGAGGTAAGAACTCTTGATTACCTCCTTTATAATGTCAAAGATAATAAGGAGGTTCAAATTTTTCAGAAGATAAGTAATCCCCAAAATTTTGAGATATAATTTTGACTAGAAGAGACAAGAGCTAGAAATGTCCTCTGAATCAATGTTATCTATACCTTTGACATATTTTTCTATAATATTAAGATTAGATACAACAGTAGCTTTGTTGGTAGTAATAATTACTCCTTTGTTATTGGAACAGATGAAATCAGCTAAAATCTTGAATTTTGCACTTTTCAATAGATAGTTGATATTTACAATATGTATATTGGCTTGAGAGATAATAGTCTCTAAGTTGTTGGTACTTATTGGAATTATAAGCTGTTTCATGAAGGGACTTTGAGTGGTCATATTAATACTCAGTTTATTCTTCTTTTTCTTATTATTCACCATATTGTGAATTTCTACAATTTTTTTAGATAGTAACTTGAAGAAAGCATTCTTGATCTTGATAATATTATTCACATTCTTCTTGAAAGCTTGTGCTTAAGTTTTTTTGTTGCCATTAAGCAATTGGTTGAAGTCTGAAGTTGAGTTTTTCTTAAAGAATTTAGATTTTTCCAGAATACTTTTGCTAGGCCTTAGAGGAATGAGTAGAGAAACTCTTGAAATATTGGCCTGTTTTCCTTTAACCAAGTTATTATAGGTAGTATTCTTTATGTTTTTCATGTTGAACTAAGAAGCTACACATTGCCTGAAAGATTTGTTATTCTTGTTAGCTATCAGTTTATTCCAATCAGACTCATAGATGGAAGAAAGGAAATCCTAAGCTGAAAATCCAAATCTTGAGATTTGAGGAATATTTTCAGCTATTCTATTTTCTAATTTACATTGCCTAAAGAGAAATAGGATAGAAGTTACCATCCCATAACTGTGGGTCTGTAGGTTGATTAGTTTTGTATGAAATCACCAATTGTTCCAAGTTTTAAAGTGCACATGTGTCATTAATTTCTATTGCATAAGGAACATCTTTTCATTATTGATATCTGTATTTATATTAATCATTATTGTCATCATTATTGAACTTCTAAATCACTTCTAAACCTCTGAGAGTATATCTAAGGTTCAAATATTATAAATAAGTGAGTAGTTCATTTTGTGATAGCTTATACTATACTAAACCTAGTCTACTCTCAAGAGCATATATTATCTATAAGGTTAACATGTGGTAAAATATGTTATATGATATCATCATTTGTTATATGTCAAGTCCACCTATTTCTGAAGATATATTCCTGTAGTAGTAATATCATCATAATAAATTTGTAACAAGCTTATCTTTCACAACAGCCACCTTTCCTATAATATATCTCTATAGCAGTGATGCAATAATTCAGACATCTAGTCTTCCATAATGGAAATACCCCTACCAAACTCAGTCTTCTATAGCAGAGTTCTTTTATCAAACTCCTTTTAGTATTTTACCACTAAAATTTCTGTTCAAGCTATATACTAAAAACACCAAGCATCTTCTATATCTGACTTGTATATAAGACTAGTAGTTATATTGTAATCTACTAGTCTGATAATCAACAAAGATAATTCTATTGAACTTGATTTCTAGTATTCAATAGTGATATACCAATATTAGCACTCACTTTCTTCTCAGGTTTTATCTATTCATTAGAAGTTGCAACCATACAGCAGATAGATAGTATAGCATATAAGCTGAAGCCAAGATTGTTCTAACAAGTCTACATCACCAAGCTCAACATATAAAGTTTCTATACTCTACATATTACTATGCTAATCCTGTAGGCTTTTGCTTTCTAGTATAAACTATGCTTAACATTATTTTGGAATATTCTATATGTATGATGCATGATCATGTGACTGTGACTATGACATGTGATATTTTGTAATGTCACACTAATATTTAATCCTAAGTTCAACAATAAGAAAATTGAAATATAAAATGAAATAAAAATAAATAGAATCTACTGTCTTTAACTCTAATACTTTATTTATAAGAAGATTATACTAAGTCTTATTATTATAAATGGAGAAGAAGAGTGAAAAGTGAAAAAAGTTCTAAATAGTTGCTAGTATTATAGACAGTATTAATATTTCATCAAGTAAAAGGATTTTGAGCTAAAAACCAATTCTTGGAAAAATATATCTGACATTTTTACATTAGAGAAGATAGTAGAGTTCTATCATCTAAATCTCCATACTTTATGATTCATATAAATAGTAGACTTTGAACAAATCAAGCTCTAATCAATCTTTCTTGCTTTGAGTTATAATAATCTTAAAGAAGAGATAAATGTAAGAGAACCTAACTTTTCAGATTCTTTTTTCTATTTATATAAATAATATCTCTCATTACCAAATCTTACAGGCTTTTCTACAGATTCTTTGGTCTCACAACATCACCAGACTCTACTACAAGACCTACAGATCCTCACTACTAGCTATTAAATCCTATGCTTATATATTGTCCTCTTAGAAGACTACTGAGATTGTTACTAGTTACTTCCTATTAATATCAAGTATACTCTACCTTTTTGGATAATATTCCAAATACTTCTATCTAGATTTCTGACTATCTACATGCTATTATTCTGATAGTTAGCATTGTTCTACTAGATTACAATAATCAGTAGAGTTGTCATATACAAGTCCACCTGTCCGGAAATAACATCCCTGCAGTGAAACCACCTCTGAACCATACAAGCCCGTCTTCCATGGCGGCCACCTTTCTCACAACATGTCTCATGGCGGTACTGCAACCCTCTGGATATTCCGTCTTCCATGGCAGAGATACTTCTATTCAACTCGGTCTTCCATGATGGAGTTACTCCTGTCAGTGTCTCAACACTGAAACCTCCACTCGGGGTAATAGGAGTTTTACCACTAAAACCCTGAGCATCTCCTATACTATCAGTTTGTATATAAGACTAGTAGTTACACTGTAATTTGCTAGTCTGATAATTGACAAAGATAAACTCTTATTGAACTCGACCTCTGGTGTTCAACAGTGACACACCAATCAGTACTCACTTCCACTCAGACTTTCTTCCCTTCATCTGAAGTTGCGACCACGCGGCAGACAGACGGCACAGTACATAAGCTAAAGCCAAGGTCGTTCCACAAGTCTGCTCATCTCCAAGTCTATTCTGCAGACTTCCACCCTGGTGTGAACCGTGCCTGACAAGAGTAATTAGAACAGTAGTTACCTTTTGAAAAACTTATTCTATTCTCTTAGATTTTTCTAAAGGTGTATTATATTTGATTAGTAGGCTCTGTAATATATACTTAGGTTTTTCTGAAAATTATAAATTTATTATTTCATTTATTTTTCTTCTTTCAGCTTTTTTAATTTATTAATTTGTTTTTATTTTTTTGTATTATTTTATTACTTACTCTATCAACTTCATTACTTCTGAACCTCTACCTTGTATAAATAATGCTTTCAACATGTCTTCCAATTTAGACCAATCAAACAACTTCAATTCTTCTTCTATTTCATATTCAGAATTTCATATAGCCAACTATGGGATGGCCACACTCACCCAATCTCTATTTTGGGGACTAAAGATACTATCAATATTAACATCAGAAATATTGAAGTTTCTCTTACTCATATAGTAGACTTCATAAAAATAGGACTCTTAAGAGTAATAGAGAGAAAGATATCCTATATCTTAAAGGCTTTAGTCAAGCAGCTTGAACATTCATGATATCTGTTATTAAGGGAGAATGGGACAATTTAATATTGGGCAATAGTAATTCTTTTCACCAAAAGATGATAGAGAAATATTGTAACAATATTCTAATATGAAAACCCAGAAAGAATTCAGACAAAACCCCAATGCCTAAACCTGTTGAGTTTTCAAACATTCTTCTTCTTCTCCAGTTTCTCTTAGACTAACTAAAGAGAAACTAAGCAAATCCAAATATCATGAAAAGAATAGTAATAAATCCCAAAGTCAATCTGGTAATTGTCAAGAACGAAAGAAGTGGACTTAATATTTTCTTATTTTCTTTTCTCATTTTTATTTTATTTTAGATTTATTTTCCTTTATTCTATTTTTAGAACTAGGGTTAGGGTTAGAGTGACAAGATCACACTGTCACACAGCAGGTCACATCAAATGACACAGTCACAAGTTACATGACACATAGAAAGACATAGAAGGTTCTGGAAGGATGATATTATATAATGCGTGATACACATAGTTGTTTAGAATAGGCTAGAAATAGCTCACACAGACTATTAGGTATTTGTATATAAGGTAAACAATCCTGTACAGAGTTTTCTATCAAGTTCTCTTATGTTAACCCAATACAAGATTTTTTTAATTGACCCACTCTAAGGTCTTTGATTTGTAACAGTAATGGTATCAAACATTTGTACACTCAAGCTTTGTCTGCTAACATCAAGAATATCTTTAAAATCAAGAACAACTTCCTAAATCTCTTGGCAAAAAATATTGAGGAAATAAACAAAACTATCAATGACATAAACAAGGCTAAACTATATATCAACATAACTACAAAGAAACCCTCCCATAGGCAGATCATTATTCCTATGGGTGATGACAATATCTACAAATTCATGACTTTCTCAGGTAGACATGTCATCAATATGAATAGAGCTCTTAAAGGTATTAAGTCTAAGATTATTGTTGATTTTATCTATAATAACTATCAAGGTCTTATCATTGCTGCAAACAAAGTTGTGTCTCAATCAGATATCTGAGTGCTGTATTTCTCTATCTGAGATGATTTGTAGTAGCAATTCATATAGAGAATAAACTCCATCATTTAATAGTTGTACCATATCTTCAGATGAAAACTGAATATCAATGGGAATAAAGTATGCTTCTTTTAATGAGCTTGTCAACAATAACTTAGATAGTATTGTAACTTTTGACTTGGGCAATTAAGTCCATAAAAATATTTTTCCAAGGCTGATTAGGCATCTTGTTAAGCATGAGTGGTCCAAAAAGTTGTTGTGGGTAATTTTTCATCTACTACATATTACAACCCATAACATATTTCTTGACAAATATTATCATTTTCAGACACCAGTAATTTTTTAGAGACCAATTCATAAGTCTTCTATTTTTGATGTTCTGAAGATGACAAGTCATGGTACATCAGAACAATTCTTATATCTCAGATTGTCATCCATGCTTTTGGAGATATATAATTCTCTCCTATATAGTAGTAGTTCATTCTTGTAGTTCTAGATTTAACTGAAGAAGTGACTTTATCTGATAAGAGTACTGCCTTGACCTCCTTTAGGATTATGTCATTATTGTTAAGTGACTCATGAGAAGCCTCTATTGCATTGATTGCAAAAGAACTCAGGTTTTGATAGTATCTGGTTCATATTATTGAGGTCTATCCCCATCTCATAGTCTACTCTTTAGGACAAGAGGTTTTTAGCTTGTATTATCTTTCCCAGTTTATAATAGAGTACATAGTCAAAAAAGGTTATGTAAAGAGCCTATATTGCTTGTCTCCTGGTCAGCTTTTCAGCTGTCTTGAACAATGTGAGGTTTTGATAATCCAACAAGATCCTAATTTATATGGATGTTTGTCCAAATGATGTTAATAATGATGTTCTTCTAATTCTCAGATTATTGCTTGTAGCTCTTTGTCATAGATTTTATAGTTCCTTGACTTTAAGAGAAGAATCTGGATGCTATATCCTGGTAGCTAGTGCTTTTGTAATAAGGCTGCTCCAGTAGCAAATTTACTTGTATCTGTAGATAATTCAAAAGATTTTTCATCATTTGGTACTCTTAGAACTGGAGCTGTTGTAAAGGTCTTTTTCAGCACCTCAAAAATATTTTGTTGCTCTATTCTCTAAGTCTAAATACCATTCTTTTTTTGTCAAATTGGAAAATAGCCTTGATATCTTGGCAAAGTTCATTGAGAACTTAAAAATAGAAATTTGCAAAGCTTAAGAGTGTTTTGTACTTTTTGGTGGTACTGGCTACTTTAGAACTTTTTTAAGTTCTTTATCAATCCATCTGTTTAGAGAGTTTCTTTCTGTTAAAAAAAGCAGATAGATCTTTATTGGTTTGGAAAGCATTACGCCTTTCCTAAACTCAATTACATAGTCATACAGTCTTTTGTAATGGTATTCTATCTAACTTGGTTTTTTAAGAACATATTTCCACACTCATGTAATCAATTTGATATATATGCTTTTCAAGTCTTTGTGTTCTCACAATCTAAGTTCCTATACTGGTCTTGATTGTTAAGTAGAGTTGCAATCACCATTGTCTGGTAGTAATTGCCTGAGTCAGTTGTATCTGCTTAGTAAGATATATAGTTGTTGGGGTCTTCATCTCCTATACTGTCCAGTGAAGGTGATCTACTAACATCCAGTTCAAGATGAAGCTCATTAGCATCTGCTTCTACATCTTGTATTTTATAGGCTTTATAGGCACATGTATCCAAGCACCTGGTAAACTTCCATTTCTTTTTCTACTAGCTGATTTTGGATTACATTTGTCCAAGTACAATCATATAATCATCATTCTTTTGTTTTAAAGAGATGTTAAGTTGTCTTGTAATATCCAATTTCTACATAAGCTTAGACATATTATTTGTCCTGTCTTGTTGGAAGTATTATCCATATTGAATATTCTATATAGATTTGCTAGTTTTATTTTTCCAGATTATTATTTTCCACAAAAACTCTGTTGATGAAGTTTGTGGTGGCTTCCAAATCAACTAAAGCCTTAGTCTGTACTTTGTTTACTGTATACCCAAAGTATAGCTAGAGTTTTCTTTCAAGGAGGTTTTCTTGTTGTACATATCATTACAAGACTCCAGTACTACTTTCAAAATTTTTGAGCTAATAGAGGGTATACTTTCCTCCAACTTTAAATCACAAACATTATCCTCTACAGTTCTAATGGAAAATCCAAGTTGGGATTTTTCTTTCCCTTCCTCTTTGGGGTGTTAGGATTAAAGACATCCTCACTGGATGTGCTATTTGTATTGACTTTCTCAGATGGGGTTCCTGAATTGCCATATTCCTTCTTTTAATAATTTTTTATCAGCTATGTCTTGAATAACTGATTTCTATATTTTGAATCTGGTGGAGATGTATTTTAGAAAGGACTCTCTTTGAGTTTATTTGTCTTTATTGCCAGTTTTTAACAAGATACTATATTATGTGTCTTTATCTTCAAAAATCTTTTGCCTACACATATTTGGCAGTTTTTGCAAACCCTTTCCCTTTTTCTGATTTCATCTATATCCATTGTATCCAGATTCTCTTTCCTCTTCCACTTTTCTCTAAACTGCCATTTGAACCAAAGATTACACTTAAGGTCTTATAAGGCTTTATCAACAACTTGACATGGTTTATCAGAAGTTTTGTTTGTATTCTCATGATAAGTGTATTTCACAACTTATCTGGAACAACTTCCTTTAGTTTGTTGATATGTACTTTGTTTATATAGTTTACAAAGTTCTTTTTAGTTAGAGCCTTTTTTTGCCCAAAGTATTGTTAATTCCTTCTAATGCTCTCTCCTTGTTATCTTTTTGTTCATAAATATTTTGTTATTCTTAGGCAAAATTGCTTTAAGAACTCAACTCTACTTTGTTTGTAAAGTTTTTACAGGTTGACATTTTACTTGATTAGCATGGACTGTTAAGTATGTTTTCATGAGGGTAAAAGAATAGAAATACCAATTTTAGCTTCTTAATATATACTAGTACTATTCTAATAATATGTTTAAGGAATAGAAATTCTTAACTTTTGGTGAAAAAGTTTACAGATTTCTAGTACTCTAGTTTCTAAATCACTTTTACTAAATTGCTATGTTATATGTCTAAGTAGATACCTAAGACTAAGGCTCAATAAGAAAAGACATTTAGAAGAACAAATGAAAAAGTGAAAAAAAACAACATTGGTATTTAAATGGTGAGCATGGCTTAGATAGCAAGTGTGAACACAATATTTCTATTTAAACAGATAAAGTATGTGTGTAGAAGATTTAAAAAAAAAGTGTTTTTTCATATGATATGGATTTAATAGGGAAGAGTTGATGTTATATCCAGTTTCTCTCACTAGCTTATGAAGGAGGAGTATCAGATCTCAATGTGGTTCCAGCCACACTGTAAGGGTTGTCAGAAATGTGTTATACAGACCTTAGGCTGCTCAGGTTAGCTTACCATCAAAAACATTTAGAAAATGTCTCATGGCTGAGTAAGACACAAAGTCTCCTCACTAAACCTGTTCCCAGCTCAATGGGAGCAGACCCCTCTTACACCTGAGGATAAGTAAATAAGGGATTAGATTAAGGCTATCCTAAGACTACCCCAAGGTCAAAAAACCAAAGGTCTTCTCCACAAGAACTTAGCCCTATTATAACAGCTTTGTCCTAAGTCTGAAAAAAGTTACTGTCCTTGTTAGAAACAGCAACCTCCTCCAAAAGATTCCCCAGATCTCACATCTGAAATAAACACTCCACTCATGCTCTATTACAGCAGCAATAGGGGACACAAGAATAGACTTAACAAACTATCACAAATAAGTAAGTAGTCTATTTTGTGATAATTATGAAAAACATCAGATAAGGCATAGGAATATTATTTGATATGTGTAGATATATTCTAGATGATCTTAGCTTTAACAGGTATACTACACCTCTGTATGTCACAGTAGTCATATTTAGGAAGAGAACATTAATGGAAAGTGAAACATGAAAGAAGTTAGACTTCTAAGCATAAGTACCAGAACAGTATACTACACTAGTTGATTTTCAAGGTAAGGAACTATAGAGTACCTATACATCTTAAATACTAGTATTCAGTAACTAAAACTATATCCAAGGGTTGAAAGAGACAGGTAATAACACATCTCATTCCAACCTACAAATAATACCTCCTCCTTTATCTGCACTGGAAGAGGAATCAATTATTTTCATTCTACTTTGGATATCCTCACTGGACCCTTGCCAATTCTATAGACTTCCATTTTCTGACATCTGAGGATCACTAGTGACTAGGGTAACTTGCTTAGCAGTCTCTATACTAGATAACTACCCTAAGTAAAATACTTAGTATATAAACTAGTAGTTTACACTATAATAGCCTGATCCTGAAAATTGACCAAAACTAACACTATTTTCCAGTGTTGGTGATAACACATCTCACTACCTTTGGGTGGTTTTATCCTCCTAGTTTTCCTAAGTGCTCTTCCAAAATATGTGACCAGTACAACTCTTAGAGGTGCAGCATGTTCTGACTCCTGCTTCTGTTTCTCAGATAATACATAAATAACTCATTTAGACTTCTGAGAGGCCTTATTGGATCTCAGATAACAAGGTGTGAACCATGTCTAACAGGTAACTACTCTAGGTATACTAAAGTCCTTGGAAATGGAGTCCAGAGTTCTATGGAGATCATGCAATCAGTTATGGAGTGCCAGGTAGATCCATACCAGAAGAGTATGAATAGGCTGGAAGGAAGATATCCTCTTCCACAGATGTTTGGAGCAGATCAGATGCTAGGTAAGCATTATCTGTGATGTAGTCAGATGGGTCGGATGCGTTCAGATGGGCAGAAAATATCTAGGACTGGTGAGAGACTTTATCTGTGAGCAGAAAGCAAATACCTCAGATGTCTCAGAAGTAGGTTTATGACATTATACAAAATTGTAATAGATTGTAACAACATAAGATAATGATAATCTTATTACCTGACATCTCTTTGAATAAAGTCTTTGACAACTCTACTGACTGTCATGCTCATACTCACCTTATTAGTCTTATCTTACACCAAGTGAATATAGCAGTTTGTCACTCGGGAACTGAGTCTTATACAACATTCTCAAAGCAGCTAAACAAACGAAGTATATTCGCACGAGTCTCATCCCTATGAAGGTATTTTGTTAATGCATTTCAAGAGAAATTATCATGACTGAACGACTTCAGAAAACTCGCACTCGACATAACTGGTGTCGGAGCCGTGATGTGCAGAGGCCGGGGTTCATTCAAACCATCCAAGCCCAATGCATTTGTGCTTGAATTGGAACTGAACAG
>Ga0157367_1000368_pt1 | contig 22539 bp, 22 predicted proteins | sample AttbisABBM2_FD_113142 | JGI IMG/M metagenome (GOLD analysis project Ga0157367, IMG submission 113142) | Fungus gardens microbial communities from leaf cutter ant in Botucatu, State of São Paulo, Brazil - Atta bisphaerica ABBM2 | ecosystem: Host-associated > Fungi > Mycelium > Unclassified ... | reverse complement strand
ATCCTGATCGGCTACGGCTTCGTCGCATCGGTGCTGCCGGTGTGGCTGCTGCTCGCGCCGCGCGACTACCTGTCGACGTTCCTGAAGATCGGCACGATCCTCGGCCTCGCGATCGGCATCCTGATCGTCGCGCCGGAACTGAAGATGCCCGCGCTGACGAAGTTCGTCGACGGCACGGGCCCCGTGTGGTCGGGCAACCTGTTCCCGTTCCTGTTCATCACGATCGCGTGCGGCGCGGTGTCGGGCTTCCACGCGCTGATCTCGTCGGGCACGACGCCGAAGCTGCTCGATAACGAAACCAACGCGCGCTTCATCGGCTACGGCGCGATGCTGATGGAATCGTTCGTCGCGATCATGGCGCTGGTGGCCGCGTGCGTGATCGAGCCGGGCATCTACTTCGCGATGAACGCGCCGGCCGCCGTGCTCGGCACCACGCCGGAAGCGGTCGCGAACACCGTCACGCAGTGGGGCTTCATGCTGACGCCGGACATGCTGACGCAAACCGCGAAGGCCGTCGGCGAGACGACGATCATCGCGCGTGCGGGCGGCGCGCCGACGCTGGCGGTCGGCATGGCGCACATCCTGCACCAGGTGATCGGCGGCGAGGCGATGATGGCGTTCTGGTATCACTTCGCGATCCTGTTCGAGGCGCTGTTCATCCTGACGGCCGTCGATGCGGGCACGCGCGCGGGCCGCTTCATGCTGCAGGACCTGCTCGGCACGTTCCACCCGGCGCTCAAGCGCACCGAGTCGCTGCCGGCGAACCTGGTCGCCACCGCGCTGTGCGTGGCCGCGTGGGGTTACTTCCTGTACCAGGGCGTCGTCGATCCGCTCGGCGGCATCAACACGCTGTGGCCGCTGTTCGGCATCTCGAACCAGATGCTCGCGGCGATCGCGCTGGTGCTCGGCACCGTGGTGCTGTTCAAGATGAAGCGCGAGCGCTATGCATGGGTCACGCTCGTGCCGACGGCATGGCTGCTGATCTGCACGCTGACGGCCGGCTGGCAGAAGGTGTTCGACGCGAACCCGAAGGTGAGCTTCCTCGCGCACGCGGCGAAGCTGCAAGCGGCCGTGGACGAAGGCAAGGTGCTCGCGCCGGCGAAGTCGATCGCGCAGATGAAGCGGATCATCTTCAACGACTACATCGACGCGGCGCTGGCCGGGCTGTTCATCTTCGTGGTGATCAGCATCGCGGTGTACGGCGTGCTCGCGATCCAGCGCGCCCGCCGCGAGGCGAAGCCGACCGTGCGCGAGACGCCGTACGAGGCGATTCCGGCCGCGCAGGCGCTCGGCAGCGGACGCTAAGGAGACGCCGCGATGTTTTCCGATCTCGGCAGTGATCTGCGCAGCGCGGGCCGCTACCTCGGGCAGGCGTTGCGGCTGATGGTCGGCGTGCCCGACTACGACACCTACGTCGCGCACATGCGCGAGACCCATCCGGACCGCGAACCGATGACGTACGAGGCGTTTTTCCGCGAACGTCAGAATGCAAGGTATGGGTCGGGGGCCGGGAAGTGCTGTTGACGGCCTGAAGCGCCCGGTCGATGCAAAAACGCCATGACGCGAGTCATGGCGTTTTTTTTCATTGCGACGGCCGTGCGTGCTTACTTCGACGTGCCGCCTTGCGCGGACAATCCGAGGAACGGCAGCGGCGTCTGCGGCGACATGTAGGTCGGCGGCTTGCCGTCCCGGCGGTTGATCGCCTGCGCCTGGATCTCGATCGCTTGATCTGCCCGCTGCTCGGCATCGTTTTCCTGCCGCTATCATATGAACTATTGGCCCCGATGAACCCGCGCAGGAGGACGACGTCGTGCATGCCGGAGAGCGTTTCAACAGCATTACCCATCTCGTCGGCGCGGTGCTGTCGGTGGTGGGGCTGGCAACCCTGGTGACGAGGGGGGCGCTCGCGGGCGACGCTTACAAGGTGGTGAGTTTCAGCGTCTATGGCGCGATGCTCTGCGTGCTCTACGCGATCTCGACGCTTTACCACAGCGTGCGCAATCCGCGCCTGAAAGCCATTCTGCAGAAGTGCGACCATTCGGCGATCTACCTGCTGATTGCCGGCAGCTACACGCCGTTCACGCTCGTCACGTTGCGCGGGCCGTGGGGCTGGTCGCTGTTCGGCGTGAGCTGGGGGCTCGCCGCGTTCGGCATCGCGCAGGAACTCACGCTCGGGCGGCGCACCCGCGTCGTGTCGATGACGCTGTACGTGCTGATGGGCTGGCTTGCGCTCGTTGCCGTCGGCCCGTTGATCCATGCGCTGCCGCCCGTGGGCACCGCGTGGCTCGTGGCGGGTGGCATCATCTACAGCGCCGGCATCTATTTCTTCATCAACGACGAGCGCATCCGCCACGGGCACGGCATCTGGCACCTGTTCGTGCTGGCGGGCAGCCTGTGCCAGTTCGTCAGCGTTGCGCTGTATGTCGCGTGACGCGGGCATAACCCGCCGCGACGCCCGTCATTGCAGGCCCGGCTTCCGCGCGGCGGCCAGCAGCGACTGGAAGCCGACCCATCCCCAATAGACCCTGTGATGGACGATCAGGCCATCGTCGATATCCATCACCTCGACGAGATCGACCTGGTCGCCGGACGGCGTTTCGCGCGGATACTCCCACGTCAGCTGCCGGCCGTTCGAGAAGAAGACGCCCGTGCGATACCAGCGCCCGAGGCTGTTCGGCAGCTCGCGTAGCCCCGCGCCGAAAAAGTCGCGGATGGCCGGCTTGCCGCGCAGCACGCCGCTTCCGTGCTCGGGCAGCGCGACGAGCACCAGCGGTGTTTCGAACACCGCATGGTTCGCGTACAGCGCCATCAGTCCGTCGAGGTCGCGTGCGACGACGGTGGCGTGCCATTGCTCGTAGATATGGCGGATGTCGGCGTCTGACGGGATTTTCATCGGGGGGCCTGTGCAATGACCGGGAATGAAAATCCACGATAGCGACACGCTGCCTGCGGACGTTTCACCGCAACCCGAAGCGTGGATGCCGCGGCGAGCCTTACCCAGCCAGCGCCGCCAGGTTCAATTCATACGACTTCCCGATCCACACCGCCGAATCGCGATGATCGCGCAGGTCGTCGCCGGTGTTCGGATGCAGGAACAGGTCGAGCGCGCCGTGGTTCAGCACGAGCCACGGCACGATCTCGCCGAAGCGGCTCGCATCGAACGCGATCTGGTACGACCACGCCGGATGCGGCCCGACCAGGCGCTCGTGGAAGCGGCCGAGCTCGATGATCGCGCCGAACCGCTGCTCGACGATCTGCCGGAATGCCCAGGCCGCATCGCGGCTCGCGGCGTCGAAGTAGACGTGCGCGTGCCAGCTGTCGATGGCGGCGACGTCGAGGGGAGTGGCGTGTGCTTGCATGCTGGACGATGACGAGGTGCGCCGTCGCGTCGGCGACGGCCGGAGCGTCATTATCGCGCCGCGCGGCGCGGCCTGCAGTGACGCATGTCATGCATCGCGGCTGCGCCGACGCCGGCGCGTCAGTGCATCCACGATTGCGGCGCGAAGATGATGAACGTCGCGCGCGCGGCGGGCATGCGCCGGCGCATGGCTGCCGCGGGCAGGTGCCGGCGGCGCACGGCGGGCGTCCGTTCGCGCCGCCGCCGGTGGCCGGGCGTCGCCGCGTCCGCGCGCAGGGCGGCCGCGCGCATCATGCGGGGCGAGCCTGCGGCGCCGCGTCGCCCGTGCCGGTCAACCGCGCGGCGAGCGCGACGGCTTCGTCGAGCGACGCCACCGCTTCATGCGGAATCCCGAACGCCTTCACGGCCGTCTCGCCCTGCGCGGCGACCCACGCGCGCCGCTCGGGATCGGGCTCGACGCTGATCAACGCCTTGCACACCGCGCCCAGCGCCGCCTTGTTCTGCTTGAGCCAGACCGCGCGATGCTTGCGGTCCTCGTGCGTCTCGTCGGCGTCGAGCGACACGTACACGACGACGAACGGCGCGCCGTCGCGCATCAGCGCGTCGATCTCCTTCTCCCACTGCGGCGCGTAGCCGGGCGTCGCGGCCTGTGCGCGAAACACGCAGAACGGAAACCGGCTGATGTCGTGGACGATGAATGCCTGCGGATCGAGTGTCATGGCAATGCTCCGGTGAAGCGTGACGAAAGGAAGGCCGGCGCGATGCGCATCACCGCGCCGGCGGCGGTGGCGGGCCGTCGGCCTGCGCGACCGGCGCATCGTGGCGCCAGCCGGCGCCGAGCGCCTTGTACAGCGCGATCACGCCCTGCACCTGCGCGAGCTGGCTGAGCGCGAGCGCGTCGCGGGCGCGGTAGGTCGCGCGCTGCGCGATCAGCACCGACAGGTATTCGCTGAGGCCGTTGCGGTAGAGCCGCGTCGCGCGCGACTGCGCGTCCTGGCTGCTGCCGACCGCCGCGACGAGCGCCGTCTGCCGGTCGCGCTCCGCGTAGATGTCGGTCAGCGCGTCCTCGACTTCGCGAAACGCGACGCGGATGCGCTGCTCGTACGCGAGCCGCGCTGCTTCGGCCGCCGCCCGCGCGGCGCTGACGCCGGCTTGCGCACGGCCGCCGTCGTACAGCAGCTGCGTGCCTTCGAGCGCGACCGACCATGCGACGCTCGCGCTCGTGAACAGGTCCTGCACGAGGCTCGCGGTGGTACCGACGCTCAGCGGAATCGCGAAATGCGGGAACTGCTCGGCGCGCGCGACGCCGATCTGCGCGGTGGCGGCCGCGAAGCGCCGCTCGGCCGCGCGGATGTCGGGCCGCTCGCGGATCACGTCCGACGGCAGCGTGACCGGCAATTGCGGCGCGACGGGCAAGGTCGCGCCGGGCGCGGCCAGCGCATCGCGCAGCGTGCCCGGAAAGCCGCCCGTCAGCACGCCGATCGCATGCATGAGCTGCGCGGCGTTCGCCTGCAGCGGCGGCAGCGCGGCCTGCGCGAGTTCGAGCTCCGCGTGCGCCTGCGCGACCTCGAACGACGTGCCGAGGCCGTGCCGCTCCGAACGCTCGGTCAGCCGCCGCGTCGCGTCGAGGCTCGCGACGTTGTCGGTCGCGATCCGCAGCCGCGCCTGCGTCGCGCGCAGTGCCGCGTAATCGGAGGCGAGCTCGGCGAGCAGGCTCACGAGGATCGCGTGACGATCGTCGTCGATCGCGTCGACCTGTGCGTCCGCGGATTCGATCGCGCGCCGCGTGCCGCCGAAGATGTCGAGTTCCCACGATGCGTCGACGCCGAGCCGGTAGGTGCGCGACTGGCCGATGCCCGGCGGCCAGTCGAGCGCGCGCGACGAGCGCAGCGCGTTCGCGGTGCCGCCCGCGGAGACCGTCGGGCCGAGCCGGCTTGCCACCTGGTCGCGCTCGGCACGCGCCTGCAGCAGCCGCTGGCGCGCGATCGCGAGATCCTGGTTGCCGTCGATCGCCTGCGCGACCAGGCGGTCGAGCAGCGGATCGCCGAACCCGCGCCACCAGTCCTGCAATTGCGCGGGATCGGCCTGCACGGCGGCGTCGCCGCGCTCGATCCAGCCGGGCGGATGCACGGGCTGCGGCGGCCGATAGTCGGGGCCGACCATCGTGCACGCGGTGAGGGCGGCCGCGCACGCGGCGGAACCGAGCGCGGCGGATAAACGTTGCGGGCGGAAGGAGAAACGTCGCATCGAAGCCGCCTCACATCCACGCATGCAGCCACGACGCGAGCCGGCCGCGCGGCGTCGTTGCGCGGCCCGGCTCGCGGATCTCGACGCTGCACGTCATGCCGGCCGCGAGCAGCACGCCCGCCGGCACGTGATCGAGCTCGATGCGCACCGGAATGCGCTGTGCGAGCCGCACCCAGGTGAAGTTCGGGTTGACGGTCGGCAGGCCGGTTTCGTCGAGCGCGCCGTTCTCGTCGGCGATGCCGCGGCCGATGCTCGTCACGTGGCCGCGCAGCAGCGGATCGAAGCCCATCAGCTTGATTTGCGCGGGCGCGCCCGACGCGATGCGGCGCAGCTTGGTCTCCTCGAAGTAACCGGTGATCCAGAAGCTGTGCGCATCGAGCACCGAGATGTCGGGCCGGCCCGCGACCGCGTAGTCGCCGTGCCGCAAGCGCAATTGCGTGACGTAGCCGTCGACCGGCGCGCGCAGCGTCGCGCGCGCGAGGTCGAGCTTCGCGACGTCGAGCGCGGCCAGCGCCTTCCGGTAGTCGGCCTGCGCGATCGACACCGCGCGGCCCGAGCGCTGGATGTCCTCCTTCGGCACGAGTTCGTCGAGGCCGGTGCGGCGGCGCGCCTCGTCCTGCTTCTGGCGCACCGTCTCGGCGCTCGACGCGACCTGCGCCTCGGCCTGCTCGACCGCGAGCGCGAAGCGCTGCGGGTCGATCCGGTACAGCACGTCGCCTTTCGACACGCGCTGGTTGTCGATCACCGCGACGTCGATCACGGTGCCCGACACTTCCGGCGCGATGCGCACGACGTGCGCGCTGACGCGGCCGTCGCGGGTCCAGGGGGCGAGCACGTACGCGCGCCACAGCGCGGCGACCAGCGCGATCGCGAGGCCGACGGTGGCGAGCGTCAGCAGGGAACGGGTCAGGGGTTTGAGCGACATGACGCGATTCGAAGAACTAAAGAAAAAGGATCAGCGCGGAGACGAGCACGAGCGACACCGCGAACTCGAACAGCGCCGGGTGCCAGACCCGGCGCAGCAGGCCCGCGCGGGCGAGCGCGGCGCGCACGGCCATGTAGAGCGGCACGGTTGCGCACGCATACACGAAGAACGGCGGCAGGTAGATGCCCGCCACGGCGAATTCACTGAGCACGGCGAAGGGCCTCCGGAGCGGGGGTGAAATACGCGGCGTGCGTATGCAGCAGCACGTACACGTCGGCGAACGCGGCCATCAGCCGTTTCAGCTCGGCGTCGCGGCCGGGCTGGGCGGCCGCGAGGCGGGCGAGCGCGCGTGCGGCCCGGCGCGCATGCAACGCCGCGCGCCCGGGCTGCGCCGCGCGGCCGGCGAGCCGTGCGAGCGCGGTGCGCGCGCACTGCCGCGCCGCGTCGGGCAGGCCGTCATGCGCGACGAAGCGGCGGATCCGCAGCAGCTCCTTGCCGACGTGCAGCGCGGCGAGGCCTTCGACGGTGGCCTGCGTCATCGCGGCCGGCTGGCTCGCGAGCAGCGCGCCGAGCTGCGCGATCCGGTGCTGCTGGCGCTGCTGCCACGCGGGCGCCGCCGGCCGCTGGCCTGCGAGCAGCGCGAGCGCGTCGTCGCGGATCGTGCGGCGCAGCCGTGCGGTGTCGGCGGCGAGGTTGCGCGGCAGGATCAGCTGGAACGTGAGCAGCGTGATGAACGTCGCGAGCACCCACGCGACCGACTGGTTGAGGAACAGGCCGAGGTCGGGCCGGAACGGATTGGTCGCCGCGTTCAGCGTGTTGAACGCGACGAGGTACGCGAGGCCCGCGAGCGCCGTCTTCGGCACGCTCGTCGCGTAGATGCCGGGCAGCCAGAACAGCGCGAGCGTGACGACGAGCAGCGGGAAGCCGTCGATGCGCGGCAGGATGCCGAACGCGCAGACGAACGCGGCGGGCACCGCCGCGACCGTGCCCTGGATGAACGCCTTCGCGCCGGCGGCCGGGTTGCCGGCCGTCGCGAGCAGCGCGCAGTACGGCGCGACCACGAGCAGCATCATGTCGCCCTGGTTCCACGCGGTCGCGATCCAGAACGCGCCGGTGATCACGATCGCGCACATCGAGCGTACGCCGTTCTCCACGGCCGAGCGCACGTCGCGATGAAAGCGCACCGGCGCGGGCCGGTGGCGCGGCCGTGGCCGCTGCAGCTCGGCGAGGCCTTCGAGCGCGGCGCGGAAGTCGTCGATCTGTTCGAGCAGGCGCTCGCCCGCGATCAGGCGCGCCGCTTCGTCGTGCGGATCGTCGAGCGCGATCGCATCGAGCGCCGCCTTGAAGTGCCGGCGCGCGTCGCCGAGCAGCGCGTGCGCGCGCACGGTGCCGCCCGGGCCGCTTTCGAGCGCGTCGGCGGCGGCCTGCCACGCGGCTTCGAGGCGCGGCTGCAGCAGCGCGATCGCGCGCGCGCCGGGGCTGTCGGTGGGCAGCGGCGGCGTGCCGCCCGCGAGCGCGCCGAACAGCGACGCCATCCCGTGCCGCACCGCGCGCGCGCGCTGCGCGAGGTCTTCCGATTCGGCCTTGCCGAGCGCGAGCAGATCGTCGATGCCGTAGACGCCGGCCAGCAGCGCGAGCCGCTGGTCGTCGCCGGGCGCGGCCGCGATGCCGCCGCGCTGGCGCGCGATCGCGCGCGCGGCGGCGGCGGCGAGCCGCGCGACCAGCGCTTCGAGCCGCGCGCGCACATCGCGCGTCGCGAACAGCATCGATACGAGGCTCAGGCACAGCACGCCGATCACGACCGTCGAGCCGCGTCCGACCACGTGCTCGAAGGTCAGCGCGGGGCGCTGCATCGCGCCGTAGGTCGCGAGGCCGATCGTGTAGCCGGCCACCACCGTGCCCGACGCGCGGAAGTGCCGCAGCAGCGTCATGCCGGCGACGCACAGGCCGAGCCAGAAGCCGAAGCCGAGGATGAACAGCGCCGGCTGCTGCGCGAAGCAGCCCATCAGCACGAATGCGACGAGCATCCCGGCGAGCGTGCCGACCACGCGCCACACGCCCTTGCCGATCACCGCGCCCTGCACGGGGTTGATCACGAGCAGCACGGTGGACGCGGCCGAGTACGGCGTCTCCAGCTCCAGCAGGTAGGCGACGCCGAGCGCGAGCGCCGCGGCGGCGATCGAGCGCGCGACATACGCGCCGCGCGGCGTGAAGATGTCGAGGCGCGCGAGCAGGGCGGCCGCCGCCCGGCCCAGGCGCGCAGGCGACATTGAAACGGCCGCCGTCTGGTCTGCTGCGTCACGCACTGCCGGCACTCCACGATGAAGGACGGAGGCAGTCTACGGTTGCCGCCCGCGTTCAGAACAGTGACGTCTTTGCATTCGATGCGTGCGTGCGGCGCACGCATCGGGCGCGCGTCATGCCTGCGCCGGCTGCAACGCCGACGGGCCCGTGCACAGCCCGCGCACGACCCGGCGCAGCCATTGATGCGCCGGGTCGCTCTGGAAGCGCGGATGCCACGCCTGCGTGATCAGCACGGTTTCGAGCGGCACCGGCAGCTCGAAGGTGCGCACGCCGAGCCCCGCCCGCACGGCGCCGCGCGCGAGATGCTCGGGCAGCGGCAGGATCAGGTCCGACTCCTGCAGCGCGAACACCGCCGCGTACGGCGTCGGCACGACGAGCAGCACGTGCCGCTGCAGCCCGCGTTCGGCCAGCGCGGCGTCGATCGGCCCGGACGTCTTGCCGCGCCGCGACACGCCGATGTGCGGCCAGCGCGCGAACCGCTCGGGCGTGATGTCGTCGTTGAAGATCGGGTGACGGTTGCGCGCGAGCCCGACGAACGTCGTCGTAAACAGCGGCTGCACGCGGATCTCCGGCCCGAGGCGGCGCGACGCGCTGATGAACAGGTCGATGCTGCCGCTGCGCAGCGCGTCGTCGTCGAGGTCGTCTTCCTCGGGCATGAAGCGCATCATCGCGCGCGGCATGCAGCGCGCCATTTCCTCGAGGAGCTGGCTGCTGTGCATGCCGACGAAGATGTCGTTCGCGCGCACGCTGAACTGCTTGTCGAGCGTGCGCAGGTCGACTTCGGCGCTCGGCGCGAGCAGCTGCGACGCGCGCTCGACCGCCTCGCGCACGACGCCGCGCAGCGCGAGCGCGCGCGGCGTCGGCACCATCTTGCGGCCGGCCTGCACGAAGATCGGATCGCCGACCGTCTCGCGAATGCGCGCGAGCGTGCGGCTCATCGCGGGCGGGCTGAGGTTCATGCGCCGCGCCGCGCCGACGACGCTGCCTTCCTCGAGCAGCGCGTCCAGTGAAATCAGCAGATTCAGGTCGGGTGCCATCGAGTTCTCCAAGTGCATGCCGCGCAATGGTAGTGCGCGACACGACCGCCTGGCGTCAGTGCGGCGCACGCATCGATTGCGCGCCGCATCATGCGCGGCGCACGGGGTGCATGCGACACGCGCGGCGGCGCGCTCATTCGTGCGCGCCGGCATGCGACGGCGTGCGCGCCGCGTCCGGCGCCAGCGCGCGAATGCCGGCGAACGTGCCGTTCACGTACATCAGCGGGTTGATGTCGTCCGACATCGCGACGCGCGTCACTTCGCCGACCAGGATCGAATGCGAGCCCACCTCGAACTGTTCGAGCGTGTCGCAGAAGAACGACGTCTGCGCGTTCTCCAGGTACGGCAGGCCCGTCGCCGCGTCGATGCGCCACGCGCCGTGCGCGAAGCGCGCGTCGGAGCCGGACACGCTGCACGCGAGCGCGAGCGGCGCGTGGCAGCTCTGCAGCGCGTTGACGCAGAAGCGCCGGCGGCCGGTGATCGATGCGTGGATGCTGGCCTGCCGGTTGATGCAGACGAGCACCGTCGGCGGATCGAGCGACACCGACGTAAACGAGCTGGCCGTCATCGCGCACGGCACGCCGGCCGGGCCGCCGCCCGTCGTCACGATCGTCACGGGCGCGGCGACGCCGCGCATCGCCCGTTTCAGTTGCTGCGCAAGTTCCACGGTATTCGGCATGATGCGGTTCCATCGCGAGAGACCCCGGCGCCGCGCCTGCTGCCGCGCGGCGCCGGGGCGAAGCGTCACATCTGGTACGCGTCGGCCCAGGTCCAGTCGTACGACTTGAAATCGGCGCGGCGCGACTTCAGCTCCGCGTCGCGCGCGCGCTGCTCGGGGCCGTCGGGCAGGTGGAACACGCCGCCGTTGCCGGCGGACGCGAGCTGGATGCGCGCACTGCGATCGATGCGCAGCCGCTGATACTCGCGCAGCGCGTCGCCGAGCGCGTCCTTCGACGCGAGGCCCGTCACGCAGCGGCCGAGCACGACCGCGTCCTCGAGCGCCTGCGCGGCGCCCTGCGACTGGTACGGCAGCATCGGATGGCACGCGTCGCCGAGCAGGCACACGCTGTCCCACGCCCAGCGCGCGAGCGGCTGGCGATCGTGCAGCGACCAGCGGCTCAGGTCCGACGCGCAGCGGATCAGGCCGACGAGCCGCGGGTCCCAGCCGTCGAGCTCCGCTTCGAGCGTCGCGCGGTCGCCCTTGCTGCTCCACGATTCGCGCGTGCTGCCGTCGCCCGGCACGATCACGACGAGGTTCAGCAGCGTGCGGTCGCGCACCCAGTAATGGATCGCGTGCCGGCCGGGGCCGAGCCAGATCGTCACCTGCGGTTCCGCGACGATCTCGAACACGTTCGAGCGCGGGTCGATCGCAGCGGCGGGAATCAGCGCGCGATACGCGTCGTCGCCGCTGTAGTGCGGCGCGTCGTCGCCGAGCAGCGCCTGGCGCAGCATCGAATGGATGCCGTCCGCCGCGACGACGAGATCGGCGCGCCAGCGCATGCCGTGCGCATCGAACACGGTCGCGCCGTCGGGGCCGTGCGCGTCGAGGCCGCGCACCGCGACGCCGCCGCGCACGTCGACCGGCCGGCCCGCGCCGGCGGGATCGCGCGCGGCGTCGAGCAGCACCGCATGCAGGTCGGCGCGGTGCGCGTTCCAGTAAGGCGCGTTGAAGGCCGCCTCGACGCCCGCGCCGAGCGGGAACGTGCCGAGCAGGCTGCCGTCCTGCCAGCGGCGGCGGATCGTGGCGGTGGGCGCGACGGCCGCGAGCCGCCGCTGGTCGAGCACGCCGAGCGCGCGCAGCGCGCGGGTCGCGTTCGGCACGACCTGCAGGCCCGCGCCGACTTCGCGGAACGCCTTGCTCTGTTCGAGCACGGTCACGCGATGGCCGGCGCGGCGCAGCGCGAGCGCGGCGGCCAGCCCGCCGAGCCCCGCGCCGACGACGATCGCGCTGAGTGAAGTGGTGGTGGTCATGAGCGGGTTCGCCTCTCGTCCTGGATTGATCGATGCGGCGTCACAGGCGCGGCAGCACGTCGCGGGCGAACACCTCGAGGTTGTTGCGCATCAGGTCGAACGGCTGCGCGCCGTAGTCGATGTGCCACAGGATCACGTCGAGGCCGAGGTCCGCCTCGAGCGCGCGGATCCGCTCGCGCACGGTGTCGGGCGTGCCGAGCACCGCGGTCGCGTCGAGGTCGGCCGTGTCCATCCCGCTCATCTTGTTCTTCATCGCCTCGTTGTAGCCCTGGTACGCGGACGACTGCACCTGCTCCCACGATTTCGCGGCATCGGCGAAGTAGCGCCAGTGATGGCGCAGCCGCGGCTCCGCGAGCTGCAGCGCGTGCGCGTCGCTGGTGCCGATCATCAGCGGGATGCTGATCGCGACCTGCGGCTTGCGGCCCGTGTGGCCGTGATGCCGCTCGAACGTGTCGCGATACAGCGCGACCATCTCCTGCGTCTTCGACAGCGCGGCGCGGCGCGGCGGCGCGGCCATCAGCAGGTTGAAGCCGCGCTCGCCGATCCATTCGAAGCTCGACGGCGTGAGCAGCGCCGCGACCCACACGGGCGGGCTCGGCTGCTGCGTCGGGCGCGGCAGCGAATGCGCATCGCGGTAGCGGAAGAACGGCGTGTCCTCGCTCGCGGATTCCTCCTTCAGCAGCCGCACGGTGGCGTCGATCGTCTGCTGGAAGCGCGCCTTGCTCGAATCGAGGTCGATGCCGAACGCGTCGAATTCGTACGGCAGGAACGCGCGCGCGAAGCCGAGCTCGAGCCGGCCGTTCGAAATCGCGTCGAGCTGCGCGGCCTCGGCCGCGAGCTGGATCGGGTGGTGGAACGACGCCTGGATGCCGCCCGTCATCAGCCGGATCGACTGCGTCTGCGCGGCCGCCGCGGCCAGGAACATCAGCGGCGACGGGCTGTAGCCGCCGTACGGCTTCAGGTAGTGCTCGGTCATCTTCACGTAGGCGTAGCCGAGCCGATCGGCCAGCGCGCTGAGCCTCAGCGCCTCCGCGTAGTAGTCGGCCGCGGAACGATCGGTCGGACCGGTATCGGGCAGGAAGGACACGCCGAACTTCATAGACACCTCACAGGTTGATGTGCTGCCGTTGTCTGCAAAGGGGAAGCGGTGCCGCGATTTGTTGCGTCCCCGTTTCATCGGAAACAAGATCGCTCGCAATCTGCTTGCAAGGATGATCCAATCATAGGATGATTGGACGTATGCAAGTCTTACACGATGCAAGCGTTGCTGCAAGCGTTGCTCTGTTCCGCCCGCAAGCGGGCATCCCGAGGGCAGGCTGAAGTCGGACGAGCCGGCCTCTCCATATCTGGCGAGGAGTCACGGATGAACTCTCTTCTTTCGGTTTCTGGCAAGGCGCTCAGAATGCGGCGGGTCGTACATGCCGCGTCGGGCAAGTGTCTGATGGTGCCGCTCGACCACTCGCTGGCCGACGGCCCGATCGCGAACCCGCAGCAATTGCGGGACATCGTCGGCGACGTCGCCGCGCACGGCGGCGATGCGATCGTCGTCCACAAGGGGCGCGCGCGCTTCCTGTCGCCGGACGTGCTGAACGATCTCGCGCTCGTCGTGCACCTGAACGGCAGCACCCGCTATGCGGACGACGCGAACGCAAAGACGCTGTTCGCGAGCGTCGAGGACGCGCTCGCCTGCGGCGCGGACGCGGTCAGCGTGCACGTGAATCTCGGCTCGAAGACGGAAACGCAGCAGCTGCTCGACCTGAGCCGCATCGCGGCCGAATGCGCGCGCTGGTCGATGCCGCTGCTCGCGATGATCTATCCGCGCGGCCCGGGCCTCGGCGATCGTCCGCAGGCCGAGCTGATCCAGCATGCGGCGAACGTCGCCGCCGATCTTGGCGCGGACATCGTCAAGCTGCCGTACAGCGGCGACCCCGCGAGCATGGCCGACATCATCGCCGGCTCGTCGCTGCCGGTGCTGGTCGCGGGCGGCGCGAAGCTGCCGGAAGACGAATTCGTCGCGTTCACCACGCGCGTGATGAAGGCCGGCGCGATGGGCATCGCGGCCGGGCGCAACGTGTTCACCGCGCCGAAGGTCGCGCCGCTGATCCGCCGCTTGTCCGACGCGGTGCACGGCGTCGAGCGGCAGGCCGCGCATCTCGTGGCCTGAGCCGGGCCGCACCCGGCCGCCATCCGGCGCATATCCGGCCTGCATGCCGGGCTTCCCTGACAACGAAGGATTCCCATGAATGCGTATCCATGGATCGACCTGCGCGCGCTCGGCGCGCAGGCGGGCGCCGTCGCGGCCGACGCGGCGCGCAGCGGCGTGCACCGTTTCGTGCTGGACGAAGCGAGCGCGAGCGTGACCGACGCACCCGCGCGCGCGGTGGTGTCGCGTGCCGGCGCCGTGCAGCTGGTCGACGACGCGGCCGCGCCGCTCGCGGGCCGCCGCGTGCGGATCGACGGCGCACGCGATTTCGACGCGGCGCGCGACGCAATCCGGCGTCACGCGTTCGTCGTGATCGACTACGCGCTCGCGACGACGGTGCCGCTCGAACGCTTCCTCGCCGATGCCGGCGCGCGCGCGTGCCGGATCGTCGTGTCGCTGGCCGAGCCGCACGCCGCCGCGTATCTCGCGCGCAAGTACGAACACGCGCCGGTCGACATCGCGTTCGCGCCGCGCGACGCGAGTGCGCTGCGCGACGTGCTGGCCGCATGCGGCGCGTCACGTCCGCTCGAATCGTTGGTGCTCGAACAGTTCGAGGTACTGAGCGTCGAGCCGTTCGGCACCGGCCCGCACGCGATCGTCGACGGCTGCTCGCGGCTCGGCGACGACGAATCGGTGCTGGTCGGCGCGACCGCGACGAGCATGCTGCTCGTCAAGGCCGCCGACGGCCCGCACGACGTCGCGCAGCCGCTCGCGTTCGCGATCAGCGCGGGCTCGGCCGAATCGTTCGTGTCCTGCGGCGGCGAGCGCACGCGCAAGCTCGCGCTGCTGCGCTCCGGCGAGCGGATCCTGACGGTCGGCGCGGGCGGCGCGCTGCGCACCGTCGTGGTCGGCCGCGTGCGGATCGAAGCGGCGCCGCTCGTCGCGCTGCATGCGCGCAGCGCGTCCGGCGCGCGCGCGAGCGTCGTGATGCGCGCCGATCGCCCCGTGCTGCTCACGGCCGACGACGGCGCGCGTGTCGCGCTGTCGGAGCTCGCCCCCGGCCGCCGGCTCGCCGGCGTCGAGCCGGGCATCGGCTGGATCGACTGCCGGATGCAGCCGCGCGCGTCGCGGCTGGTCGTGGCCGTCGATCGTCAAGTTGCTTCACCCCGTCATTAACCCGGTTGTATTCCCACTCGCAGGAGATTGGCCTTGAAGAAGCTTTCCTGGATTGACCTTCGCAAAGTCGGCGAACTTGCGGACGAAATCACCGAAGAAGCATTGCACGTCGGCGTGTCCGCGTTCGTCGTGAAGGATCTGGAGCAGGCGCGGCGGCTGCCGCCGAGCGCATGCAAGGTGGCGGTCGTCGAGCGGCCGCCCGTCGACACCGAGCTGCTCGAGCACGTGCAGATCGTGCTCGTGAAGGACGGCTTGCCGGTCGATTTCGCGCTGCCGGCGAGCGTCGAGGTCGGCGTGTTCATCGAAGTGACGGGCGAGGCGTCGCTCACGCGCGCGTGCGAGCTGGCGACGGCGACGCCCTGGCTGCTCGTCGAATTCCTGCAGGACCCGAGCAAGATTCCGCTTGAGATCCTGCTCGCGGCCGCCGATCGCGCGAGCGGCGAGCTGATCACGATCGTCGCCGATCTCGAGGATGCGGAAGTCACGCTGAACGTGCTGCAGCGCGGCCCCGAAGGCGTGCTGCTGACGCCGACGCAGGTCGGGCAGGCGACGCAGCTCGTGTCGATCTGCAGCGACACGGTGGAGGATCTGCAGCTCGAGGAGATCGAGATCGTCGGGCTCACGCACCTCGGGCCGGGCGAGCGCGTGTGCGTCGATACGTGCTCGCGGTTCGAGCAGGACGAGGGCATCCTGGTCGGCTCGTACTCGACCGGGATGATCCTGATCAGCAGCGAGACGCACCCGCTGCCGTACATGCCGACGCGCCCGTTCCGCGTGAACGCGGCCGCGCTGCACTCGTACGTCGTCGCGCCGGACAACCGCACGCGCTATCTCGCGGAGCTCGAATCGGGCGCGGAGATTCTCGCCGTCAACGTGAAGGGCAAGGCGCGGCGCGTCGTGGTCGGGCGCGCGAAGGTCGAGACGCGTCCGCTGCTGCTGATCGAGGCGAAGAACGCCGCGAATCGCGCGATCAACATCATCGCGCAGGACGACTGGCACGTGCGCGTGCTCGGGCCGGAAGGCAGCGTGCACAACATCACGGAGCTCAAGCGCGGCGATCGCATCCTCGGCTATACGCTCGACGCGCAGCGCCACGTCGGCTATCCGATCCGCGAGTTCCTGCACGAACAATAATCTTGCGTCATCGCGACGGCGATCGTGCGGCGCGCCACGCATCGCGCCGGGCAGCGGGCGCACCCGCGCGATCCGCCACGCATCAGGAGGGCATTCATGGAACAGGCAGCAAAGGTAATAGTGGATACGCTGTTCGGCCGCTGGCGCAGCCGGATCCTGTATGCGGGCACGCGGCTCGGCGTGTTCGATGCGGTGACTGCGCACGCGCACGTGCCGGCGGCCGCGCTCGCCGCGACGCTGAACGTCGACGCGCCGCTGCTGTACCGGCTGTTGCGCGCGCTCGCGTCGATCGGCCTGCTCGACGAGGACGCGCAGCGCGGCTTCCGCGCGAGCGCGTCGGGCGCGCTGCTGCACGCGGACGCGCCGGGCACGCTGCGCGATTTCGTGCTGCTGCAGGAGGGCCCGGAGCACTACGCGATCTGGGCGCACTTGCCGGACATGGTGCGCGACGGCCGGCAGAACGGCTTCGTGCGCGAGTTCGGCGCGATGGCGTTCGACTACGCGAAGGATCACGTGCGCTACCGGACCGACTTCAAGCGCGCGATGTCGAGCTTCTCGACGGTGCAGTCCGAGCGCGTCGTCGACGCGCTGCGCGATGCGGCGTTTGCGCCGGGCGCCGAAGTGTGCGACATCGGCGGCGGCCAGGGGCACATGCTGTGCAGCCTGCTCGCGCAGTTCCCGGCACTGTCGGGCATCGTGTTCGACCTGCCGGAAGTGATCGGCGGCGAGAACGAATCGTGGGCCGCGCGCATGGGCGTGAGCGCGCGCTGCCGGCAGGTCGGCGGCAACATGTTCGACGCGGTGCCGGCCGCCGACGTCTATCTGCTGAAGCTGATCCTGCACGACTGGAACGACGACGAATGCGTCGCGATCCTGAAGCGCGCGCGGCAAGGCGCGCGGGACGGCGCACGCGTGTTCGTGATCGAGCGCGTCGTGCCGGGGCCGGACGTCGCGCACCACGCGAAGCTCTACGACATCCACATGATGTGCTGGGGCAGCGGCCGCGAACGCACGCGTGACGAATACCACGCGCTGCTCGACGCGGCCGGCTGGCGGCCGGCCGGTATCCGGCATGCGTCGGACGGGCAGATCGACGTGATCGAGGCGCTCGCCGCGTAGCGTTGGTGGATGATGGTGTCGTTACCGGGGCGGCGCGTGCGATGCGCCGCCCCGGCCCCTGACTTCAGCGGCCGAGCGGGTCGCGCGTTTCGAGCCAGGTCATCTGCGGCTTGAGGATCGCGAGGGTCGCGCGCACCGCCTTGTTCTCGTCGCGCTGCTCGATCGCATCGAGCACCGCCTGGTGCGCCTTCATGTCCGGTTCGGGAATGTCCGCCTCGTCGAGTTCGACGAGCACGTCCTCGACGTTCGCGAGAATCGAGCCGGAGAAGTAGCGGTACAGCGCTTCGAGCGCATGATTGTGCGAGGCCGTGGCCACGGCGATGTGGAACGCGCGGTCGCGCTCGACGAACGTCTTCACGTCGCCCCACGTTTCGCGCTCGCCGCGCGCCTTCAGCAACGCGTGCAGGATCGCGAGATCCTCGTCGGTGCGCCGGCGCGCCGCGTAGCGCGCGCATTCCGTTTCCAGCATGCACTGCAGTTCGAGATGGTCGCCGCGCGCGGCGCGGTCGACGTCGCGCATCGTTTCCGCGGGATCGACGTTGCGCCGCACGTAGGTGCCGTCACCCTGGCGCACTTCGAGCACGCCCGAATACGCGAGCGTGCGCACCGCCTCGCGCACCGTATTGCGGCCCACCGCCAGTTGCTTGGCTAGATCGAGTTCGGTGGGGATCCGGTGGCCGACGCGCCAGATCCCGGAAGTGATGTTGGATTTGAGGATCTCGATCGCGGAATCGACGAGGGAGTGTCGTGTGGCCGGGGGCAGGCTTGACATAGGTATGTCACTTGAAACTTGGGATTGACACTATCCTATCATCCGACCATTCATTTAGGCATTCAGAATAACGACATCCAATCGTGACAAATTGTTAATCCTGCGTGAATAGACGCAACGCGCGGCAAGTTCACGGAATGCGCGGATTCTGACGGCAACATCGCCGCGCGACGAGCGTTCGCGCGCGGCTCGGCACGCGTGCGTTTCATGCATTGGACGATTGCGCGCGGCGGCATTTACCGCCCGTCGCGCGAGAGGAATGATTCCCATTCTCGAATCGGTTGGGCCGCCGTGGTGCGCGCGGCCTTCCCTGGCCTCGCGGCCCATCCCTTTTGCACTGCTCATCGCTGGTTTCCGGGTTGCTCATATGGTTCAACGACACGTCGGCCGCTGCGCGCGGCCGGGATTCATCCTGCCGCGCGCGGCGCTTCGGCGGATCCGGAACGGGGCGGCGGCATTCGCGTGCGCCGCCGCCGCGCCGGCCGTCGCCTTCGCGCAGGGCGCGGCCGACGCCGCCGATGCGCAACTGCTCAAGCCGATCGCGGTCGATGGCCGGCGCGAAACCGGCATCGGCCCGGTGAGCGGCATCGCCGCCGACGTGTCGCGCGCCGGCACCAAGACCGACACGCCGCTGGTCGAGGTGCCGCAGGGGCTGTCGGTCGTCACGCGCGCGCAGATGGACCAGCAGGACGTGCACAGCGTCGGCGACAGCCTGCGCTATACGCCCGGCGCGTATGCGGATTCGCGGCTCGGCGGCGTGCTCGAGAGCGTGTTCCTGCGCGGGTTCGGCGGCTTCGCGGCGGCGGCGATCAATCCGCAGATGCTCGATGGCCTGCCGTTGCCGAAAGGCGTGAACTGGGCGGCCAGCGTGGTCGATCCGTCGACGCTCGAGCGCGTCGACGTGCTGCGCGGCCCTGCGTCGGTGCTGTACGGGCAGGCGAGCCCGGGCGGCATCGTCGACATGGTCAGCAAGCGGCCGACGCGCGACGCGCAGCGGCTGCTGGCCGTGCAGGCCGGCAACCGCGATCGCGCACAGGTCGCCTTCGATTTCAGCGGGCCGCTCACGCAGGATGGCCAGTGGGCATACCGGATCGACGGCCTCGCGCGGCGCGCGGACGAGCAGACGGATTATGCAAAGCAGCAGCGCGTCGTGATCGCGCCGTCGCTGACGTGGCGGCCGAACGCCGACACGAGCCTGACGCTGCTGACGTCTTATCAGCGCGACCCGTACAACGGCTTCGCCGGCTGGTTGCCGGCGCTCGGCACGCGATGGCCGGGCCCGACCGGGCAGATCCCGACGCAGTTCTTCCCGGGGCTGCCCGATTTCGATACCTACGACCGCAAGCAGGCGATGATCGGTTACGCGTTCGAGCATCGCTTCAGTCCGGCCTGGAAGGTGCGGCAGAACCTGCGCTATACGCACCTCGACGTCGACTTCAAGGGCGCGGCCGTGAACTTCAACGCGCCGTACGTCGCGCCGGGCGTGCTGAACCGTTCGTTGTCGTGGTCGCGCGAGCACGTGAATCACGTCGCGCTCGACAACCAGGCGGAGGTGCGCGTGCCGACCGGGCCGGTCGAGCACACGGTGCTCGCCGGACTGTCGTACGAGCATGCGGTCGCGACGATGAGTTCGTCGGGGTTCGGCGCGGCGCCGCCGCTCGACACGCGGCATCCGGACTACGGGCAGCCGTTCACGGTGCCGCCGCTCGCGCAGCAGACGCGCCAGACGCCGGACCGGATCGGCGTCTACCTGCAGGACCAGATCCGCTGGGATCGCTGGGTGCTCACGCTCGGCGGCCGTGAGGAATGGGCGCGCACGGTGACCGACGACCGGCTGAGCGGCGCGTCGGCGCGGCAGAGCGAGCGCGCGTTCACGTGGCGCGCGGGCGCGGTCTACCTGTTCGACAGCGGCTTCGCGCCATATGCGAGCTATTCGACGTCGTTCGAACCCACGCTCGGCACGCGCTTCGGCGGCCAGCCGTTCATGCCCACCAAGGCGGACCAGGTCGAGGCCGGCGTGCGCTACCAGTCGCCGGACCAGCAGCAGATGGCGTCGATTGCCGCGTTCGATATCCGTCAGCGCAACGTGCTGAGCGTCGATCCCGAGCATCCGTTCTTCAACGTGCAGTCGGGCGAGGTGCGTTCGCGCGGCATCGAGCTCGAAGGGCGCGCGCGGCTCGGCAAGCGCATCGACGTGATCGCCGCGTATACGTATCTCGACACGACCGTGCGCGCCGATTCGAATCCGGCCGTCGTCGGCAAGCGCGTGGCGGCGGTGCCGCGCCATCTCGCGTCGCTGTGGCTGAACTACGATGTCGCGTGGCAAGGGCTGCGCGGGCTGAGCATCGGCGGCGGCGTGCGCTACATCGGGCGCAGCGCGGGCGACAACGTCAACACGTTCGACGTGCCGGCCGTCACGCTCGTCGACCTGGCGCTGTCGTACGATCTCGGCGTCGAGCGCGCCGCGTTGAAGGGGTGGCGCGTGGCCGCGCACGTGAACAACCTGTTCGACCGGACCTACGTGTCGTCGTGCTTCTCGGCGGGCGGGTGTTTCTATGGCCCGCGCCTGAGCGTGACGGGGGATATCAGCTACCGGTGGTGAGCGCGTATCGGTCAACAACGCATTTCCAAAAACGAAAGGCTTGCTTGGGCGGCTCGCACGCGCTGGTCGCGCATTGCAGCAGGTATTTGATCGGGCGGGGAAATTCGCTTTTCGGGAATCGAATCGGCCAGCGCATGGCAAGAGGTTTTGCGAAAGCCGAAAAGTTGAATTGCCGATCCGGCTATTCAAGCGGAATCGCATGCGGTCTACGATGGGTTCGACGCATCGACGCATCGACGCAATCTGCTGATGCAGATCGTTGCTGAAACAACCATCTGGAGGCCGCTATGAAATCCCTCGTTCCCACTCTTGCCCTGTCCGCCGCGCTCGCTGCGCTGCCGGCCGTCGGTTTCGCGCAGTCGTCCGGCGCAACGTGGCCGGCGAGCGCCGCGCCGCAAAGCTGGTCGGCGGCGCGCGCCGAGACCGATGCGCAGCTCACGCAACTCACGCGCGTCGGCTATCGCGCAACGACCGAGGGCAACCAGAACTATCCGCTCGCGATGCAGCGTGCGCTCGCGCGTGTCTATGCGCCGGTGCCCGACCGGTCGCGCGAGGAGAAGGCCGCGATGCAAGCGCAGGCGGCAAGCGACGCGCAGGGCGGACACCCGGTCAAGGCGTTCTTCGTGAAGACCGCGTACTACCTGAAGGGCGAGAACACGTTCTGATGCGCATGCCCGCGCCGCGTCGGCATGGCGCGACGCTCACCGCGCCCGCGCGCCGCGCGGGCCGCCTACCTTCCTGCCGAGCCTGAATGATGAAGCCTGCGAAGAAGACCAAAGGTCGCCGGCCGCTGACCCGCGAGTGGCTGCTGCCGTTGCCGCCTGCGCACGTGCGCGACATTTCGCTGAAATGCCACATGGCGCTCGTCGCGCTGCGCGGCAATTGCGGACACGAGGAACTGCTGCTGCGCCTGCGCACGAGCGTGTATCTGCTGTTCGTGTCGCTCGACGATGTCCGCAAGCAGGCCGCGAGCGTCGAGCTGTGCCTCGAGGCCGAACGCGTGCTCGATGCCTGTGCGCAACGCGCGGCCGACGGCGCGGCGTGGGCGCTGCGCGACGACGAATGCGCGGCGCTCGAACGGGTGCTGACCGCACACGACACCTGTGTCGCGACGCTGCCGCGCGTGCGGCTTGCCGACCTGTGGCGCCATGTCTGCGCGTTCGCGGCGAGCGGCGTGCGCGCGCCGCTGGCGCTGGCCGTTGCGAGGATGCGCGAGCACGAAGCACGCGGCATCGCGATGGCAGCGGCCTGAGCGCCCGACGCCGCAAAAGAGAAAAGGGTGCGACGGATTCGTTCCGTCGCACCCTTTTCATATGGCCCGCTGGCGGGGCCGATGCGCGCGGCGGGGGCCGCCGTGCGCATCGCGTCGTGTCGCGGGCTTAAGCCGCCGCGGCCGGTTTCGCCGGCTTTTGCAGCTTGCCCTTGCCGGCGCGCTGGATTTCCTCGAGCTTGATCTCGACGTGGCGCGAGAACACGTACTCGGCCGGGCGCTGCTTGTCGATCGGAATGTCCGGCGCGAACGGGCCGTCGGTCTTGATGCCCTTGCGGTTCACCGAGAACGCCTTCAGCGGATGCGCGATCGTGTCGAGCACGGCGGTCGCCTCGAAGCCGCAGTGGACCATGCAGTCCGCGCACTTCTCGTAGTTGCCGACGCCGTAGTTGTCCCAGTTCGTGTCTTCCATCAGTTCCTTGAAGGTCTTCACGTAACCTTCGCCGACCAGGTAGCACGGCTTCTGCCAGCCGAACACCGT